>Ga0209573_1002561_pt1 | contig 22753 bp, 22 predicted proteins | sample TNRBio252014_DNA_FD_185870 | JGI IMG/M metagenome (GOLD analysis project Ga0209573, IMG submission 185870) | Wastewater treatment Type I Accumulibacter community from EBPR Bioreactor in Madison, WI, USA - TNR Reactor_6/25/2014_ DNA (SPAdes)... | ecosystem: Engineered > Bioreactor > EBPR >...
GCTGTCCCTGGCCGAACTCCTGGATCGCCGCGGCCGAGGGGTTGGAGGTGTAGCACAGCACGAAGGCCGTCTTGCCCGGGTAGGCCAGGAAGGGCGCGATGCTGTCGCGGCCCAGGTAGGGATTGACCGTGACTGCATCCGCGCCCAGCTCGTCGAAGGCTGCGCGCGCGTAGGCTGCGGCCGTGCTGCCGATGTCGCCGCGCTTGGCGTCCAGCAGCACGGGGATCTGCGGCGGCACAGCGGCGATGGTCTGGCGCAGCGCTTCCCAGCCGGCCGCGCCGAACTGCTCGTAGAAGGCGCTGTTGGGCTTGTAGCAGCAGACCAGGTCGGCCGTCTGATCGATCAGGCGCCTGCCCCAGTCCAGCAGCGCCTGGCCAGGCTCGCCCGCGGCGAAATGGGCCGGAAAGGCGGCTGGATCTGGATCGAGGCCGACGCAGAGCAGCGACTGGTTGGCAGCCACAGCCGCCGCCAGCTTGTCGCCGAAAGAATGATGCATGACAGGGTTATCTCCTGATGACCAGCGGCAGGAAGATGGAGCGCGGCAGCGCAGTGTAATCGCTCCACAGATCGTTTTGCTGGAACGCCGGCGGCGTGTTGTGCGCAGGAGTGAAGGTACGCACGCGGAACTCATAGGTGGCGCCAGGTGACAGACCGGTGACCAGATAACTGGCGGTGCTTTTGCTGGCCGTGACGCCATGCACGACGAAGCTGCCGCCGGCCGGCCGGTAGCTGATCTCGTAATAGCCAGGGCCGTCCCGATAGAAGACGGGAATCCAGCTCAACGTTGCCTGTACGCCGCCGAGCGCAGCGACAAGGCGGGTCGGCGCCACGGTTTGCGTTTCACTCCAGAAGGGATCAAGCCGGGCCATGCAGGCAGGCGCGCTGGCAAGCGCATTGAAGCCGACATCGAGAGAATTGAGCCCCGTTGGATCGCACAGACTGGCCGGCACTGCGCCGCTGAGCGCGTTGCTGTTCAGCCAGATTTCGGAGATGGCGTCCAGGCTGCCCAACGACGCAGGGATCTCGCCGCTGAGGCGGTTGTTGCTGAGCATCAAGGTGCTGAGCTGGCTCAGGCTGCCCAGTTGTTGCGGGATCTGGCCGTCGAGCTGGTTGTAGGACAAGACCAGGGAACTCAGGTTTGTGAGCCCTCCCAGACTGGCGGGGATCGAACCTGTCAGGCTATTGCTGCTGAGCGCCAGTTGCTTTAGATTGGCCAGATTGCCCAGTTGGCCGGGGATGGCGCCGCTCAGTTGGTTGTTGTTCAGCGACAGGTTGCGCAGGTTCACCATCCCGCCCAGGGCTGCGGGAATCTGCCCCGTCAGTTGGTTGGTAGACAGATTGAGGATCTGCAATGCCGTCAGGCTGGCCAGTTGGGTTGGAATGGCGCCGGTCAACTGGTTGTTGGACAGGTTCAACTCCTGCATGGCGGCCAGATTGCCTAATTGGGTTGGGATCGCCCCGGTCAGGCGATTCTCCGACAGGTCCAGCGTCTGCAGCAGGGCCAGGCTGCTGAGGCTGGTTGGCACGCTGCCGGTCAGGGTATTGCGCTTCAGGTTTAGCGCGCGCAGTTGGGTTAAGTCGCCCAACTGCGCTGGCAGCGGCCCGGACAGCCGGTTGTCGCTCAGGTCGAGCTGGCTGACGTGGCCGGCGAGGCAGACGACGCCATACCACGAGCAGGGCCTGTTCGTGATCGTCCAACCCACCTTGTTTTCCCATTGGGCGCCATTGGTACTGGCATAGAGCGCCTCGAGCGCCTGGCACTCAGCCAGCGGCACCTGCGAGACGCCGGCGCAGCTCAATTCAGGCTGTGCGGCCAAGCCGGCGCTGGCCGGCGCAGCACTCACGAGCACTGCCATCACAAGAACTATGAGCAATCTTCGTTGCAGTCTGGGGGACATCATACACTCCTTGGGTTATGGCAGGACTAACAGTGCTGGTTTGGCGAACGGCCAATCTCAACGCGTTGGCGCAGCATGTCGTTGGATCAGCACTGTCAGTCCTCGTCGTTGCTGATAAAGGACTGACAGTGCTGGTTTGGCGAACGGCCAATCTCAACGCGTTGGCGCAGCCTCTCGTTGGATCAGCACTGTCAGTCCTGGTCGTCTAGATCACTTGGCCGGCGCCGGGCGGGGCCAGCGCCTCCGGCCGGTCCACGTCGTAGACCACCCGGCCGCGCAGGGTCACGCGGCGCACCAGCCCCTGGACTTCCATGCCGGCGAAGGGCGTCCAGCCACAGCGGGTGAGCAGCCGGTCGTTGGCCAGGATGGTGCGGGCGTCGGGATCGATCTCGACGAAGGTGTCGGGCTGGGCCGGCAGGCCGAAAATACGACGGGGATTGATGGCCATCAGTTCCACCAACCGGTCGAGGCTCAACCGGCCCTGCTGCACGGCTGTCAGCATCAAGGGCAGCGAGGTCTCCAGGCCGGCCACGCCCGGCGGCGGGTTAGCCGAGGCTTTCTCGGCCAGCGTGTGCGGCGCGTGGTCGGTGGCGATGCAGTCCACGGTGCTGGCGAGGTGTTGCCAGAGCGCGTCCTGGTCGGCCTGCGTCGCCAGCCGCGGCCGCATGTCGCCCAGCCGGCCCAGCCGGGCCGCGTCGGCCTCGGTCAGAAACAGGTGGTGCGGCGTCGCCTCGCAGGTGACGGACAGGCCGGCCTGCTTGGCGGCAGCGATCAGTTCGATCTCGTCGCGCCGACTGATGTGGCAGAAATGCACCGGCCGGCGATAGGCCGCGGCCAGGCCGACGCCCACGGCCACGCTCTGCCCCTCGGCGTGCATAGCGATCATCTTGTGCCGCGGCCACAGCCGGAAGCAGGCGTGCAGGGTGGGCAGGTCCTCGACGCGCAGGGGGCCGAAGGTGTCGTTGAGGTAGATCTTCAGCGCAACGGCCTCCACAGCCAGCGCAGGCAGCTCATCTACGTGTTGCGGGCTGGCCCCGGCGTACAGGCCCACGTCGCAGCGCACCGTCTGGCTGGCCATGGCCCGCGTCGCTTGCAGCACGTCCAGCGTGGCCAGCGGCGGCGACGTGTTGGGCATGGCCAGGATCTGCGTGAAGCCGCCGGCCAGCGCCGCCGCTGTGCCGGTGGCGAAATCTTCCTTGTGCTCGCCGCCGGGCACGCGCAGATGGGTGTGGACGTCGATCAGGCCGGGGAGATGGAGGGTTGGGCTCATGGTATAACACCTTAGGCGCCGGGCACTGGCTGGTCATGGCGCCAGCGGATTTAACGCGTAAGCAGGCACCTTGCTAGGATGGCTAGTGCCCGGCACCTGGAGTCGATGGCAGGCAAAAAAACGCCCGATTCACTGGGAATCGGGCCAACGGTCGTCGTCGGATCTGATTGTCGGGTTGCGGGGTTTGTCCGGTTGCTTGATCGGGTCATGGCGGCACACCGGGGTTGAATTGTAGCACGGCCGCGGTGAATGTCCAAATCCACCGCGGCGAATGCCGTTTGACAGCCCGCGCGACCTGTGGCATAATCCCTCCCACAACTGAACCATCACAACAACCATGAACCGGACTAGTACCTGTCGAAGCGGGTTCCAGAGAGCTGGCGGAAGCTGTGAAGCCGGCAGCAGCGCAGGCAGGGAATGGACCGAGGAGTTGGGTGGCGAACAATGGTTAATGGTGAATGGTTAACTGTTAATGGTTAATGAGCAGAAGCTCTGGACATTGACAATTAACCATTGACAATTCCCCATTAACCATTAACTAGCTTCCCCCGGAGACGCCACCGTTATCAGGGCGCTGGAGATCGTTGACAGTATACAGTATACAGTCAACAGTAAGCAGTAAGCAGTTGCCAGACGGACTGTTCACTGGTCACTGGTCACTGATAACCGTCTCTGCAGAGTGAGGCTGGCAACGCGAAGCTTTCGTTTGCCCGCCTAACCAGGGTGGCACCGCGAGACGCCTCTCGTCCCTGTAGCGCACATTGCTGCGCGGGATGAGAGGCGTTTTTTGTTGGTACATTGGTAGACTGGTAGATTGGTCAGCGACCGCCAGTTCCAGGACCGTCCATCATCGACGACCCACCAATCTACCAATGTACCAATTTACCAGGATACCACCCATGTACAAACCCACCCTCGACCAAGTCCGCTCCCTGGCCGGGCAGGGCAACCTGATCCCGATCTACCGCGAGCTGCCGGCTGATCTGGAGACGCCGGTGTCGGTCTATCTGAAGCTGCGCGACGGCAGCCCCTCCTTTCTGCTGGAGTCAGTGGAGAAGGGGGAGCAGATGGGCCGCTATTCGTTCATCGGCGTGCAGGCCCCGCTGGCGTTGATCGCCCGCGGCGCGCAGGTGAGCCTGCGCGGCGCGGGCGGCGCGGTGCTGGAAACGCGCAGCGCCGGCGACCCGTTGAGCGTGGTCGAGGACTTCGTGCACCAGCGCACGCCGATCCACGTGGACGGCCTGCCGCGCTTCATCGGCGGCGCGGTGGGCTATCTGAGCTACGACTGGGTGCGTTTCGTGGAGCGGCTGCCAGCGACGGCCAGCGACGACCTGGACCTGCCCGATTTCGTCTTCCTGCTGGCCGACAACCTGGTGATCTTCGACCACGTGCGCCACCGGCTGCTGGTGCTGGCCAACTGCCGGCTGGAGGGCGATGCGACCGCGGCCTACGCCGACGCCATCGCCCGCATCGACCAGCTCGTGGCCCGGCTGCGCAGGCCGTTGACCGTGCCTGAAACGCCCAATGTGCTGGGTGACACCGAGTGGCAAAGCAATTTCACGCAGCAGCGCTTCGAAGAAAGGGTCTTGCAGGCCAAGGAGCACATCGCGGCCGGCGACATCTTTCAGGTGGTGCTCAGCCAGCGGCTGACCCGCCAGAGCGCGGCCGACCCGTTCACCATCTATCGCGCGCTGCGCATGACCAACCCCAGCCCCTACATGTATTTCCTGGAGCTGCCCAGCGACGACGCCAGCGGCCAGCCGCTGCGGCTGATCGGCTCAAGCCCGGAGATCCACGTGCGGCTGGAGGATGGCCAGGCGCTGCTGCGGCCGATCGCCGGCACGCGCTGGCGCGGGGCCACGTCCGAAGAGGACGCGCGGCTGGCGGTCGAGCTGCTGGCCGATCCCAAGGAGCGGGCCGAGCACGTCATGCTGGTGGACTTGGGGCGCAACGACCTGGGCCGGGTGTGCGAGTACGGCAGCGTCCACACGCCCACGCTGCTGGCCGTGGAGCGCTACAGCCACGTCATGCACATCGTCAGCGACGTGCAGGGCACGCTGCGGCCCGAGTTCGACGCCTTCGACCTGCTGCGCGCCACCTTTCCGGCCGGCACCGTCAGCGGCGCGCCCAAGGTGCGGGCCATGGAGATCATCGAGGCGCTGGAGGGCACGCGCCGCGGCCCCTACGCCGGCTGCGTCGGCTATATCGGCTATGACGGCAACATGGACACCTGCATCACCATCCGCACCGTGGTCATGCGCGGCAACACCTGCACCCTGCAAGCCGGCGCGGGCATCGTGGCCGACAGCGACCCCGCCTACGAGTGGCGCGAGACGCTCAACAAGGCGCGCGCGCTGGCCGTGGCGGTGGAGGTGGCGGAGCGAGGATTAGTCAACGATGAACGATGAATGCTGAACGATGAATCCTGACGCCGCCTTCTCGCACGACTCCGCTCCGGATTCATCATTCATCGTTCATCATTCATCGTTTCACGACCTACTTGGAGCATCATCATGACAACCAAAAGAATTCTCACCGGCGACCGGCCCACAGGCAAGCTGCACCTGGGCCATTACATCGGCAGCCATCGGCACCGGCTGGCCCTGCAGGACCAGTACGAGTGCTTCTTCCTGATTGCCGACCTGCATATGCTGACCACCAAGAACAGCAAAGAGGACATCCTGGCCATCGCTGACCACGCGCGGGCCATGGTGCTGGACCAACTGGCTATCGGCATCGATCCGGCCAAGGCGACGTTCTACCTGCAATCGGCCGTGCATGAGATCTACGAGCTGCAGTTGCTGCTCAGCGGGCTGGTGACGGTGGAGCGCCTGCAGCAGTTGCCGACCATCAAGGACATGGCCGACGCGGCCGGGATGGAGCAGATTCCCTACAACCTGCTGGGCTATCCGGTGCTACAATCGGCCGACATCCTGATGCCGCGCGCCCATCTGGTGCCGGTCGGCAAGGACAACGAGAGCCACGTGGAGCTGAGCCGGCAGATCGCGCGCCGCTTCAACAACGCCTACGGCGAGGTCTTCCCGCTGCCGGAGCCATATGTGGTGGGCGGCACGCTGGTCGGCACCGATGGCCAGGCCAAAATGAGCAAGAGCCTGGACAACGCCATCCTGCTCAGCGACGACGCGGCCACCGTCCGCCGCCGCGTCAACAGCATGTACACCGACCCTAACCGCATCAGCGCTGACATCCCCGGCAACGTCGAGGGCAACCCGGTCTTTCAGTACCACGACTTCTTCAACCCCAACCAGGCCGAGGTCGAGGACCTGAAAGAGCGCTACCGCGCCGGCCGCGTGGGCGACGTGGAAGTCAAGGAAAAGCTAGCCGTTGCGCTCAACAACTTCCTCGACCCCATCCGCGAGCGCCGCGCCCACTACGAAGCGCAGACCGGCTACGTCGACGAGCTGCTCTACGAAGGCACCCAGCGCGCAACCGCCGAAGGTAAGGCAACGCTGATGGAAGTCAAGAAGGCCATGGGCCTGACGGGTGTGTGGAACCGGATCAGCCGCGCGGCGGAAAAGCGACGCAAACGGGCTTCGGAAGCGTGATGTCTTTGGAACCGGAGGACACAGAGCGCACAGAGGAGACACAGAGGACGCAGAGAAGAGTCGGAAGAGGCATTGGTGAGAAGCTTGTCACTCGGGCCGGTCTCCGACCGTGCCCTCTGCGCCCTGATTACGGCTGTGCGCCGACAGGCATGACTGCCCAACAGTTGGCACAGTATTGTTCTGATCCGCCATCTTCTCTGTGCCCTCTGTGCCTCCTCTGCGCCCTCTGTGTCATGCTCCGGTCTCTAGCGGAAAGGACTGGCGATCATGATCGCATTCATCGACAACTACGACTCCTTCACCTACAACCTGGTCCAGTTCATCGGCGAAGTGATGCTGGAGGACCGGCTGGGCGACCCGCACACGGCGCTGCGCGTCTGGCGCAACGACGAGATCACGGTGGAGGAGCTGGCTGCGCTCCAGCCCGACCACATCGTCATCTCGCCCGGCCCCGGCACGCCGGAGCAGGACAGCGGCGTCAGCAACGACGTGATCCGCCGTTTCTACCAGACCACGCCGATCCTGGGCGTCTGCCTGGGCCAGCAGTGCATAGGCCATGTCTTCGGCGGTGTGGTGAGCCGCGCGCCTCGGCTGATGCACGGCAAGGTCTCGCCGGTCTACCACACCGGCAAGGGCGTCTTTCGCGACCTGCCCAGCCCCTTCCAGGCCACCCGCTACCACTCGCTGATCGTGCAGGAGCCGCTGCCGGCCGAGCTGGAGCTGACCGCCTTCACCATGGAGGGCGAGGTGATGGGCCTGCGCCACCGCACCTACCGCACCTGCGTCGGCGTCCAGTTCCACCCGGAGAGCATCCTGACCGAGCATGGCAAGCAGTTATTGCGGAATTTTCTGACGTTGGGAAGGTAGATTGGTAGATTGGGGATTGGTAGATTGGTCGTGTGCTCGCTACAGCGTGGACTCTCGACCAATCTACCAATCTACCAATTTTCCTCCGAAGGAGACCACATGATCCAACAATCCATCGCCCAATTGCTCGACCGCCACGACCTGAGCGAGGATGACGCCTACGCCGTGATGATGCAGATCATGGCTGGCGAGGCGACGCCCGCGCAGATCGGCGGGTTTTTGGTGGCGCTGCGCATGAAGGGCGAGACGGTGGCCGAGATCGCCGGCTGCGCGCGGGCCATGCGGGCCAACGCGGTGGCCGTGCAGCCCCGCAGCCGGCCGCTGACCGACATCGTCGGCACGGGCGGCGACTACAGCGGCACCTTCAACATCTCCACCACCGCGGCCTTCGTCATCGCGGGCGCGGGCGCGCCGGTGGCCAAGCACGGCAACCGCTCCATCACCAGCAAGGCCGGCAGCGCGGACGTGCTGGCGGCGCTGGGCGTGCGGCTGGACATCGACGCGCGCCAGGTGGCAGTCTGCATCGACGAGGCCGGCATCGGTTTCTGCTACGCGGTCAACCATCACCCGGCCATGCGCCACGCCATCGGCCCGCGCCGCGAGCTGGCCGCGCGCACCGTGTTTAACATCCTCGGCCCGCTGACCAACCCGGCCGGCGCCGAGTACATGGCCATCGGCGTCTTCAGCCCGGAGCTAACCGAGTATATGGCCGGCGTGCTGAGCCGCTTGGGCAGCCCGGCCGCCTTCGTCGTCCACGGCGACGGCGGGCTGGACGAGCTCAGCCTGAGCGGTCCCAACCGGGTCAGCGAGCTGCGGGACGGGCAGGTGCGCACGTTCGAGCTGGACGCGCCCGAGCTAGGCCTGCGCCGCGCCGATCTGGTCGAGTTGAAAGGCGGCGACGCAGCCGACAACGCCGCCATCACCTACCGCATCCTCCGCGGCGAGGAGCAAGGCCCCCAGCGCGACGCCGTGCTGCTCAACGCGGCCATGGGCCTGGCCGTGCCCAACGGCGACTGGGCCGCGGCCCTGCAACGCGCCCGCACCAGCCTCGACAGCGGCGCGGCGCTGGCTGCCCTGGAGCGGCTGGTGGACATAAGCAATCGGTGATCGGAGTACCCATGCCATCCAAGAAAATCTATCCCCTCCCCCCTCGCGAAGAGCGTCTCCGCTATCAGGGCAAGATGCTGGACGAAATCATGCGCCACAAACGCGACGAGGTGGCCAAGCGCCAGGCCATGATCCCGGCGGCTAGCCTGCGCGCCCTGGCCGAGACCGCGCCCGACCTGCTGGACTTCGCCGCGGCCCTGCGCCAGCCCGGCGTCAGCTTGATCGCCGAGGTCAAGAAGGCCAGCCCAAGCCGCGGCCTGCTTTGTCGTGACTTCGACCCCGCCCGCCTGGCCCAGGTCTACATGCAGGGCGGCGCAGCCGCCATCTCCGTCTTGACCGACGCGCGCTACTTCCAGGGCCAGCTCGAGTACCTGACGACGGTCAAAGAGACGGTAGAGAGGGGGAGAGGGGGGGAGCGGGAGAGAGGGAGCGGGAGACAATCGCCCGCTCCCCCCCTCTCCCCCTCGCCCTCTCTTCCAGTCCTCCGCAAAGACTTCATCTACGACCCCTATCAGGTGGTGGAGGCGCGGGTGGCGGGGGCCGATGCACTGCTGTTGATCGTGGCCGTGCTGGGCGACGCGGAGCTGCGCAGCCTGCTGGCCGAGACGCGCCGCTACGGCATGGAGGCATTGGTGGAGGTGCATGATGAGGGCGAGGTCGAGCGGGCGCTCAAGGCCGGCGCGCAGGTGATCGGCGTCAACAACCGCGACCTACGCACCTTTGCCGTGGACCTGGCCACCACCGCCCGCCTGCGCCCGCTGATCCCGGCCGAGTGCGTGTTGGTCAGCGAGAGCGGCATCCACACCCCGGCCGACGTGCGCCGCCTGAAGGACCTGGGCGTAGACGCTATGCTGGTGGGCGAGAGCCTGGTAACAGCGAGGCCGGAGGAGCGGCTGGCGAGGGTGCGGGAGCTGGCGCGGGCGGGAGGGAGATGAATGGTTAGTTGGGGAATGGTGAATTGGTGAATGGTTAATGAGCGGAGGGCGCGTCCCATTAACCATTCACCAATTCACCAATTCACCATTAACAATTCTCTGCCGCTCAATCCTGCGCTATAATACCCTCACCCGATCCACAGTTTGGAGTTCCCATGAGTTCCTCCCAGTTTCCTTCCTACCACATGACCCCCGACGCCTTCCGCCGCCACGGCCGCGCGATGATCGATTGGATCGCCGGCTACATGGAGCGCGTCGAGAAGTATCCGGTGCTGTCGCGCGTCCGGCCGGGCGAGATCCGCGCCGGCCTGCCGGCCGAGGCGCCGCAGCAGGGCGAGCCGTTCGAGGCCATCCTGGCCGACGTCGAGCCGCTGATCATGCCGGGCATTACCCACTGGCAGTCGCCCAACTTCTTCGCCTTCTTCCCGGCCAACGGCTCTGGCCCAGCCATCCTGGGCGACCTGCTGGCGTCGGGCCTGGGCGTGAACGGCATGTTGTGGGCCACCAGCCCGGCCGCGACCGAGCTGGAAACGCACGTGGTGGACTGGCTGGTGGACATGCTGGACCTGCCGGGCCATTTCAAATCGACGGCCAGCGGCGGCGGGGTGATCCAGGATACGGCCAGCAGTGCGGTGTTGACGGCCGTGCTGGCCGGCCGCGAGCGCGCCACCGGTTTCGCCAGCAACGCCCAAGGCTGCGACGGCCGGCTGACGGCCTACACATCCAGCCAGGCCCACTCCTCGGTGGAGAAGGCAGTCAAGATCGCCGGCATCGGCAGCGAGAACCTGCGCCTGATCGACGTGGACGAGAACTTCGCCATGCGGCCCGACGCGCTGGCGCAGCAGATCGCGGCCGACCGCGCGGCCGGTCTGCTGCCCTGTTTTGTCTGCGCCACGGTCGGCACCACCTCATCCAACGCCATAGACCCGGTGCGGGCCATCGGCGAGATCTGCCGGGCCGAGGGCGTTTGGTACCACGTGGACGCGGCCATGAGCGGCACGGCCGCGCTGTGCCCCGAGTTTCGCCATCTGCAAGACGGGCTGGAGCTGGCCGACAGCTACGCCTTCAACCCGCACAAGTGGATGTTCACCAACTTCGACTGCGACTGCTTCTGGGTGGCCGACCGCGCCAGCCTGATCAAGACGCTGAGCATCCTGCCGGAGTACCTCAAGAACCAGGCCACCGAGTCCGGTGCGGTCTTCGACTATCGCGACTGGCACATCCAACTGGGCCGGCGTTTCCGCGCGCTCAAGCTGTGGTTCGTCATTCGCCACTACGGCGTCGAGGGTTTGCAGTATCACGTGCGCCGTCACGTCGAGCTGGCCCAGCAGTTCGCCGGCTGGGTGCAGGCCGACCCGCGCTTTGAGCTAGCCGCCCCCGCGCCGCTGAACCTGGTCTGCTTCCGCCTGCGGGCCGGCGACGACGCCAACCGCCGCCTGCTGGAGCAGCTCAACCGCAGCGGCGAGCTGTACCTGACGCACACCGTGCTCGATGGCCGCTACACCCTGCGTCTGGTCGTCGGCCAGACGTGGACCGAGGAACGCCACGTGGAACGGGCGTGGCAGCTTATCCGCATGATGGCGAGTGAACAGAACGCCGCCAATACCGGTTGATTGGCAGAAACAGGCAACCAAAATGAGAAAGAAGGCTAGTCGCCGAGACCCCGCTGCGAAGCCGTTGTTGACAGGCCTACGCCCGGGACTTCGGATGAGAGGCGGCATTCGCTCCAATCCTGATGGTCCAGGTTATGTCGCCATAGTTCATATATGGGACAACGTCGAAGGCCGCGGCGTGCCGGATGAGTGGCGCTTCGGCGAGGTGTTCGTGACGGAAGAGGAGGCGCTGGCATTCTACGTAAACAACATTCGACCAGAATTGGAAAGCATGACCAAGAAGTTCGCGAAAGAGGACGCTAGCAGCCGTGTTGTGCACAGACGTTTGGATTAACCCACCACTGGATCGCCGATCACTATGAACGTCAAAATCTGCGGATTGACTACGATCGACGATGCATTGGTTGCTGTGGATGCCGGCGCCGATCTGCTGGGCTTTATCTTCTACGACAAGTCCCCGCGCTACATCACGCCCACCGAGGTACGCGCTATCGTCACCCGATTGCGTCCCGCAGACCACCGATTACCGATCACCGATCACGGTTCACCGATCACCGTTCACCGTTCACCACTCCTGGTCGGCGTCTTCGTCAACCCCAGCCTGGAGCAGGTGGTGCGCACGCTGGACTACTGCGGCCTGGACCTGGCCCAGTTGCACGGCGAGGAAGCGGCGGAGCTGCTGGCCGCCTTGCCAGGCCGGGCCTTCAAGGCGCTGCGGCCGCGCGACGCCGCTGAGGCTGCCAGCCAAGCTGCTGCCTTTGCCCGTTTCGGCCCAGCCAGCGGGCCAGACCTGCTGGTGGACGCCTATCACCCCACCCTGCGCGGCGGGGCTGGCCAGACCGGCGATTGGTCGCTGGCCGCCAGCCTGGCTGGCCGGCATCGCCTGCTGCTGGCCGGCGGCCTGACGCCCGACAACGTCGCCCAGGCCATCGCCCAGGTACACCCCTGGGGCGTAGACGTGGCCAGCGGCGTCGAGGCCGCGCCCGGCCGCAAAGACCACGGCCGCGTGCGCGCCTTCGTGGCGGAAGCCAAAGGGACATGAACGGTAATCGGTGTCCGATAATCAATCGTTTGTCCAATCACTCATCGTTCATCGTTCATCATTCATCGTTCCGAGAACTGCCATGCGCATCGGACTAATCAGCGACACCCACATGCCTACCATGTCCAGCCGGCTGCATCCGGCCGTGCCCGAGGTCTTTCAGGGCGTGGACATGATCCTGCACGCCGGCGACCTGACCGGAGCCGAGACGCTGGAGATGCTGCAAGCCATCGCGCCGGTGCATGCGGTGCGCGGCGACCAGGACGTAGGGTTGGACCACTTGCCTGCACGGCGGGTGATCGAGGCTGGCGGCAAGCGCATCGGGCTGGTCCATGGCCATCGGCCGCGCTGGATCGAGTGGCCTGGCTTCACCTGGAACATGTTCTTCGGCCAGCACTTCTTTCTGGCGCCGCGTTTTTACGTCAATGTAGTGCGCCAGTTTGCCGGCGACCGGGTCGATTGTATCGTCTGCGGCCACCTGCACCGCCCCTACATCGGCCACGTCCAGGGCATCCTGGTGGTCAACCCCGGCAGCAGCTACATCAACATCCTGGATCGCCGCACCCAGCCGGGCGATTACGTCTCCGTCGGCATGCTGGAGATCGTCGACGACACCCTGCGCGCCGCCATCGTGCCCCTGCCGGAGCGCTGGCAAGAGGTGGAGCGGGAGCGATTTGGGGTGCGTAACACGTAACTCGTAACCCAGAACCCGGAATGGGGAGAAGCATTTCCAGGTTACGAGTTACGTGTTACGGATTATGTCTAGCAGAAACACATACGTTGAACGACAACAAATCATGAGTCAAACTGCGAACGACAAACCCCTGGGCGCGAGCCTGGGCTGGGAGCTGCTGGGCACGACGCGGCCTTACGAGAGCCGTTGGCACAACCTGCGGCGGGACGAGATACGCCTGCCCGGCGGGCAGGAGATCGTCTACACCTACCAGGAACACGCCGGCTTCGTGACCGTGCTGCCCGTGACCGCCGACGGCCAGGTGGTGATGATCCGCAGCTACCGCTACACCGTGGACGACTGGTGCTGGGAGCTGCCGGCCGGCGGGCTGGGCGACAAGCTGGGCTGCTCGCCGGAGGAGGTGGCGCGCCAGGAGCTGCGCGAGGAGACCGGCGCCGACTGCCTGGAGATGCGCCAGATCGGCTGGTTCTACGCCATGAACGGCACCAGCAGCGCCCGCTGCACCTTCTTCCTGGCCACCGGCGTGCAGCTCAACCGCCCGCCCGAGCTGGAGGCCACCGAGCTGAGCGAGGTTCACCTGATGCCGCTGGAGCAGGCCGTGCAGATGGCGAGGGATGGCCGCATCACCGACGCCGACAGCGCGCTGGTGCTGCTGCGCTGCGAGCCGATCCTGCGCGGGCAGGGGCGCCAGGTCGAGGTTGTTCCCTACGATCCGGCCTGGCCGCGGCTGTTCGAGGCCGAGGCCGCCAGCCTGGCCGCGCTGCTGGGCGACGAGCTGGTGAGCATCCACCACATCGGCAGCACGTCGGTGCCCGGCCTCCTCGCCAAGCCCATCGTCGACATCCTGCCGGTGGTGCGGGACATCGAGCGCATCGATGCGTTGAACGACCTGCTGCTGGCCGCCGGCTACGTCCCCAAGGGGGAGAACGGCATCCCCGGCCGGCGTTTCTTCACCAAAGACGTGGCCGGCGTGCGCCGCGTACACGTCCACGCCTTCGCGGCCGGCCATCCTGAGATCGCCCGCCACCTGGGTTTCGTCGCCTACCTGCGCGCCCATCCCGCCGAGGCCGCGGCCTACGCCGACCTGAAGCGTGACCTGGCCCGCCGCTTCTCCAACGACACCGTGGGCTACACCGACGCCAAGAGCGACTTCATCCGCGCCGTCGACGCGCAGGCGCAAAAGGAACGTGCATGACTGTCCAACCTGATTTCGCCTCCTACCGCTGGCCCGACGAGCGCGGGCGCTTTGGGCCTTACGGCGGCCGCTTCGTGCCGGAGACCTTGATGCCGGCGCTGGAGGAGCTGGAGAGCGCCTACCTGCTGGCGTGCAACGACGTGGGCTTCCAGGCCGAGCTAAGGCGCTTGCAGCGCACCTACGTCGGCCGGCCGACGCCCCTCACCCACGCCCGCCGGCTGAGCGAACACCTGGGCGGCGCGCAGATCTACCTGAAGCGCGAGGACCTGGCCCACAGCGGCGCACACAAGATCAACAACGCCCTGGGCCAGGCGCTGTTGGTGCAACGGATGGGCAAGCAGCGCATCGTAGCCGAGACCGGCGCGGGCCAGCACGGCGTGGCCACGGCCACTGCGGCTGCCCTGCTGGGCATCGAGTGCGTGGTGTACATGGGCGTCGTGGACATGGCCCGCCAGGCGCCCAACGTCTTCCGCATGAAACTGCTGGGGGCCGAGGTGCGCGGCGTGGACAGCGGCAGCAAGACCCTCAAGGACGCCATCAACGAGGCCATCCGCGACTGGGTAACCAACGTGCGCACCACGCACTACCTGCTGGGCTCCGCGCTGGGGCCGCATCCCTACCCGACCATCGTGCGCGACTTCCAGAGCGTCATCGGCGCGGAGGCGCGGATACAAATGCTGGACCCGGCCAGCGGCGGGCCGGGCCGGCTGCCCGACGCGATCGTGGCCTGCGTAGGCGGCGGCAGCAACGCCATCGGCATCTTCCATCCCTTCCTGGCCGACGAGACGGTGCGGCTGATCGGTGTCGAGGCCGGCGGGCATGGCATCGAGTCGGGGGAGCACGCGGCCCGCTTCGCCGATCCTGCGCTGGCCCGGCTGGGCGTGCTGCAAGGCACCAAGAGCTTCGTCATGCAGGACGCCGACGGCCAGATCGCCCTGACCCACTCGGTCAGCGCGGGGCTGGACTACGCCTCGGTCGGCCCGGAGCACGTCTGGCTGCGGGACCTGGGCCGCAGCCAGTACACCTACGCCACCGACGCCGAGGCGCTGAGGGCGTTCCAGTTGCTGTGCGAGCTGGAGGGCATCATCCCCGCGCTAGAGAGCGCCCACGCGGTCGCCGAGGTGGTCAAGCTAGCGCCGCAGATGGGCAAGGACGCGGTGATCTTGGTCAATCTAAGTGGGCGGGGCGATAAGGATTTGGATACGGTGATGAAGGAGATTGGGTAGACAAGTAAACAAGTAGACAAGGAAGCACGGCCGCGTTAGCTGCCATCGGCCAGCCAGACGGGTTGTGAGGCGCTTGGTGATGAGCAAGAACGCTGGTATAATCTTGAGCAGGAGACTGGCAGGTGAGGTGGTATGAAATCCCGTATCCGGCTTCGGCCTACACGTTCCCACGCGAGTCGTTGATCCACGACGTTCGCTTCGACGACGAGTTCATCCACATCGAGCTGACCGACGGCCGCGTGCTGTCCGTCCCGCTGTGGTGGGTGCCCAGCGTTTACAACGCGCCCATAGAGGAACGAGAGAAGTACGAGATCAGCCGCGATCGCCGAATGGTGGTCTGGGACCCGGACACCTGCGCCATCAACGACGAGATGCGCATCGACGATTATCTGGCAGCCAGAGCATGATTGACCAACGAATTTGATGGCCAAAGACCTGAGCGTCACACAACGCTTGCTGCGTGCGATCCTGCCCAGCGGATGGTTCCAGCAGATGGAGGCCGAGTCGCGCGCGTGGATCATGACCTGCTCGCAGTGCGGCGCGGAGCAGTCCGTTTGGGATGCCGGCGGCGTGCGCTGGAAAGCCAAAGGCCAGAGGATGTTCCATGCTCGGTGCGTGAGTTGTGGGCGGGTTACAGCGCATTCAGTGAATCGATGATCACTAAATACACTGTAAACGAAGTATTATTGAGGTGCCCGGCACTTGAACCGAGCTTGTCATCATGTGCGAATCGTCGCAGAAGTGCTGGGCACCTATGCGCAGTTACTTTGTTGACGCTGTACTAAAGCCCCGAATTGCATGCAGGATAAGGAACCAACACTTGCTCAGACAACTGACGTTATTTGATGATCCAACAGAAGCGCCTCCCGACTTGAAGCAAGCGCGGTCGGGGACCTTTGTTGACAATATGTCGCTGCCCATCCATCGATGGTTTCGCTACTCCGCCGGTTTTGCCGCGCAGTGGGTGGACGAGGTGCTGACGAAATGGGCGATACAACCTGACCAGGTGGTTCTTGATCCTTTCGCCGGTTCGGGTACTGTACTGGTGGTCTGTGACAGCCTTGGCATCCCCAGCATCGGAGTCGAGGCCCATCCGGTTGTTTCGCGGATATGCAACACAAAATTGCTCTGGGGGACCGATCCTGTTCGTGTGCGTAATTTCGCCGGAGATGTTCTGCAATGCGCTCAAGATATGAAGGGAGGAACCGATGGATACCCTGAGTTGATTCATCGCAGCTATGATCAAGAAGTGCTGTCCATCCTGGATGGCCTGAAGACTGCCTGGTTGTCGTTGCATGATGCTTCGCCGGAGTCAGAACTGACCTGGCTGGCCTTGACGGCGATTCTGCGTCCCACGTCCAAGGCCGGCACTGCGCAGTGGCAATACATCCTGCCCAACAAGACCAAGAAGAACGTCATCCTGCCAGGATTCGCCTTTCGCCAGCAATTGGAAGTGATGATCTCTGACATTCGATGGATGCAGGCTAGGGCGAACCACTCTCTGGGACAGGTCATTGCCGGAGATGCCCGCGCCTTCGCTGATTCCATGGCGCAAACTGTCGATGCTGTGATCACCTCCCCGCCCTACGCCAACAACTACGACTATGCTGATGCATTGCGCTTCGAGATGACGTTTTGGGGAGATGTGACCGGTTGGGGTGACATCCACGACGCCGTGCGGAAACACTTGATTGTGTCTTCGTCCCAGCATTCAGCGCGTGAGAAACTACAGGCTCAGGACTTGCTTCAATCAGACGCCGTGGAGCCGATACGCGACGAACTCAGCGTCGTTATGGAGCGGCTCGCAACTGAACGCGAGCACCACGGTGGAAAGAAGCACTATCACACGATGATAGGCGCTTACTGCCGTGACATCAGCCTGGCGCTTCGCCAGCTTCGGATTGCCTGCAAGGACGGCGCTCACATGTGCTGGGTGATTGGCGACTCGGCGCCCTACGGCGTCTACTGCCCGATTGATCAATGGATTAGCCAGCTTGCATTAGCGACCGGCTTCAAGCAGACGAGTTTTGAGAAACTTCGTGATCGTAACACGAAGTGGAAGAACCGCAAACATCGCGTCCCCTTGAAAGAGGGGCTTCTATGGATCGAGGGGTGACAATGGCACAATCTCCCGCTCATCGCTTTGGCCAGTTGATTGGTGAATTACTTGAATCGGTGGTGTTTCCTCAGCTTGAGGATTTCTGCCGCAACGAAGGCTTGTATCTGGACCATCAAAAAAAGGAACGATCAGGACGGCGTAGCAAGAAGGTCACCTGGGCCGACCATTATGAAAACAGGCATGATCTTGACTTTGTGATTGAACGAGATGGTACGGATCAAGATGTCGGTAGACCAGTGGCATTTATCGAAACTGCTTGGCGTCGATACACCAAGCATTCTCGCAATAAGGCTCAAGAGATTCAGGGTGCTATCTTACCCCTCGCAGAGAAGTATCGTTGGAACAACCCATTCCTTGGGGCAGTGCTTGCTGGTGTGTTCACCGAGGGTTCGTTGGATCAACTACGCTCTCTTGGTTTCCAAGTATTGTATTTCCCGTACGAGTCCCTGGTTGGAGCTTTCCGATCAGAAGGTTTCGACATTTTGTTCGATGAAGAAACACCAGACGAGGTGTTCGAGGCCATAACCAGACGGATTGAGAACGCACCGCCCCAACAGATCGACCGGATTCGGACACACCTGACAAGCACTAACCAAGCGGTCATCGACGAATTCTTTGCCGCACTTCGACTTAGATTGGGTAGACACGTCACAAGCGTGATAATTATTCCCCTATACGGTCGGGTCAACGTTTTTGCGACGATAGAGGAGGCGTTGCGATTCCTAGATTCTCATATGATCTATGAGGGATCCGGAGTCTTTCGGAAGTACGAAGTTCGTGTGGAATTCTCCAATGGTGACAGAGTAGAGGCGTCCTTCGATACAAAGACAAGAGTACAGGAGTTTCTCGAATTCGTCACCAACCAGTGACCAAAGCAGACATCCAACCCTTCATCAATACAGAAGATTACCATGACACCCATCCGCTGGGGCATCCTCGCCACCGGCATCCTAGCCAACAGTGTGGCCCAGGCCCTCAGCCAGACGCCTGACGCGCAGATGGTCGCCTTGGCGTCACGCCGGCAGGGCTGCGCATGATCGGATCTGGCCTTCCTAACATGAACCCACAGCACCTATTGCGCCCCTACACACCAGCCGATGCTCAAGCCGTGGTCGCCGTGATCAACGCCGATGGGGCTGCGACCATGGGCGTGCGCCGCGCTCTGGTCGATGGCGCAGGCAACGTGCGCTTGGCGCGCTATGTGCCCCCGGCCAGCGACAAGGTCGTGGCCGTCGATCCAGCGGGCCGGCTGGCCGGCTACGCCTATCTGGCCGACCGCGAGCAGCACATCGTCTACGAGGTCGGCGGCGCGGTGCATCCTGACTATTGGGAGCAAGGTGTCGGCGCGGCGTTGCTGGGCTGGGCGGAACAGCGAGCAACCGCCCTTTGCCAGCAGGCCCCGCCCGGCGTTAAGACCGTGCTGCAAGCCAACCTCTTCGCCGCCGAGGCGCGCGCCCAGCGGCTGTTCACCCAATGCGGCTACGCCCAGGCGCGCGCGTGGCTGCACCTACAGATCGATCTGGCCGCCCCGCCGCCCGCGCCAACCGTTCCTGACGGGATGACCCTGCGCGCTATCGACCTGGACGAGGACTGGGACATCCTGGGGCCAGCCATGGACGACGCCTTTGCCGACCACTGGGGCGTCATCACGCTGCCAGCGACGGATGCACCGGACGACGCCGAAGCGCCCGACGAGGACTTGCCCGAAGACGAGAGCTACTCCAACGCGCCGGGCTTCTGCTTCATGCTGCTGGCTGGGGACCAGGTGGCCGGCGGCGTGCTGTGCAACGCCCGGATCGTCGAACGACCCGATACCGGGCGAGTGGGCAGCCTGTTTGTGCGCCCGCAGTTCCGGCGAATCGGCGCCGGCCGGGCGTTGATGCTTACCGCCTTTCAGGCCTTTTGGCAGCGCGACATCCAGCGCATCATTGCCGACACCGACGCCGGCAGCTTCACGCAGGCGCCCAAGCTCTACACCGAGCTGGGCATGCGCCCCTATCACCAGGAGTTTCTCTACGAGAAGGAGATCCGGCCGGGGCGAGAGGTCCGGCGCCTGCATCTGTGATCGCGAGGAGTCTCATGCCCTACCAACCCTCCCCCACCCGCTACAACTCCATGAGCTACCGCCGCAGCGGCCGCAGCGGCCTGCTGCTGCCGACCATCTCCCTGGGCCTGTGGTACAACTTCGGCGGCATCGACCCGCTGGAGAACGCCCGCGCCATGCTGCGCCGCGCCTTCGACCTGGGCATCACCCACTTCGACCTGGCCAACAACTACGGCCCGCCCCCCGGCTCGGCTGAGGAGACCTTTGGCCGCATTTTCAGCCAGGACTTCAAGCCGTACCGCGACGAGCTCGTCATCTCCAACAAGGCCGGCTACACCATGTGGCCCGGCCCTTACGGCGAGTGGGGCTCGCGCAAGTACCTGGTGGCCAGCATCGACCAGAGCCTCAAGCGCATGGGGCTGGACTACGTGGACATCTTCTACAGCCACCGGCCCGATCCCCACACGCCGCTGGAAGAGACCATGGGCGCGCTGGACTTCATCGTGCGCAGCGGCCGCGCGCTGTACGTGGGCATCTCCACCTACAGCCCGGAGCAGACCCGCCAGGCCGCCGCGATCCTGCGCCAGCTCGGCACCCCCTGCCTGATCCACCAGCCGCGCTACAACCTATTCGACCGCTGGATCGAACACGGCCTGCTGGACACGCTGGCCGAGGAGGGCATCGGCTGCATCGCGTTCTCGCCGCTGGACCAGGGCATTCTGACCGACAAATACCTGCGGGCGATCCCCGAGGACTCGCGCGCGGCCAAGCTGGCCAACCAGTTCCACTGGGGCGACAAGGTCACGCCTGAGCGCGTCGCCCAGGTGCAGCAGTTGAACGCCATTGCCGAAGCCCGCGGCCAGAGCCTGGCGCAGATGGCCATCGCCTGGGTGCTGCGCCATCCCGGCATGAGCTCCGCGCTGATCGGCGCCAGCAAGGTGGGCCAGATCGAGGAAGCCGTCGCCGCACTCGACAACCTCGCCTTCAGCGAAGTCGAACTGGCCCAGATCGACGCGATAATCGCGTGAGTCGCGTAGCATCTGGCGGGCCCTCTTGATCTTGGACGCAGATTTGCCGGATAAACGCAGATCTGAGGACAGCAACCTGCCTTTCTCTCCCTCTGATCAGCGTCTATCCGCGCAAATCAGCGTCCAATTGTTCCCTGAGTCATGGAAACCATCCTCATTCTCTACGTGATCCTCGGTCTGCTGATGGTCGTCGTTGCCGTGCCGCTGATCAAGCGCACGGTCAAGCCCAACTGGCTCTATGGCTTTCGCGTCCCGCAGACGATGAGCGATCCTGAGGTGTGGTACGCGGTCAACGCCCACTTTGGCCGGCGACTGCTGGTGACGGGGGTGGCGACAGCCGGGGCGGCGCTGCTGCTCTACCGCCTGCCGGGCTTGGATGTGGACAGCTACGCCTGGGCGCTGCTGGCGGTCTTCGCTCTGTTCTTCGGCGTTGGAGTGGCGCAGAGCTGGCGATTCATGAAGACGCTCAGCAACAACACGCTCTCTTGACGACATCAGACAATGCGCTTATCATGTTCAAGAATTTCGGAACGAGATCAAACGCAGGAGGCGCGAATTCAATGAATACCTACACGGCTATCGTCGAACGATGTCCTGACACACAGCTTTATGTTGGCTATGTGCCTAACTTCCCCGGCGCACACAGCCAGGGTGAAACGCTTGATGAACTTTACGGCAACTTGCGTGAGGTCATCGAAATGCTGCTGGAGGATGGCGAGCCAGCGTTGGAGACCGAATTCGTCGGAACACAAACCTTAGTGGTGGCTTGACATGGGCAGCAAGCCACCGGTTCTGACCGCCAAACAGGTCATCGCCATCCTCGAAAACCTCGGCTTCGTGGAAGTCCGCCAACGGGGTGCGCACAAACAGTTCCGCCATCCTGACGGTCGTGCTACCACTGTGCCCGTCCATGGGGGACGCGACATCTCGCCTATTCTGCTACGGCAGATTGCCAAAGACATCGGCCTAACCGTCGACGAACTGCTCAGCCGCCGCAAACACTAGCTCTCTTGTTCATGATCCGACTGGGCCACACGACTCTCGAACTGCACCAAGGCGACATCACCCGCCTCGCCGTGGACGCCATCGTCAACGCGGCCAACAGCGGCCTGCGGGGCGGGGGCGGGGTCGACGGCGCGATCCACCGCGCGGGCGGGCCGGCCATCATGGCCGAATGCCGGCGCATCGGCGGCTGCCCCACCGGCCAGGCCGTGGTCACCAGCGGCGGCAACCTGCCAGCGCGCTACGTCATCCACGCGGTCGGGCCGGTCTGGCAAGGCGGCGGCCACGGCGAGCCGGCGCTGCTGCGCGCGGCCTACGCCAACAGCCTGCTGAGGGCCGAGGAGTTGGGCCTGGCCAGCGTCGCCTTCCCGTCGATCAGCACCGGCGTCTACGGCTACCCCATCGCCCTGGCCTGTCCCATCGCCGTCGGCGCAGCCATCGACCACGTACGCCAGGGCACGGCCTTGCAACGCATTCTCTTCTGTCTGTTCTCAGCCGGCGATTACTCGATCTACCAAGCGCATTTTGAAGAACTGGACGCGCCTACAGCCTCGTAGGACGATTTTCCAAATCGTCCCTCTGTGGCCACGGCCAGCCGCACGATTTGGAAAATCGTGCTACGCAGAGGTGACTGGCTGTAGGACGATTTTCCAAATCGTCCCTCTGTAGCCCCTGCCAGCCGCACGATTTGGAAAATCGTGCTACGCAGAGGTGACTGGCCGTAAGACGATTTTCCAAATCGTCCCTCTGTAGCCCCGGCCAGCCGCACGATTTGGAAAATCGTGCTACGCAGAGGTGACTGGCTGTAGGACGATTTTCCAAATCGTCCCTCTGTAGCCCCGGCCAGCCGCACGATTTGGAAAATCGTGCTACGCAGAGGTGACTGGCTGTAGGACGATTTTCCAAATCGTCCCTCTGTAGCCCCGGCCAGCCGCACGATTTGGAAAATCGTGCTACGCAGAGGTGACTGGCCGTAAGACGATTTTCCAAATCGTCCCTCTGTGGCCCCGGCCAGCCGCACGATTTGGAAAATCGTGCTACGTTTGAAGGAGTTCCACTTGAACCACACCGGCGTCGAACGCATCCGAGCCGCCTTCGCCACGGCTCAGGCCGAGGGCCGCGCAGCCTTCATGCCCTACCAAATGCT
>Ga0209573_1002563_pt1 | contig 22738 bp, 17 predicted proteins | sample TNRBio252014_DNA_FD_185870 | JGI IMG/M metagenome (GOLD analysis project Ga0209573, IMG submission 185870) | Wastewater treatment Type I Accumulibacter community from EBPR Bioreactor in Madison, WI, USA - TNR Reactor_6/25/2014_ DNA (SPAdes)... | ecosystem: Engineered > Bioreactor > EBPR >...
CGCTCGACGTCTGGATCGACTCGGGCTCGAGCCACGTCGCGGTGATGGACCGCCATCCCGAACTGCACTGTCCCGCCGACCTTTACCTCGAGGCCACCGACCAGCACCGCGGCTGGTTCCAGAGCTCGCTCATGCTCAGCGTCGCGGTGCGCGACGCCGCGCCCTACAAGGCGGTGATGACCCACGGGTTTGTCGTGGACCAGGACAAGAAAAAGATCTCGAAGTCCGAAGCCGCGAAGTCGGGCAAACCGGTCGATGCCGCCTATTTCTACAACAAATACGGTGCCGACATCCTCCGCCTCTGGGTCAGCAGCGTCGATTGGCAGAACGAAGTGCCCTTCGGCGAAGACCTCTTCAAGCAGACCGCCGAGCCCTACCGCCGCTTCCGCAACACCCTGCGCATCCTTCTCGCGAACCTCCAGGACTTCGACGCGTCGAAGGACTCCGTCGCCGATGCGGAGTTCTCCCTGCTCGATGGCTGGATCCTCGAGCGGCTCCACCAAGTTGTCGTTGAATGTCGCGAGGCCTACGCCGCCTACGAGTTCCGCAAGGTCTTCAACACCCTCAACCAATTCTGCGCCGTCGATCTCAGCGCCCTCTTCGTCGACATCACAAAGGATCGCATGTATTGCGACGCCGCCGCCTCCCCGCGCCGCCGCGCCACCCAGACGGCAATGCACCGGGTCTTCGAAGGACTCGTGAAGCTGCTCGCGCCCGTCCTTTCCTTCACCGCCGACGAGGCCTGGGAATACGCGGGGAAGAAGGAGTCGGTCCACCTCGAGTTGTTCCCGGAAGCAGAAGCCGCGTATGCCGGCACGGCAGCTTCCGACCAGATCGCCCAGCTTTCGCGCCTCCGCGACCTCGCCCAAGTCGCGATCGATGCGGCGGTGAAGGCCGACGAGTTCAAGAAGCGCGAGTGTGCCTCCGTCGTCTTCCATCTGCCCGCCGATGATCCGGCCCGCGCCGTGCTCGAAGCTTCGCGTGAGGAAGCCCTCGAGTTTCTCATGGTATCGGACTTCACTGTTTCCGAGGGCACCGGCGAAGCCAAGGCCTCCGTCGCCGCGACCACCCATGCCGAATGCCCCCGCTGCCGTCGTTCCTTGCCCCTCGTCGCGAGCGGGCTCTGCCAACGGTGCGAGGAAGTCGTCGCTGCCTTTGAACCGGTGGGATCGTAGACTGTCGAAGCCCCGATTGGATTTGGCCCCCGAATCTACCCCGCATGATCCGCTATTTCCTCCTCCTCACCGTTCCGCTCTTCGCCCTCGACCAGTGGACGAAGTGGCTCATCCTGCAGCGTTTCCCGGACTACGGATCACCCGGGAATCTCATCGAGGTGATCCCCGGCTTCTTCAACCTCGTCCGGGTCCACAATACGGGCATGGCCTTCGGCTTGTTGAACGGCTACGAACACGCCAACTGGATCTTCGGCGCGATTGGTCTGATCGCCCTCACCGGCATCACCCTGCTCTGGAAGAAGGGCGCCTTTCCTGACAAAATCTCCAAAACCGCCGCCGCCCTCCTCGTCAGCGGCATCTTCGGCAACCTCACCGACCGCATCCTTCCCGGCCGTGGCTACGTCGTCGACTTCCTCGACTTCCAACCGCCCTTCTACAAGCTGATCGACGAGTCGGGTCATTTCCCTTCTTTCAACGTGGCCGACTCGTGCATCTGCATCGCGGCGGGACTGCTGATCCTTTCGGCCTTCCGTCAGCCGGGCGGTTCGAAGAAAAAGAAAATGGCCTCGGCCTGAGTCCTGTTGTCGCGATGAGCCGCAAGGGAATCATCACCGTCGCGCTCCTCTTTCTCGTCGCTTTTCTCCTGCTGCAACTCGCCACGCGAGGCTATCGCGAGGTCGAGGCCCTGCAATCGATGGAGAAGGCGATGGCCGCGGTGCGCCGGGATTTCCCCGGGGCGAAGCCAATGCCCACCACGGTTCTTGAAACCCTGATGAAGGAGGGGCGCGGCTCGGTCCTGCTGATCGACGCCCGAGCCCCCGAGGAGTTCGCCTTGAGTCATTTGCCGCAGGCCATCAATGGTCAAAGTCCGACCGAGGCGAAGGGGCATTTCGAGAACAGCACCCTTTCACCTGAGGTGATCGTGGTCGCCTACGACTCGATCGGATTCCGGTCCGCCGAGCTCGCCGAAGCGATGAAAGAGGACGGAGTGGGTGCCGTCGTCTACCTCGAAGGCGGCATCTTCCAATGGGCCAACGAAGGGCGTCCCCTCGTCGACGCCGACGGCAAACCCACGACCAAGGTGCATCCCTACAACAAGCTCTGGGGAAGGCTGCTGAAACCCGTAGCTGCGAGCGTGAGCGAGTAGAGCCGTGTCGTGCTGCCCCGCGCATCACTTCCCCATCCACCTCCGTTCGCTCGAGCTCATGGCAAGGGGCTACGGGCATAAGTCAGAAGCCTGGCCTTTGTCGCTCGAAGAGCGAAGGAGGGCAGATCGGAATGTGGCTGCGACTTTAGTCGCAGAAGAATGGGCTTCCGCCATGGGTCGGCGCATGAGGTGGCGACGTGGACGTCACCACTACGGGAAGAAGGCTCCGTGAACGACAGTCGGTGGAGGTCTCCAGACCGCCATCGTGTTGGCAGGGGTGGCGTAGCCCTACGGCCTTTCTCGACGCGGCGTGCGTGGGCGACCGCCGACGTTTTGGCACTTCCACCTTCCCAACTCCCCCTACGCCTTCCCATCCAAATACTTCCACGCCCCTTTGAAACGGCGGAAGCGGGAGACCTCGTGCAGTTCGTAGGGTTCGTCGTCCACGAAGTACTCGGCTACGAACTCGACCTTGCCGCGCTTGTCCTCCTTCCCTCCCTGAGAAACCCCGAGGATGGTGAGGTAGCTCCAGTTCGCGTGATGGATGACTTTCCCGAGCTCCTGCCTTAGGCCGGGCGCGCGGGTGTCGGGATGGGTCGTCTCGACGAGGTAATCGATGAGGCGGAAGAAGTAGGCGCTGTAGCGCGAACGCATCAATTGCTCGGCCGTCTCGGGCTTGGCTTTTCCCTGGTGAAAGGGCAGGCAGCACCGGGCGTAGGAAAGGCGGCTCTTGCACGGGCAGAGCGATTCCTCGCGCTCACGGGGGATCCATTGCCTGTCGGCTCCGTCCCCTTCCCTGCTGTCGGTGACCTCGCTCATTCTTTGGAAGCTCCCTCGCCGCGCAAGACGCGAGGGCTGACCCGCAACGCGGGCTTCAAATCACCACCCCCGAGACCTCGCCTTCGAAAACCATCTTTCCCTCGACGAATCCCTGCGCATCGAAGATCGCCATCCGCGATCGCAAGGCCTTCGCTTTGACGACCATCACGAGATCGCTGCCCGGCTCCACGCCTCCGCGGAACTTCACGGCGTTCACGCCGCCGAAGCCGAAGAATTTCTTCCCGCCGGTCTCGAACTTCAGATGATAGATCACCGAACTGATCTGGGCCGCCATCTCGATCATGAGCACGCCCGGCATGATCGGTCGGCCGGGAATGTGACCGCGGGTCCAAAATTCGTCGGGCCGCTGGGTCTTGATCCCCACGGCCATCCCTTCCTCGAGATCGATCAGGACGAGCCGGTCGACCTGCTCGAATTCATCGCGTTGCGCGTTCAGGGCGAGGATCTCTTCCTTGGTCACCGCCGTCCGGGAGAGGTCGATCGTGGTCAGGTCGAGGAGGGGTGCTGATGCCATGCGTATGAGGGGGTAAGGGTTTCGGACCACCTAGCGGTCGCAGGCGGAGATGTCAAACCGCTTGATTCGCTCCACTGGGGAGTCAGCGAGAGGAACCGGGCGCTTTTCGAACCCCCAGACGGATCCAGCGGGGTCCCCAGGTAATTCCCTGGGGCCGCCCGCCCCCGGATTCGCGAATCCCCAAAGGCCACATTTCCCCTTCTCAACCGCGATCGCCGATGCCATAGTCGCCCGTCGTTTTTCCATCATTGAATCCCTCATGAAACCGCTCGCTCTCCTTCGCTTCCTTCCCCTCTTCCTGCTCGTGACCTTCACGCTGGCCACGAACGGCCTCGCCGACAAGTCGAAGGAGGAACTCGAAGGCCGTATCAGCGCCAACCTCGCCCGACTGACCGAGCGGCAGAAGGACCTGCAGTGGGCGATCCCGGCGCAGGTCTTCGCACAGGCCAAGGGCATCGTCATTCTCCACAGCGTCAAGGCCGGCTTCATCGTCGGAGCCGAGGTCGGGAACGGCATCGCCATCGTCCGCAAGGCCGATGGCACCTGGGGCGCACCGGCCTTCGTCGCGCTTGTGAATCGCTCCTTCGGACTCCAGGCGGGAGCGGATGAATCCGTCACCATTCTCTGTCTCATGACCGAGCAAAGCCTGAAGGTCATCCACCACGGCGCCAACGTCGAAGTCGGGATCGATCTCGAGGCCGCCGCCGGCCCCCTTGGCGCGGGAGGCGAACTCACCACCACCACCCTGAAGAAACCCGTCCTCGTCTACACCAGCGAAAAGGGCGCCTTCGCCGGCGCCTCCATCGAAGCCGGAGCGCTCATCGGTGACAAGAAAAAGAACGAAACCGTCTATGGCGAAAAGATGGACGCGATCCTCTTCTCCGGCCAAGCCCAGCCGACCCCGGCGGGACTGCAGCTCATCGAAGCGCTGAAGGCTTTTGCGGGTCAGGCGGCGAGGTGAGGTGATTCAAAGTCTTTCTGCTCCAACGTTTCGGCCAGTGGTTTCCCCGCTCGAATTACTCACGATTCGGTCACCACCTTCTCCATCCAGCGATGGAATTCTCCGGCCTGATTGTTTTCGAAGGCCGAGGTGACACACGAGATTGCCTCTTCCACCCATCGGGCGGCTTCCGCCGCCGTTGGACGGGGGACCCCGGCCTCGAGGAGATCCTCGAGCACGGCGAAGTCCGGAGCGAGGTAGCCGATCACTTCAACCGGAGGCAGGGCCTGATACCAGAGGATGTTCCTTCCCCTCGAGTCGACCGCACGGACATCGGCCCCGGCCTCGAGGAGGATTCGGTTGTCCTCAAGGCCGCGACCATAGCGCATCAGGGGCGTGCGGCCGTCAGCGTCCCGGGCATCGGGATCGAGACCTGCGGATAGCAGACCCCGGAGGATGGCTGGACGTGTCACTTCATGGAGCAGAGTGCCTCCGCGGTAGCCCCGCAGGGACGGAAGCCGGGAGTGAAGCGACTCGGGAATGTCCCAAGTCAGGAGCGAAAGGATCCTGTCATAGAGCTCTGCATCGGACATCGAGGTTTTGTCGGGTGAGAGGGTTGGTATTGGGGTCCGCCACCGGGAGGACGGAGGCGTCTCAGAATTTAATTTCCCCCCATTGGGAAGGATCGACGCGGACCTCGGAGGGAAGATCGGATACCACCTGGCTTCCGCGATCGAAATAGTAATGACGGGCCACGGCGCGTGTCCCCTCGGGATCTGCGAGAATAAGACCGACATCACCCAAAAGACTCCTCTGTGGCGGCTCTTCCAATCCAAGCGCCGTCCATGGAAGGAAGGCGGTCAGGTGCCACCCGTCCGGAATTTCCTCAATTTTCACATTGGCCTCCTCGACGACGGAGACCTCGTCCACCTCGGCGGTCCCCGTCGGGGAACTGAAGGTGGATTTCGCATCCGGCTGGGTGTCGGGGACGACAAAGCGATAGCGCACCGCCACCGGCTTGTCGCGCCACTGGGAGAAAAGGAAGCGCATGTCTCCGGCAACAGGCGTGGTGCGGGAGCGATTCGCCCCATCGGCGGTCGAGATCCGGAAGTCGACGGCGGAGCCGCTTTTGAAGAGCGTTTTGGGATCATCCCCGGAATTGGCGAAGGGGGGCGAATTTTTCACCGTCACACTGAGAGTCATGCCCTTCGAAACGTAGCCAATGGCAAAGTCGGCCGACGGATCGGCTTCAAGCAATGGGTATTGCTTGGCCTCTTCCCAGCCTTCGGCCAGGGCGGCAATCTGAATCGCCTCGACGGGTGTCGGCACCTTCTCCGATTCCAGTTGCTTTTCGGCGGCTTTATCGAGACGCAGATCGCCGCCCGTGAGGCGTTGCAAAGTTTCCAGTCCCCGGACCCTCATGACATTGCTCGAGTCCTTTCCCAGGACTTGAAAAATGCCGGCATCCCCGCATTTCCCGAACCATCCGAAGAAGCATTCATCACCGAGGCTGTAGGTGTCGAGGCGGAGTCCGCGCGAGGCGTTTTGAACGCTGCTCAAGGTGGGCGCATTGCGCATATCGGCGAACAATTGAGCGACAAAGAGACCATCGGTGGTCAGGAGAAAACGCACGCCTTTGTTGCCATTGAGTTGAAAGACGCTTCCGCGATCTCCTCCAAGCGGAACAATCCCCTCCACGTTGAGGGTGTGCTGAATCTGTCCCGACTTCAGGCGCGGGGAATTGTGCCAATTGGCCGGATAGGGATTGGGATAAGTCCAATTGATCCGGCCATTGGGAGCGACGCTATAGAACATGTTGGTCGGGTCACCCTGTTCTTTGTATTCGCCCGTGTTGATGAGAAGGTTGCCCTCCAAATCCGGAGACAGGGCGGTGACGCCCCGAAGCCCGGTGGGAAGAGGAATGGACTTCGCATTCTCCATTCGGTAGCTGAGCTGATCCTTCCCTGACTCTGGAGCCAATTCCATAATGGTCTGACCGTCCTCGGAGCGGGCATACAAATTCAAGGTCGGCCAAGAGCGCATGGCCCACATGGCTCCATATTTCCACTCAGGCTTGATCTGGACTTCGGCGGGTTCCGCCTTGCCGTCCCCGTTGACATCCTGCCAAAGAAAGATGCCCAGATCCTTCTTAAGATCGGCGGGAAGAGACGCGACATATTCCGGATGACGTTCTTTCCAGCCTTCGCGCAGAATGTTCAGAGATCCAAAAACGGCTCGCGGCACCAACTTGTCAGCCACCACTTCACCGATGAGGTTTTTCTTCACCCCGTAGCCCTGGTCGTTGAGCAAATAAAGCCGCTCGCCGAGATAAACCGGTGCCTGCGGCAGGCCTTTGTCGGCTTGCCCTTGTGGATAAGGCAGGTCCTCATGGTCTCGCGGATCAAAGAGAATGGCCCTCAGCTGGGAGGCGTCCGGCCAGGGGGCGACCGCAAACGCCATGCCATTGTAAAAACCCCGGGAGGCACCACTCGGGTCGAGGGTTCCCCCGCCTCCATAGTCCGGAGGCCCCGTCCAACTGTTTAGAAGCCGACCGTCCATGGTCCAAACGCTGATGCGCTTGGGCAAGAAGCTGTCTTCTCCGATCCACACCTGATCTTTGCCGTCCACCGCCAGAGCCCGGGGATTGTTCAACAAGCCGGGGTCAAAGACGCCTTCCCGGTGACCGCCCGGCTTTCCGATGGCTTTCAGCGGGACGCCGCCCGACGAAAAGACTTTGACTCTTTGCTCGGCTTTGGCCACATCGCTGACCAGAATGTTCCCCTGGGAGGAAACGGCCAAACCGCCCGGTTGACTCAGGCCGCCGCCAACAACGATCTGAGTGGCCCCGGTTTCAACATTGACCCGGACGACGTTCGTCCCGGAAATGGCAAGGAGTGACTCCTCCTCGGGCCGGGCGATGGCGCCGGCCCCGGGCAGCGGCACATCCCGCAGGTATTTGCCCGTCACGACATCAAAGAGGACGAGACGGTCTTTGTCCCCGAGGGATAAAATCACATACTTGTCCGTGACGACCATGCCTTTGATGTCGGCAAACTGGTCCGACTTGACCTTGATGAAAGCCACATCAGTGGCCGGCACTTCGCTTCCCGGGGGATTGGAAACCAACTTGTAGGTCACCGCGTTCAGGCGATGAACCGCCAGCGCATCTTTCATCCAGCCTTTCTCTCCGGCGACATAAAGAACGTCGTCCTTTCGGAAGATCGCATCCGCTCCCGAGAGCCCGAGCCAGAGTGTCCCCCAGCGCTTCCGGCCCTCCTGATCGAGTTCCATGATGGAGTGCCCGGCCTCGGCGACGGCGGAACCAAAATAAATGTGCTCGCCATCCGAGTAGGCGCTATTGGGACGTCCATGGTCGGAGAGCCAGCCCCCTGCACCACTCTCCCGCACGAAACGCTGGCTACTGATTTCAGCCGTCAACCAGGGAGGCGTTCCGGGGGCATTGAAGGTGCCCGCAAATTCCGATGTCACTCCGTCGTGGACGAGTCCCTTCCAACGGTAGTTTCCCGGAAGGACAGGCTCGCCGGCATCATCCATGCCGTCCCAGGGGATGACCTGGGGACCGGCCTCCAACCATGTTTGTCCAATCAGATTTCGCACCCGTTTCCCTTCGGCATCATCAATCGCCAGAGTGACAAATCCGGCCTTAGCCAACGAGAATCTCACCTCGCTGCCTTCGCCGGATGCCGGAGCGGCTTGGACAGCGGGGATGAAAATCAGGGCGAGGGCGCTCAAAAACAGGGTGGCAATCCGGAGTCTTAGGGAAGTGCCCTTGTGCATAATCGATGGGGAATCGTGGGGGTGATGTTCTCGCGCGGGTCGTTTGACGAGTCGGTTTCCTTCGGGCACCAGGAACGTCTGCCAGGAACTCCCTGTTTCATCCCGTCGACTCAATTCCAGTTCCGCCGTCTGAGTCAACGAATTTCCGTAGGGAAAGGGGTCACACAAAGAGATGCGTCATCCGACAACTCTTGACTGGGTATCATGGAACAGGGGACGGCGAAGTGGCTTCAGTCGAGAATGGTCGCATGACCGCGGGGAAGTTCGCTAACGGGAACCCTTCCAGCCCGGTCCGTTCCCCCGACACGACCGCCTCTTGACAGTTTCACGCCCGAACGGCAGCATCAGGACATGACTCGCCCCACTCCCTTGGTTCTGTCCACCTGCGCCTTCACCCTCGCCAGTCTCGTCCTGTCTCTTTCCCTCACCGCCGCCGAAAGCTGGCCCGACTATCGCGGCCCCAACCAGGACGGCCATGCCGGCGGCGCCGGCCTGCCCCTGAAGTGGAGCGAAACCGAGAACGTGAAGTGGAAAACCGAGATCCCCTTCCTCGGCCTCTCCTCACCCATCGTCATGGACAACCAGGTCTGGCTCACCACCGCGACCGAGGACGGCCACGACTTTTACGTCCTCTGCCTCGACGCGAACACCGGAGCGATCCTCGCCAACGAAAAGCTCTTCCACAGCGACGATCCCCAAACCATGGGGAACGGCGCGGCCGACAACAGCTACGCCACGCCCTCGGCGGTGATCGAAGCCGGACGCGTCTACGTGCATTATGGACATTTCGGCACCGCCTGTCTCGACACCGCCACGAAAAAGGTCCTCTGGAAACGCGATGACCTGAAGTGCTACCACTACCGCGGTGCCTCCTCCTCGCCCGTGCTCTTTGAAAACCTCCTCATCCTCACCTTCGACGGAGCCGATCTCCAGTATGTCGTCGGTCTCGACAAAACCACCGGCAAGACCGTCTGGAAAACCGACCGCTCCGCCGTCTGGAACGACGAACACATCGATAAGCCCATGGTGAAGGAGGGCGACTGGCGCAAGGCCCACGGCACGCCCCTCATCGTCACGATCGAAGGCAACCCCGTCATGTGCAGCGTCGGAGCGAAGGCCGCCTACGGCTACGATCCCCGCACGGGCAAGGAACTCTGGCGCGTCGACCACCCCGCCTACTCCTCCGCGGCCCGGCCCGTCTACTACGACGGACGATTCATCGTCGTCACCGGCTTCAGCCAGGGCGCCGAAATGATCGCGATCAAGGCCGGCGGCAGCGGCGTCATCACCGACACCCACGTCGAGTGGCGCATCGAAAAGTCCTTCCCCAAATACTCCTCCCCCATCGTCGTCGACGACCTCGTCTACTTCGCGATGGACGACAGTTTCGTCGTCTGCGCCGAAGCCAAGACCGGCAAAGAAGTCTGGCGCGGCCGCCTCACCGGCAAATTCCGCGCCTGCCCGATCTACGCGGATGGGAAGCTCTTCTTCTTCAGCCTCGAAGGCGAGACCACCGTGATCGAACCCGGCCGCGAATTCAAGGTCCTCGCGACCAACCGCCTCGCCGATAACGCGCCCTTGGATGATCCCCGCCGCGGCCCCGGGTTCATGGCTTCACCGGCGGTGGTCGGGAAAGCGATGTTTTTAAGGACGCGTCATCATCTTTATCGGGTCGAGGGTGAGTAAGTCGGTGGAGGACACATTTCTTCCCCGATTCGTTTCATCGGTCCTGATTTGCGGTCATTCGCGTGTCATTCGCGGCCATTCGCGTTCCTTCTCATCCAAATTCATCAGCCCTGATTCGCGGCCAGTCGCGTATCATTCGCGAACATTCGCGTTCCCTCATTTCCCCGCTGCATACGTGTCCATCCGTGGTTCAAAAAGACAAGACCACGGATTCCACGGATGAACACGGATTCCGCGGCAAAGACCACCTCTTCTTCCGCTTCAAGGGAGGCCTCTCCGCGACTAAAGCCGCACGCGAGTTCAGAAGCCTCGCCTACGCCCCTCTACATGATTCAAGTAGCCAGCGGAGCGATAAGGCGAGGGCGCGGAGGAGAATTCCCATCCCCAACCGCAGACCGCGGTTCGTCACCTCAGAGCCGCCCCATCAGGAGCAGGACGATGATGATCACCACGACGATGCCGAGCAGGCCGCTGGGGGCGTAACCCCAACTCCGGCTGTGCCCCCACGTGGGGAAAGCTCCGATAAGAAGGAGGATCAGGATGACGAGGAGGATGGTTCCGACGGACATGATGGTGATGGGTTTGGGGTTCGCCTCCTTCTTTGCAGAATCGCTGCCAAAGCGCCGCCGGGCTCTGCAACCCCGGTGGTAACTGGGTTTTCCCAGAAGTCGTCCGTTCCGCAAAATCCGAATCCCGATGCAAAATGACGGGGCTCCTATGCGATTTGCATGAACCTGGGAAAAAGGCGCCCGGAGGGATATTCGTTTCATCAGCCCTGATTTGCGGTCATTCGCACCCATTCGCGTTCCGTCTCGTGCCCCATCCATCCGTGTTCATCCGTGGTTTAGAAAAAGGAGAACACGCTTTCCCCGGATTCGTTTCATCGGTCCTGATTTGCGGTCATTCGCGTGTCATTCGCGCCCATTCGCGTTCCATCCTTTCCCATCCCATCCGTGCAAATACGTGTTCATCCGTGGTTCAAAAAAGACGGAGGTCACGGATACGCGAGTAGGAAAACATGGTTCCCCCTTTCGTTTCATCAGCCCCGATTTGCGGCCATTCGCGTGTCATTCGCGCCCATTCGCGTTCCCTCTTTTCCCACTTCATCCGTGCAAATCCGTGCAAATCCGTGTTCATCCGTGGTTCAAAAAGACAAAGACCACGGATTTCACGGATCAACACGGATTCGAAAAATGAGAACGCAATTCGACCGCCTGGAATGCACGCATTCCGATCAAGCCCTCCGCGAAACGCGCGACCGTGCAGATCCGTTCCTTGGATAAGGATGCGAAGGTTTCCGCCATTGCGACCGTCCGCGCACGGAGGGTGCAGTGAGGCTTGCCGCACGCCCCTCGCAGCCGCTGCGGAAGAGGCAGATTGCATGAGATGCTTGCAATAGTCCGATTCCTTCTGGCGGGGAATCCTCGACGAATCGTGACAGCACGGGCCTTGCGCCGTTTCGAAGGCCTGGCTCGCTTCATGCGCCTCTTCAAGGGCATGAGAATGCTAATGTATATCGTCGGAACCCTGATCGTCACCGGAGCGCTCGCTTATGCGGCCATCGTATTGTTGGGTCTGCCCACGCTTTGGGTGGGGATCGCCTGTCTCGTCGTTTTGGGATTGGGAATCATGGGGGCTGCAAGCACTGGTCCGTCCCGCCTCGTCCGCCGGACGACCCGTAGCTCAAATGTCATCACCCCCGCCGATTCCGTCACGGTGACGGACGAGCGACTTTAGGACTCCTCCAGACGCCAACCTTTTTATGAGAACGACAAAGCGTGGTTATGGAGTCTTGGTGACCGCATCGCTCGCGGTCTTTTACGTGGGAGTCGAAGCCGAGGAGCCGAAAGAAATTCCAGTTGCCCAGCCGGTTCCCACGGCCAATCCGATCACTCCTTCCGAAGCGGTGCCGGATGCCAAAATGGTCCTTCCTGCCGAAGGAGTTCCTGCGGAGGGAGAAGTTTCCGCTGCGGTCGATCCCGCGGAAACCGATCGAAATAAGGATGGCGATCTTTCCGAGCGGGAACTCGCCTTACAGGACCATCGCAAGCAGTTGGAGATCTACGATCTCAACGACGACAAAAAGATCTCCAAGGACGAATGGAAGGCGGCCAATCTGAAAGACCAAAAGAGGGGCGAAAAGTTCTTTCTGATCGACAAAGACGAGGATGGTGAAATTGACGAGGAGGAGGCGCTTCGATTTTTGAAGGAGCGAATCTCGGTCGACAGCACCTATGTCGATGCGAAAAGCGATGAGGACGGGAATGGGAATGCCGTCGAAGACAAGATCTCCGACAACGCCCCTTCGGAAGTCCGCTTCACCTTGTTCTCGATCCCGTTTGGCGATTGACCGGGAGGGAATCCGTTCAGACGCACCCTTCGACTCGATCCGGCGGGGCGAATTGATCGCTGATTCATCGACACGAGGGTCGGTCCAGCCTCGGTGACTGTTCCGGGCATCGTTCATATGATCTGGGCTTGCTCCCTTGTGGTCGTATTGTCATGAATTGTTGTCTGACCCGAATGGCACTGCATTAAGGCCTGTTTTCGAGGAAAACGTGGCGCGAGCCCGCGTCGTTCAAGTCCGTGAACCCGAGCCAGACCTCGAGGTTTGCGAGAGCACGCTGTGCGCCGGGGTGAAAACCCACTGGTCCTCGACACCGGTCTTTGCTACCGGCAGGTCGGGCGTGGTGGTCTCGAAATATCCAATCACCCGACATTTTTGCCTCGTCTCGCTCCCTCGCTCCACCCAAACGGCTGAAATCCAACCGCCCCACCCGAGTGAGCGCCCCCCTCCCACCCCGGCGGCTCTATCAAAATGAGGGCGGAACAATTAAAAAAGGGATTCCGGCAGATTCCGTGATATTCATCATCTCGACACCGACGTCGACCCACCGTCCGGATATGACCAAAACGTCAACACACTGTCGCCGCGCTCAAGTTCACGCCAAACTCCAAGTAACCGTGCGTGATGGCTTGCGAGTGTTTTGGAGGGTCCTTTGCACTGTCGCCCATCCTCTCTCTCCTGAGAGTGCTGACATCATGAGGGAGATGGAGACTGTGGCGACGCACGGCGGGGGCTGATTCATTTTAACTTTTTCATGAAGCCGTCAATACATCTCGACTCGCAGCTTTGCTTCAAGGCCTTCTTCAGCCATCGTTACAAGTCTTCGGACGTAAATCTTTACTTCTTCAACCTGTTCTCCAAATTCGCCGAGGTGCAGTTCGAGGTTGATGAAGGCACGACAGCCACCTGCGTCACCAAACTTGAGCGCATGATCCGCGATTCCGACGCCTTCATCGGCGTCTACCCTTTTCCAGGAACCATGGAGGAGTCACAAAATCTCGAGCTGCTCCGCGAAGCCTCGCGTTACTTCAGGCTCGAGATCGATCTGGCCATACGCGCGCAAAAACCTGCGATCATTTTCTACGACCGGCGCTATGGAAGCCTCCTTCGAGTCCCGCCCGGGATCATGAAGTGTGCGTTCGACACACGCGAGGTTGGTGCTGCAGGAGGATCGCCGAAGGCGCCAACATATGAGGCCGAGTTCGCCAAGTTTTGTGATCGTGTTGCGGCGTTCAAACGTCATCAGACCACCGAGCACGAGCGAGGTCAGGGGAAAGTCGGAGTTTTCGTCCCGCATGGCAACTGCTTGACTGCATATCAGAGCGAGCATCTCGACGCCATCTCCGGGGTGCTGCAGAGACATGGCTGCGACGAGATCGAAATCTTGCCGTGGCCTTTCGCGCTTGATCATCGCATGCTTTCCGTCATCGACGCGATCGAGTGGGCCGTGGTGGACATCGGCGCGGAGTCTGCCGCCACGGGCATTCCGGCGTTTCTTCATGGCAGGTTCATTCCCACTGTTCGTCTGAGAGCCGACCCGTCCGAGTCGGGCTTTGAGCAGGCGCTTACCATCGCGCAGGAAGTTGGATACAAGAAGGACATCATCCGATGGGACAGTCCAGAGAAACTGGCTGAGGAATTGAACAACCGGGTTATTTCCCTTCTCTTCGAGCGCCTACCCGAGGTGCGGCGCTTCTCTGTCTCCAACGAGGCTGAGAAATACTTCCGTTCCGCCGCATTGTTCAAAGAGAACGTCTTTGTTAGTTACGCGGGCAGGAATCTCGACACGGCCTCCTCCATCACTCAAGCGTTCAAGAAGCGTTTCCGGGATGTTTTCGATTATCGCGACGGCGAGTCCATCCGACCTGGTCAGCCTTGGCTGCAGGAGATCTTCAGCCGTATCGCCACCTCTGCCATCGGCATCCCCTTGCTCTCCGCCGATTATTTCGTGAGCGGTAACTGCGAACACGAGGCCATGGAAATGATCGCACGAAGTGACAGCGGCCAGATGAAGGTGATCCCCATCAAGATATCCGAGGACACATTGACACTCCCACCCTGGATCGGCACGATGCAATACGAGCGGTTCTCGTCGTACCAAAGTCCCGACGATCTCGTGAGGCGCGTGGTCGATCTGGTCGGTTTGGCGAGGTGAGCACATGCCCCCGGTCGTTTTCGCTTTCCCGGAGACAACCACCCCCGGTCGCGGATCGATTCTTCGAGATCCTTTCATAGGTCGTGGACAGGGCCCTCGACAATTCCGAACTCCCACCGAACCCGGGCCAAGAATGAAAAGGTTGGGAAAGGTATGAAAAACCGATTTCCTAGCAGCATTGGGGCAACCTCAGCCCACCCCCCCCAACCACCGCAGCCGCTTCGCGTCCTTCTCCAACCGTTCCGGCCCCGCGTCGGGATAAACCACTAAATTTACGGAACGGACGATTAAACGGCGTAGAGGCGGTCGAGGGCATTGGCGATTTGATTGGAGGTCATCGTTCATAAAGGTCAGAGGCAGCGTCAGTCACGTGCGAATTGATCAAGAATCTGGACGACTCTCACGATAAATCCCTCCGGAACATCCTGATCCATCCTGATCTGCGCGATCCGCTTGAATGTTTCGGGGATGTGTTGCGGTCGCTGCAAGTCACCGACGACCACCGGCAATATGAAGCACCTGCCCGGAGAAAGCCGCTGCATACGTTGAGCTGCCAGGTCCCATTCGCGGAAAGTCCAGCTTTCCTGCCTTGATTCCGTATTCCGGGAAATGATCGGGATAAAACAGGCTGCATGATTCATGGCGTTTCTCACCTGTTGATCATACGAATCTCCTGGGATCAGTCCTGCCCGCCGGTCGAACCACACAGACACACCGGCGTTCTGGAGGGCTTCAAAAATTCGCTCGGCCACTTCCACGTCAGCCCGATCGTAACTGAGAAACACGCCCCCTACTAGCAGGGAAGACGGCTTATCGAGCAAAATCGGGGTCGTCGTGGCGTCGTCATTCTGTGCTTCGTTTTCCGCACTAGGGATGGCGCCAGCTGTAATGAAATTGTAAAGTTTTTGGAGTGAATCGGGCGGGGAATGAAGGAACGTCTGCGTCTGACGAAGCGATCGAGGTAGCTGCTTCGGGAGCAGACCTTCAACATAAGTGAAGACACGGCCTTCAGGTTTGGCATCGCCGAGGATGTCGTTGAAGAACCCATCCCATTCGTATCGGACCCATTTGCTCTCGAGGTGGTCCTTTGTTGTGCCAACGGCGACCACCACGCTGGCCTCGTCGAGTGCATCGTCGATTGCCCTCTTGTAGGCCGATTGACCAAGTCGCTCAAGTGAAACCGCGCTGAAGAAGACCGAAAGTCCTTTGCTCGTCAGGTAGTCATGCACTTCAGCCGCGATCTCAAAGTCTCGCGTCGGGCGCCCCTGATCGTCGAGGTTCTTGAACGAAATGAAAATGTCGTTGGCCATGGTTCACAGGTATCGGGGACAAGTTCGCCATTTCCCAGCGCGAAAGCAATCTGAGTTATCGGGGACAGGTTCGCGATTCCCCAACTCGAAAGCGCCGTCCCCGCCGACCCCGGGACTTCGGTAGGAAGGTAGCCGAGCGGATGAACCGGAGCGAAGCGGAGGTAGACTGCCGAGAGGCAGCCCGAAGGGTGGAGCTAGGCGACATCAAAAAGGAAATTCTTACGCCCCCCTCACCCCAAATCCCCCAACCACCGCAACCGCCTCGCGAGCTTCTCCAACCGCTCCGGCCCCGCATCGGGATAAAGCACCGGATACCACGAGACCATCGAAGCGGCGCGTCCGATGAGGCTTTGTTGAAAGGCGGCTTCGTCGCAGCTCCCGCCCGGCTCACGATAGGCGTCGAGAATCTTCGCGGCTTTGGCGGGCTCGTCGTCGAGGTGGAGGGCGTTCCAGGTGATCGAGGCGAGATCCCATTCGACGGGACCGGAGAAGGCGTCCTCCCAATCGGTCCAGAGCAGTCCCGCAGTGGTCTGCATGAGATTGCCGAAATGGGCGTCGCCATGCAGGGCCTGTTTGGGAAAGGCTTGCAGGATCTCGGCCGTCTCCTCCAGATGATGATACAACATCCGGCGGGTCGACTCATCGAAGGCGGCGACGACGGTGGGCGTGTCGAGCAGGTCGATGCTCTCGTGGAGGATTTTCAGCTCGGGCAATTCCCCGGGGAAGGTCGCGAGGATCTTGTGGCAAATTCGCAGGGTCGTGCCGATTTCGGTGGGATCGGGCTCGGTCGCGACCTCCGTCACAAAGACCCAGAAACTCATCGTGTAGCCGAGATGCTCATGCGGTCCGGGCGGCACCTGTGAATGCAACGGGATCACGGGAGCCCCATGCAACGCGAGATGGCGGGCCACCGCGTTTTCACGGGCGAACCACTCCGTGCCTTGGCGGGGTCCTTCGCGATCGGTGACGATGCGGGCGACGAGATCGGCGGCGAGACGGACGACGAGGGTGTGGCCATCCTGCAGGATCTCGCAGCGATCAGGTTCGAGACCGTGTTGCCGCAGGGTCTCGACGGCGGCGCGGAGGGGGAGTTCGAGGCGGGAGGGAATCACGAAGGGAGAGGGCGTGGGTGGTTTTGTCAGGACGTCGGCTCGCAGAGTTGCACCCGGGCTTCGTCGTCCCGCACGATCCAGCGGACATGCCATCCCGCAATCTCGGTGGCGTAGAGGCGGGCGGGGTCGTCGTGGTAGGCGGGCTGGGGCTGGAGGGAAAGGGAATCCTCGATGAGCCGGCGCGTCTCCTCCGGCAGATCGACCGCCACGTCCCATTGCACGGGGATGCGCGAGGGCGCTTCGTCGGCGAATCCGCTCACGGCATCGGGCACGCTGTCGGCGTAGCGAAGGTAGGGTTTGATATCGAAGACGGGCGTGCCATCGACGAGGTCGACGCCCGAGACAAACAAGCGCGGTGCGGCGGGTCCCTCCCACTCGACACGGTCCAGTCTCACGACCGAGAGGGTGAGGCGGTTCGGCCGGAAGGGCGAACGCGTCGCGAAGACCCCGACCCGTTCGTTGCTGCCCAGTCGCGGTGGACGGACGGTCAAGGCGGACGGCTCCTCTTTCACGAGATGGAATTGGGTGATGAGCCAGAGGTGGCTGAAGGCCTCGATCCCGCGAAGCGCCTCGGCACGACGGAAGGCCGGCTCGAATTCGACGATGCCCCACGCGCCGGGGACGAGTCCCGATTGCCGCGGAACGCCGAACTTGTCCGTGTAGCAGGTGCGCAGGGTCGCGATGGGCGTGATCTCAGGCATGCGCCCGGATCGTCGCCGAGGCGCTCGGATCACGCCAGCCGGAAGTTTTGAAAGGGGCTTCCGATCCGCCCACCCCGGATTGAGAGTCCCGGACTGCGAGTCCCGGAGGGACGCCAGAAATGAGATATGGTCAGGGCAAGCGGAAAAATTTGGTGCTTAAGGGTTATATTTTGGCGAGATTTTTTACGAACGGCGTCTGGTGTTTGAGCACCCCGAAAGCCACCCGGATGATTTTGTGCATGATCGCGCCGATGGCGACCTTCTTTGCCTTTCCCCTGTTGGTCAAAGCCTTGTAGGTTCCGTGGAAAGCGTTCTCCGTGCGTTTCACCGCCTGCAGCGCCCCCATGTAGAGCATCTTGCGCAACAGCGCGCTGCCCTCCTTGGTCATGCGTCCGCGTTTGCGCACGCTGGTTCCGCTTTCCGTCAGCGACGGAGTCAGGCCGGCGAAGGCCGCCAAATCACGCGCCCGGGTGAACGCGCTGATCTGCGGGACCTCGGCGAGGATCGTCACGGCCACCATACGACCAACACCGTCGATGCTGCGAAGCAAACGCACACTTTTTTGGATCTCGGATTGGTCCATGACATGGGCGTCGATGTCTTTGTCGATCTGTCGCGCTTCGGCCTTGATGTGCTGGATGTGGCGATCCAACGAAGCCCGGACGGCCTGGTTGGTGCAGCCGGCCAGCCGATTGCGCTCGGCTTGCAAGGCATCCATGAGGTCTTGGCGGCGGCGCACCAAGGCTTGCAAATGGATCAAGGCTTCGTGGGGAGGCTGCCATAGGACCAGGTGTTCCGTGTGGCGAAGGAACTGGGCGATGATATGGGCATCAGTCCTGTCGGTCTTGACCCGGCGTCCTTGGCTGCGGGCATAGTCTTTGACGCGCCGGGGATTGAGCTGGGCGGTCAGGTGCCCCCCGGGAGTGGAGATGCCAGAGCAGCGGGACGCCATAGGGGCCGGTGGCCTCTAGTCCTGCCAGGGTCCTGGCCGCACCGTGCTGGGAGAGCCAGGTATCGAGGCGGGTGAAGCCATCGGGATCGTTGGGCAACTCAATGGAGGCTTTGCCGCCATCGCTCAGCAGCAAGCACGCATCGAAAGTAAGCTTGCTCACGTCGATGCCCAGCAGGGGGTGGTTGGGGAATTGAGGATTCATGCCAATGGAGTGCGGGTTGGGTTTTGGTTCTGAAATCGGGAGTAGGTGAGCCGGCGGGAGTTCGAGCTTGTCTGCGGGCTGCCATTGTGGAAAATGGGCACTTGATATGGTTCGGCTTCGCTGCCGGATTGGGGCAGGCACAGGTGCCAATCTAACGCCAGGATCATGACTCCTGAGCCGGGGGGCGGTCTACCTGTGCCTGCCTCCACTTCCGAAACTTCAGGCCATCGCTATCGCGATGGCTCGATTGGTTCAATGGAAGAAATGTAGAGACAAGCCGGGGGTGAAACCCTCGGATGAAAAACGTGGATCCAATAGCGCCCCGGCGGGGCGCGAGAAGGCCACTCCTTAGCCATGCGCGCGGCCGATGCGAAACCGGACGCTTCTCCCGCCCCTCCGGGGCGGATTTGATATTTCCACGGAGTCCGGTGGTTGCGCTCGTGCCTCGCTTCACCACCGGCTACCATCTCCGGCCCCTCCGGGGCCTCTCCTCACCGCTCCCGCCACCGATAAGCGACCTGCGAATTCTTCCAAAAGTACGCCTCCGCCGCGGCTTCGCCCCTGCCTTCAAAATACGCCTTCACGATCCCGATGACGGTCGCGTAGGGCGCGCCGCGATCGGAGACGGGCCAATTGCTGCCGTAGATGAGCCGGTCGGGACCAAAGGCCTCCCAGAGGGTGTCGAGAATGGGCAGGTAATACCCGGGATCGGCCGGCGCTTTCCCCGGCTCGCCGCGCACGCCTTCGACGAGCGCCGAGACCTTGCAAAAGACATTCGGCATCGCGGCCGCGGCGGCGACCCCGGCTTTCCATTCTTCGGGCAAGGGCTGGGCCGCATCGCCGGGATTGCCGCAGTGATTGATGATGACGGTGAGATCCGGTTGTGCTTTTGCCAGGGTCGCGGCAACGCCCGGCGTGGCCGGTCCGCCGTTGATGTCGAGGACGAGTCCTGCCCCGGCGAGCTGCTTCAATCCGGCCGCGTAGGCTCCGGCAGTTTCCGGCAGCGCGGCCTTGGCCGAGGCGATGCGGATGCCGCGATAGAGCGGGTTCGCGGCGAAGCGTTTCACGTTGGCCGCGAAGTCGGGCGCCGCGGGATCGAGATTGCCGATGATGCCGAGGAGCCGTTGGTCCTTTGCCGCGAGGTCGAGGAGAAACTGGTTGTCCTCGACCCACGGACTCGCCTCGACCACGACCGTATCGGTCACGCCATGCGGTCCGGCGACGGCCATCCAGTCATCAGGCAGGACGCGGCGATACAGGGGAGTGCCCTTCCCCGGCCACGGCACGCCTTCGGGCCGGGTCGGGTCGTAAAAATGGGTGTGGCAATCGATGATGCGGCCGGTCTTGGCCGCGCCGAGGGGTGCGGCTCCGGCAAGCGAAGCGACGCCAGCGGCAGCGGAGGTTTTCAGGAATTCGCGACGGGAGTTCATGCTTGAAGAGGCTGCCTTCAGGAAACGGGAGCCGACCGGATTTGAAAAGAAAAAAGCCCGCCCCGATCAAGGCGATCAGCCGTTATTGCGACGGGATTTGAGCTTGAAATACGCCCAAGGTCGTGTGGGTTACCGGTTCCTTCTTTTCCGATCCTCATGGGCGCGAATCCTCAGCCGTGGACGTGTTTTCCCACCCGTGGCTTCACGGGGGGCATCGCCGTTTTGTTCACCGCGCTCGGCCTCGCCTCTTTCTCTCCGATCCGGGCCGACACCCTGGTCTGGGATGCCGATGCACTGACCTCCGGAAGCCAGGACGGCGCGGGCACGTGGACCGCAGGATTGCAGAACTGGCTGAATGCCACCTTCAGCCTCGGCAACCAGACGTGGGCAAACGGCAGCGACGCAGTCTTTGGATCAGGCACCGGCGCGGCCGGAACGGTGACCTTGGGCGGATTGGTCACGGTCGGGGATCTCACCTTCGCCCCGACGGGCAGCGGCACCTACACGATCGCCGGCAGCGACGCTCTCACCTTGCTCGATTCCATCCTCACGACGCAGGTGAATGCGACGATCAATGCCCCCCTCGCCGGCACGACGGCGTGGGAGAAAAAGGGGGCCGGACAACTCACCCTCGGTGGCTCTTCCGCGAACACCAGCAGTGGAACGCTCACGATCAGCGAAGGCCGGCTGCATCTCGCGAAGACCGGGGGCGTGACGGCTTTGTCAGGCGATGTGATCCTCAATGGCAGCGGCTCGCTGACCTTCGTCGGCGGCACCAACCAGATTGCTTCCACCGCGGATCTCAGCGTCAACAGCGCCACGGCGAGCTTCAACGGCACGGGACCGAACGCGAACCCCGTCACGATGACGCAGACGCTCGCTTCGCTGACGATGAGCGGCGGCACCTTCAACAGCGGCGCGAATTCGGTGTGGAACATCGGGTCGGTCAGCTACGTCGCCGGAGCCAGCCGGACCTTTGTCGGAAACAGCGGATCGATCAGCCAATACGGCAGTCTCAGCCTCGTCGGCATGAACGGAGCGGCGACGGCGACGGCGGTGGCGGATGGTTTTACCGTCTTCGGCAACGGCGGGGTCCGCACCTCGCTGACGATCGGTGCGGGAGGGCTCTATCTCGAGAACAGCCGCATCCACCTCGGTCGCGGCAGCAACGGCAGCGGACTCTACCTCAATGGCGACGTCACCACCGGCGGCACCTTGCCCTCCTTTCTGCAGAACAGCCAGACCGGGGCCGTGGCGCCTTTGATCGGACTCAGCGGCACAAGCGGTGTCGCGAGCCGCACCTTCCAGATCGGAGGTGGCGGAGCCAACCTGGAAGTCGATGTGGCGGTGACGAACGGCGCGGCCTCGAGCGCCTCGCTCTTGAAGAACGGTCCCGGGATCCTCACCTTTTCCGGAGCGGACGCCAACTCCTACACCGGCACGACCACCATCAACGCCGGCACCCTGCGCCTGAACAAAACCGCGGGAGCCACAGCGATCGCCGGCCACCTCGTCGTCGCGAGCGGAGGCACGCTGCAACTGTCGACCAATCACCAGATCGCGGACACCGCCGGCATCACGCTCGACGGCGGCACGATGACGGGTTGGACCACCGATGAGACGATCGCCTTTTTCACCCAGAACTCCGGCGGGCTCGCCACCGCAGGGAACACCGGTCATGTCACGGTGACGGGAGCCCTCACCCTCGCGGGAGGAAACATCCTCACGATCAACAGCAATCCCGGCAGCACCAATCCCGCGAGTTGGTCCGTCGGCAGCGCACTGCTCTCCGGCGCGGACATCCTCGTCGGCGGAAACAACGGCGTCGGCAATCCGCGCACCTCGCTCACGATCGGCGCGGGCGGTCTCACCATGCTCGGGCGCAACATCACCCTCAACGCCGGCACCGCGGGCACGATCCTGAATTTGAACGGCGACTTCACCGGCTCGGGCACCAACAACCTCGTCGCCGCCCTCACCGATGTCGTCTCACCCCGGATGGAGATCGGATCGGCCACCCGCACTTTCCGCATCCTCTCGGGCACGACCACGATCGGCATGGAAATCAGCGGCACGGGCGGCAGCCTGACGAAGACCGGATCCGGCCTGCTCCAACTCACCTCGCCGAACACCTATTCGGGACCCACCACCCTCTCGTCCGGCACCTTGAGTGTCGCCGCCGTCACCGGGTCACTCGCAAACACTTCGGGGCTCTCCATCTCGGGCTCGGGTGTGCTGCAAAACGGCAGTCCGTCCCCGGTGAACAACGACGGAATTTCCAGCCGTCTCAACCCCGCCGCCACCCTCTCGCTCGGCGGAGGCACCTACCTCCAGCAATCGGCCGCGACCGGTTCGCACACACAGAGTCTCACCGGCCTCACCGTCACGGGCGGGGCCAACGCGGTGAATGTCACCGCGGGCACCGGCTC
>Ga0209573_1002564_pt1 | contig 22737 bp, 18 predicted proteins | sample TNRBio252014_DNA_FD_185870 | JGI IMG/M metagenome (GOLD analysis project Ga0209573, IMG submission 185870) | Wastewater treatment Type I Accumulibacter community from EBPR Bioreactor in Madison, WI, USA - TNR Reactor_6/25/2014_ DNA (SPAdes)... | ecosystem: Engineered > Bioreactor > EBPR >...
TGTTGAAGCGCCTACCGCCATGGTTGGCGACGGCATCAACGACGCGCCTGCCTTAGCAAAAGCAACCGTTGGAATCTCCCTGAGCAATGCTTCACAAGTGGCTATACAATCTGCTCAGGTAGTGCTCATGAATGGCAATATCCAGCGTTTGTCTAAGGCGTTGTCTATCAGTGAAAAAACAGTGCAAACCATCCGGCAAAACCTTTTTTGGGCCTTTGCTTACAACGTGGTGGCCATTCCGATTGCGGCGATGGGCTATCTGAATCCCATGTGGGGGGCTTTGTTTATGGCTTTTTCTGATGTGGTGGTGATTGGGAATTCGATCCGACTGAAATATCGGCGTTTGGACAATTAGTTGGCCAAGTTGGCAGTTTGCTGATGTACAGTTTTTTACATTTGCAACTTGCGAACATACCAAACATGAGAATTGCACAAATTACGGATTTTCACATCGGAAAGGACGGCGAAGATACCCACGGTGTGGACGTTCGTGCCAACTTTTTAAACATCCTGGAAGCGGCGTGTGCCGTGCACCCGGACGAACTGATGCTTTCCGGCGATCTATGCTTTGATCAGGGCGAGGCTGAAATCTATGAATGGATACGACCGCATTTAGAACGGGTTGGAATTCCATACCGGTTAATTTCCGGCAACCACGACGACCCGCAACTGCTGGCAAGCGCTTTTGGTTTGGAAGGGTTGATGAAAGCGGGCGAACTGTATTACCGGGCGGATTACGGATCGTTTCCGGCGCTTTTTTTAGATACAACCCGGTATGTGGTTTCCCCGACTCAATTGAATTGGCTGGCGGATCAATTGGCGGCGCACGACGGCGATTGGATCATTTTTATGCACCACCCGCCTTTGCTGGCCGGGGTGAAATATATGGACGATCATTATCCGCTAAAAAACCACGCAGAAGTTTTGGCCTTGTTGCAGCAACAACCCGGCCACGTTCATGTATTTTGTGGTCATTACCATGTGGATCGGGTGGTTTCAGCCGCGAATGTCAAGGTTTACGTCACGCCTTCCTGCTTTTTTCAAATCCATCCTTTTGCCGAAACCTTCACCGTAGATCATTATCGGATCGGGTTCCGGGAAATTGAACTCCGGGACGGGCATTTGTTAACGACCATCCGCTATTTGGAATAACTTGAATTTGGATATTATTTGACGAGCGGACAACGAACGGCGGGCTGAAGCCCGCGAAACGAAGGACGCCGTGCCATGTTTCGCGGGCTTTAGTCCGCTTTTCAGACAGCAATAATCGAACTCACGTTGGAATAACAAAATGGAACGCAACGAGCAACAACAACTTTCGCAAACAAAAGCAATACCGGATGAGCGCTTAGTGTGGATCGAGCGCTTAGCGGCACTGATGGACAACCGGTTCCGCATTCCGGGCACAGATATTCGCTTTGGCCTGGATTTTATCATCGGGCTTTTTCCGTACCTTGGCGATATTGCCACGTTTGGAATTTCAGGGATATTGCTCATCATGATGGCGCGTTATGGGGCAAGCGGCATCGTGGTTGTAAAAATGCTGGGCAATATTTTGCTGGATACCATTACGGGACTGGTGCCGTTTGTCGGCGATTTGTTTGATTTGAAATTTAAGTCCAACACCAGAAACGTCCGCCTGTTGAAGGAACACTACCAGGAAGGCAAACACGGAGGCAGCGCCTGGGGCGTCGTTTTTCTGATTTTGTTGGCCTTGTTTGGTCTGTTGGTTTTTGTCATCTGGGTGAGCTGGAAAGTGATGGCCTGGTTTTGGGGAATGATGTTTTTTACTACATAGTGATTTTTTACCACATAATTTTTTTTTACCACATAGGTACATAGTTGTTTTCACATAGATAACATAGTCTGATGCACCCCGGGAGCAGTTCCTATGTGATCTATGTGAAAACCCCTATTGTGAACTATGTGGTGAAAAAATCACTATGTAGTAAAAACTAAAAGATACAGCAAATGGAAATCGTTAAAGATCAAAAAACAGCCTTGTTGCTCGGCGCTTCCGGGTTGGTTGGCGGCTATTGCCTGCGCCTCCTGCTGGAACATGGCGCTTACGGGAAAGTGATCGTTTTCACGCGGCGCACTTTGCCGGTATCGCACAGCAAATTAGAGCAGCACGTTGTGGATTTTGACCTTCCTCAAACTTTTTCTCATTTGTTAAAAGGCGACGATTTGTATTGTTGTCTGGGTACGACTATGGCAAAAGCCGGTAGCAAGGAAGCTTTTTTTAAAGTGGATTATACGTATGGTTATGAATTGGCGCGGGCTGCGGTTCAAAACGGGGTCAACCAGTTTCTGCTGGTGTCGTCGGTTGGCGCCGATGCAAAATCTATGTTTTATTACAGCCGGGTGAAAGGCGAACTGGAAGACGCCGTGAAGCAATTGCCTTTCTGGGCCGTGCATATCTTCCAACCCTCCGTTTTGCTGGGCGAACGGAATGAAAACCGCTGGGGGGAGCAATGGGCCGCCAAAATCGGCAAGCGCATTGATGCCCTCACCGGCGGGCTGCTTACCAAATACCGTCCGGTAGAAGCAGAAGTGGTTGCGGCGGCGATGGTCGGCGTGGCGCAACAGTTTAAACCGGGCATCCATGTTTATCCCTCGCATTACCTGCAACGGCTTTCTGAGGAGCCGCAGCCGAATTATCCGGTAACTTAAAATACCGCAGTCACCTGCGCGCGCCCAACGTGCACCATATCCGCCTTCCCCGTTTTTCGGCCTTCGTAGCTCATCGAAAGGCGCAGGTTTTTGCCCAACTGGCGATCCAATCCTAAGTTCCAGAGGTAGTTTTGACCGTTCTGGAGGCCATTCAGCAGTGCAAAACCCACCGGCGAATTAGCCTGTCCTTCAAAATTAATAGCGATGTAGGAAACCCGTAAGCGCAGGGAAGATTTAGTTGATTGGTTGTAAGCAGCTTCCACGCTGAGGTCGTTTTGCAGTGCCGTTTCACCGGTATCGCCGAGCGTATTGCGGTCGCGTTGCAAACGGTAGCGAGCGATGGTTCTAAAAGATTTGGATGGTAGAAAGGTGACCTGTGGTTCCGTTTTCCAGGATTCAATCCGGAAATCACGGGTGTCAAAAAACTCCGAATCGCTTTCGCGGCGGCCTTGTGATACCCCAAGTTGAATGCTCCATCGCGAAGATGGATTGAATCGGCCACGAAGGAAATATTCGAGCGTCCGGCGGCTTTCAAAACCCGAAATCTGCACAATCCGGCTCCGAAGGTCCGATTCCCCCACCTGGATGTCGTAGCGCGGATCAGCGCGGTTGAAAAAGATGGTGTTGCGGGAATTGAGGCTGACTGAAACGAGCGCCGTGTCCGGAATGGCCAACTGGAAGGGATTCCAGGCGTCTACTTCCGGCGCTTCGCGGGTTTTGCGGTTGATTTGCAACGATGAAATGATTGAAAATTTGCTGAGCGTTTTGCGGTAGTCTTTGGCGGCAAACCACACCGCACGTGGCTCGATTTGCACGCTGTAATTCAGGCTGGCGTTGTCGGTGCGCACGTATTCATCCGTTATGCTGCTGACCCGGATGTAGTCGGCCTGATCCTGAAACGGCGCAATTTCCATTTCGTAAGACTGAATTTTTCCGTCGTTGTTGTACAGCGAATCCAACCAGACATGGGTGCCGGAACCCGGCGTTACCGGCACGTAAGTGAACGATAATTTCGGCTCTTGGCCGGCACTGAGTTCGTACACGGTCACCGCCCGCACCGCGCCTTTGAAAAAACTGCCGTTGAAATCCATACGCCCCAAAAACGTGTTGGTTGGGATCAGTGAAGCCGGCGCGGTTGCTGAAACTTCCAGTTCCCGGTAGCCCAGACTCCCGCTCCACTGAACGGCTTTGGCGATCTGCCAGGCGCCTGCGACATTGTATTCCGTAGCGACGCTCAAGGAGCGGTAGGTTTCGCCGAAAGGCGTATAATCCCAGCGTCTGCTTGCGGAGAGACTCAGGTTGCTGGTTTCCGAAGCAGCGCTTTCTGCAAAGATTCGAAGCCGGTCGTAGAAGAAACTGGACGCAAATAAAGTATCGTTGTACACTGCCCTGCGGTCGCTTTTTTCCCGTTCTCCGTTCAGCCCGACGCGCCAGTTCTTCAATTGTGGAATTGTTTTGGAGATCGTAGCCCGCGGACGAAAAAAACGGGTGCGCTGGGCAGTTTCATCCGTCGTCAGCAGACTGGCTTCTCCGGTGATTTCCCAGCCTTTGCGCAGCCACTGAAGCGCGGCGTTGTGACGGAGGCCGGCGTACAGCGAATCGCGCAAAAAAGCGCTGAATCCATATTGTAACCTTCCCCAATTTTTGTGTTGCAGGGACAAATTTGTTCGTGCTAAATGTTCGTTGGCCGGCGGCGCAACGCCTACGCCCTGCTGGTTGGCGATGTTCCAGTCGCGCAAAAACTCGGGATCCCGGTAAGGATTCAGCGCTTTGAAATTGCGCTGAACAAATTCGTAACCGGCGGTCGTTTCCAGCGCCCAGGCGTTGGTGTCCGGGCCAAACCGGAAAGTCTCCTGAATCGTGGTGAACGCTGCAACCCCGGCGTCGTCTTCCTGGTCGAGGTCTGAAAAGCGGTTCAAGTCGTTGCGACTCAGCGCTACTTCAGTTTTGACGGTTCCGTTTTTAGAAAAGCGGTAATCTGCGCCAGCGGCTAAAATTTGCTGCTGTTTGGGCGCGACCAATTGCACCACCGGCGCGTAATTGCCCCTTGGCCGGCAGGTATTCGGATCGGGTGCGACCCAGCGGTAGGCGCGCTCATTGGCAGCTTGAACATCGTCGAGGACGTAGTCGCCGTTGCCGTCGCCAACCAATGAAAAACGCGCTGTATAGCGGGCCGTTTCGGCATCGGAAGAAAGCTGCAAGTACCGAACCAGCGTGTCGCGGTTGCCGCATTGCAGCAAGGTGTCGCGCAGTTGATAAGTGGCGCGAAAAGCGGAAAACTCCTGAAGGGTATCAATGCCGGAGGCCAAAGCCAGATTGTCTCCGGCGGCTTGCAAGGCTCGTTTTTGGGCGTCGCTCAGGTTTTGGTCGCCGGTGGAATTTCGGCTGTCTTGCTGGGCAAACCAGTTGAGGTGCAGGCGCCAGCGATCTTGCCGGTATTCGGCATTAAAAGCGGTCAAAGAGCGCAGGTAACCCTGGTCGGAATATTCAAATTCTACAATGATCCGGCTGTCTTTGGTGATGAGTTGCCGGTTGGTGAACATCACTTCTCCGCGGTTGTAGTCAATGACGTAATCTGCTTCGAGGCCGCGCGCAAGCAATTTGCCGTCTATCCATACCTTTTCCGTTCCGGCCAAAATGATGATGAAACGCTCCCCGGAATTCCCGTTGAGTTTATAAGGTCCCTGGTTGCCTTCCTGCTGGGCGATGGTATTGCGCGCAAACTGCCCCCGCGAAATGGCCACGCTGGCCGTCGTTTGCACCTGACCTTTTTCGCTGGTTTTGAAGGCCGTGCTGAAGGTGGCGCCTTGTAGTTTTTTGAAATAATTGACAAAATAACTATCGGGGCGCCGCAATTCGTAATCGCCTGCAATAAGGCGGCTGGTCCCTTTTTTCAGTTGCACAAAAATGCGGTCAAATTCACGCAACTGGCGGGTATTGCCTTCCGGTTGCAGCGGGATATTTTCGTCGGTTATGGCTGCAAGGATTTCAATCCCGTCGCCAAGATTCCCCGACAATTGCAGGTTGAAATTGGAATTCAAAACGAGGTCCTGGCTGTTGCCAAAAGAAATGCCCCGCGAAAAACTGCCGTTGTAATCTATGCCTTTGGCGTCGAATAGTCCTCCGCTTTCCTGGGCTTCATACGGGTTGTAACGCAGTCCCGGCGGTGCGTCGGGGGCATTGTCTGTCAAAAGGCGGGCCGTGTCTAAGCGCAACAGCGGTCTGCCGAGGTTGAACGGCAGCACGCGGTAGGCGATTGACACAGAATCGGGTCGGTCTTTTAGCCAGAACAAGCGGTTGTTTTCAATGCGGTAGAAGGTCGTGTCGAGCCGGGCGCCGGTTGTTTTATCGCTGATCACGACCGATTCGGAAACCCAACTGAGCGTGTCTGTAATCGCTTCGCCTGCTTTTGGCAATGCAACCCGGCTTCTGAGATTAGACAGCCCCGGCGACTGCGCAGCGCAAATTGCTGTCAGACCCAATATGCCAATCAGAAACAGGGTAGTTTTTCTCATTACGAAAAAGTAGTCAGGCTTTAAAACGCCATTCCGGGTAAAATAGCGTAACAACCGGCAACCCGAAATGCGGTTGCTTTGTTTGAAAGCAGACAATTGGTCTTAAATTTGGCCCGTCTTTTTCACCAACGCCTGCAGAAGGCAACGAAAGCTTATGGCATTTACAGAATCTACCATGCTGCCGCTGGGCACAACAGCGCCTGAATTTGAATTGCCCGATACCGTTTCGGGCAAATTGATGCGGTTATCTGAGCTGCGTTCCGACAAAGCTACGGTCGTCATGTTTTTGTGCAACCATTGCCCTTACGTGATCCACGTGAATCCTGAAATTGTGCGAATCGCCGCAGCTTACCAGGCGAAAGGCGTCAGCTTCATTGGCATCAGCTCGAACGATGCCGTCAACTACCCCGACGATGCGCCCGATAAAATGGGGCCTCACGCGAAGGCGGCGGGCTATACGTTTCCCTACCTCTACGACGAAACTCAGGAAGTCGCACGGGCTTACGATGCGGCCTGCACGCCGGACTTTTATGTGTTTGACAAGGAACTGCGGTTAGCCTACCGAGGTCGGATAGACGATTCCCGGCCTAAAAACACGAACCCGCTCACCGGCGCCGATTTACGCGCTGCCCTCGATGCGGTGCTGGAAGGGCGGGGGGTGAGTGAAGTGCAGTATCCGAGTGGGGGGTGTAACGTGAAATGGAAAATCTAATTTGAAAATTTGAAAATTTGAAGATTTGAAAACGGGGGCGTCACGTTAATCTTCAAATTTTCAAATCATCAAATCTTCAAATCACAACGGTATATTCCCATGCTTCTTCCTCGGCCGATGCGCCACCTTGTTTTCTAACATCGCAAAAGACTTGATCAGTTTGCGGCGCGTATCTTTCGGGTCAATGACCTCGTCTATAAAGCCGCGTTGGGCAGCGCGATAAGGGTGCGCGAATTTCTCCTGGTATTCCTGTTCTTTTTCCACCAGCATGGCTGCGGGGTCGGCAGCTTCCTGAATTTCTTTTTTGAAAATAATCTCCGAAGCGCCTTTTGCGCCCATGACCGCGATCTGGGCGGTCGGCCAGGCGAAGTTCATGTCGGCGCCGATGTGTTTGGAATTCATTACGTCATAAGCGCCGCCATAAGCTTTGCGGGTGATCAGCGTGACACGGGGCACCGTCGCTTCGCTGAATGCAAACAACAATTTCGCGCCGTTGGTAATGATGCCGTTCCATTCCTGATCGGTTCCGGGCAAAAAGCCAGGCACGTCTACCAAAACCAGCAACGGGATATTGAAACAATCGCAAAACCGCACAAAACGCGCCCCTTTGCGGGAACTATTCACGTCCAATACGCCGGCCAGACTCATTGGTTGGTTCCCGACGATGCCAATGCTGCGACCGCCAAGCCGGGCAAATCCCACCACAATGTTTTCGGCAAAGTCGCTGTGGACTTCAAAAAAAGAGCTTTCATCCACGATGCCTTCGATCACTTCGCGCATGTCGTAAGGTTGGTTGGCGTTCTCCGGGATGAGGTCGCGGAGGTGTTCGCGGTATTCGTCGCCGGCTTCGAAAGGCAGCATCGGCGCAGTTCCTTCGCAGTTTTGCGGCAAATAGGAGAGGAGTTGCTTGATTTTATGGATACAATCCAGGTCGTTGGCGGCAGTGAAATGCGTCACGCCTGATTTTGTGGCGTGGGTGTGCGCCCCGCCGAGCTCTTCAGAGCTGACTTCTTCGTTGGTGACGGTTTTCACCACATTGGGGCCGGTGACGAACATGTAGGAAGATTGCTCTACCATAATCGTAAAATCGGTCATCGCCGGGGAATACACGGCCCCACCTGCACACGGGCCCATGATGGCCGAAATTTGCGGCACCACGCCGGAAGCCTGCACGTTGCGGTAAAAAATGTCCGCATAGCCGCCCAGCGAGTTGACGCCTTCCTGAATGCGCGCGCCGCCGGAGTCGTTCAACCCGATAACCGGCGCACCGTTGCGCATGGAAAGGTCCATGATTTTGCAGATTTTTTCGGCGTGGGTTTCAGAAAGCGAACCGCCAAACACCGTAAAATCCTGGGCAAACACATAAACCAGCCGGCCATTGACGGTGCCATAACCGGTCACTACCCCGTCACCCGGCACCTGCTGCTTTTCCATGCCAAAATCGTTGCTCCGGTGTGTCACCAGCATCCCGATTTCTTCAAACGAACCTTCGTCCAGTAAAAAATGGATGCGCTCGCGGGCCGTGAGTTTGCCTTTTTCGTGCTGCGCAACAATGCGCGCTTTGCCGCCGCCCAATTGGGCTTCAGCTATTTTGTCCTGGAGTTGTTTTAATTGACCGTCCATGCGTTGATTGTTGTTCGTTTTTCAAGGTTAAAGTAGAAAGGTTAAAGGTTAAAGTAGAGCTTGCATTTTGCGATCAAGTTAGGAATCCACTTTGATGCTTCTATCCGTTACTGGTCGGGATCATGTTTCATCATTGATTTACGTATCCCCCTTTAACCTTTCTACTTTAACCTTTAACCTTACCATTCCGTCATCTTCAAATCCCCCCGCTCGCTCGATGGCTCTGCCTCGCGTGTTATTTTCAAATCATCATCCTTTCTTCCTCAACATAAACCCCTTCCCCACTGAATGTCCCGCTTTTCCAAACAGCGTGCGGTCTACGGCCAAAATGCCGTCGGTGACCACGGCCAGCGCCGGTTCTTTCATCGAAGGGCGCAGGGTCAGGCGTTTGGTTTGGTCTTCCTGCAAATTGGTGGCGTTTGCTTTGAAAATCCGCTGGATCAGGCCCGTCCAGTACATTTCCAGCAGGCCGACCAAATAGCCGCTGAGGTTGGTTTCTTCCACAACTTCCAAGCCATAAGCGGCAGCCCATTCCCGGAATTTTGCGGGAGAAATCAGGTATTCATGCCCAAAGGCATAAGCGCCCTGCGATATTTTTTTAGTTGAAAACCAGCTCAATATGCGGTTGATTGGGTCGTAGGTAAACGGAAAATCGAGCGAAGGAAACGTGATCAAAGCCAGTCCGCCAGGTTTGAGTACGCGCCGCACTTCCGAAACCATGCGCTCCGGGTCGCCCACGTGTTCGATGACTTCCATGGAAAGGAGCAGGTCGAAGGTATTGTCCGGGAACGTCAGGTTCAGCGCATTTTCTACGCGATATTCCACATTGGGTACTTCGTGATTCAGCGCTTTTGCATAGTTCACATCCTGTTCATTGATGTCGCACGACACCAATTCGTGGCAATGTTTCGCAATCATCGCGTCGTAATCGCCCTCGCCAGCGCCGAGATTAAGCGCCTTCCCCGGCTGCGGCCCGCCATCCAAGCGGTTTAAATGCCGCCGGATAAACTGAAACCGGTTTCGGTAAGTGGGGAAGAGGAGTTTGTAGTTCATGCTTTGGTTTGTGTTTTTTACCACATTGTTTTTTTACCACATAGTTCACATAGGGGTTTTCACATAGGTCACATAGCGCTAACACCCCCTTTAATACTCCTGAACAGATTTTTTTGATTATTGGAAATACGAAACAATGTATCACCCACCAATAACCAATAACAAATAACCAATACCTAAAACTGCGCCGCCGCCTGCCGATACTGCGCCGCCGTCTGCGCATCGCCCTGTTGTTCCAGAATTTGTGCCGCCAGCAAGTAGGCTTCCTTGAACCTCGGACTCAGTTTGATGGCCTGCTCCAAGTATTTAAGCGCCTGCATCGCATCGCCGCGTGCCTGATAAATAGTGGCCAAATAATAAAAAGCCGCCGGGAATTCATCGTTGATGACGATCAGCCGCTCGAACGTAGTAGCCGCTTCGGTGGTATTGCCTTGCTGCATCAGGATCAGGCCCCGGTAGTACAAGCCGTTTTCGTTGTCGGGCGCCACTTTCAGGGCCTGATCGGCAGCTTTCAGCGCTTCCTCATTTTTGCCGGAATTGACGTAGCTGTTGGCTAAGCCCAGCCAGGCCAATTCATTTTTGGGATATTTGGCCACCTCCTGCTGGTATTCGGTAATGGCCACATCCCAGGCGCGTTGTTTCACCGCCTGGTCGCCTTTGTAGGCGTAGTGTGCGGCATCCTCTTTTTCAATGGCCAGCAGCGGTACGCCGTTGGCTTTGATGGTATGCACGGTTTTGTCGTTCGGCCAGGTTCCGGCGAGCAGGTGCGGCCCGCGGATGTAGCGCGACGGGAAAATGCCGTAATCCCAGGTTTCCGAATAGCGGTTGTTGAAGCGCACGTATTTCACCCGAACTTTGCCTTTGTATTCGCTGCCCAATTGCCGGCTCACGTTGAAATACAGGCTGGTACCAATGGTCAGCGTATCGGTCATGTTCGGGCGGATGATGCCTTCCTGCTTCATCCAGTTGATGGCCTGTTTGGCGCTCACGCCCCAATAATCGGTTTCGTAATGGCCATACGCGCCGTGCAGTCCGCCGCCGATGGGGTTGAAATAGACGTAAGGGTAGGAGAGGTTGCGGGCGATAAAAACAGCCGGTTCCAGCAAACCCAGCGCCACCACACCAATGACGACATACCGCCCGATTTTGTTCTCGCGCACCCAATGTTCGCAGGTCGTCCAGAACAGTGCCGCCAGCACCACCATCGCCGGGTAAACGAACAGTAAATGTCGCCAGCCGTCGTGCAGCAGCGAGTCTTTATAAATGATGTAGGCCAGCGGGAATACCGCCGCAAACGCCACCATTAAAACCGGCAAAGCCCGATAGCGGCGCCACAGGAACGGCAACGCCAAAAAGCCACCGACAAACCCGATCAATGCAGCCAAAGGAATCGTTTTGACAATCCACAAAACCGGGTAGTACCACGGCGTGCCGTCGGACCACACGTTGTCGCCCATAAACAGCACGCGGATGCGCACTCCGAGCTTGGAAAATTCAGCCAGCGAAGCTAACGGGTGCCGCAGCGGATCCACCAAAGCCGCAGGCCAGGTGAGCACTGCCAAAAAATACCCGGCGATGGCAATGCCCGCAATCGCAGCAGCATAGTTGAGCAGCGCACTATTGGTTTTGCCCAGTTTTTTTGCATTGGCTTTCGCCAAAAAATCAAGCCCTGCAAACAACCCGAGGTAGCCGATGAGCATCAAACCGCCGGAGCGCGTCGCCAAAGCGATGGCGATGCCCGCGGTGAGTCCGCCCGCCGTGCGCCAGCTCCATTGCGGCAATTCGCGCAGCAGTCGCGCCAAATAATACAGCGAAATCGCAAAACCCGCGGCAAACGGAATGTCTTTGGGATTCATCAAGGAATGCCCAAAAAATCGCGGCGATAAAAACAGCAGCAGCAGCGCCAGAATCCCGGCGCGCCAGCCCCCAATTTCTTTGGTCAGCAAGCCCGTAAACAACAGCGCCAAAAAGCCGAACAACGCGATCAGCAAATGCCGCACCGTGTGGTACCCCGTATCGTATTCCGTATAGCCCAGCCCGTGGTTGATGGCGCCCGCCGTGAGGTCGAACAAGCCGCCGTACAAATGCATGTTGCCTTTGGGAATGTTCAGCGCGGCCGTATCAGCGCCCATTGTGCTGTAGTAGCGCACCAGTTTTTCGGAATAATCTACCTGGTATTCGTCGTCGGCGTTGATGCCACTGCCGGGCGCTAAAGCCAGCAACAGCAGGAGCATCCCGCCGGCTAAACCATAGAACACCTTGCGCAGCAGCCCGTCGTGCGGCGTGGTCAGGTTCGCTTTTTCCGGTGCTGGCTTTTTTGGGGGGGATACTGGCGCCTTTGGCTCGGGCGCCGAAGGCTTACGCGGTTGTTGCTTGCGTTGGCTCATTGAACAAACTGATTTTGGAGGGCGCAAGTTAGAAAAAATTTGTGGGAAGGAGGAGGCTTAGGTCGTCTCCAAAAACTTGATTATGGCGCGGAGTTTCGCGGAGTAAAAGGAGTTTCGCGGAGTTAGGTAGTCCGTTTAGATTTTTTAGGTGTCATCTGTGGAGGTACGAAGCAGGTGACATCTCAAAAAACTGGGTCGTGGGGCGCAGAAATTGAGGAATACGAACCTTTTAGCACCTGATTCGTGTATACTATCCAAGGTGGTTAGTGTAGGATTTGGCAAACTCCTGAGAAAGGAGTAAATTTGGGTGACTGTTGATGAAATTGCTTCCATGACTAAGAATCTTGACAATTGAAATGGATATAAAACCGTAAAACAATGAGCAATATCGAACTACAAGATTCCATTGTCCGGTCTATTGCCCAACTGAGCTTGCCTCAGCAGGTGAAGTTGTTGGACTTCATTAAATCCCTGCTGGTGATTAAGCAAGAAGGGAAACCAGAAGGACTACTTCGGTTTGCGGGCGCATTCGAAAAAGAAGACCTGGAGGAAATGGAAAAAGCTTTGGAGGATTGTGAACAAATTGACGAAGATGGGTGGTAGATTTCTGCTTGATACGAATATTGTGATTGCACTGTTTGCTGAAGATAAAAATGTATTTACCAAGCTAAAGAAAGCGCAGGAGGTTTATCTTTCTTCAGTAGTAATTGGAGAATTGTATTATGGAGCTTATCACTCCACGAAAAAAGATGAAAATATAAGAAAAATAGATGCTTTTAAGGCAGAAGTCGCTATTTTGAGCTGCGATGAGTTTAGTGCCCAATTTTATGGCCAGGTAAAATCTCAACTGAGAAGCAAAGGAACCCCAATACCCGAGAATGACGTGTGGATTGCTGCTATTGCACTCCAATATGGTCTTACATTAGTATCGAGAGATAGCCATTTTGAATATATTGAAGGATTGAGTTTGGAAAAATGGTGAATTACGAAAAAAGGCCGAGCACTTTTTATTGTATAGAAAGGATTTGGAAGTATGAAGTTTTTGGCTACATTTACATAGTTAAACAACCGCCATATGAACCGTATGTCTTTTCTTTTCCCTCATTTATCGGGCCATCAGTTGCATAAAACCAACCGTTTTGACTGGCTTTACGCAACTGATGTTTGCTTAATTATTTATAGCAAAGCGGATTTTTATGCAATAGGGTCTATAGGAAGAGGTGCAGTTACCGATAGTTCGTGGCAACTAAAATAAAAGAACAAAATAAATATGCAAAAATACATAGAACCAAAATTAGGAAATCTGTCATTTAATTGCCCTCATTGCGGCGTTTTGTCGGAGCAAGTAGTTTCTGAACACATAACAATTAATTATAAAGAACCCGAAAATTTTGGTTCGAAAACTTTTGTAGCAAAGACATACTATCTAAAAAATTACTCATTTGTTAGATGTAAGCATTGCATTGAAGTTTCAGTTTGGAAAGAAGATAAAATGATATACCCAATTAGCGGAACTGTTCAACTGCCAAATGATGACTTACGAGATGATATAAAACTAGATTATTTAGAGGCAAAAGATATTGTAGTTTTATCCCCAAGAGGAGCAGCCGCATTACTTCGATTATGCGTCCAAAAACTTTGTAATCAACTTGGCGAAAAGGGTGACAATATAAATACAGATATAAAAAATCTTGTAAAAAAAGGATTGCCAGAAACAATGCAACAAGCATTAGACAGCGTGAGAGTGATAGGAAACCATGCTGTACATCCTGGGCAAATTGATTTAAAAGACGATATTGACACTGCCTACAAATTATTTTCATTTATAAACATTATTGCGGAGGTTTTAATAACTCAGCCAAAGAAAATAAACGAACTGTATGAGGCGAAAGTGCCTGAACATTTACGACAAGAAATAGCAAAAAGAGACGGAAAGATTACTTGACAAGCGTGTTTTTTCCTCGCCTCTAAGCTCTGCTACCTTGCAACACCTACATTTCACGCACGGCCTCACTTGTTACGATCTCTCATCGCTGCATCAAAGCTGAGGGTTCAGCCACCCGCTTACAAGTAGGTGTTCTCCCACTCGCATCAAGTCCTCTAAATTCGATAAAAACTACGGCACTGCTCGCGCAGATTTGCAATCCGTCACATCCCGTCTGCCGATCTCCTGATCGGCCTTTAAAATCCAACAATATTGTCACGTCCTAAAATGAGTTTACATTACGAGGGCGAGTCTTGAATAGACTTGTTGCGACGGGGCAGCGTGGTGGTGGAAATGAGCTATTTTTCGTCCAATCACAGCGTTTTTTGAGGAGCATAGCCCTGTTCTGTAACGAAAAAAAGGCGAAGAGTGGCCGAAAAAGAGCCATTTCCGACCCACGATGATTCCCGTCGCAACAAGTCTAATAGGTTTACATTCACAAAAACGAAGTATTTTACCGCCAAATACCGCTCATGACTCAACTGCTGCAAAAAAGGTTATTCGCGTTTCTGATAGACTATTTGGTCATCGCCGGGTATGCGGTTGTCTTGTTTGGGCTGGCTGTGTTGGGGTTTGAGTTGTTTGGGGCGTCGCCGGCTATTTCCAATCCGATCGTTGGGCAGATGGTTGGTTTTATTACGCTGACCTTACCCGTTTTTTTGTATTTTTTTATCACTGAAAAAGGGAAAAGAAAAGGCACAATCGGAAAAAGGAAACTCAAAATACAGGTAGAAACGGAAGCTGTAAACCTAACGAGGAATATGCTCCTGAGAAATATATTAAAACTGCTGCCCTGGGAAATTGCGCATACAGGCGTTCACTGGGTGGTCTATTATTCCAATAACAATCCTGAAGTTCCTTATTGGATCTGGGCATTTTTGATCATTCCGCAAATTGCTGTTGTTTTATATTTTTTCAGCATCATTTTTTATAAAGGGGAAAGCAGTTTTTACGACAAAATTGCGAAGACAAAAATTGTACTTACGCCATAGGATATCTCCAGCCCGCTTGCAATCGGTGTTCCCCACTCGCATAAAGTCCTCTAAATTCGATAAAAACACGGCAATGCTCGCGCGGATTTGCAATCCGTCGCGTACCGTCTGCAGATCTCCTGATCGGCCTTCAAAACTAAAACATACTGGCTTGACGAATATTCATATCGCCTAATTTTTCTTGAAGGAAACGATGCTTATCGGGGCTCAAATTTAAGAAATAGATCTAACGGCTGCAAATAACTTTTAAACAGCCAAAACACTTGTTTTTTGCCTTGTTTTGGCTGCAAATATTTTTTTAACAGCCAAAAGTGTGTATTTTTGCCCAAAATGACCGCACATGGAAGACCCTCGACTTTTTATCGGCAGGCAAAAAGAAATCCGGGAATTGGAGCGTATTTTCCAAAGTCCGAAACCGGAATTTCTGGTGATCTATGGACGCCGGCGTGTAGGCAAGACTTTCCTCGTGCGGGAGTTTTTCAACTATCAATTCGATTTTCAAACAGCAGGTTTGGCAAATGCCACGACCGCCCAGCAGTTGTTCAATTTCCATTCATCGCTCATCCGCCAGTCCGCCCTGCATTTTGACCGGCCGCCCGAAAACTGGCTCGTGGCTTTCCAACGGTTGATGGACCATTTGGAATCGTTGCCGGCCGGGAAAAAAAAGGTGGTTTTTTTTGATGAAATGCCTTGGTTCGACACAAAAGGCTCCGATTTCGTATTGGGCCTGGAACATTTCTGGAACGGCTGGGCGAGCGCCAAAAAGGATATGCTGCTCGTTGCCTGCGGCTCTGCAGCCTCCTGGATGACGAACGTCCTGATCAACCATCCGGGCGGGTTGCACAACCGGGTTACGCAGAAAATCAAAATTGAGCCGTTCAACCTGAAGGAAGTGGAGGAAATGCTGGAACTGAAGCAATGCGCCTACAATCGCTATCAAATCGTACAACTGTACATGGCGCTTGGCGGCATCCCGTTTTACCTCGATACCATCAAGCCGGAATTGTCGGTTGCCCAAAATATACAGGCGCTCTTTTTTGAAAAAACGGGCATGCTGAAAAACGAATTTTTCAATTTGTATCGCTCCATTTTTAAAAGGCATGAAATTTATGAAAAAGTAGTGGCGGCTCTCTCCACCAAAACGTATGGCCTGCTGCGCAGCGAAATCGCTAAAAACATCGGGATTTCTTCCGGGGGAACGTTGACCAAAGTGTTGGCCGACCTCGAAGAAAGCGGTTTCATTACTTCCTACGCCCCCCTTGACGGCAAAGGCAAAAATACCGTTTACCGCCTGACGGACTATTACACCGATTTTTACTTCCATTTTATCCACGAAAGCCCATACAAAGGGAAAAATGCCTGGCTGAACCTGATTGACAACCCCTCGCACCGGGCTTGGGAGGGCTTTACATTCGAGCAAGTCTGCCTCGACCATCTTACGCAAATCAAACAGGCGCTGGGCATCGCAGCCGTGTTGTCGAAAGAAGTGGCCTGGAAGGGAAGCTACGAAGGCAAATCCGCTCAGGTTGATTTGGTCATTGACCGCCGTGATCAGGTCATTAATTTGTGCGAAGCCAAATTTTCGCTCCATAAATTCACCGTTACAGAAGCCTACGCCGAAAAACTCCGGGAAAAAATCGGCATCTTCAAATCGGCGACAAAAACCAAAAAAGCGGTTCACCTAACCCTGCTCACCACTTACGGCATGGAACAAAACAAACAAAGCGGCGGCCTCGTGCAGTCGGTCGTGACGATGGAGGATTTGTTTGCCGGGGGATGAGCAAAGTTACGGGATGAACATCTCAAAATAAACATCTATAATTGCCAAGTGGTTTTACCCCGTCGTATATCTTTGGCCCATCTCAACACCAACTTTTACCATCACTCATGAAACAATCACCATCCCTCAATCCCCAATACCTCATCGTTGCTTTCATCGGTTTCCTGCTGTTTGCAATCGCAGGTTTCTGGAACTCCTATTTTACAAAAATATTGGAACAGGAAAACTATCGGATGCATACCCACGGCGTAGCCATTCTATTGTGGTTGATCCTGCTCATCGCGCAGCCCTATTTGATACGAACAAAGAGGACCGGGTTGCACAAAAAAATCGGGGTGTTTTCGTACTTGCTCGTGCCTGTGTTGGTGCTCACCACACTGGATTTGCTCAAATACAAACTGCCCGAAACAGGGCCGCTTGGCAACATCAATTCCTTTTTTATTGCCCTGGTGGTCAATGCGCTCATCGCTTTTTTGATTTTTTACGGGCTGGCCATTTATCATAAACGCAACGCCAACCTGCACGCCCGGTACATGATTTGTACTGCCTTTCCTATGTTTACGCCTATTACAGACCGCATCATTGGCAACCATTTTCCGTCCCTGCTGGCGTACGTGCCAAACATTGATGGGATGCCAGTTGCCCCGGTCATCGGCTTTTTGCTGGCGGATCTGTTGTTGATTGGCCTGTGTGTCTGGGACTGGCGTTCCAATAAGCGGTGGAATGCTTTTCCGCTTGCGCTGTTGATCTTAACCTGCTATCATTTTTCGGTGCTGAACTTTTATAAGTATGGGTTCTGGCAATCGTTTTGTGAATGGTTTATTTAGTGTCTGTCTTTATAGTCCGATAGCAGCGTTATGTTTGGCCCCAAAATCGGTCATTTACGCGAGTAAACTCCCGTTTTTGGGGCCAAACATGCCTTGCTCTCGAACTCTAAAGAACAGACACTCGACTAAATGGACAGAATATTTAGTAACTACTCCACAAACAACTCCTCCAAAGCAATTCCTTTTTCCACCAACCCAAGACTATGCATATTGTGTTTCAATCCGTAAGTCGTAATCATGGTGAGCATCAGGTATTTTCGGGTTTGGGTGGTTTCCCGGAACAGGCGGAGTTTTTCCCGGAGCGTTTGGGCGTAGGATTCCGTTAAGGAAAACACGGCATCGTGGAATTTTATTTCAAAGACGTTGATCACCTTGTCGTTGCGGTCAATGAGCAGGTCTATCTGGACGCCTTTTTCTTCCGGGGTTCCCTTTTTGAAAAAAGCTGAAGATTTTGAATAGACGCCTGCGATTCCGAGCGCTTTTTTGATCTGTGGGATGTGTTTCAGGCAAATATTTTCAAATGCATAACCGCTCCAAACTTTGTAAGCTTGCGTTTGGCTCAGGTGTTGCCACGTACCGGCGCCTTCATGGGTTTTATCTTCCACAAATTGCAGGTAAAACAGCGAGTATTCATCCGTCAGTCTGTAGAGTTTTTCTTTCTTTATTTTTCCAAACGGGAAATAGGAGGAAATGAAGCCCGATTGCTCCAACTCTTCCAGCACCAGCGACGTGTTTCCCCCTTCGGGCAATTTGGTTACTTCGACAATTCGCGAACGGGGCATCCCCTGCCGGCTGCCGGCCAAAGCCCTGACAACAGCCTCGTGCCGCTCTGCATGCGCGAACAGGGATGGGTAAAGTCTTGAAAATTCGTCTTTTAGCAATCCGCTGGGCGAAAAACAGATGCGGTCAATGTTTTGAACCACGCTTTCTCCGGATTCGATTTCTTTCAAATAATGCGGGATGCCTCCCAAAGCCATGTATAATTCGGCGATGGCAGGTCGCGGAAAATGCAGATTTCGGCTTTTTAAAAACGCCTCTGTTTCTGCTAAGTTGAACGATTGCAGGAAAATGCGTTTGGTGATGCGGTTGTGCAGGCCGCCGCGGTCGTTGACCACCTTGTTGATCATCCAGGATGCCGCTGAACCACAGATCACCACCACGATGTTTTGTTTGACGGCCCAACTGTTCCAAAAGAAGCCCAGTGCTCTTAAAAATCCGGAATTTGGTGTAGAAAGCCACGACAGCTCATCAAAAAACACCACCATTTTTTCTTTTTGGTCTACTTGCTCTAAGTGAGAAATCAGCAGGGTGAATGCTTCTAACCAGGTCTGCGGCTGCGGAATGGCAAGTGTCGTTTTTAGTTTTTTGCTGATCTGATAAGTGAAATTCCCGAGTTGTTCCGGGCGGGGAGCGTTTTGGATACCCGTCACTTCAAACATGATACGCTCTTTATAAACCTCGTTTATCAAGAACGTTTTTCCAACCCGGCGGCGACCGATTACGGCCACCATTTCTGCTTCTCCGGACTCGAGCGCTTTGCGCAATATCCTTTGCTCTTCTTTCCGACCTATCAGTGAATTGGTGATCATAGTTGTATGTTTCGGCGAAATGTATACAAAAATACATAGATTTCGCCGAAACGAAAAATTTGATCGGGCGAAATGTAGGAGTAATAAGCGAGATTTCGCCCGGTTCACAAGCAAAGTTGTAGACAATACGATACTACTGGACATTTTCCTACTTTTGGCACTTGTTGAGCTTTACAACATGAAAAAAATAATCCTATTTATCCTGCTGGCGGTTGGTTCCGCAATTTTTTTGATGTTTTCCGGCATTGACTGGTGGTGGGCAAAGCTGAGTTACCGCTACTTGTTTCTGCAATACGCTGGCATTCCAAGTGTCTTCATCGGGATGATTTTACCGGTTGCGTTGCCGCTTTATTTTTACCTAAACCGGAAGAATCAACCTCAAAATGGCTTGTTGGCGACTGTTTCGTTCAGGGCTTTTCTTTGGGCGTGGGGATTGTCCACTTTGCTGAAAGCTTTTACCAATCGGGTAGCGAGAGAACCTTTTGAAGATTTGGGGACCACCGATTTTAGCCAACAATTCCGCTTCGGTTTTTTGCAGGGAAATAATTTGTGGGAAAGTTTAATCGAGGGATTCCCGTCCGGGCATACCATGACGGCCTTTGCCATGTCGTTTGCGATCCTTCCGTTTTTAACTTCAAACAGAAGCAAAGTATGGGCAATCGCTTACGCGGTATATATTGGTCTTGGCGTTTCCGTGACGGTGCATTGGCTGTCTGATGCAGTGACCGGCGCATTGATAGGGTATATGGTTGGGGATTTTGTTGCTTCAGAAGCGGACACAAAAAAAAATTAGGCATGTCTGAAAAATCTACCGTATTAGCGCCCTTGTTTTCGATATTGGAGCACTTGCGCATTTCGGAGGAAACCCGACAGCAAATTGCCGATAAAATCGAAGTCAGGCGGGTAAAGTCAAATTCAATTTTGCTGATGCCGGGCAACACCTGTACGCATGTATATTTTGTCGTCAGCGGCGGTTTTGTTTGCCGCTATTTCAACGAAAACCTCGAAATCCCCAAAACCATCAATTTTTATTTAGACGACCTGCACCCCTTCATGGCTTGCGTGGACAGCTATTTTTCCCAACAACCCACCGCCTGTGAACTGCGGGCTGTGCGGGATTCGGTGGTCTTGTCCATGTCGAAAAAGAACCTCGATGCCATGATACAATCGAACCCCGTCCTTCAGGGTTTTTACGACACCCTCGTGATTCAGGCATTGGTGGAAGAAAATGAACTGAAACTTAAAATCATTGCTCACAACGCTGAACAACTCTACCAGTACCTGCTGGACCAACTGCCTGCTGTCATACAGAAAGTGCCCTCGAAATACATCGCTGAATTTATGGGCATTTCGGCGGAATGGTTGAGCAAGGTGAAGCGGCGAAAGAAGTAACACCCCGCATTTCTTGAATTAGTTCAATGTTTTAGTCCGTCATACCCGCCAACTTTGCATCAACTTTTAAAACAAAGGGTTATGCAAAAAAAATACCTTGGGTACAACGAACCCGACAAGCGTACGGATTACGCCCCTTTTTACAACGAAAAAATGGCGCCCCTCCCCGCTGAGGTGAACGCCGCATTGAACACCGGCGCATTGCCCTGGGGCGCCCTGCCCGATATCGGAGATTTGCCCTTGTTGGAAAAAGCGAACGATGCAGCGGTTGAGAACGGCTACTCCGTTGACAAAGACGGCAGCATTGCGGTGGCTGTGAAAACCAACATGCCCGGCGTGACCCCCGCTATGTGGGACTGGTGGTTTGGCTGGCATGGCTCACAAGACCTCCGTTACAAACTCTGGCATCCTGGCGCGCACCTCAGTGCCCGCTGGGAAGATGGTAAGGACGATGCCTGCTACGTTGGACGCAATTCCATCATCCGGGAATACATCGGAAAAGACCCGCTGGATGCCGTTGTTCAGTTCAAATCTCCCCTGGAGTTCGGTTTTTCAAAGGAAGCCGTCAATCGCCCCGACAAAGCCGTTTACATCTGTGCCAAACTCGGTCATCCGGATCTGCCGGTAGATTACGGCAGCCTCGTACACCAGGTGCGGGTCACCGAAAATGGTGCTGAAATGCGCTCCCGGTTTTTCATAGGCGGGAAATATGCCGGCGTCCGGAAAAAAGGGAAACTGGCGGCAATGGTCACCGACCTCGTTCGGAAATTCAGGCGCCTGCCCGATAATTTCGCCTCGGACCTCCTGCGCCACTGCGCCGAAGAAATGAACCACCTTGCAGCGTTTTTGCCCCGATTGTACGAACAATACCATTCCGACAAACAGTTGGCGATCAACGGCGATATTTACCACCATGCTCAGGAGGATTTTAATAAAATCATGCTCAGTAACTTATACAACAAGGTGGATACTGGCCGCACGCCCGATATGCTGACTGAACCCCGCACGGTGGAAGACGTCCTCAACATCGTTCGGTATGCCAAAAAAGTAGGCAAACGGGTGACCGTGCTTTCCGGCGGGCGGAGTTTTAGTGCCAACTCCATTCGCCCCGATTGCATCGTGATTTCCATGAAACATTTCGACCAGTACAAAGTCAACAAAGAAGCGATGACCGCCGAGGCAGGACCGGCTGTTGGCGGATCGGTGTTGTTGAAAGCGCTGTTTAAAATGAACTTGTTTTTCCCGGCGGGGCACTGTACGGGCGTGTGCATCGGAGGTTTTTTGTTGCAGGGCGGTTATGGCTGGAACGGTCGTAAAACGGGCATCGCCTGCCAGAGCATCCTGGGGATGGACATTGTGACTGCCGACGGCGAACTGGTCCACGCCAGCGAAAGCCAACATGCTGACCTCTTTTGGGCGGCACGAGGCTCCGGCCCGGGCTTTTTTGGGGTAGTGGTCAGGTTTTATTTGAAACTCTATCCCCTGCCGCCTTACCGGGCCATCATTGCCCACGATTTTTCCATTAAGCATTTGGAAGATGTGTATCGCTGGGCGGATGAAGTAGGGCCGGACATTCCCAAGGCCGTCGAGTTTCAGATGTTGATGAGCAAAAACATGATGAACATCATGGGGCCGGGCATTGAAGCATTTGCACCAATTTTTGCCGAAAACGAGGACGAATTTGAAGCGGCCAAAGCCTTTATGCAAAACAGCCCCATCCGGAAAAAAGCGATCATCGCCACTCCTGCTTTTAACCCCGGTATTGACGTTTTTTACCGGGCGACCATGACCCACTACCCCGCAAATTACCATTACGGCGTAGACAATATGTGGACGCATGCGCCGATTGACGATTTGTTGCCTTTTATCAAAAAAATAGCCGAAACCTTGCCCCCTCCGCCTTCGCATTTCCTGTGGCTCAACTGGTATCCCGACCCGCTGACCGTTGATATGGCCTACAGCGTGGAAGATAAGATCTATCTCGCTTTGTACAGTTCCTGGAAAAACGCAAAGGACACCGAAAAGTACAATTTCTGGGCTGCCAATATGGTCAGGGAAATGCAACACCTTTCATCGGGCATCCAGTTGGCCGACGAGGGCCTGCACAAACGCACCGACCACTTTCTGACACCTGAAAACCTGAAACGGGTGCAGGAAATCCGGGCCAAAAGAGATCCGCAGGGCATGTTTTTCGAGTGGCATAGCAAGCC
>Ga0209573_1002565_pt1 | contig 22737 bp, 14 predicted proteins | sample TNRBio252014_DNA_FD_185870 | JGI IMG/M metagenome (GOLD analysis project Ga0209573, IMG submission 185870) | Wastewater treatment Type I Accumulibacter community from EBPR Bioreactor in Madison, WI, USA - TNR Reactor_6/25/2014_ DNA (SPAdes)... | ecosystem: Engineered > Bioreactor > EBPR >...
CTGTTCTGGCGCAGCGTGCGTGGCCCTGCCACGGGCGGCCGGCCGATGCAGGAGCTGTTCGAGTTACGCCTGATCCGCGCGGGCGAGTCGCTGCCCTTCACACTCGACGCGACCCCGGCGCGGTTGAGCCTCGCGGCGGACGGCGCCCGGGCCGAGTTCTGTTTCGCCTCCCCCGACCAGGTGCGGATACGCCTCGCCGGCGCGGCCCTGCAGCTGCGCATGGTGGCCACCGGGGCGTACGACATGGTCATCGCCGACGCGCCGGACCGTTGGCAGGTCGTGTGCAACACCCTCGTCGAGACCAAGCTGATGATCGCGGCCCACGCCGGCCGGATCGTGGTCGACGCGCCCTGGGAGGCCGAACGCTGTAGCCGCATCGTGCTCGAGCTGCAGCCCGAGGGCGGTGTCGGTGAGTTCGTGATCGACGAGTACGTCGGCACCTGGACCCCGCTAGCAACCAACACGAGTTTCGACGACTGTGTGGCTGCCGCGACGGCCGAGTTCGCGGCGTGGGTCAACGCCCTGACCGCCGTGCCGGCCGAGTACGCCGAGGCGCGCGAGCTGGCCGGTTACGTGCTCTGGTCGTGCGGCGTCGCCGCGCACGAACACCTGCCGCGGCCCGGGATCCTGGCCTCAAAGAACGGCATGATCGGGGTGTGGAGCTGGGACCACTGCTTCCACACCTGGGCGCTGGCCGACGCCCATCCCGAGCAGGCGTGGGACCAGTTCAGGCTGCCGTTCGATCATCAAGACCCGAGCGGCGCGATCCCGGACTTGATCAACGATCGCCTGGTCTCGTGGAGCTTCTTCAAGCCGCCGGTGCACGGCTGGATCCTGAGCCGAGTGCTGCAGAACACGTCACTGCTCAATGAAACGCGGCTGGCCGAGATCTATGGCCCGCTGGGCGCGTGGACGACCTGGTGGCTGACCCACCGCGACCCCGGTGACGGCCTGCCGGCCTATCACCACGGCAACGACTCGGGCTGGGACAACAGCACCCTCTTCGCCGTTCGACCGCCGATCCAGAGCCCGGACCTTGCGGCCTATCTTGTGCTGCAGCTGGACTTCCTGGCCGAGGCAGCCCGGCAGCTGGGCCGCGACGCCGACGCCGAGTCCTGGTCGACCCGCGCCGACGAGTTGCTCGCGCGGATGCTGGCACGCTTCTGGCGCGGCGACCGGTTCGTCGCGATCCGGACGAGCGACGGCGCTGACATCGACTGTGCTAGCCTGCAACTCTATCTGCCGCTGGTGCTTGGCCGGCGACTGCCGGCCGAGGTCCGGGCCGCCCTGATCGCGGGCCTGAAAGTGCCCGGGCGCTTCATCACCGAGCACGGCCTCGCCACCGAGGCGCTCAACAGTCCGCACTACAAGGATCGCGGTTACTGGCGCGGCCCGATCTGGCCCGCGCCGATGCTGATCCTGATCGACGGCCTGAGCGCCTGCGGCGAGGTCGCGTTCGCGGCCGACCTGCGTCGCCGGTTCTGCGACCTGGTCGCGCGCTCGGGCATGGCCGAGAACTTCGACGCCAACAGCGGCGCCGGCTATCACGACTTCGACTTCACCTGGACGGCCAGCATCTTCCTGATCCTGGCGCACGCCCTGACACCCCCTGAAGGGAGCCTGGAATGACGCTTCGCCCGGTCGTGTATCCCTACATCCCCAACTCGGCGCCCGAGGCCAAGGCCGCGATGCTGGCCGCGATCGGCGCGCGCAGCATCGACGAGCTGTACGCCGAGATCCCGGACCGCCTGCGCCTGAAGGGCAGGCTCGGCCTGCCGGCGCCGCTGCTATCCGAAGCCGCGCTGGTGCGCCACATGGAGGGGCTGCTGGCCCGGAACACGTCGACGCGCGAGGCCCTGAGCTTTTTGGGCGCCGGCTGTTATCCGCACCACGTGCCGGCCGTGTGCGACGAGATCAACTCGCGCGGCGAGTTCCTGACGGCCTACGCCGGTGAGCCGTATGAGGACCATGGGCGCTTTCAAGCGCTGTTCGAGTACGAGAGCCTGATGGGCGAGCTGCTCAACATGGACGTCGTCAACGTCCCGAACTACGACGGATTTCAGGCCGCTGCGACGGCGTTGCGGATGGCGGCGCGCATCACCGGGCGGACGCGGGTGTTGATCGCGGGCGCCGTCAGCGCCGACAAGCTCTCGATGGTGCGCGATTACCTCAAGCCCGACCTCGCGGTGGATGTGCTCCCGCAGGCGCACAAGACCGGACGCGTCGACGTGGTCGCGCTCGAGGCCACGCTCTCGGACGCTTACGCGGCCGTGTACTTCGAGAACCCGTCGTTCCTGGGCGTGATCGAGACCGAGCCGGCCGAGCTGGTCGTGCTCGCCCACCGGCACGGTGCGCTGAGCGTGGTCGCGGCCGATCCGCTCTCGCTGGGCGTGCTCAAGCCCCCGGCCGACTACGGCGCCGACATCGCCTGCGGCGACATCCAGGGCCTGGGCATCCACCAGTGGTTCGGCGGCGGGCACGGCGGCTACATCGCCACCCACGACGACCCCGTGTTCGTGCACGAGTTCCCGTCGCGGTTGTTTGGCGTCGCGCCGACGGCCGTGCCCGGCGAGTACGGCTTCGGCGACGTCGCCTACGAGCGCACCTCGTTCGCCATCCGCGAGGAGGGCAAGGAGTGGGTCGGCACGGCCGCGGCCCTGTGGGGCATCACGGCCGGCGTCTATCTGGCGTTGATGGGCCCGCAGGGCATGACCGAGCTCGGCGCCGGCATACTGCAGCGCTCACGTTACGCGATGGGGCGCCTAAGCGCCCTGCCCGGCGTGACGGCGCCGTTCGCGACGTCCACGTCGTTCAAGGAGATCGTGCTCAACGTCGATGGCACGGGCAAGACCGTGGCCGAGATCAACAGGGCGCTGCTCGCACGCGGTATCTTCGGCGGCAAGGACCTGAGCGCCGAATTCCCGGAACTCGGGCAGAGCCTGCTGGTCTGCATCACCGAGGTGCACACACAAGGCGACATCGACCGGCTCGTGAGCGCGCTGGCGGAGGTGATCGCATGAACCGCGTCGAACCCAAACCCGCCCTGCGACGTTTTCATCAGGCCCGCTGGGACGAGCCCATCCTCTTCGAGCTCAGCCAGCCCGGCCAGCGCGGCGTGCTGCCGCCCGAGGTCGAGCCGGCCCTGAGCGCCGCGGTCGGCGACGTGGCCGGGTCGCTGCCGGCCGGCATCCGCCGCGACGCGCCGCCGGCCCTGCCCGAGATGGCGCAGCTGCACGTCTTGCGCCACTACGTCCGGCTCTCGCAGGAGAACCTGGGCGTCGACTTCAACATCGACGTCGGCCAGGGGACGTGCACGATGAAGTACAGCCCCAAGGTCAACGACCAGATCGCGCGCTCGCACAAGCTGGCCGCTCTGCACCCACTGCAGGACGAGTCCACGGTGCAGGGCATCCTCGCGATCATCTACAAGCTCCAGGAGATGCTCAAAGCCATCTCGGGCATGGACCATGTCTCGCTGCAGCCGGGCGCCGGATCGGCCGCGATCTGGGCCAACGTCTCAATGATCCGCGCCTACCATGCGGCACGGGGCGACACGGCCCGCGACGAGGTCATCACCACGATCTTCTCGCACCCGTCGAACGCGGCCTGCGCCAAGACCGCGGGCTATAAGGTCATCACGCTCTATCCGGACGCCGACGGCTACCCGGACCTCGACGCACTCAAGGCCGCGGTCTCGGAGCGCACAGCCGCGCTGCTCATCACGAACCCCGAAGACACCGGCATCTTCAACCCGCGGATCGACGAATTCGTCAACGTCGTGCATGGGGCCGGCGGGCTGTGCTCGTACGACCAGGCCAACGCCAACGGCATCCTGGGCATCACGCGCGCGCGGGACGCCGGCTTCGATCTGTGCCACTTCAATCTGCACAAGACCTTCTCGACCCCGCACGGCTGTGGCGGGCCGGCGGCGGGCGCGAGCTGCGTGACGGACGCGTTGGCGCCGTTCCTGCCCCGACCGGTGGTCGCCTTCGACGGACAGAGCTTCTTCCTCGACGACGACCGGGCGCAGAGCATCGGCAAGGTGCGGCCCTTCTACGGCGTGGCCCAGAACATCCTCAAGGCCTATGCCTGGATCATGAGCCTCGGCGCCGATGGCCTGCGCGAGGTGGCCGAGATCGCGGTGCTCAACAACAACTACCTGATGCAGAAGGTGCTCGAGATCCGCGGCGCCAGCGCCCCGTACGCTAAAGGCAAGCGCCGCCTCGAGCAGGTGCGTTACAGCTGGGAGCAGCTGTCGACCGACACCGGCATCCACTCCGAGGAGATCGGGTATCGCGCCGCAGACTTTGGCACGCACTACTGGACCAGCCATCACCCGTACGTCGTGCCCGAGCCGATGACGCTCGAGCCAACCGAGTCGTACTCTCAGGCGGACCTGGACGAGTACGCGGCCATCCTGCGCCAGATCGCCGAGGAGGCCTACACCCAGCCCGAGATCGTGCGGACGGCGCCACACAACAGCACCGTTCACAAGACGCAGCCCGAGCCCTTTGACGACCCGGCGCAGTGGGCCGTCACCTGGCGCGCCTATCTGCGCAAGACCGGGCAGATGAAAGCGGCCGGGGGCGATTGACGTGAAGCGGCTTGGCCTGATCGTCAACCCGGTCGCCGGCCTGGGGGGCCGGGTCGGGTTGAAGGGCAGCGACGGCGCCCAAACGCAGACGCGGGCGCTGATGCTGGGCGCCGTGCCCCGCGCGGCGGCGCGGGCGGCCGAGGCCTTGCAGGCCCTGCACGGCGTGGCCGGAGATTTCGAGTTGATCACGTGCCCGGGCCCGATGGGCGCCGACGTCGCCCGGATCTGCGCGCTCGACCCGGTGGTAGTGGATTCTAACCTTCGACCTGACAGGTCCACCCACGATTCTCGGGAAAACAAGGACTCTGGAACAACCGCTGGAACAGTTTCGGCCGGTTTTTCTAACCTTGGGCGGACCACGGCCGCCGACACCCGGCGCGCCGCTCAGGCCATGCGCGATCTCGGCGTGGCGCTGCTGCTGTTTGCCGGCGGCGACGGTACGGCCCGCGACATCGCGGCCGCGATCGGCACTAACGTGCCAACGCTGGGCATCCCGGCCGGCGTGAAGATGCACTCGGCCGTCTTCACCCACCATCCGCGCGACGCCGGGATTTTGGCCGTGCGTGCTTTGAAAAACGACGCGCTCGCGCTGCGCGACGCCGAGGTGCTCGATCTCGACGAGGAGGCTTATCGCAACGGCGACGTGGCGCCCCGTCTGTACGGCTACCTGCGCGTGCCGGCCACGCCACGCCACATCCAGAACCGCAAGGCGCCCTCGCCCGCGACCGAGGCCGCGCAGATCGACGCCATAGCCGCCGACGTGGTCGAGCAGATGCGCCCCGACTGCCTGTACGTGCTCGGCCCCGGCACCACCACGCGCGCCATCGCGGCGCGGCTGGGCGTCGCCAAGACCCTGGTAGGCGTCGACGTGGTGCAGGATGGCGCCTTGATCGCGCGCGACATCTCGGAGGCCGAACTCACGCGCCTGGTCGGCATATCCGACGCCCGGATCGTGGTCTCGCCGATCGGGGGCCAGGGCTTTCTGTTCGGGCGCGGCAATCAACAACTCAGCCCGGCCGTGATCCGGGCCGTCGGGCTCGCGAACATCGTGGTCGTCGCAACAGCCGAGAAGCTCAGCACGCTCGGCGGTGAACCCCTTCGGGTGGACAGCGGCGACCCCGAACTTGATACGCGTCTGGCCGGTCACGTCCGCATCGTCACAGGCTATCACGAGCGCGCGGTGTACCGCGTCATGTAGAGCCAAAAGGTACAAGGAGAACAACCATGTCGACACTCACTGGCAAGGCCGCCCTTGTCACGGGCGGCGCCTCGGGCATCGGGCGCGCCACCGCGCTGGCGCTGGCGGAAGCGGGCGCCGCAGTGGCGATCGTGGACCTGAACCGGCCACAGGGTGAGGACATCGCAGCCGAGATCGCGGCGATAGGCGGCCAGGCCTTGTTCATCCACGGCGATGTGACCCGCGCGGCCGATTGCGAGCGCGTCGTCGCCGCGACGGTCGCGCGCTTCGGCCGGCTCGACATCCTGTTCAACAACGCCGGCATCATCCGCCGCGCCAACGTGATCGACACCACCGAAGAAGAGTGGGACCGGGTGATGGCCGTCAATGTCAAGTCGATCTTCTTGATGTGTAAGGTCGCGGTGCCCGTGATGGCCAACGCCGGCGGCGGGTCGATCATCAACACCGGCTCGGGCTGGGGGCTGAAGGGCGGCGGCAACGCGGCCTCGTACTGTGCGTCGAAGGGCGCCGTGGTCAACCTGACCCGCGCGATGGCCATCGACCACGGCCCCGCCAACATCCGCGTCAACTGCGTCTGCCCCGGCGACACCGACACGCCGATGCTGCGCCACGAAGCCCAGCAACTCGGGCAAGCCGAGTCGAACTTCCTGGCCGAGGCCGCCGAGCGCCCGCTGCGTCGCTTCGGCAAACCGAGCGAGATCGCGCAGGCTGTCCTGTATCTGGCCAGCGACGCGGCCAGCTACGTCACGGGCGCGGCCCTGGTCGTGGATGGCGGAGGTTTGGCCTGACATGCTCAGCTTCCCGCAGGACTTCATTTGGGGCGCAGCAACGGCGGCTTATCAGATCGAGGGCGCCCCGGCCGAAGATGGCAAGGGCCCAAGCATCTGGGACACGTTCACGCACCGGCCCGGCACGATCGCGGACGGCACGAGCGGCGACGTCGCCTGCGATCATTACCATCGCTGGCCCGACGACGTCGCGCTCATGCGCGCGCTCAATCTCAACGCCTACCGTTTCTCGATCGCGTGGACCCGGATCCAGCCCGGCGGACGCGGCCCCGCCAACCCGGCCGGCCTCGACTACTACAGCCGTCTGGTCGACGGCCTGCTCGAATCCGGGATCACGCCCTACGTTACCCTCTACCACTGGGATCTGCCGCAGGCGCTCGAGGACGAGGGCGGCTGGCTGCGGCGTGGGATCGTTGACGACTATCTGCGCTACGCCGATCTTGTGACCCGCGCGCTCGGCGATCGCGTGAAACATTGGGCGACCTTCAACGAGCCCTGGGTGTTCACCTGGTCGGGCTACGCTCTGGGCGAAGATGCACCCGGGCTGAAACTCGGCGCGCGCGGCGCCCTGGCCGCCACGCATCACGCATTGCTCGCCCACGGGATCACGCTGCCCCTGATCCGCGCTAACGTGCCCGAGGCCGTGGCCGGGATCGTGCTCGACCTGAACCACGTCGAACCCGTCAGCGACAGACCCGAGGACGTCGCTGCAGCCAGGCGTTGGGATGGCTGCCAGAACCGCTGGTATCTCGATGCGCTCTTCAAGGGCCGCTACCCCGAAGACATGCTGGCGCTCTACGGCGCGGCCGCGCCCGAGATTCGGCCCGGCGATCTCGAACAGATCTGCGCCCCGCTCGATTTTCTGGGCGTCAACTTCTATAGGCGATCGGTCGTTGGCGCCGGCGTCGACCTGCCGCCGATCGACATGCGCCGCCACAGCCCGCCCGGCGAATACACGGAGATGGGTTGGGAAGTCTCGCCAAACGGCCTGTACGATATCCTCAAGACCGTGTCCGACGGCTATCATCCCAAAGCCATGTACGTCACCGAGAACGGCGCGGCCTTCGCCGACGCGGTCGCGCCGGATGGCGCCATCCACGACGAGCGCCGCACGCACTATCTGCGCAAGCACTTCACCCAGGCCCGGCAGGCGCTCAGCGACGGCGTGCCGCTCAAGGGCTATTTCGTCTGGTCGTTGCTGGACAACTTCGAGTGGTCCTGCGGGTTCGAGAAGCGATTCGGCGTGATCTACACGGACTATGCGACGCAGCGCCGGATCATCAAAGACAGCGGGCACTACCTGGCCCAGATGGCGGCCGGCTGAGATGGCGACCCGACCCGTCCAGCGCGTCGTCCTCTTGCCCCGTGCCCGGCACGGATTTGTGCACGGCATCGACCAGTTAGTGGCCGCGGTGCGCCCGACCCTCGGTCCGCTGCCGCGCCATGTTGCCGTGCAGCGCCCGCATCGTGGTGAGACGCCCGAAGTGCTCGACGACGCCGGCCTGATCGCGCGCCGGATCCCGCAACTGGCCGATCGTGACGAAGACATGGGCGCCATGTTCATCCGGCAGATGCTCTGGCGCCAACGCGAGGAGCACGGCGACGGCGCCGCCACGGCCGCGGTCGTGTTCCAGGCGCTGGTCACGGCCGGCGCCAAACACCTTGCCGCCGGCGGCAACGCCATGCGCCTGCGGCACTTCCTCGAGCGCGCGTTGCCCGGGGTGCTCGCGGTCTTGAAGGATCAGACTCGACCACTCACAGGCCGTGCCCGACTCGATCAGCTGGCGACGTCGATCTGCCCCGATCCGGTGCTGCCTCCCCTGCTGGCCGAGGTCTACGCCACGATTGGGCGCTACGGGCACCTGGACGTACGCCAGGGCCTCGGCCCCGTGACCGAGCGCGAGTACATCCTCGGCGCGTTCTGGGAGGGCGGCCTGCTTTCACAGCGGCAGGTGACCGACCCGAAACGCCTGCGCGGCGAGATCGACAACGCAGCCGTGCTGTTGACCGATTTCGAGATCCACGACCCACGCGCGCTCGTTCCCGCACTGGACGCCGCGATGAAGGCCGGCCGCGGCGGCCTGGTCGTCGTCGCGCGCCAGCTCTCGGCCGAAGCAAACGCCTTCTTGAAGAACGCGAGCAGCAAGCCCGAGGCCTTCAAGGCCATGGCGGTCAAGGTGCCGGGCACCGCGGCCCTCGATCAGGCCGCAGCGCTCGAGGATCTGGGCGTGTTGACCGGCGGCGTGCCCCTGCTGCAAGTGACGGGCGCGGCGCTCGAGCGGGTCGGGCGCGCACACCTCGGGCGGGCGGGCCAGGTCTGGGCGGATCCGAACCACCTCGGCTTGCTCAACGGCGGCGGCGACCCGCAGACTCTCGCGCGCCATGTTCGCGCGCTGCAATCAGCATTGGGTCGGGCCACCGGCGAATCCACGGACAAACTGCGCGAGCGCATCGGCCGACTGACCGGCAAGGTTGCGCGACTGCTCATCGGCGGCGCGACGTCAGCCGAGAGCGCCTTGAGACGCGAAGAGGCTGAGCGCGGCGCGCGCGTGATGCAAGGCGCGCTGGCGGCCGGCATTGTGCCCGGCGGCGGCGCGGCCTTGCTCGCGTGTCGGCCCAGCCTACGCGCGGCACTCAACGACGTCGGCGACGACGATGAACGTGCTGCCTATCGCGCCCTGCTGCAAGCCCTGGAGCAGCCGACCCGCACGCTGATCGACAACGCCGGCTACGACAGCCAGGCCGTGATCGGCCGCCTGCGTGCCGGCGAAGCGTTCGACGCCCGTACCGGCCGGGCCGTGCTGGCCGATCGCGCCGGGATTTGGGATGCGGCCGCAGTGCTTCAGGGCGCGGTTCAGCGCGCCGTGTCGTCCGCGGCCCTGGCGCTGACCGTCGACGTGCTCGTTCACCACAGCAAACCGGTTGTGTCGACGGACCCCTGAGGGGTGCGCTGGATAAACGCCCCGATCACTGCGCCCCAGACGAAACGCGGATGGCGGGGATGGCATCGGCTCGCAGCATCCGCCAGGTATCGCACGACGATCCCGGCGTGTCGGCAAGACGGCCGCCGCGTTCAACCCTCGGTGAAGGCGCCGACGTCGAGGGGCACGCGGCCCACCGGGTGATGTTCGCCCGTCAGGGTGAGGATGGCATAGCGCTGGCAGAGCGCGTTGTCGAACCCGTAGATCAGCCGCGGAACCGGCGCCAACAGCCGGGCGGCGTAGGGATTGCCGAACAGCACCACAGCGCTCAACTTGTGTGAGATTGCGTCGATGAGGGCCAGCAGCCGGTGGGTGAGATCCGACGAGCCCATGTACGACACCGAGCGGTTGTAAGCCACCACGACGACGCTGTCGAACGGGATCGTCGCGTTCAAGACGTGCTCCATCTCGGCCTTGCTCGGGAACTCGTCGATCTTGATGAAGCTCGACGCCGTGAACGTCGTCCTTAGCAGGTCGACGGCCGTGTCGAGCGATTGGCGCTCGTGGTACAGGGCGCCCGACTCGGGATGGATGAACGGGTTGCCCTGCTCGATGATGAACAGGTGCCGCGCGGCAACGTCGATCGCCGCGCGATCCACCTGCCGCAGCTCGACCGCGATCGCCCGACGGGCGATTTCCTCGGCGGTATCGAAGTCGTTTTGCGTGACCGCCGCCTGCGTGGGTTGACGCAGCGTTCGGTTCTGGGCCACGATCACGCGTGCCACGGCGGCATCGATCTGCGCTTCCGAGACGCACCCGTCCCGATAGGCCTTGAGCATGAACTCATAGGCGGCCCGCGCCCCGATCCGGTAGTTGGTCATGACCATGTCGTTCCCGGCAGCCATCGCCAGGCGATGGCACTCTTCGAGCCCGAACCGGTTGGTCACCCCCACCATCGAGAACGAGTCGGTCATGATCAGTCCGCCAAAGCCGATCCGGCGCAATAGCCCGATCAGCCTGGGCGAAAGCGAAGCCGGATAGTGTGGGTCGACCTTTGGGGCCATGATGTGCCCGACCATTACGGCCGAAAGATCCGCGTCGCGCATGGCCCGAAGATAGGGAACGAGTTCGCGTTGAAGCAGGCCCTCCTCATCGCCGTTGAGATAGACCATGCCGAGATGCGAGTCGGTGTGCGACTCGCCAAAACCGGGGTAGTGCTTGGCCGTCACGACCATGCCCTGGTCCTGATACCCTTTGACCGCTGCCGTCGCCAACCGGGCCACCTGGTCGGGGTCGCCGCCGAACGTACGCGGGCCCAGGCAACTCGATCGCGGATTGAGGGCGATATCGAGCAGCGGCCCAAAGACCGTGTTGTACCCGGCGGCCCGGGCCTCGATCGCGGTCAGCTTCGCGAACTCGTAAGCCAGCGCCTCAGAGCCGGCGCTTCCGACGGCCAGCGGCGGCGGCAGTTGGATCCGGCCGCGCCCGTAGCCGAACTCCATGTCTTCACAGATCAGGATCGGGTAGTCGGCGATCGCGGTGTACGACCGGATATCGTCGAGTTCGTCGCCCTCGAGGTCGGTGTCGAAGCGGCGAAAGCGCGCCGTGGCATGGATGCCGCCCAACGCCCTGTCCTTGATCAGCCCGTGGATGAAATCCCTATCCTGTTTGTTGATCGGCGGGCGCGCGAGGAGCATCTGACCGATTTTCTGCTCCACAGACAGGTCGCACACATTGAGAGGTTGCATCACAAGATCTCCTGGTTTGATTTGCCGCTCAGCCCTTGATCGCGCCGGCCGTCAGGCCCGACACCAGATACCGCTGCAGGGCCGTGAAGAAGATGACGACGGGGGTCGAGATCAGGACCCCGGCCGCCATCGTCAACCCCCACAACACGTCGAGGTCGGTGCGGTAATCCTGGATCCCCAGGGCCAGCGTGCGGGTCGACTCGTTGGTCAACACCGACGAGAAGAGCACCTCGTTCCAGCCCTGGTTGAAGGCCAGGATCGCGACAGTGGCAATGCCCGGCAGCGCCATCGGCAACACGATCTGCCACAACGTCTGTAGACGGCTCGCGCCATCCACCTCGGCCGATTCCTCGAGGTCGCGCGGCAGGCTGTCCGTGAACCCACGGATCAGCCACAACGTGAACGGCAGCACAAATGCCGTGTACGTGAGGACAAGGAGCAGGATGTTCCCCCAATACACATCCTGGCCGATGAACTTGAGCCCAAGGATGTCGCGAAACAACGGGGTGCGTTGCAGAGACGAGAAGATCAGGAAGTAGGGCAAGAGGAACAGCACATGCGGAAACGCCTGTGCCGCCAGGACGCCGACGCCGAAGGAATCGCGTCCCGGAAAGCGGAACCGGCTGAAGGCGTAGCCCGCCAGGGTCGCGCACAGCACCGACAGCACCATGGCGGCGGTGGAGACCAGGATGCTGTTGCCAAAGAACTGGCCCAACGGCGCCTGATCCCAAACCCTGGCGTAGTTGCTCCACTCGATGACGACCGGGAACCACGTGGCCTGGCGGATCTCGGATTCGCTCTTGAGCGAGGAGATGACCAGCCAGTACACGGGGAAGAGCACGATCGCCAGAAACAAGCCAAGCCCGACCCACTTGAGGATACGCACGGCCAGCCGGTCACCGGCAGCCAACACCAACCGGATCGCCAGCCCCAGCAACCCCAGCACGGCCGCGACGGCCAGGATCTTGAGCAGATGATCGCCAAGCAGGACCGCGAGGCCAAGCGCCAGCAGCAGCGTCAGGCCAAGGCCCAAGGCCCGTCTGCCCCCACTCGGCTGCGCGCGCGCGGCCTCGTCGATCTCGCGCGGCTGGGTCCAGGTCAGATAGACGATGACGAAGCCGAGCGCCAGGCCCGTCATGATCACCGATTGGGCCGCGCCGTACGAGAAATTGAGGTTCGTGAACGACTCCTTGAGGATGTCGACCGAGAGCAGCGCGGCCGGCGGTGGGACCTGGTAGTAGCCGCCGCCGAGCATGACGAACGGGATCAGGTAGTTGTTGTACGCCCAGAGCACCGTGAGAAGGATGATGATCGTGCCGATGCCGCGCAGGTATGGAAGGGTGATGTACCGGAACTGCTGCCAGCGGCTAGCTCCGTCCAGCTCGGCGGCCTCATAGAGATCACCCGGGATCGTCTGTAACGCCGCCAGGAACGTCAGAAAGAACAGCGGAAAGCGCGTCCAGACCGCGCCGATCACGATGGCCCAGAACGAGTTGGCGCCGACCAGCCAGAACACGGGCTCGCGGATGAGCCCGAGCTGCATCAGGGTGGTGTTGATGATCCCGTCGCTCAACAGCATGAAGCGGAAGGTGGTCAGCGAGACAACGGCGGGCAGGATGAACGGGATCAACATGATCCCGCGGTAAATGGTCTGCCCCGGGAACTTGCTGTTGCCGACGAGCGCCGCACCAAGGCCGAGGACAACGCTGAGGAGCAATGTGAGGATCACAAAAGCGACCGTCACCTGCAGCGAGCGCATGAAGTCGAGATCCATGCTCTGGATCGAGCGCACGTAATTGTCGACGCCCACGAGGGGCACGTCCCAGATCGGCAGGCTGAGCGTCGATTTGTTGTAGCTGCGGAAACTGATCATCACGCCCCAGGCCATCGGGATGAACAGGACGATGATCATGGCCAGGACGGCCGGAGCAAGCATGCCGTAGGCGAAGTGATGCCGTTGCCAGGCGCGCTGAAGGGCCCCGATCACGCCTGGGCGCGGGCCTGGATCGCTTTTTGTGATCGGCGCAGTCGATGTCGTCATGGACGGCCTCTCCTTCTATGGCGCCTGCGTGGCGGATGTCTGAATGGCAGGCGACCGAGGCGGGACCTGGTCGAACGCGACCCCGCCTCGTGTCGCGAGCGAGCCTACTTCACGGGCTCAGGCCACGGGTTGCTGTACCCGGGCGGCGGCGGGTTGCGGTCGAGCGCATCCTGAGCCTGGGCGTTCAGGTCGTCGAGGAGCTCCTGAACCGTGGCTTCGGTGTAGCTCTTGTCGATGACGGCGGCGTAGATCGTCGGGATGATCTTGCCGAGCAGCAACGCGACCTCCGACGTCGCCGGGTGAAGCGTGTACGGCTTGTTGAATTGGGCCAGGGGCAGCCAGTTCATAGCGCCGAGCGCCTGAACGCTCTCGTCATCGTAAGCGCTTGTCACCACAGGCAAATGCCCAAGGAGTTCGTAATACTTCGCCTGCATATCGGGCTGCAACAGGAAGGCGAGCCACTGCTTGGCGGCATCGGGGTGCTCGGTCCACTTGAAGATGCCCATGCCGTTGATGGCGCTGAACATGCGTTGGCAGCCCTGATTGCCGATCAATGACGGGGCGTAGCCGACGGTCGCCTGCAGCGCGTCGATCTGCTCGGGTTTGCCGTACTGCACCCAGGTATTGCTGATCCAGGTCCAGGCGAGCTTGCCATCCCACCAGCGCGAGCCGACATCGGCGATCGCCCATTCGGAATTCTTGAGATCGAACGTGCCGTCGACTGCGACCATGTCGGCGAAGAACTTAATCGCCTCGACGCTGTTCGGGTGGTTGAACGTCGCCGTCTTGCCGTCCGGCGAGATCATGTCGCTGCAGTTCTGCCACATCAAGGAGACGGCATATTGCTCGACGCCCTGACCGCGCATGCCAAGGACGGAGTCGAGCTCCGGGTGCGCGGCCTTGATCTGCAGAGCGCCATCGCGCCACTCGGCCCAGGTGGCGGGGCCGTTCGGGTAGCCGGCTTCGGCCCACAGGTCTGTGCGATAGGCCTGGCCGCGGAACTGGGCCATGTACGGGATCGCGTAGGTGCTGCCCGCATAGGTGTTGCCGTCGAATGCGCCAGAGACGAAGCCGGCGGTCGGGGGCAGGGCCTTGCCGAACTCGTCGGTCAGGTCGATCAGGTTCTGGTAGTAGTAGGCGACGTCGCCGCTGCCGAGCATGGTGACGTCGGGTCCTTCGCCGGCGGCGATCGCCGTCGTGAGCTTCTTGGTCGCGTCACCCCAGCTGACCGTCTCGGTGACGATCTTGATCCCGGTCGCTGCCTCGAACTCCCGGGCCGCGGTCTCGCTGAACTCCTTCTGCGCCGGGATGTCGGCGCCCATGAACCACACCGTCAACGTCACGCCCTCCGCCGACGCTTGCGTGGCGGGCATCTCCTGCGCTTGCGTGGCCGATGGTTCGGTCGACTGCGCAGCAGGCGCCGTGGTCGCCGGCGCCATCGGCGCACAGGCGGTCACGCCCGCCAGCAGCAGCATGATCGCGATTCGTCCTCGGGTCTGTCGGAGCATCTTGTCCTCCCTCACACTCACACGGTTGTCGCTACATCCCATCGGGTGTCGGGTCCGTATTGGCTGTCTGTTGTTGACCACCTCCTGTTCGACTTGCCGCAAGGAAAACGTTTTCCTCAGTGGCCAAGAAAAACGACCCTGCCCCGCAACGCCCTCAAGCGCCGCGCGGCCGGGCCGTCGACTGCCGAACCACCAACTCCACCGGGACCGAGCGATCCACTGGCGGGGCGACGTCACCGTCCTCGACACGCCTCAGCAATGTCTCGATCGCCTGACGGCCCAGCTCGGTCAACTGCTGTCGCACCGTCGTCAGGGGTGGATGAGTGAGCGACGCGGCCCGCAGGTCGTCGAAGCCGACAAGCGAGACATCGTCCGGAACCGACAGCCCATGGTCATTGATCGCGCGCATCGCGCCGATCGCCCAGGCGTCGCTGTACGCAAAGACCGCGGTCGGACGATCCACTCGCTCCAGGAGCCTCTGCATGGCGTGATAGGCCCCTTGCGGTTGAGATGAGGCCAGTGCGACGAGGGTCTCGTCCGGGACGATCCCATGCGTCTCCAGGGCGCGCCGATAGCCGGCATGACGATCGCCGCTGGTCTCGAGATCATCTTCACGTCCGAGGTAGGCGATGCGTCGGTGCCCCAGCCCGATCAGGTGCTCTACGGCCAGGAAGGCGCCCGTCTCGTGTTCGGAGACGATGTACGAGGCCCCAGGCAGTTTCGGATGCTTATTCAGTACGAGAAACGGCAGATCCTCCGCAAGCAGCACGTCGACGGGCTCGCTGACTGCGCCCGTGCCGACCATCAGGATCAAGCAGTCGACCTCGCGCGAGCGACAGAGCTGGATCAGGCGCTCACGTTGATTGCCGACCGTGAGGTACAGGATCAGGTTGTAGCCCCTGCCCTCGGCGGCCGTGGCTGCGCCGCGGATGATTTCGAAATAGTACTCACTCGAGCGGCTGGAAAGCGGCGTGGATGTGTACAACACGAGCCCGACCTTCTCGGTGCGGTTGCTGCGCAGGCTGCGCGCCGCCCGGCTCGGGGAGTAGTGGAACTCCTGAGCCGCCTGCAGGATCCGGGCGCGGGTCTTCTCCGAGACGCTGCCATACCCGTTCAGGGCCTTGGAGACCGTCGATACGGAGAGCCCGAGATGTCTGGCGATGTCGCGGATGTCAGTGGTCATGGTTGTCGAAGGAAAACGTTTTCTATATCCTAGTACGGGTTCTTCCGGCTGTCAAGTACCCAGTGGCCCGGAGCGGAAACGAAGCGGCCAGCCAGGGGTCCTGGCTGGCCGCTTCGTTAGTGTCAAGCGCCGGCAGAGGTCGAGGCCGTGCCGCCTCACCCCACGGCTACCTGGATCTCGAACTCCGCAGTCAAAGGTTCGGACGCCCCAAGGGCGACCGCTCGCTTGCTCGGTGAGCACCCACCGGCCGTGAGCCGGAACCGGCCCGGGTGCGGCACCTGCCGTCCCTCCTCATCGAACAGCATCAGCATCTCGGGCTTGAGGGTCGTGTTCACCACCAGGCTCTGGCCCGGCTCGAGATGCACCCGCTGGAAGCCGACCAGCTGCGCAAGCGGCGCGGGCACCGCGCTCTCGAGCGCGCTCACGTAAAACTGGACAACCTCATCGGCCGCCACGCCGCCCGTATTGGTGACGGTCACCCGGGCGTCGAAACCGGCGGCCGTCGGCGCATCCAGCTGAAGATCGCTGTACGCGAAGGTCGTGTACGACAGACCAAACCCAAAGGGATAGAGCGGATCGGCCGTCATGTAGCGATAGGTCCGGCCTGCCATGTTGTAATCATCAAAGGGCGGGAGCTGCTCGAGCGACTCGGGAAAGGTCAAGGGCAAACGGCCCGCCGGCGACGTATCGCCAAACAGCACATCGGCCACCGCCCGGCCGCCCTCCATGCCCGGATACCAGACGAAGACCGCCGCGTCGACGTATTCCAGCACCTCGCCGAGCGCGATCGGGCTGCCGCCCGTGACCACCAGCACGATCTTGGCCCCGTGGACGGCCAGCTCTTTGATGAACGCGATCTGGCTGGCCGGGAGCGAGATGTCGGCGCGATCGCCGTTGAGCGGCGTGAGGAGCGACTCTCCCTCCTCGCCCTCGAAGTGCGGCGTCAGGCCGACGCACACGATGGAGACGTCCGAGGCCTGGGCCATGACGGGCGCCCACGAGTGCTCGATGGCGCGCGGTTGGTTGAGCAGCGCCCCGCTGTGATACTCCATCACGATGCCTTCAGGGATGCGCCCGGTGATGCCCTCCAGAAGCGTCGTCATCTGGTTGTTGAAGCCGTAGTAGTTGCCGAGCAGGGCCTCAAGGCTTGTGGCCGTCGGGCCGGTCACAAGGATCCGGCGCGTCGACGGCTTGATCGGCAGGATGGCGTCCTTGTTCTTGAGCAGCACCACCGACTCGACCGCGGCGCGGTAGGCCAGCTGGCGGTGTGCGTCGCAGGCAACGACATCCAGGCCGATCGAGGCGAACGGCACAGACTCCTCGGGGTCGAACATCCCGAGCTTGAAGCGCGTGGTCAGCGTCCGGGCCAGGGCGCGATCGACGTCCGCTTCGGTGATGAGGCCGCGCGCGAGCGCTTCCGGGATTTCGTCGTAGACCTGATCGCAGCCGATGTCGAGCGCCAGCGCCACAGTCTCGGCGGCATCCTTTGTGTATTTGTGGTTCAGATGGATGTCGGTCAGCGCGCCACAATCCGACACGACGTGCCCCTGGAAACCCCATTCGCCACGCAGGATCTCGTCGAGCAGGAGTTGGCTGGCGTTGCAGGGCTCGCCCAGGGTCCGGTTGTAGGCGCCCATCACCGCCTCGACCTTCGAGTCGACCACCAGTTTCTTGAAGGCCGGCAGGTACGTCTCATACAGGTCGCGTTTCGAAACGACGGCATTGAAGGTGTGGCGATCTCGTTCGGGCCCCGAATGGACGGCGTAGTGCTTGGCGCAGGCGGCAGCCTTGAGGTACGTCGGATGGTCGCCCTGGAGCCCCTCGACGAATTGCCCGGCCATCTCGCCGCTCAGGAAGGGATCTTCACCCCAGGTCTCCTGGCCACGACCCCAGCGCGGATCGCGGAAGATGTTGATATTCGGCGCCCAGAAGGTCAGGCCCTGATAGATATCGGTCCGGCCATTGCGGCGCAGGGCGGCATGGTACTTGGCGCGCCCCTCGTCGCCGATCGCGTCACCGATCTCGTGGATCAGATCCTTATCCCAGGTCGCGGCCATGCCGATGGCCTGCGGGAAGACCGTGGCCCGGCCGTTGCGCGCCACGCCATGGCAGGCTTCGCTCCAAAAGTTATAGGCCGGGATGCCCAGACGCGGCACGCCCTGCGTCGGGTGGTTCATCATCGCGATCTTCTCCGCAAGCGTCAGGCGGGAGAGCAGATCCCCCACCCGGGCGGCAAGCGAAAGGTTGGTGTCGAGGTAAGCAGGGGTGGTCATAGCAGGTCCTTTTCCGAAAAAGGCTGATGAGCTTCGCCACAGGCTCAAGGCTCATCAAGCCCTGTATATTCGAACCAATCGAAGTCCGCTGTGTTGGCGCTCGGCTGCCCGTTGCTGCTGGCATACATCCCAAGATAGGCGCCCACAAAGCCGCCGGCATAGGACGTGCTCAACAGGCGCCCATCCACGCCCTCGGCCAGCGGCCGCCAGGCCTCCAGCTCGGTGGCGATGTAGAAGCTGTAAGCCTGCCCGTCCGCCTCGACCTTCAGGTAGAAGCGCTCGCCTTCGATGGGGCTCTCAGCCAGCAATGTCTCAGTGCCCGTGAGGATCGGCAGCAGCTGCGGATTGGGCTCCGGCGTGGCGCGCCGCTCGAGGCGGACCTTTGGAGTCGCGCCGCCGGTCACCACAAACCGCAAATGGTACTCGTTGTTCTGCAATAAAACCAGCCCCGCGCACTCGTGCGCGTGCCCGGACTTGAACTCGAGCGCCGTCCGGGCGGTGAAGCGCATATGCTGTTGCCGCCTGCCCACGAAACTCGGGTTGGCCATATCCGACAGACGCTCCGGCCGAAGCCGTAGGCGCAGGTAGCCCGGCCGATCGCTGAGGCTCCAGAACGCCTCGCGCGGTGTGCGCAGGAAGTTCCATTCCAGCGCAAGCGTGGGCGCTTCGAAGGGGTCACAGGCGGGCGTGGCCGGCCAGCGCTGTTGCGGAAGGTTCGGGGCCGACATCACGGCCTCGACCCGTCCCACGCCCGGGGCCACCACCGGCCAACCGTCCTCCCAGCGCACCGGCACCAGAAAGGTTTCGCGGCCGAGGTTATAGAAGTATCCGTCGTACGGCCGCATGGCCAGGAGCACCATCCACCACTCGCCGTTCTGCGTCTCGATCAGATCCGCATGCCCGGTGCCCACGATCGGGTGGTCAAGGCCCAGGTGCCGATGGGTCACGATCGGGTTGCGCTTGTTGCCTTCGTACGGCCCGGCGACGTGGGTGCTGCGGGCGATGGTCACGGCGTGGTCGTGCGACGTGCCGCCCTCGGCGATCATCAGATAGTAGAGGCCGTTGATCTTGTAGAGGTGCGGCGCCTCCGCGTGCACACCGGTCCTGAGGGCCCCGGCCCACAAAGAAACCGTGTCGCCGACAAGCTTCATCGTTTGCAGATCGAGCTCCTGAAGCCAGATCTCGCGATGGCCTTCGAACTCGGTCACGGCCGGGATGCGGTTGCCCGTGTACCAGACGCGCCCATCGTCGTCGAAGAACAAGGAGGGGTCGATCCCCGGAGCGCCCTCGAGCCAGTACGGCTCCGACCAGGGCCCGGCCGGGTCGGTCGCTGTCACGATGAAGTTGCCGGCCTTCGAGGTGCCATCCACAAGGGTGTTGATGACGTAGAACGTCCCCTTGTGATAGCGGATGGTCGGCGCGTACAACCCGCCCGAGGCCCGCACGCCGTCCAGCGGCAGTTGCGACGGACGATCAAGGACGTGCCCGATCTGGCGCCAGTGGACAAGATCGCGGCTGTGAAAGATCGGCAGCCCCGGGAAGTACTCGAAGGTCGAGTTGACCAGGTAGTAGTCATCGCCCACCCGACAGACCGAGGGATCCGGATAAAAGCCCGGCAAGATTGGATTGCGATAGGTTCCAGACATGCGGCAGCTCCCTTCGTGGCAGACCGATAAGGCCCGGCGACCCGCGGCCGCGCGCCCTGCGCGCCCCAGGTCTCTGGGAACGCGCCGGGTCGTGGGCCGGATCAGGACGGGTCGTGGACGGTGTGTCCGTCCGCGTACAGATGACACTTCACGAGCACGTCGACGCTGAGATCTGCGGGCACCACCCCACGGCAGATCTCCATGGCGTCCGGGCAGCGGCCCGCGAAACGACACCCTCGCCGGAGGTACTCCTCTTGCTCCAACTCGGCAAGCGAGACCGTCGTGGTCCAGCGCCGCGTCGGATCGGCCTGCGGGATCGAGTCGCGCAGCAGCTTCGAGTAGGGATGGCGCGGGTTCATCAACACCTGTTCCACAGTACCCATCTCGACGATGTTGCCGCGGAACATGATCGCGATGCGATCGCCGACGTAGTACGCCGTCGCCAGGTCGTGCGTGATGTAGAGGATGCTCACGCCCAACTCATCCCTGAGCTTCTTGAACAGGTTGACGATCGACATGCGCAACGAGGCGTCGACCATCGAGACCGGCTCATCAGCGATGATCAGCTTGGGATCGGTGACCAGGGCTCGGGCGATCGAAATGCGCTGGAGCTGTCCGCCCGAGAACTCGTTCGGGTATTTGCCCGCGAACTCCGCATAGCTCAGCCCGACCAGACGCAGCTTCTGGTCGATCCGCTCGATCGCCTCCTTCTTCGAGCCGGCCAGCCGGTAGTTCTGGACGGTTTCGTGGAAGTACGAGTCGACCGTGCGCAGCGGGTTGAAGGTGCTGAACGGATCCTGGAAGATCGCCTGCACGCCCTCGGTGACCCAGACCTTTTCCTTGCGGCCCTGTGGCTTGCCGTTGTGCAGGATCGTGCCCGAGGTGGCCTCTTCGAAGCCTAATACGACCTTGGCCGTGGTCGTCTTGCCGCAGCCGCTCTCGCCGGCCAGCGTGAAGATCTCGGCCGGTTTGATATAGAAGGTGACATGATCCGCGGCGGTCAGGACGATGCGGGCCAGGACGCTGCCCTGCGCATAGCGTTTGGTCAGGTCGTTGACTTCAAGGAGCTTATCCATGGTTCCCCTCTCCAATCAGCCAGCAGGCGACCTTGTGGTTCTCGGTGGGATGCGAGAACTCCGGCATTTGTTGGCGACAGATGTCTTTCACATGCGGACACCGCGGGTGGAAGGGGCAACCCGGCGGCAGATCGGCCAGCGACGGCGGGCTGCCGGGCACGCTGCCGCGTACGTTCTTGTCGCCGAACTTCGGCAACGAGTTGATCAGGAACTGGGTGTACGGATGCAGCGGCTCGCTGAAGATCTGGGTGGTCGGCCCCTCTTCGACGATCTTGCCGGCATACATGATCCCGATCCGGTCGGCGATGTTGGCATGCACGCCCATGTCGTGCGTGACCAGGACGATCGTGTTCTGCATATCCTTCTGGATCGTCGTCAGCATCTGGATCACGCCGCGCTGCACGACCACATCCAACGCCGTGGTCGGCTCATCGCCGATCATGACGCGCGGCCTGAGAAGCGATGCCAGCGCGATCGTCACGCGCTGGCGCATCCCGCCTGAAAGCTGGTGCGGATAGAGCTCGAGCACGTTGGCCGGCAGGCCCAGCACCTCGATCTGGTGACGGGCCAGCTCGAAGGTCTCCTCGCGGCTCTGCCCCTTGCGATGGCTGCCGACGAAATCTTCGTAGGTCTCCTTCAACTTGAGCACCGGATTGAAGACGCTCATCGAGCCCTGCGGGATGTAAGAGATGTACTCCATCCGCAGCTGGCGCATCTCATCCGGGCTCAACCCGGTGACATCGACCTCGCGGTCGCCATCAAGCAGATAGATGATCTTGCCGCCCATGAGGCGCATGGGCGGGACGAAGTCGTTGAACAGGGCCTTGAGCAGGGTCGTCTTGCCGCAGCCGCTTTCGCCGGCGATGCCGTAGATCTCGTTCTCGTAGATCGTCAGGCTGACGTCGTTCACGGCCTTGACGACCTTTTGCGTGCCCTGCATGTCCAGGAGGTAGTACGCCTGGAGCTTCTCGGTCCGGATGATGGCTTTCTTTTTTGCTGGTGTGGCTGCATCCATGGCGCTACGCTCCAACCCGCTGGATGCGCGTGCGCGGATCCAGGTACTCGCTGATACTGACCGACAGCCAATACAGGGCGATGAACAGGAAGAGCGACAGGACCACCGGGGTCATCACCCAGTACCAGCGCCCCAACAGGATCGCCTGGTACGTGATGGCCCAGTTGAGCATCGTCCCCAGGGTCGGGATGGTGAGGTTGACCAGCCCGAGGAACGCCAGCGTGATCTCGAGCCCGATCGCAAAGGCGATGTTGTTGATCAGGGTCGAGAAGATCAGGGGCGTGGCGAACGGCAGATACTCCTTGAGCACAAGGCTCACCGTCCCCGTGCCCGAGAGGATCGCGGTTTTGGTGAACTCGCGCTCGCGCAAGCTCAAGATCACCGAACGGATCAGGCGCGCGTCCCAGGGCCAGCTCAACAGCGACAACATCAACCCCAACAGGGCCAGGTTCATGTACTCGCGCATGAGCATCGACAGAAGCACGAAGATCAGGAAGATCGGGATCACAAGCAGGCCGTCGCTGATGAACATCAGCACGCGATCGGTGGCGCCGCCGTTGTACCCGGCTACCATCCCGACCAGGATGGCGATCACGCGCGACACCAGACCCGCGATGAGCGAGATGATGAGCGAGTTGCGCACCGCGAACGTGGCCTGCCAGAAGATGTCCTGCCCGTTCGAATCGGTGCCCAGCCAGTACTCGCCCGACGGCGGCATATCGCGTGGGACGACGTTCCAGAGCGTC
>Ga0209573_1002566_pt1 | contig 22737 bp, 25 predicted proteins | sample TNRBio252014_DNA_FD_185870 | JGI IMG/M metagenome (GOLD analysis project Ga0209573, IMG submission 185870) | Wastewater treatment Type I Accumulibacter community from EBPR Bioreactor in Madison, WI, USA - TNR Reactor_6/25/2014_ DNA (SPAdes)... | ecosystem: Engineered > Bioreactor > EBPR >...
AGCCACATGAAGCCGAAGTTCGGGGCCGATCCGAACAGGACGAAGCGAATGCCTCGCCATGTCGTGCGGCTGGCCATGTAGCGATAGGCCGTGAACATGCCGAAGCCCCACAGCCAGAAACCGAACAGATAGAGCGGCAGCAGCAGCAGACTGAAGCCTTCGTCCAGGAACTGCACCGCGAACACAAAGGTCAGAAACGGCACGCCCAGCAGCAGCGAGGCCAGCAGGAAGCCGAGGAACAGCTCCTTGCCGCGACCCGTATATTCGAAGGCCTCACCGTTGACGCGGATGCTGCGCCAGACCCGCCGGCGCACCTCCGTCTTGCCCCAGAATCGATAGAGCGTCAGGGTGATGATGTTCAAAAGGCCGTTGATCAGGCTGATCTTGAAAAAGTCGCGCGCCCGCAGCGTCGTCGAGAACACCAGGGGCTGGCCCGAGGGGGCGGCCACCTGCGGGTCGAACCGGGTGTCCCAGACGTCCGACGCGGGAACCGCCGTGCCGGCCGCCGGGGTGGCCGGAGTCTCCGGCGCGGTACTGGACGCCAACGGATCGTCGCCCAGCGGTTCGGGGCGGGGCGACATTTCGCCGTGAGAAGACTCGTTGGACACTCTGACGCCCCGGACATGACAACCTTTGGTAGGTTCTGACATGCCAGTCGGCGCGCCAACAAGGTCGCTACGGCCTAGCCGGACAGTCGGGCCACAACCCTTGCAGCCAGGCCACAGGTGTCCCCCAGATCGATCAGGCCGACGCGCTCGACAACACGAAGGTCGGTCGACCCGGGCTCCATCCGCACAACGACGTCGCGGGCCCGTCCGTAGAAGGCGCTGGTCTGGGTGCCTTCGACACGCCACAGGCTGACCCCGAGCACCCGCACGCCCTCGGCCTCGAGCGCGGCGACGACCTCTTCTGGCGGAACCAGGCGGGGCACGGTCCGGGCCCCCGGACAGGTCTCGGCATTGATCTCTGAAACGGGACGACCGGCCCAGACGGCCCAGGCGGGCCGAATATCAACGACAGCACCACTGACCACCGGGTCGCCACTCACCGGCCAGGCCGTCTCGCCGCGCGCCGTCCGCAACAGGTGGCTGAATCCCAGAGGCTGGGTCCAGTCCGTCGCCGTTTCGTGGATGGGCGGCAGGGCATCGGCACGGGCCTTTACCCAGACGAACCCGCACAGCATCGACGCCGGGATCAGCAGGCTGAAGACCAGCCAGGGCCAGGTCCGCCGCAAGCGCCGGACCGACAGCACCAGGACAACCACCCCGCCCACCGTGCCCAGCACCGCCAGCCACCATCCGAGGGTCAAGGTCAGAAACCCGACCGCCGGCTCAAAGCCGATCCAGCCGATGTCAGAGCCCATCGCCGCCGCCAGCACGACCAGGGGCGACGACACGCCCAGGGCGGCGGCGATCCAGAACACGGGCGATGAGGTCGGCACGGAGGTCATGGTCCCAGCCTGCGACCGGAACGACCCGCGATCAAGCCTGACCTATTCAGCCAGGGCGATCCGGGCGAGATTGGCGTCGCCGCGCTGACATTGGCCGGCCTCCGAGACCTCGGCGCGGACGCCCGCGGCGGCCAGGTCCGCCATGAAGCTCTGGCCGGCGTCCGGCCCCGGCTCCTCACCTTCGGCAGGCGGCGGCGCAGGCTCTGGCGTACAGAGGCTGATCACGGGTTCGGCGCGCCAGCGGGCCAGGGCCCAGATCGCCAGGCCCCGCGATGCGGGATCGCCCAGATCGACGGGTTCGAGCCTTTGCAGCGGCGGAATGACCCGGATGGAAACGTCGGAGAATCGACCGGCCAGACCGCGCTCCAGGGCCACCGTTCCGCGCAGATCCAGGCCCGAGTTTCGTTGGGGCTGGATGATGGCGGTCCTCTGGGTCCCGTCGTACAGCACCGCCTCGGTCTCAAACGGCACCGCCTCGATCAGGCGATTTCGCATCTGGGTGGCCGGGTCGGGTGCCGACTGGCTCGCCTGCAGGGCCCGGGCGGACGCCTCTGGGTCGGCCACGACGATCTGATCGAGCGACACCTGCACCGGGATATGAAGCGCGGCCTCCAGCCAGGTTTCCAGCTGGGACTGGGCGGTGGGGACGATTTCGCGCGTGCTGACCAGGGCCGACACGGTCACGACGCCGTCCTGGGCACGGGATTCGAGTTGGGTGATACGGGATTCGTCGCCACTGAAGATCTCTTCGACGGCCACGCGCGTTTCGGCCGTCACCCGGCTTTCCTGGGCGATGTTTCGCAGCGAGAAGCCCAGCGGGATCGACATCAGGATCAGCACCCCGACCACGGCCGCCCCGCGCCAGCGCCCGCCGGCGGTCGCCAGCTTGGGCCGGAACCCGAAGAGACCGGCCGTCAGGGTCGCAGCCAGGGCGATGGCTACCAGGTTAGTCAGGAACAGATAGAAGGCTCCGCCGGCGATCCGCAGGTCGCCGGTTCCCAGGCCGAAACCGACCGTCGCGATCGGCGGCATCAGGGCCGTGGCGATGGCGACGCCGATGACCGTATCGCCGCGCTGACGGATCACCCCATAGGCTCCGGCCAGGCCCGAGAAGACGGCGATCAGGAGATCGAAGAAGTTCGGACGGGTGCGCGCCAGGATCTCGCTGGTCGGCTCCTTGAGCGGCGACACCGCCGTCAGAATGACCGCCACCAGCAGGGCCACCCCGACTCCAACCGCGATGGCCTTGACCGCGCGCTGCATCTCGTTGAGGTCGAGCAGGGCCACCGAGAACCCCAGGGCCACGATCGGGCCCATCATCGGTGAGACCAGCATGGCCCCGATGACCACCGCCGGCGAGTTGAGCATCAGGCCCAGCACCGCGATCGCCGCCGACATCACGGTCATGGTGATGTAGCGACTGTCCAGTCCGCCGTTGTCATAGACGGTCTGGGCGATGTCGTCATAGGCCACGCCCTTGCGAACGCGCGACAGGGCCAGACGCGTGAGGCCGGCGGGGGATCGTCTGCGTGAGGCGGGCTGGTTCATGGGTCTAGCCAATAATCGAGAGGATGATCGGTCGGATCAGCGACCACCAGGGGGATCAGGTTCCCGCCAGCCGATAGTCCTTGAACTGTTCACGAACTACCTTCTTGTCGATCTTGCCGGTCGCGCCCAGCGGGATGTCGTCGACGAAGGCCACGGCATCGGGCATCCACCACTTGGCAATCTTGCCTTGCAGGAAGTCGAGGAATTCTTGCGGCTGGCCGCTCTGGCCGGGCTTGAGCTTGAGCACGAGCAGGGGCCGTTCGTCCCACTTCGGATGCGGCACGCCGATCACCGCCGCCAGTTCGACCTTGGGATGGCCGACGGCGATGTTCTCGATGTCGATGGAACTGATCCATTCGCCGCCCGACTTGATGACGTCCTTGGCGCGGTCGGTGATCTGCATGAAGCCGTGGCTGTCGATGGTCGCCACATCGCCGGTGTCGAAGAAGCCCTCGTTGTCGAGGATCTCGCCCCCCTCACCCTTGAAATAGGCCCCCGATATGGTCGGTCCCTTGACCATCAGCCGCCCATAGGTCGAGCCGTCGTGCGGCATGTCCTGTCCGGCATAGTTCTTGATCGTCAGTTCGACGCCCAGCGGCGGCATGCCCTGCTTGACGCGCCACTTCATGCCCTCGTCGTAAGGCAAGGCCGCCAGCTCCGGCGTCAGGCGCGACAGGGTGCCGACCGGCGACGTCTCGGTCATGCCCCAGCCCTGGAAGACCTCGACACCGAACTCGTCATGGAAGGCCCGGATCAGGCTTTCGGGCACGGCCGAGCCGCCGATCAGCACCTTCTTCACCGTCGAGAGTTTCAAGTTGTTCTCGCGCATGTAGGCCAGCAGGCCCTGCCAGACCGTCGGTACGGCCGCCGAGAAGGTGACCCCCTCGGTCTCCAGCAACTCGTAGATCGACGCCCCGTCCATCTGGGCACCCGGCATGACCAGCTTGGAGCCTGCCGCCGGGCCGGAAAAGGCGATGCCCCAGGCATTGGCATGGAACATCGGGACGACCGGCAGGATCACATCCGCCGGCGTCGCGCCCATGATCGTCGCCTGCATGGTGATCAGGGTGTGCAGGAAATTCGACCGGTGCGAATACAGAACGCCCTTGGGATTGCCGGTCGTTCCCGAGGTGTAGCAGAGGCCTGCGGCGGTATTTTCCTCGAAGTTGCCCCAGTCGCAGTCGACAGACTGTTCGCCGATCGCCTGCTCGTAGCATTCGGCGTTTGGCAGCCGAGTCGCCGGCATGCTCCATTCGTCGGTCATCACCACGACACGCTCGACCGTCGGACAGTGCGCCAGGATCGCTTCCAGCAGCGGCACGAAGGTCAGGTCGGTGAAGATGATCTTATCTTCGGCGTGGTTGATGATGTAGATCAGCTGCTCGGGGAACAGCCGCGGGTTCAGGGTGTGGCACACCGCCCCGATCCCCATGATCCCGTACCAGACCTCCATGTGCCGACCGGTATTCCACGCCAGGGTCGCGACCCGGTCGCCGGTGCCGACGCCCCAGGCCTTCAGCGCATTTGAAACCTGCTTGGCCCGGCCATGGATCTCGCCATAGGTCGTGCGGACGATCGGCCCTTCGACCGAACGGGTCACCACCTCGCGGTGGGGGTGCCAGTTGTTGGCATGGTCCAGTATCTTGTCGACCGTCAGCGGCCAGTCCTGCATCAGGCCCTGCATGGCCCCTCCTCCGTCGCTCAACCGGTATGAACGCCTCTCGTCGCGGACGTTTGCGCCACGCTACGCAAGTGATTGGCGATAAGCAACGTGACGCGAGGTAAGCCCTGACCAGAAAGCCGGATGGCGTCGATTTTCATCGCAAGCCGCATCGCCCACGGTCATACAGGGAGAATGACAGCCCGTACCCTTTCCCGCCCGACCGTGAGCGTTCGCCCATGACCCTGATGATCGGAATCGTCGGCGGGTCCGGCTCGGGCAAGACGACCATCGCGCGGGCCCTGGCGGCCCGGCTGGGGCAGCGCGCAGCCATGCTCGCCGAGGACAGCTATTATGGGGATTGGGGCGGTGAACCCGGCTTCGATCCCGCCGTCTTCGACTTCGACAGCGTCGGTTCGCGCGACCACGATCTGCTGGCGGCCCATCTGGCCGTCCTCAAGGCCGGCGGGCGGGTCGATGTGCCGGTGTACAGCTTCGTCACCCACCGCCGGCTGGCCGGCGAGGCGACGCCTGTCGGGCCGGTCGAGGTCGTCATTGTCGAGGGCCTGCACCTGTTCTGCACGCCGACGGTGGCCAATCAGTTCGACATCAAGGTCTTCGTCGACACCCCCGCCGATATCCGCTTCATCCGCCGGCTGATCCGCGATCAGGCCGAGCGCGGGCGAACCTGGGAGTCGGTGGTCGGTCAGTATCTGGGAACGGTTCGCCCGGCCCACCTGAGACAGATCGAACCGTCGCGGACCGAGGCCGAACTGGTAATTCTGGACGAAGCCGGGGCCGTTCGTCTGGAAGATGAGACCGCCGTCGAGCGGCTCATCGCGCCTCTGCTGACCGATCCCCGCCTGAAATCCATCATCGGATGAAATTCGATGCTCGCTGGGGTTGCCGAACCTGTGCCGGCCAGACTAGGACTCGGAGTTGACAGGGAATTGGGCGTCCGACTGAAGAAACGTGAGGGGGTATGACGGACGACTTGACTGCGGATCTGGACGACAAACGGAGGCTCATCCTCGACAAGGCGCGTGAGGCCTTTCTGCGGGATGGGTTCAACAAGGCGGCGATGGGCCAGATTGCAAGGGCGGCCCAGGTCTCGACGGCAACCCTGTACATCCACTTTCCGTCGAAATCGGTGCTTTTCCACCACATGATCCTCGACACCGCCGAGGATTTCGTCGGCATCATGCGCGCTGTGAGGTTCGATACGGGCCTGCCGTGTGAGCGCGTGCGCGCCTTCACCCGCGGCTATGCCCAGTTCCTGGCCGACCCCTTCGTACGCGCCGTGCTTCGGCTGATCGCGGCCGAACGCAACCGAATCCCCAAGGCGGTCCACATGGTTTACGAGCGTGGCCGGATCGAGGTTGCGGCTCCGCTCATCGCCGCGCTCACCGACCTGACGGCAGAAGGCGGACTGGCCGTCCCTGATCCGGCGTGGGCGACCGGTCAGTTGATGGGCATGATCGAACACCCCCTGTTCATGACCGCCATGTTGCTGGGCGACACCCACATGCCGGATCGCGACATTGAAGAGATCGCCGACGATGCGGTCCGGACCTTCCTGGCCCGCTATGCGCCCAAACATCCGGTCGCGAGCGAGCGGGCGTGAGGCCAGTTCTGCCCTGAACTCCGGCGTCAGGGATAGAGCCGGGAGCAGGTCCAACCCGCGCCCGCTCGAACAAACTGCAGCCGGTCGTGCAGGCGAAACGGGCGGTCGCGCCAGAATTCAATCTGCTCAGGCATCAACCGCCAGCCTGTCCAGTGGGGCGGGCGAGGCACCTCGCCCAGGCCGAACCTCAGCCCGTATTCGGCCACCCGCTTCTCCAGCGCAAAACGGGCCGGAAGCGGGCGTGACTGATCCGAGGCCCAGGCTCCGATACGGGCTTCACGCGCCCGACTGGCGAAATAGGCGTCGGCCTCCTCGGCCGTCACCGCCTCGACCTGGCCTCTGGCGCGCACCTGTCGCCTGAGCGACTTCCAGTGAAACAGCAGCGCCGCCTGTGGATTTTCGGCCAACTGGCGGCCCTTGGCGCTCTCGGCATTGGAGTAGAAGACGAAGCCGCACGCATCGAAATCCTTGAGCAGGACCATGCGGCAATCCGGCAGGCCCGTCGCATCCGCCGTCGCCAGAGCCACGGCATTGGCGTCGTTCAGCTCGCGCTCACGCGCCAGCGCCAGCCAGTCCCCGAACAGGGCGAACGGCTCGTCGCGCTCGAACTCGGCCTCATCACCATTGGCCTCCAGCTGGCGGGCGTAATCCTCGGCGGACGGGCTGGGCGGAATGCGGGCATCGCGGCTCATGGCCGCTCTATAGCGCGCTTAACGGGGTTTTCAGAAGCTGGGCGTAAGCCTCGCGGTCGATATGCCCGCTGCTCGGCCGATGACCTCCGGGGACGCCTGCAACCTGCTCGGCCTGAACGGCCCTGTGGGTGGCGCTGCGCTATCCGCCGCCTTCCGCGAGGCGGCCAAGCGGGCCCATCCGGATCAGGGCGGCGACGAGGCGGCGTTTCGGCGCGTCACGGAAGCCTATCGGCTGTTGCAGGCCCTGGACAAGGCGCGTCAGACGGCAAGCGCCGCGCAGATCTTCGCAGCCGAGATCCCGCCCCGCCCCCCCACGCCCGAGCCCGCCGTGCTTGAGATCACCCCCGCCGAGGCTGTGCTCGGCCTCGCCCGCAGGATCGCCGTCGGGCCGGGCCGACGCCTCGGTCTGCGACTTCCCGCCGGCCTTCGCCCGGGCGAAACCGTGCGGCTGGCCGGCCAGGGCGGAGACGGCTCGGACCTGATGATGACGGTCAGGGTCCGCACCGAAGACGGCCTGCGGGTCATCGGCGACGACCTGTGGCTGGACTGGGAGGTCGATCCCGCCCTGCTCAGCCATGGCGGTCGCCTGAAGGTGACCAGCCCGCGCGGCGAACACGCGGTGACCGCACCGCCGGCCCTGCCCGCTCCCTATCGGCTCAGGCTCAAGGATCAGGGCCTGCCCTCGCGGGGCGGCAAGGCGCAGGGGCATCTGTTCCTGACCCTCAAGCCGATTGCGCAGGCCCAGCCGGATCCCGTCGACGAACGCCTTGGCCGTTTCAAACGGACCTGGATGCGACGGGGATAGGCGACCCGCGCGGGTTCCGCTAAGCCTGAACCCATGTCCCACAACAGCTTTGGCCATCTGTTTCGCGTGACCACCTGGGGCGAAAGCCACGGGCCGGCGATCGGCTGTGTCGTTGACGGCTGTCCGCCGGGCATCGCCCTGACCGAGGCCGACATTCAGCCATGGCTGGACCGACGCAAGCCGGGCGGATCGAAATTCGTCACCCAGCGCGGCGAGGCCGATCAGGTGCAGATCCTGTCGGGCACCTTCGATGACGGGGCCGGCCCGGTCACGACCGGCACCCCTATCAGCCTATTGATCGAAAACACCGACGCCCGCTCCAAGGACTATGGCGAAATCGCCCGCGCCTATCGCCCGGGCCATGCCGACTATGTCTATCAGGCCAAATATGGCGTCAGGGATCACCGGGGCGGCGGACGCTCGTCGGCCCGCGAGACCGCCATGCGGGTCGCCGCCGGGGCCATTGCCCGCAAGGTGCTGGGCGCGGGTGTCGCCATCCGCGCCGGCCTAGTTCAGATCGGGCCGCACCGGCTGGCGGACGACCAGATCGATTTCGGGGCGGTCGAGGGCAATCCGCTGAACGCCGCCAGCGCCGACACGGCGGCCTGGGAGCAATATCTGGAAGATGTCCGCAAGGCCGGTTCCTCCATCGGCGCGGTCGTGGCGCTGGAAGTCACCGGCGCGCCCGTGGGCTGGGGCGCGCCCGTCTATGGCAAGCTGGACGCCGAGCTGGCCGCCGCCATGATGTCGATTAACGCTGCCAAGGGCGTCGAGATCGGGGCCGGGTTTGGCTCAGCAGAACTGTCCGGCGAAGACAATGCCGACGAAATGCGCCTGGGTCCGGGCGGCCAGCCGGTGTTCCTGCCAAACAAGGCCGGCGGCATCCTGGGCGGCATCTCGACCGGCCAGCCGATCATCGCGCGGGTGGCCTTCAAGCCGACTTCCTCGATCCTGACGCCGCGCCAATCCATCACCCGCGACGGGGCCGAAACCGAGGTTCGCACGAAAGGCCGCCACGACCCCTGCGTCGGCATCCGCGCCGTGCCGGTGGTGGAGGCCATGGCGGCCTGCGTGCTGGCGGACGCGATGTTGAGGCACCGGGGGCAGGTGGGGTGATGGTTGCTCTCCTGACGACGATCGTGGCCTTGCTTGCGGTCAGCCCCGATGCCTCCGTCGAGGACCGCCGTGTCGAGTTGGAAGGAACTTATCGCTACGAGGAAGGCGATTTCCTCTATCCGCCCGATTGCAATGGGCGTGACTGTGCGATCACGCTTGTTCGCACAGATTACCTCCGAGATAGCGTGACTGCGTTCAACGGACGGCGGGTTCGTCTGACTGGTCGCCTCATCAATCCCTGCCACACGACAAACGGGGTCACCCATCCGCTTACCTGCCTGCGTCTTGGTAGTGAAAGCGCAGTTCTCGTCTCCCACTGGGAACTAGCGCCCCTTCCGTAACAAATAATGTTACCTATATCCTCTCTGACACTATCATCCGGGAGGCCGCCACATGATCGAGCGCAGACCCTTCGCCAAGCTCGGCGGTGCCAACCACGGCTGGCTGGACGCCAAGCATCATTTCTCGTTCGCCGGCCACTATGACCCGAACAACATGGGCTGGGGCCGCTTGAGGGTGTGGAACGACGATACTATCGCCGCCAACTCGGGCTTTCCGCCGCATCCGCACGCCGACATGGAGATCATCACCTATGTCCGAGCCGGCGCGATTACCCACCAGGATTCCATGGGCAACAAGGGCCGCACCGGCGCCGGCGACGTCCAGGTCATGAGCGCGGGCACCGGTGTGCGCCACGCCGAATATAATCTGGAGCCCGAGGCCACGACCCTGTTCCAGATCTGGATCGAGACCGACAAGCCGGGCGCCGCGCCCAGCTGGGATCAGCGCCCCTTCCCCAAGGATCACCGCGACGGCCGGTTCGAGGTGCTGGCCTCAGGCATGGCCGGCGACGCAGAGGCGCTCAAGATCAATGCCGACGCCCGTGTGCTGGGGGCGACGCTCAAAGCCGGCGAAGAGATCCGTTATCCGCTGGCAGCCGGTCGCCGCGCCTATCTGGTGCCGGCGGTCGGCGCGGTCGAAATCAACGGCGTCGCCATCGGCCCCCGCGACGGCGCGGCCATCAAGGATGAGGCCGACCTGACCATCCGCGCGCTCGAAGACGCCGAACTGGTGATGGTCGACAGCCGCTAGGTTGGAGCCGCCATCGACAGTCGGTGTACGCAGACGTTTTTCTCCGCTCATCCCCGCGTTCGCGGGGAGGAGCGGCTGGGAGAACTTCACTGAAGGTGCCCCTGTCCGGTCATATTGCGCTAACCATGACGGGCTATGAAAGGCTGAGCCCTCAGGAGCCAGACATGACGCCTCGCCTCGCCCGCCCCCTCGTCCTGGCTGCTGTCGTGGCCGTCTCACTCGGCCTGCAGGGCTGTCTCATCGGGGCCGTGGTCGGCACCGCTGGAGCTGTCGTCGGCGCCGCCGCCGGAGCGACCGGAGCCGTGGTCGGCGCGGGTGTCGATGCCGTCACAACCTCCGACGCCGAGGACATGCGCGAACTGCAGCGCGAATGCCAACGCCGCGTCCGGCGGGGGTCGAATGAGGACTGTTCGGCCTATCGGCCGCAGGACTGAGGGTCAGACCTCCAGCACGCACCGCTCACCAATCGTCGGGCGGATGAGCGTGATCCGCGACAGGCCCGGAAACGCGGGCTTCAGGCGGTCGGCAAACCACAGGCACAGGGCTTCCAGGCTGGGCCTTTCCAGTCCGGCGTGGTCGTTCAGCAGCGTGTGATCCAGTTCGGCTGCGGCGGCCTTCAGGCCCGCCTCCAGCTTCGTCAGATCGACGACGAAACCCATGTCGCCCGTGCGCTCGCCGCGGACCGTGGCCTCGACCACGAACGAATGGCCGTGCATGCGCCGGTGCGGGCTGTTCTCGGGGCCCATCGGGAAATGGTGGGCCGCGTCGAAATGCGTGGCTTTGGTGACTTCGAAGATCCGGTTCATTTGACGCCGATATATTTGTGGGTCTGGACGCTGAGGCGCCACTGGGGATGGGCGAGGCAATAGGCGACCGCCGCGCGGGTGTTGGCTTCCAGATCCGGCCCGTCCATGGGCTGAAGCCAGAAGCGTTCAAAATCGAGATGGGCGAACCGTTCGGGCCGCGCGGTGTCTTGCGGGAAAACCAGCTTCAGCTCCTGGCCGGTCGTCCGGACGAGCGGCGCATCAGCCTTGGGGCTGACGCAGATCCAGTCCAGGCCTTCCGGTGCCGGCTGAGTGCCGTTGGTCTCCACCGCAATATCGAAGCTGCGCGCCTTCAGGGCCGCGATCAGGGGCGGATCGAGTTGCAGCAGCGGCTCGCCGCCGGTGCAGACGACCAGCCGGGGCTCGCCCTCGGCCCCGATCCATTTGTCCGCCACGGCATCCGCGAGCGCCTCAGGCGTCTCGAACTTGCCACCGCCCTCGCCGTCGACGCCGACGAAATCCGTGTCACAGAAGGAACAGACGGCCCTGGCCCGGTCCCGCTCCAGCCCGTTCCACAGATTGCATCCGGCAAACCGCAGGAAGACGGCGGCACGGCCGGCCTGACCGCCCTCCCCCTGGACCGTCAGGAAGATCTCCTTGGCCGAATAGGTCATGCGCCGCTCCCGGCATATTCGGTCCAGCCTGCGGCGCGCAGCTCACAGGCCGGACAGGTGCCGCACCCATGGCCCCAGGCGTGGCGCGCGCCGCGCTCGCCCAGATAGCAGGTGTGGCTGTCCTCAAGGATCAGCTCGATCAGAGCCGTCCCGCCGATTCTGTCAGCCAGGGCCCAGGTCTGGGCCTTGGTCAGCGCCATCAGCGGCGTCTCGATGCGGAAGTCGCGCGCCATGCCCAGGTTGAGGGCGGCCTGCAGCGCTTCGAGCGTGTCGCGGCGGCAATCGGGATAGCCCGAGAAATCCGTCTCGCACATCCCGCCGATCAGGACCTCGATACCCCGCCGGTCGGCTAGGGCCGCCGCATAGGTCAGGAATACTAGATTGCGGCCCGGCACGAAGCTGGTCGGCAGGCCGCGCTCGTCCATCTCGATGGCGCGATCCTCGGTCAGGGCGCTGGAGGCGATCTGGCCGAAGCCGCGAATGTCGACCGAATGGTCCTTACCCAGACGACCGGCCCATTCCGGTTTCAGCTGCGGCAGGCGATCCAGCAGCACCCGGCGTGCGTCCAGTTCCACCGCATGGCGCTGGCCATAGTCGAATCCCACCGTCTCGACCCGCGCATAGTGGTCGAGCGCCCAGGCCAGGCAGGTCGCGGAATCCTGGCCGCCTGAAAACAGGACCAGGGCCGACCCTTGCGGTGTGGAGGTGGTTTCGGACATGACAAACCTGCGGTCGGCCCGGAGGCCGCGCGCATGAGAAAGGGCTCAGACGTGGAACAGATCGCGCTCCTCTACACCACCTGGCCCGACGCGGAAACTGCCGAAACGGTGGCGCGCGCGGCGGTAGAGGAACGACTGTGCGCCTGTGTGAACATCCTGCCCCAGGGACGGTCGATCTATCGCTGGGGTGACGGCATCGAGGCGGCGGCCGAAACCATGGCCTTGTTCAAGACGACGGTGGCCCGAGCCGACGACCTCTCGGCCTTCATCATCGCCAATCATCCGTATGATGTGCCGGCCGTCGTCTCCGTGGCGACGATGTCGACCGGGTCATCGCCCGACTTCCTGACCTGGGTTGCAGATCAGGCATGCCCTCTGCCCTAGGCTGTGTTATCGGGTTTAACGGTTCTGAAAACGCTCCTGTGGATAGTGTGCACACTAGTCAAGGAGCCCGGCCCCAGTATGCCGACGATCGCCGCGTACATTGAACTCCTCGAACCCCTGCCTCCGGACGCTGATTGCGCCACGGCCTTGGCGCGTTTCGAGTCACGGCCCGGCGCGCAACTGCTGCCGATCGTCGAGGACAGCCGCCCGATCGGGGTTCTGGAAAGAGATCGCTTTCTCAGCATTTTGGCCCGAGCCAACGGCTCGACCGCCGCCCTGGCCCGGCCGGTCAGCGAACTGATGGATATTGAGCCGGTCGTCGTGGATGGTTCGACCGAGCTGCATGGCCTGGCCGATGTGATGCTCGGGCAGAGCGAGGACAACCTGCGCCGGAGCTTCGTCGTCAGTGACGCCGGGGCCTACATGGGTGTGTGCAGCCTCCTTTCCCTGCTCAGGGCCGAGCACGATCTGCGGAAGGACGCCGATCTCATGCGCGCGGGTGCCGACAAGGCGATCGTCGCGGCCGCCCAGGCGCGTACCGGCTTCCTGTCGCTGCTCAGCCGCGAACTCCGCACGCCCATGAACGGCGTGGTGGCTGTCGCCGACCTGCTGCGCCGCCAGCCCCTGGGACCGGATGCCCAGGCCTATGTCCAGACGATCATGGACTCGTCGGAAACGACGCTTCGCATCCTCGAGGACGCGCTGGATCTGGCCCGTGCGGAGGCCGGAGAATTGACGCTTGATCCCCAGCCAGTGCTGTTGCGCCAGCTGATGGACGATCTTCAGGACGCCTGGGGTCCGCGCGCGGCCCAGGATGGCGTCAATCTGATGATCGGCTTCGAGGGCGACACCGAACTGGCCGCCGAAGTGGACGGGCCGCGCGTGCGGCAGGTCTTCCATAACCTGATCGGCAATGCCCTGAAATTTGCCCGCAACGGCGTCGTCGAGGCCTCGCTCAACGCCAGCGCGCGGGGCGACATGGTCACTCTGAAGGCGCGGGTCCGCGACAATGGACCCGGCATCGCCCCCGAGCGGATCGACGGGCTTTTTGAGACCACCAGCGCCCACGACGGCTCGCGCGTCGGCGGCCTGGGCCTGCCGATCTGTCATCAGGTCCTGACGGCCATGGGCGGCGTGATCGGCGTGGAATCCAACGCCGGCCAGGGCTGTACCTTTGTCTTTGAGCTGGCGGCTCCGCGCGTGGCCGAGGAAGCCGCACCGGCTGCGTCCAGCCATGCCTCGGCCCTGCATGCGACCGGCGCGATGACCCAGCCGCACATCCTGATCGTGGACGACAACGGCACCAACCGCATCGTCGCCCAGGCCCTGTGCGAGATGTTCGGCTGCACCTCGGGCCAGGCCGAAGACGGCGTCGAGGCGGTCGAGGCCGTCCAGTCGGGCCGCTATGACCTGATCCTGATGGATATCAAGATGCCCCGTATGGACGGTGTGGAGGCCACGCGCGCCATTCGCGAACTCGGCGGCGACCTGGCCCGGGTTCCGATCATCGCCCTGACCGCAAATGCCGACCCGGAGGACGCCAAGCGCTACGTCGCCAACGGCATGGCCGCCGTCGTCGAAAAGCCGATCAAGCCCGAACGTCTGATGCAGGCCATCAACGCCGCCCTGTACCCGGCGGCGGACGAAGCAGACACCGCCGACCAGCGCCGGGTCGCCTGACGCGACACGGCCACCCTTGCCCCCAACGCGCCTTCCCCCTAGGAAGCCTCGAACACCCGCCGTAATTCATCAGGCGATGAACGAGGAGCCGCAGGTCCATGCGCAAGGTCTATCCAGACGCCAGGAGTGCCCTTGAGGGGCTGACGTTCGACGGCATGACCGTCATGTCGGGCGGCTTCGGCCTGTGCGGCATCCCCGAATTCCTGATCGCGGCCCTGCGCGACAGCGGAACGAAGGACATCACGGTCATTTCCAACAATGCCGGCGTTGACGGCTTCGGCCTGGGCCAGCTTCTGGAAACCCGTCAGATCAAGAAGATGATTTCGTCGTATGTCGGCGAGAACAAGGAGTTCGAGCGCCAGTATCTGGCCGGCGAGCTGGAGCTGGAGTTCAATCCGCAGGGTACCCTGGCCGAGCGCATTCGCGCCGGCGGGGCCGGCATTCCGGCCTTTTTCACCGCCACCGGCGTCGGCACCCTTGTCGCCGACGGCAAGGAGGTGCGGAATTTCGATGGCCGCGACTATGTGATGGAGACGGGCCTGGTCGCCGACCTCAGCATCGTCAAGGCCTGGAAGGCCGACGAGCGCGGCAATCTGGTGTTCCGCAAGACCGCCCGCAACTTCAACCCGATGATGGCGACAGCCGGCAAGGCCTGCGTCGTGGAGGTTGAGGAGATCGTCCCGGTCGGATCGCTCGATCCGGACAACATTCATACGCCGGGCATCTATGTCGATCGCATCATCAAGAGTACGCCTGAGAAGCGTATCGAACAGCGCACAGTGCGCACCCGGGAGACCGCCTGATGCCCCGCACCCGTGAACAGCTCGCCGAACGCGCCGCCAAGGAGCTGCAGGACGGCTTCTATGTGAACCTGGGCATCGGCATTCCGACCCTGGTGGCCAACTACATCCCCGAGGGCATGAGCGTGACGCTGCAGAGCGAGAACGGCATGCTGGGCATGGGCCCCTTCCCCTATGAGGACGAGGTCGATCCCGACCTGATCAATGCCGGCAAGCAGACGATCACCGAGATCCCCGAGAGCGCCTATTTCAGCTCGGCGGACAGCTTCGCCATGATCCGCGGCGGCCACATCAACCTGTCGATCCTGGGGGCCATGGAGGTCGCCGAGAACGGCGACATCGCCAACTGGATGATCCCCGGCAAACTGGTCAAGGGCATGGGCGGTGCCATGGATCTGGTCGCCGGTGTCAAGCGCGTCATCGTGGTGATGGAGCACGCCAACAAACACGGTCAGTCCAAGGTGCTGAAGGCCTGCACCCTGCCGCTGACCGGCACGGGCGTCGTCAGCCGCATCATCACCGACCTGGCGACGTTTGACGTCAAGCCGGATGGATCGGGCCTGGAACTGATCGAACTGGCCGACGGCGTGACCCTCGATGAGGTCGCGACCAAGACCGAGGCCACCTATTCGGTCAAGCCCGGCGTGGGCTGAGGCCAGACCGTCCGGCCAGTCAGGCGAACAGCGTCGAGATCATGCCAACGGCGCTGGCCGCCTCGGACCAGTCCGGGGTTTCATCGTCGAGCCCATAGCCGACCATCCGGCTCGGACCGAGGGCCTGAACGAGGATTCCCTGCGAGCGCGGCAGCATGATCACCGCGTTGTAGATCAGGGCATAGTTGACCTCCGGCTGGGCCGGCAGCCAGGCGACCTGGCCGCGAACGGGAACCAAGCTGAGGTCCCCGAACAGGGCACGGGCCCCATAGCCGGTACAGTTGACGACCACGGGCTCTGTCAGCTCGGACAGTTCACCCGGATGGTTGAACCGGCGGGTGACGATGACACCGCCCTCACGCTGGAACGTGTCCATCAGTTGATCGGCGTAGGTCATGACGTCGAAGGTCATGCGGGCCGTCACACTGGCCGAGGCGACGGGAAACCGGTGCTCTGACCGGCTGAGCGGACGGGCAATCGACCTCAGCCCGGCGACGCGCTCGGCATAGCTCACAAAAGGGATCCGTCCCGGCGACGGATAGGGTCCGACCGCCTGTTGTTGATCGGCAAAGGCCCTCAATGTGTACATGTCCATGACATTGACGGGATAGCCGGGCGATCCGACGAAGGTCCGGTGCTCCTCCATCGAATCGCGGGCCATGGCCTCCCAGCGGGCCGCAAAGCCTGGGGCCACGGCGTCGGACGCCGCCAGCCGCGAATCCGGCGACCACACCCCGGTCGCCCGCACCGAGCGGGTGAAGGGCGCGCGCTCGGCCGCATAGATGGTGGTCGCCACACCGGATCTCAGGATCTTCAGCGCCGAGGTCAGGCCGATGATACCACAGCCGATCACCGCGCATCGGGGCGTGCCGCCTTCCAGGGCGAGACCGCGCGCCAGACTGGCCGAGCCCCACGACAACGACCAGCCGGACCCGCCATGGCCATAGTTGTGCACAACCCGCTTGTCGCCGACCGTCTCGACCTCCAGGCGCGGACCGGCGGCCCGGAACGGACGCGCGCAGACGGTAATGCGACGAATCCGACCGGGATCTGCCCGCACTGGTGCCAGATAGGCCGGCTGGTGAGCGGCGGCCTGGGCTCGGGGTGCATAGGTCTGCAGGCCCGCCATCCCCAGGCCCGCCAGAATGGCGCGACGGTTCAATGGCTGTCGCAACGGCCCCCTCCGTTCCCACCTTAGCCGTAACAAGGATTTTTCAATCGGACAACGCCGACCGCCCCAAGGCACCTTGGGCAGGCCCTCTGCGACGTTCGGAAGCAGTTAGCTCTTCCCTTGCGGCAGGGTGACCCGACGAAATTCTCGAGTCATAGTCGGATCATGTCCAGTGCCGCTGCCTCCGTCATCCCACGCCCGGCCGCCGAACAGGTCTCGGCCCTGCGTGCCAGCCTCGACCCGCATCAACCCGACGCCTTCGCCACCTTTGGCCAGGAGGCCCTGTCCGCCCTTGTCGCGGCCTGTGCGCCGCTGACAACCGCGCCGGACAGGTCGCTCGACCAGGCGGCCCGCACCCCTCTGGGCCAGGCGACCGCAACCGCGTCGGCCCTCAACCCGCTGGGGCTCGTGCCACGCCGGGGCCTGGCGGGACTGTTCGACAGCCGCAACCGCCGCCTGAAGCAGGTGCGAAAGGCCTTCCAGGACACGGATCGTCAGATGACCCGGCTGGCCGATGAGCTGAAGAGCCAGGCCTCGGCCCTGGCGGATCGGGCCGGACGGATCGACCCTGCCCAGGACGCCCTGCGCCAACCCATCATCGACCTTGGGGGCTGGATCGAGGCCGGGCGGCAGCGGCTGGCTGATGTGGAATCCGTCGCGCCCGAGGGGGAAACCTCTGCCCGCGTCCAACTGTCTCAACGCCTGGAAGCGCTGGCCAGCGCCCGGGTCGCCGCCCTGGCCCAGCTCCCCATGGCGCGGCAGATGCAGAATGCCGACGCCGCCGCTGTGGCCGGCCTGCAGGGAGCCGCGGAGGCCATCAGCACCTGGCGCGAGGGCTGGCGCGAGGGCCTGGGCCTGGACGGAAAGCGCCCCCGCAAGGTTCAGCCGCAGCCCGCCGATCTGGCCGGACTATCGACCCGCCTTCAACTTTCCCTGGACCGCGCCGGCCGCATGCTGAGTGACGGCGCGCGTCGTCGCGACCAGGCGACCCGTCGGCTCGCCGCCCTGCGGGCGTCGCTGGTCGGGCCTACTGACGAATGAAGCCCGCCACCTGATCGACGACCCCGCCGGCCAGCGGCAGATCGGGGTTCGAATAGGTCGCGATATTGGCGGCCCGATCCGCCGGGGCTACCTTCAGCAGGTGGTTGACGCCCTCCATCAGGACCAGCTCGATACCGGGGCGGGCCGCCGCCAGCATCCGGGCATCCTCCACCGAGGTCTGGATGTCCGTCGTCCCCTGGAGCACCAGCGTCGGTAGCTCCTGCGCCGCCGCCAGGGCCACCGGGTCCATATCAAACCATGAGATGACATAGGGCTGTACCGAGGCCCGGCACAGGGCCGCCAGGATCGGCGGACAGTCGACTGTGCGCCCGGCGTCCAGCTCGTCGATGACGGTGATCGCCTGACTTAGGTAGGGCTCCGGCGTCGTGGCTCGAAGCTGTTCGCGCAAGACGACGGCGGCCGGGCGACCGGCTCCGGACAGAAGCACAAGCCCGCAAATGCCCGTCTGATTCTCGGCGGCGACAGCCTGGGCGATCAGGGCACCCTCGCTGTGGCCGATCAGCCAGACGCAAACCTGGCCGGTTTCCTCGCGCAGCCGACCGGCCCAGGCACCGGCGTCCCGGACCATGGTGTCGAACCGCAGATCGGATTCCGCCAGGGCGGCCGGTGCGCTGGCGGCCACGCCGCGCTTGTCGTAGCGCAGGGTGCTGATCCCCTCTGCCGCCAGGCCCTCGGCCAACAGCCGATAGGTCGAGGCGACGATGCCGATTGGGCTGTTCCCGTCGCGGTCAGTCGGCCCCGATCCGGCGATGATCAAGGCGGCGGGTGCCCCCGGGCCGGCGTCGATCAGGGTCCCGGCCAGGGCGGTCGGTTCAGACGCGAGGGTGACCTCGCGGGGTGAAGACGCCGGCGGCTGCCCCGTCAGAATGGCCAGAACCGCCAGAGTGGCTGAGACGATCATGCCCGATCCCTACGCTAGCGGGCACTGGCCTCTACCCAGGCGACCAGATCGCGATTGAAGGCCGCGCTGGCGCTGTCGAAGGCCGCCACCACGGAGGAGACGCGGTTCGTATCCGCCGGCTGTTGCGAGATAAAGGTACTCTCGGCCTGGACGGAGCGGTCGGTGCCGATGAGGCGGGCCCGGCCGGCAATGACCACGACTGGTGGCGCATCGGCCCCGTCGAGATAGCGAGCCTCGAAGCTGACGATGTCCAGCTCCAGGGTGACGCCGTTGCGCGGGGCCTCACGGCGACCCGAGACGCCGACGGATTGACCGCTCCTGAGGAACTCGGCCTCGAGCGCGCCGCGATAGAGCTGCTCGGCCGGACCGATCCATCGCGCGCCGGCCAGATAGGCGACCTGGCCGCCCGAGGTGGTGAGGATACGATCTCCCGATGCACCCTGGGGGAAGTCGATCGCGTTCAGGACCACCACGGTGCGGTCCGCCACGGGCGCGGTCGACGGCGGGTCCATGTCCCCGAAGCGATAAAGCGCCACAGGGTCCGGCGAACTCAGGAGCGAGCAGCCCGCCAGGAGCATCGCCGTCGTGGCGGCGGCCAAGGAACGGATCATTGTTCGATCTCCCTTTCTTCGGATGGAGGCCGCTGAATGAACTCGCGCGGACTGCGGTTCACATCGGCAACAAGGTCGTTGAGGCTTGCCGTCGCCTCCTCCAGCTGCGTGATCGTATCGGCCAGTTGCGGCAGGCCCTGATTGGCAAACTCTCCGACCGGCCCCTGGAGCTGGTCGGTCATGGCGCGAACATCTGCGGCTGCGGCCTGCGCCTCTGCGGCCGCGCGTTCGATGTTGGCGATGGCCTGGGCGCCGTCGCCCTGAACGATCTGGCGCAGATCCTGGCCCAGCCCCTGATATTCGGCGATGGCAGCGTTGGCGTTCTGAACCGCCACCTCCAGATCGGCGAAAATCTGCCGGCGGGCCTCCATCTCGGCCGTCACGGTTTCCACATTGTCGATGGTCGAGGTGAAGGCGCGGATATTCTCATCGGACAGAACCCGGTTGATCCGGTTCAGGGCATCGACGGACTGGGCCAGCACATTGCCGGACCCCTGGAGCAGCTCGGCAATCGGGCTGGGCTGGCTCTGGATCACCGGGGTCACTCCGGCCGGAAACTGATCCATCAGCATCGGCCCGTCAGGCGTCCCCGAGGTGATCTGGATGTAGTTGACGCCGGTGATGCCCAGCGGCTCGAGCTGGGCGCGGCTGTCGATGCGGACGGGGATGCCTTCATCCAGCCGGATACGCGCGACCACCTGGTTGCCGGTCTCCCGATCCAGCGTCAGGTCGGTCACCTCGCCGACGCGGATGCCGTTGAAATGCACCTCGCCGCCGACCGACAGGCCGCGCACCGGGTCGGTAAACAGCACATCATAGATGTCGTACTCCTCATGGAACGAAAACCGTGCCAGCCAGACGACAAAAACCGCCAGCGCAACCATCAGGGTCACGGTCGCCAATCCGACGGCGGCATAGTGGGCATTGCGTTCCATCAGCCGTTTCCTTCCGCAGCCCGGGCCGCGCGTCCGCGTGGCCCCAGGAAATACTCCCTGATCCAGGGATGGTCCGACCGCTCCAGTTCCTCGGGCGGTGCCACCTCCACGACGCGCTTGTCCGCAAGCACGGCGATCCGGTCACAGATCGCATAGAGGCTATCCAGATCGTGCGTGATCATGAAAACCGTCAGATCGAGGTTTTCCTGAAGTTCCAGGATCAGATCGTCAAAAGCCGCTGCGCCGATGGGGTCCAGGCCGGCCGTCGGCTCATCCAGAAACAGCAGTTCGGGATCCAGCGCCAGCGCCCGTGCCAGCCCGACCCGCTTCCTCATGCCGCCGGAGAGCTCGGCCGGCTTGAGATAATGGGATTCCGGCCCCAGCCCCACCATCGCAATCTTCATCTCGGCCAGTTCGCGGATGGTCGAAGCGGCCAGGCCGGAATGCTCGACCAGTGGCGAGGCCACGTTTTCAAGCACGGTCAGCGATGAGAACAGCGCGCCGTGCTGGAACAGAACGCCCCAGCGCTTCTCGATGTCGTCGCGCTCGGCCCGTGTCATATGGGCCGTGTCTTCTCCGAACAGTTTGACGGTTCCGGCAGTCGGCTCTCGCAGCCCGAGGATCGAGTTCAGCAGCACCGTCTTGCCCGTGCCGGAACCGCCGACGACCCCCAGCACCTCACCGGCGCGCACCGTCAGGTCGAGGTCCTCGTGGATCTTGCGATCCCCGAAGGTGTTGAGAAGCCCCCTGACCTCGATGGGCGGCGGGCGATCAGCCTGACTGCGGAGCGTAGCCTCGCTCACAGCCCGATCCTCATGAACAGGAGGGCAAACACCGCATCCAGGGCGATGATGGCGAAAATGGCCTGGACGACGGCAGCGGTCACGCGCTTGCCCAGGCTCTCGACATCGCCACCAACGGCCATGCCCTGGCGGCATCCGATGGTCGCCACCACGATGGCAAAGACCGGGGCCTTCACCATCCCGGCCAGCATGTGCTGGGGCATGTAACCATCCAGCACCAGCCTCTGCAGAAAGAACGACGGCCCTAGGTTCAGCTGTGACCAGGTCACCACGATGCCGCCGACCAGGCCCGACACCATGGCCAGGAAGGTCAGCAGCGGCAGCATCAGGACCAGGGCCGCCAGCCGCGGCACCACCAGGGCCTGGAACGGGTCGACGCCCATGACCCGCATGGCATCGACCTCCTGGTTCATCTTCATCGAGCCGATCTCGGCGGCGAAGGACGAGGCCGACCGACCGGCCAGCAGCACCGCCGTGATGACCACCGCGAACTCACGAAAGACGGCCACGCCGATCAGTTGCACCGCGAAGACCCCGGCCCCAAAATCGGTCAGCAGGTCGGCCCCGATGAAGGCCACGACGGCCCCGATGAAAAAGGTCGTCACCAGCACGATGGGAATGGCGTCCAGCCCCGCGTGGTCGGCCTGGCTGAACCAGGCCGCCCAGCGGATCTTGGCCGGATTGGCGAGGGTGCGAAGCACGGCCATCAGAAGCTCGCCGAGGAAGGCGAAGGCCTCCCAGGCTTCCGCCCCGAAATCATAGACCCCGCGACCGACCCGCGCGAAGAACCGGGTCAGGACATCGGCCTTGCGGGGCGGCTCGACGGCATGCCGCTCCAGCTCCTCGACGACCTGAACCATACGCTCGACTTCGGGGCGTCCCTGCCAGCCCAGCTTGGGCAGGCGGTCTTCATGGGCCTGGACGATGGCCAGGGCCCCGGCGGTGTCGAAACGGCCCAGCTCGGAGATGTCGACGGCGTGAAGGGTTCGCCCGCGCAACTGGGCCTTCAGCTCCTGAGGCAGTCGACCCAGGGTGCGTGAAGTCCAGTCACCGGCCAGCACCAGCGCCGGCCGATCGTCATTTCCCCCCTCAACTCGGAAACTTGCCCGCGTCATGCCCATTCCATAGCAATGGATTCTCGTTTCGTCTCGACCAACACGGCGTCCGTCGGTGAAAGCTGAGACGACTCTCTTAGTTGCGAGACATTCGCATTTGTGCGAGACTCGCCCCTCGCCATCCAGGGATTGATCATGATGAAACGCTTTTCCGCCGCGGCCCTTCTTGCCAGCGCCGCCGTCCTGGCCGCCTGCCAGCCCAACGGCTCCCAGACCGAAACGGCCCAGGCCGACTGCGTGGCAGCCACCGGCGGCGCTGTGAACCTCTACACGGCGCGCCACTATGCCTCGGACGACGCCATCTATGCGGCCTTCACCTGCGAGACCGGCATCGCCATCCGCAAGATTGAGGCGCGGGCACCGGAACTTCTGGCCCGACTGGCTGCCGAAGGGGCCTCCAGCCCCGCCGACGTTGTCGTCATCCAGGACGCCGGGGCCATGGGCGAAGCCGCCAATGAGGGCTTCATCGTGCCGTTCG
>Ga0209573_1002567_pt1 | contig 22724 bp, 25 predicted proteins | sample TNRBio252014_DNA_FD_185870 | JGI IMG/M metagenome (GOLD analysis project Ga0209573, IMG submission 185870) | Wastewater treatment Type I Accumulibacter community from EBPR Bioreactor in Madison, WI, USA - TNR Reactor_6/25/2014_ DNA (SPAdes)... | ecosystem: Engineered > Bioreactor > EBPR >...
TGCCAGATGGAAACCCGGCGCTTAGGCTTCGCCCAGTCTCGCCAGCGCCATGCCCGCACGCTCCTTCGCCTTCTTCGATCTCGACCACACCCTGCTGCCTTTCGACACGCAGGCGCTGTTCTGCAATTTCGTGCTCAAGCGCGAGCCGTGGCGCGTTTTTTTGCACGGCCTGTTCGTGCCGGTGGCCCTGGCGCGTGCCTGCGGCCTGGCCAGCACCGCCACGGCCAAGCGCGCGTTTTTGAGCTACCTGCGCGGCATGCCGCGCGAGCGGCTCGCCGGGTATGCGCATGAGTTTGCCGAGGTCTGCGTGCCGAAATGGGCCTACGCCGACCTGCGGGCCGAAATCCTCCGCCACAAGCACCAGCACCGCATTCTGGTGCTGAACACCGCCAGCCCGGACTTCTACGCGCACGACATCGCCCACGCCCTCGGCTTCGACTACTGCATCGCCACGCGGTTCGAGATCGGTGACACGTTTCCAGGCATGCCAAAGCTCGTCACAGGCAACAACAAGCACGAGGCCAAGATCGTCGCGATGGAGGAAACCGTGCCCGGCGTGGCCGAACTGACCGAGCGGGAGCGTTCCAATTGCTGGAGCTATTCCGACAGCGCAGCCGACCTTCCGCTGCTCGAATACGCGGGCTTCGCCGTGCTCGTGCATCCTTCCAAACGCCTCGCCGCCATCGGCCAGCTCCGCGACTGGACGGTTCTGCGTCCCGTGCGCCCCTACCAGAACAAACTGGGCGACATGTTCCGCGTCATGCTGCAAATGTTCGGCCTGCATCCCGAGTGAGTGCGTCCTTGCTCATGCCGCAGACGGATTTATGATCGCACACGTTTCGTGAGGCACCCGTAGCTCAGTGGATAGAGCAGCCGATTTCTAATCGGCCGGTCGCAGGTTCGATCCCTGCCGGGTGCGCCAAGCTGGAAGCCTTATAGAATAAGGGATGCAGCGCAATGGCAGTCAGGTTGATGGTGGTGAATATTTTTCACTCGGACATTTTTCAGACACTTTTGGAGCTAATCCCCCTTCTACGTTCCCCGTGGCAGGCGAGGCATGGGCCTTGGTTTGCTATCCGCTTCCTTTCTGCGTCGGGAGCGTTCCTTGCCGGGGAGTTTGCCCTTTGCCATGAGTTCCACGGCTCCTGCGGCGGTGAGGATGGTTTCCATGCTGTATGGGGGCAGTGTCACGCCTGGGTTGAGATAGATGGAGAGGTACTTCTTGGATGCGGTGTTCAGCTTGAACCGTGAGGCGACGAGGTAGGCAACGGCTTCGGCCTCCAGTTCGCGTGAGGCAAGTGTGAGATTGTCCCGCTTTTCCCAGAAGTCGCTCACGGTCTTGCCCAAGTGGCCGCAGAACAGGTGCCCGAGTTCATGGGCGAGAGTGGCAAAGCGTGCCGCGCTGTCGTGGGCGGCGTTCAGGCGGAGCAGGTATTTGGGTGATTCGATGCTGATGGGGCGGACATCCCCGGCCAGACTGGTGTCGAGCGTTTCCTCTTTGACCTGGATGCCCATCTGGTTGCAGCATCGGAGCACTCGTACCCATGTCTTCACCTCGATGAACCCTTCTACGGCAAAGGGATCTTCGATCTCACGCGCAATGTCTGGCGGCAGCGGAGCGCCTACGGTGTCAGACACGTCAAAGACGAACATCACCGGATGCATCGGGGCGAGTATCACCAGCGGGCGTCCGCCGGGTTTGATCTTGCGCCCCATGCCCGCCCACTGCTGCGGACTCGCCACATACTTGAGGTCCGGGTTCTGGATGTGGAGCAGCATGCAGTTGAAGGGCGAGTACTTCGGCAGTCTGCGGGTGAACTTCATCAGCTCCACAAACCGTTCTGGCGTGTGGTAGGCCAGCGCACTGCGGATGAGTTCGTCGATAGCGGAATACGCTTCCTGCCGTGCGGCGTCGTCGGGATCGAGTGAGGCGAACGGGGATGCGGTGGGCGGCTTCATAAGCGTTCTACGGTGATTCAATCACTTCCTTCGTGGAGCTGCGGGTTGCAGCGTCCATTCGTTGCCCTGTCTTGGTGCATCGTTGATGCAGCGTTAATATGTGCTCCCTGACCACCGCCGCAATCTCCGGGGGCGTCGCGTACGGTGGCTGCTGCGGAGTGGTGGCGCGGTTGGAGTTTTCGAGGTTCAGGCCGTTGAGCTTTGCCATTTGTTCGAGCGTCTTGAGTTGGAGCGTGATCCCCCGGTAACGATCTTCCATGCTCGCACCATCGGCATAGATGGCTTCAAGCCTCGCATTTTGGATTGCTCGCATGACCGTGAGTTCTTTGGCTGAATGCGGGGCGTTCTCCTCAATCCGCTGGAGGCGGCGGGCGACGTAGCGGCTTACCCGACTTTCGGAGAGGTTCAGTTCGGCGGCGATGGCAACTTGGCGCTTGCCTGCGCTGTAGCACCGCCAAACTCTCTGCTCGTTCTCGATGCCTTGCGTTCGCTGGAGGCGTGAACGGCGGGCGAGTTGGCGAGGCTGGCGGTGCATTGGGCAACCGTTGGGTGCATTCGTCGAAACTGCAACTCCATGCGTGGCGCAAAAACTGCGCCTCGTTTCCGGCAGATGAAGAATCCAGTTGATCCAAACAACTTGCTTGCCGGTCAGCAGTTGGAAGCCTTCGACGCCCCTATGGTTTCCCGCCCGCCGCTGGAATGATGTGGACTGGACACGCGGCCAACTTCAATGCCCGAATGCGGCGCTGCTGGGCCTCGGTCTTGTTGCCAGAAATGTGAACTTGTATATTTGCGGACGCGGGTAGGGTTTAGGGTATGAAATCGCTCCTTTGCCTCCTGCTCCTGGTCAGTCTCCCCGTCGCCGCCCTCGACCTCAACAGCATGTCAAAGGCTGAGTACACGCAGTTCAACAAGGACATTTTTGCCGAGTTCAAGACCGATGCGCAGGCCACGGGAGAAAAGGCCAAGCAGATCATCATTGGAATGGCTGGGCTGGAGGCTCGGCCCGAGGCGCACAAAATGTTTGAGACAGATGTGGTCTTTACCGTCAACTCCATGATGCTGCTGGTAGCTAACGCGAACAAGATCAAGCGGCAGGCTGCATTCATCGAGGATTACAAGAAGCAGGCCGCTGGTGTCGAGGCTCAGCTTTCGGGCGAAGCACTCACCTATTGCAAAGTGTTCACGGCCATGGTGATTGCGGAAAGCGAAAAACTGCCGTGAACACTGCCATTCCTATTTTAATTCTCGCCCTTTTCGCTGGCTTCCTGTCATTCCAGGCCGCGAAAGAAGCTGCTGAAAAAGGGCACAAACTGCGAGGTGTTTGCTTGTCCGCGTTCATTGGCTTCTGTGCCTGGGCGCTTTTGTCGCAGGGCTTTAACGACGCTTGGCCCGCCTCTGTGGGCTGGGTGGTTTTTCTTGCTGGAGCATTAGAGGCGTTAGTGACCAAGAAGAACTTGCCGTCGTAATCAAAGAGTCTGTCAATCGCCGCCCGCCGCCTCCTGTGCGGCCATACCTTCACTTCCAGAGGATGACCGATTATGTCGGCTTCTCATGCATAAACTCTACGCTGCCAGCGCACATGGCTTGATGCGCTCCAGCACGGGACGCATTTCGGATTCGGTGACTTGGCGGTCGTATTGCGATTGAAGGTTGAGCCAGACTTCCGCAGGCCATGCGAAGTAGCGGGAGAGCCGCAGAGCGGTGTCAGCCGTGACGGAGCGTTTGCCCTTCACGATCTCGTTGATGCGGCGCGGCGGCACGCCGATGTCGTTGGCAAGGCGGTATTCGGACAGGCCGAGGGGCGCGAGGAAATCTTCGCGGAGCACTTCACCGGGATGGATGGGGGCGTGTTTCTTCATGGCGTCAGAGGGTTCAGTGGTAATCGAGAATTTCAACGTCATGTGGCCCGTCTGATTCCCAGCGGAAGCAGATGCGCCATTGATCGTTGATGCGGATGGAGTGCTGGCCTTTGCGGTCGCCCTTGAGAGCTTCCAGCCGGTTGCCGGGTGGAACGCGGAGTTGGAGCATTTCTGTGACGGCATGAAGCTGGACTAGCTTCCGCAAGGCGGTGCGCTGGATGTCCGGCGGGAAGGCGCGGACTTTCTTCAGCCTGAACAGGCGGGCGGTGTCGTCGCAGGCAAAGGAACGGATCATGCATTGGGGTGAGTTCATAATAACGGGTGGCGTTATGGGTGGCAAGGGGGAAATGCGGGCGTGGGTGTCAGACGAAAGGGAAGCCGGGATTGCATTTGCATGAGCCTGCCCAAAGCGAGCGCCCCCAGCGGTTGCGGCAAATTTGGCATTCATGGCGCGGCGAGGAATGGGGCGTGATAATCCCCTGACTCGTTTGCGTGAACGAGCTGGCGTGTGCGCCTGGCGCTGCGGTTATGTACGTGGGTGCGTGCTCACTGTCAGGCGTTCCCGTGCTCGCTGTCAGCCGCACTCTCTGAGTTTTCCCGTGCTCACTGTCAAAGCGGCTGCGTCTGAGTTCCCTTTGAGCACAAAGTTTGGCCCCCTCGCGAGCTGGACGGCGCTTGGCTCCGATGACGAACCAAAGGCGGGTTTCAGTTCTTGCTGGCAGCCAAGGCGCGGGAAATTTCACATAGCGGCGTGTACGATCTCGGTGGCTGATGTCCTTGGCGAGATAGTCTTGAAGCTTTGCGCCACCACCTTCGGTGTCGTGCTGGAAGGCTCGGCCTCGATTGTCTGCGAGCGCATGTCGTGCAAGCCACCATTCGGTGAAGGTCTTTTGCTGCTCGTCCAAAAGGACGGATGCACAACCAATGTGAAAGTTGGCACAGTGACCGCCATCAACGCCATCGGGGTCGAACTCCGTGACGGCAATCATCGCCGGAAACCCCTTCCTGCGGTGCCAGTTTGTCAGCGTGGTCTTGAGAGCACGGAGAGTGTCGTGCAGGGCAGGCCAAGTCGTGATTCGTTTAGCTGGCGGAGGATTCAACGTCACCATGGCCTGCCAGTCCTGGCTGTGTGCCGTGGCCCACAGGGCATTCAATTCGTCCACCGAGTAGGGACGTGGCTGGCGCTCTCCTTTAGCGGGCTTTGGTGGCACGATAGCGTGCCGCTTGCGGTCACAAGCTGGAGCGCGGGCTGCGGATCTGTGCAGGGTGTAATCCATCGCCAGACTTGGTGAAGGATTAGACGATGGCTTCGTTTTCGATGCGTTCGATCTCCGCCAGTGAGAAGCGGATGCCGCGCCCGAGCAGGTGGTGAGTCTTGAGTTTACCGGCGTGCCGCCATCTTCTCAATGTCATCGGCGTGAGTTTCCACCGGGCGGCGAGTTCGCGAGGTGTTAAAAAAGCGGGGGAGGTTTTGGGGTCAGAATGCGGTTGCATGGTGACGCCGAATATTCGCCCTTAACGCCACCTGTCACCACAACACTCCTAAACTAAAATGAGTCGGTTTTGGTTGAGGAGGGAATCACCACTTACCTTTGCGTCCAAGCCATTCCAAGCCCGCCGCTCTCCACACTTTTCCCCATGCCGCGTCAGTGATTTTCACTTTCGGCCATTTCGCCTGGATAACCTTCCGCACCTCTCCCTTGCTTGGTGGCGCAAGGTTCAGAAAAATTAGAGAGCCGGTCATCTTCAAAGCTACCCACGGAAGCGTGACGCATCGGGAGGTTTCATCGGGCATTTTCCATTCGAGCAAAGTCGCAGCTCCGTGAGCCTTGCGGCTACTCGCATCTGCAAGGACATCAATAGCTGCTTCGAGTTCCTTTTTCAGCTCAGCCCCAAACTCAAGCCGAGTCTTCCCAGTGCTTGAACGTAGGCGGCTCAGCTTGGCTCCTAACCGTGTCCGAAGTAGCTCCCACAAACCGCGATGCATTGCTGTTCGCGCCCAAATGGCTGCTGCCGCCTTGTGGAAGGCTTCTCCATTCACCAAGCCGTCTTCATCGTAGAGCGGTTGGGGCGGTGGAGAAATCACCTCTGCTTGAAAGCTCGCAGCCATCGAGAGGGCCGTCAAATCCTCAACCATCTCACGCACGGAATCGGGTGTTTGGCGTTCGAGATTCTGCAACCGAGCTGCCACCTCCTCGCTGAGTTCAAGGCTGCGTTTGCCTCGATACTCGAAAACCTTTATGCCGTGAAAATCACATAGCAGCTTCCGATGCTTCACCTCCTCCAGCCCGGCGGCTGTTTTCAATATTCCCTCGCGCTTTGTAGCGTCAGGCTCCCGCGCTAGCTGGGTGGGCAAGGCTTCGAGCACGTCGTCAATCTTCACGCGCTTTTCCTCCGCTTGGATTTGCCAGTGACGGGGGCGGGTATCGCAAAATCGGCAACGATGACGTTCTGCGCGGGAGTAGTGAGCAATGAACCAAGCCCGATGGTGACTCGATCCTTCTGTGCGGCGTAGTGCTGGGCAGTAATGGCAACGTCGGCATGGCGGAGAAAGCGAGAGGCGGCAAAGAGTCCGCTCTTTTGGCAGATGAGTGAACCCGCCTCTTTCCGCAGCGTGTGCAGCGGCGTGCGGGATTTCACTCCCTGCGTTTTCAGCCATGCACCCAGCCGTGCAAAGGTTTCATCAGCGCGATAGGGCCGCCATGTGACCGAGGTTTTGGGACTCACGCCAGCAAGGACGTACTCCGCTCCCTGTGCGCTGGCTTTCATCCCGCGAAGGATGGCGCTCACCTCTGCATCAAGCGGGATGTCTCCCAGCGAGGTTTCCGCTTTCGGGGCGAAGTGCTCGTGTGCTTCAATGCGAATGACACCAGCCTCAAGATCGACGGATGACCAGCGCAGTTTGTCCGCCTCATTCCTGCGCAGTCCGGCGAATAGGCAGAGGAGAAATGCCTTGAAGGCTTCGCGGTCGGATGTGGCAAGCTCTGTGCTGGCTTTCGCCAAGATGTCCTCGATGTTCACGGCGCTGCTGTATCTCATGCTCTGACGCGGGTAGAACTCCACGCCGTCAAAGGGCAGGGGTGTGGGAAGTTCGAGACGCGGGGCGATGAAGCGCAGCAGCCGTTTTGAAAACAGCGACTTGGCCGAGCGCAGGGTGGCATTGGCCGTGTTGCGTGAGGATCGCGCCTTGTTTTCATCATTGGCGCTGCGGCTGGCGACGAAGGCCAGCTTCCACGCCTCAACGGCGGCAGGTGTGACTTTCGCCAGCGGAACGGCATCCACGGCGGCAAGCCATGCGCCCCGGCCAGCTCCGCAACGGGCAAAGCGGCCCTTAGTGGCGTCAATCTTCGCCACGGTCGCGACGATGCGGCGGAATGCGCTCACATTGCTCGCCAGCGTGGCCGGACGCACATCGGCAAGGGCAGACACCTCGCGGATGAGATCGCCCGTCAGAGCGCCTTTGGTGCGTTTCTCGTCGGGCTTGTGCTTGGCGATTGCGGCATCCCATCCCAAAGCCACGACATCACCATAGATGCGTGCGGCCTTGGTGGCTGCGGCGGGCTTGTTTGATGTGCGGAGCGGGAAGGACTCACGCCGCCCGCTGACTTGAATCTTGCAGAAGTAGGCACCGCCCCATCTCGCGTCTGTGATGAGCTTCCCGGCCTGCTGCCAATAGCGGCTGTCCGCCTTGCCCACTGTCTTCTTCGTGGGAGTCGCCTCGGACATTCCTCGGACACTTTTTGGGTTCACCCCTGATTCCAAATGTTCGCTTCCGTTCGGTGTCGATGACGCTGGAAGCCTTGATTTACCTTGGTTTGACGCGCTCATGCCGAATCATAAGCGAACAAGACGAAACAGACAATGGAAGGATTTCTAATCGGCCGGTCGCAGGTTCGATCCCTGCCGGGTGCGCCATTGTTATCAGTGGCGTGTGTGGTCAGTGCGCGAAGCCACCACTATTATTCCCGATCGATTTTGCAGGATACAAACAGTGCATCGCTGTTATCTCATACACCATTCGAGAACCATGAAAATTCTAGTTTGGATAGCAGACCACGCCGCCATTATCTCTTTGATCGCGGTAATCGTGGCTGTGCTCATTAAGTTTGAGCAGCGCATGCCAAAAAGATTAAACCGATGGCTATTTCACATAGACATCACAATTTTGGTGTCCGCTTTTCTGCTAGGTGTGTTGAAAGATCATCTGGATTCGGTGTGGCAGGAAAACATGGAAAGGAAAGTCTCAGAGTCTCGGAAGTTGGCAGAAGTCGCATCAGTCAGCATGATGGAGGCCGTTAACAATGCGGAAAAGGCCAAAGAAAGGGCTGAAACCTTGTCCAAGGAAATCGCCACGGAACGTGTTCGCTATGCAGAGCTTGAACAGCGAGCCAGTCAACTTGAGGAGGCATCCAAAGACCGCGTAATAACAGACGCTGATCACGCACGATTCATCATACACACAAACCACCTGCCGAAGTGCAAGGTTTCGATCAAATACTTGATGGGGAACAATGGGGAACCACACAGATTTGCCCAACAGCTTGCCAAACTCGTTCACGATGCTGGGTTTCACTTGGCCAAAGAAACAATGCTTTCTTTCCTGACCACAGGCGATGTGGCCGGTGTAATCTTGAAAATCAAAGATGTTACGAATCCTCCACCCGCAACCGCAGTGATTCAAAAGGCGCTTGGCTCAATCTCAATTGAAGCGCCGGCCGCCCCCGAAGATAAAGCCTTCCCAATCGAGGATGATGAGGTGCGAATATACGTTTACAGGAAGTGAAGCATGTAGCGTTAATACCACTCAACTGCGTGAAGAGCTTTCTTCCAAGTTCTCCGCCGCGTGAAAAAAGTGCTCCCGGTGGGATTCGAACCCGCAACCAAGGGATTATGAGTCCCCTGCTCTAACCGTTGAGCTACAGGAGCGTACGCACGGAGTGCGGAGTATGCACGACTCATGAATCGCGGCAAGGGGTGATCTTGCCGTTCTATGCAGCCCGCTCCGCCTCAATGTCGAAGAGGAACTCGAAGTCCTCGCGCTGGAGGAGGTTGGTGAAGCCGCCTTCGCCGAGGACGTTGCTGACCATGAGGTTCTTCTTGTGCTGCAAGGTCATGATCTTCTCCTCAATCGTGCTCTTGGTGAGCATGCGGTAGGCCATGACGGGCTGGGTCTGGCCGATGCGGTGGGCACGGTCGATGGCCTGGTTTTCCACAGCAGGGTTCCACCATGGATCGTAAAGGATGACGTACGACGCGGCGGTGAGGTTGAGACCGCTGCCGCCGGCTTTGAGGGATAGCAGGAAGACGCTGGCCTTGTCATCTTCTTGGAAGGCTTTGACGATGCCTGCGCGATCGGTGCTGGCACCGGTGAGCCAGTGGTAAGGCAGATTCATCTCCTCCAGCTTGGTACGGATGATTTTGAGCATCGTGACGAACTGGCTGAAGAGCAGCACCTTGTGACCTTCGGCGTTGAGTTCCTGGAGGAGTTCGAGCGTGGCGGTGAGCTTGGCGCTCTCCTCGTTTTCGGCGGTTTTGTCGATGAGGCCGGGATGGCAGCAAATCTGCCGCAGACGTGTCAACGCCTGCAAAATGGCGAAGCGGCGGCGGTTTACCATGTCGAAGCCGGAGCTGCTGAGCACGAGATGCTGGGCACGGGCGAGTTCTTCCTTGTACAACTCAGCCTGGCGGCCGCTCATCTCGCAGAGCATGTTTTCCTCGCTGCGGGACGGCAAGTCGCGGGCCACCTGGCCTTTGGTGCGGCGCAGCAGGAAGGGGCGCAGACGCGCGGCAAGGCGCTCGGAGGCGCGAGGGTCTTTGCGGCGGTCGAAGTGACGGTGGAAGTAGCCGCGTTCGCCGAGTGCGCCTGGCGTGGCGAAGGTCATGAGGCTCCACAGATCGAGCAGGCGGTTTTCGAGAGGTGTGCCGGTCAGGACGAGGCGGTTGTCAGCACGGAGCTGGCGCGCGGCACGGGCGGTCTGCGAGTCCGGGTTCTTGATCTGCTGGCCTTCATCAAGGATCGCGGCCAGCCAGCGGATGGCGGACAGCTCCTCAATGACGTTGCGCATTTGCGTGTAGTTGAGCACGAGCACGTCGATCTGCGTCTGCACGAGCGTGAAGTCGAACAAGTCACGGTCATGCAGCACGAGCACGCGCAATCCTGAAGCGGCTTTGTTGAACTCCAGCGCCCAGACATCGAGCACGGACTTCGGACACACGACGAGCACGGGCAGATGCGGGCCGTCGGCTTTTTTGCGGGAGCGCAGCCACAGCACCCAGGCGATGCTTTGCAGCGTCTTGCCCAGGCCCATGTCATCGGCCAAAATACCGCCAAAGCGGTTCGTGGTGAGGTAGGTGAGGAACTGGTAGCCTTCGACCTGATAGGGGCGCAGCGTCACGTTCAGCTCCTCAGGCACTGGCGGGCGCACATCGAGCTTCGCCTCCTCCATGCGCTCGACGATTTTTGCCCAAGCCTTCGGATTGACGATCTCCGCGGCTTTTTCCTGCGCGAGCTGACGCCAGTGCAGGCGGTGCGTCTCGTCGCTGTTTTCATCAAGGTCGATGCCGAGGCTGTCGAGCAACTGCATCTGCTCCTCGCTGAGCTCCAGCTTCACGCGGCGCCATGAGCCGTCTGCCAGACGCACGAAGTCACCCTTAGCGGCGATGAGGCGGCGGATGTCGGCGGGCTTCAAATCCGCGCCTTCGATGTCGAAGACGAGTTTCAGGTCCAGCCAGTCGATATTGCCTGCCTGCGTGGCCTCAAGGCGCACGCGGGCGATGAGCGGATCGGCGAGGATGGTCTGAAGACGGTCGTCGGTCTGCAAGGACACGTTTTCAGGCAGGTTCGTGGCCCACTGGTGAAACAAGTCGGGGAAATCCTTCGCCATGCGCACGCGCCAGCCGTCCGTCTCGTGATCCCAGGTGCGGCGGAGCTGGTTCAGGAGCTCTTCGGCATCGCGCAGGGCACGACGATCTCGGCAGATGATGGCATCCTCGGTGTCAGCCGTTTTTTTTTCATCCACCGGCTGCCAGCCGGAGATGCGCAGCGTCTCGCGCAGACGGCCCTCGCCATCGACCGCCTCGGCCTTCAGCGTAACGAATTCGGCTCCGCCGGAGTGCGGTGCCTTGGCCATGCAGGCGGCGGTGACTTTGACGCGCAGGTTTTCATGCCGCACGCGGCCCTGGATCGAATCTGGAACGACGATGTCGATCTCGCGCATGAAGGCGATGCCCTCGGGCGTGGCGAGCGCCTCCAGCGGCATTACCACCGGGGTGTCGATGCGTGACTCATCATGCAGCCAGATCGGCCCGTGAAACAGTGTGTCCGCGCTCAGGTAGAAAGTCTGTGAGCCGCGCAAAATGCGCAGCGGCAGCGGGGCGGGGGTGCCGTCCGCCGTTTCGAGCTGCAAGGTGAGTGTGAGGCCGTCGGCGCTCAGTTTGTAAGCCCAGCGCAGCGGTTCCGTGGCGCGTTGGAAGGGCACCTCGTCACGCGTGATGAGCAGATCGTTCAACGCGGGCTGTTGGAACAGTGTGGCAAGCCATTGCGCGTGATGTTTTGTCTCCAGGCGGAAGGAATCGTTCCAATCCTCCTCGCTCTGCGCCTTGCAGGAAACGAGCAGCAGTTCGGAGGGACCGGAGGTCACGATGTGACCGTCGCGATGCTCCTTGCGCAGCGAATCGAGCAGCGCGGAATCCACATGCGTGAAAGCGGAGGGCGTTTCGCCATCAAGGCGGATTTGCAGCCGCGCATCATTCACGGTGACGAGAAGGCGGAACTCGCACTGGCGTGTTGCCGCATGGTTCGAGGTGTCAGCCTCCTGCCGTGCGTCGATGAACTCACGGATGCGTTTCCTCCAAGTGGGGACGGTGCTGGCATGGCGCCAGTCACGCAGCGCGTCGCGCGTGCCGTCAATGTCCGCCATGCCACGCAGGAACGCGGGAGGGGACAGACCTTTGTCCGCGAGTGCCAGCGCGATGTAGTTCCAGAACTCGCGCAGGTTTTTGGGCGCTTCAGGCCAGAGCGCGACGGGTTCCATGGTTTGAATGGCCCACTTCGGGTGCAGGCGCACCATGTCCTGGTCGAAAATCTTTCCCGTGAGCCGTACGCGCTCGTAGCGCTTCTCCATCTTGCTCAGGTAATTCTCCTCGTCCGGCGTGAGCGGTCGTGCGAGCTTCGTCGTGAGGTTCTGCTCAAAGTCTTCTTCCTCCACCGGTGTCTGCGGCAGGGTGCCACGCGCTTCGCGACGTTGCACGGCGACGAGGCTGGCGCAGAGCGCGAGATTTTCCAGCGCCTCGTCATCATCCACATCCGTTTCGCCATGCCAGCCGTGCTCGCCACGCAGCCAGCGCACCTGGGCGGCCCGGTCGTCGAGGCGAACCTCGGCCATCATTTCATCTGGCAGCAGCTCCAGTCCGATCACCGCGTCGTCATCCACCAGTCGCTCCGCCTCCTGACGGGTGCGTTCATCGTATTGCTGGAGCAGCGGGGGGAGGTCGGAAACGAGACTGGTCATGCGTGTGTCTGAGACGCTCACCGGTCAGTGGCGGGCGAACCGGAGCGATAGCATGAACAAGAGGCTTTGACAAAGGCAGTGCGGAATTTTTTCGATGCCGCAACCTGGACGTTCGTCAATCTCCTGAGTTTGAATATGCTGTATTAAACTGCCTGCGCCTTATTTGCCGAGGCCTTCCACGGTCTTTTTCTGCTGGGCCGTGGGATTCTTCTTCTCGGGGACAGGCACCTGAAAACCTTCGGCGCTGGCGGGCAGCGGCTGGACCTTGCCTTCCAGCACAGGGCGAATTTCCAGGTGCTTGCGCAGGAGTGATTCTTCAAGCGCTTGGTTGTTGCGCTCGGCAATGTTGGCCATCGGCAGCTCGCTGAGGTCCATTTTGGGGATGAAGGGCTTCTCGATGATCACCGGCACGGGGGCTTCAAGGGTGGTGACCACGGGGGCGGGCTTCTCGCCACTGAACAGCCACACGCTCATCACACAGACCGCTGCGGCGGCGGTGGCCAGGGTCCACTTGGGTGCCAGCAGGTTGTTCCACCAAGTGGTGGTGCGCTCCCACATCAGATGCAGGGATGACTGCTGGAGCATTTCAGAGCGCTGACGTTGGTGGAACTCCTTCAGGAATTGTTCGGTGAATCCTTCGCCTGGTTGTTCAAAGCGCTTCAATCGCATCAGTCGCTGGATGTTTTCAAACTCGCTCATGGCATCTTGTGGGTTCTGGTTGCTCATCTTGTGAATGTCTCGGTGTTATTTCACAAAATCTTCAAGGTAGGTCTGGAGCAGTCGATGTGCGTAAAACAGTCTCGATCTGACGGTCCCTTCCGAGACTCCAAGTATCTTGCTGATTTCGGCATGCTGGTGACCCTGAACATCGTAAAGAGTCACCACCGTGCGGTGGTCTTCGGACAGCTTCATCATTGCCGCGTTCAACCTTTTTTGCAGCTCATGGATGTTCACCTCGCGTAATGTACCGGTGTTTGCGGTGGTCACTCGGATGAACTCAGGATCGTTCTCAATTCCGGTATCTACATCGTCAAGACTGACCTTGTGATAGCGCCCGCGCTTCTTGAGAAAGTTCAGCGTCATGTTCACCGCGATGGAGTAGATCCAAGTGTAGAACGAGGACTTGCCCATGAATCGCTTGATGGAGCGGTACGCCTTCGCAAACACGTCCTGCAGCAGGTCGGCGGTGTCCTCGCGGTTCGAGGTCATGTTATAGACGAGGCCGTACAGCTTCGGCGTGTACTTTCGCACGAGGTCGTCGAAAGCGTGGGTGTCACCACCTTGCGCCCGTTCCACGAGAATGCGGTCTTCCGCGGCGCTGGTGCTTGGCGCGGGTGTGGGTGCGTTCAGCGAAGCGATGGCGGCCGCCGGGGCGCTGAGGGATGGTTCTTGCATTACCTGGAAGGAAAACACTCGTTACCCGAACAGACAAGCATTTCTTCCTAAGGCAGCGAATTCATCTATTTTTGAACGCTGTGGAGGTGGTCCACGCAGATTTGTGACCACGTTTCGAGCTGGTCGCGCATGGCATGCAGCTCCTCCAGCGTGTGAAAGCGCAGATCCTGGATGGCATCCTCGTTGGATTTCACCTCGTCGCTGCTCAGGTCAAAGAAGTGCACCACGCCCAGGTGAACGCTGCCGACCTCGGTCGCGTCATCGTTGATCAAACCGATGACCTTCTGCGTGTGCGTTCCGCCGATGACCAGCTCCTCGGCCATCTCGCGCTCGACGCCGTTGTAATACATCGTCTCGCCGAGTCCGTCCTGGCCTGCGTCCACCGGATTTATGTGGCCGCCGATGCCGATGGAGCGCTTCGCCACGAGCCGCTTCTCGCCCGAGCTGCCGCCGCGTGTGTAGCTCAGGTAACGGCCCGCGTGATGAAAGAGGGTGTAGGGGATGAGCTGCTTGTGCGTGGGATCTTGCTCCGCCGCAGGCCGCTCCATGAAATGATTGGCCCCAGGAGTGAGCATCGCGTGCAGATAGCGCGTGGCATCGGCTTGGAAGCCTTGAAAGCTGCCGAGTTCATCGAAGAGACGGCGGGTGATGACGAGAACGTGTTCCATGAGAAAGGACGCGCAGAATGGATGGCAGCGAAGCCTGCGCAACCTCTCAATCCAGCAACCACGCCTCTGCCGCATCACCTGCTTGCAGCATTTGCCCCGCACCTAGCCGAAGCAGTGCTTCAGACCGGCTCAGAGAGAGCAGCGCATGGCTTTGCTGCAAGCCAAAGGGCATGAACTGTCCGTTCACTAGCGTGCCACGCAGGTATTGCGGGCGATCACCGGGATTTTCGAGCGTCTTCCCCGCGATCGTGGGAATCAAACGCGGCTTCAGAAGCTCATCCGCCGCCCCCATCAGCCGCAGCAGCGCCGGACGCACAAACAGCAGGAAGGTGACAAAAGACGATACCGGATTGCCCGGCAGGCCAAAGATGTGCGTGACATGCGGCTCAGTGCGTGTGGCAAACAAGAACGGCTTGCCGGGTTTCACCTTCACGCGCCACAGATCCGGCTCGATGCAGAGTTGTTTCAGCGCGGGCTTGATCTGATCGTGATCGCCCACGGAGACGCCGCCGCTGAGCAGCACGACATCGTTTTCGTCCATCAGCCGTCGCAACGTGTCGACGGTGGCCTGCAAATCATCGCGACAGTGAACTTGCGTGCTGTCACGAATGCCCAGACGCGCCAGCATTCCGCGCAGCATGAGGCCGTTTGTGTTGTAAATTTGTCCTGCTTGCAACGGCCCCGCTCCAGGGGCCACCAGCTCATCCCCCGTGCTCAGCAACGCCACGCGTGGCAGCGCATGCACCCTGATTTTTTCCAGACCTTGCGAGGCCAGCACCGCCAGCCGGCCCGGAGTGATCTTTTCGCCGGTGCGCAGCACGAACTGCCCCTGGCACAGGTCCGCACCTGCACGGCGAATGTTCTCGCCCGACACAACCGGCTCCTCGCAGAAGATTTCATCCCCCTCGCGCCGCACATCCTCCTGCATGATCACTGCATCAGCCCCGGCTGGAATCGGAGCACCCGTGAAAATGCGGATTGCACAGCCGGATTCGAGTCGCAGTCCCCGGTCAAGTCCTGCGGGCTGTTCGCCCGAGACGCGCAATGCCTTTGGCCCCGTGCTTTCAGCCGCCAGCAGCGCATAGCCATCCATTGAGGACATGTCAAAAGCCGGAATCGGCACCGTGGCGGTCACGTCCTCAGCCGCACAGCGATCCAGCGCTTCAAACAAGGCCATTGGCTCAGCTTTCATCGGCCCCATCGCCGACAGGATGCGTTCGAGCGCTGCGCTTTCGGAGATCATCGGACGGCAGGCGGCAGGCCACCGGGGTCAAAAACAGGTTCCGGCAGCTTGGGAGCGACGGGGGGCGACGCTGGCTGCGGCATCGGCGGTGGAGGCGAATTGACGGGTGCTTGCAGCGGTGCCATCGGCTGAAATGGTGCATCCAAGGGCGGAATCACATCTGCCTGCATGACTGGCGTAAGTTTCACCGGCGGACCCGTGACTGTCTCGCTTGGTGTGACCGTGGGGGCGGGCAGATCCCCCGGTTTGATCTGGTAAAGCACGAGATCCCGCGCCTGTGGCAGGCCCTCCTTGATGTCCGCCGTGATGTAGTTGCCTTTGCGCTCCGGTGTGACTTTCAGCTTCGCCTTGGTGCCGTCGGCGTTCTGCGAGACGATCTCCGTGCCCGCCGGGATGTTCAGCCGCTGCTCGCAGTTGATCAGCACATAATTTTGCTCGGGATTCACCAGCTCGATCGTGCCGATCAGCTTCGCTTCGCCCGTGCGGTTGTTTTTCTTGAGCGCTTTGTCAAGCATCCCCATCTTGGCCGCATTCCCAAGCAGATAGCTGCAACTGCTGAGTCCCAGCAGCGGCAGCAGGAAGATGACACGAAGAAAACGCATGTCTTCATTGATGCGCATTCGCGGCTGGCTGTCCAGCTTGGAGAAACAGCAAGATTTTGCGGCTGGGATCTCCGGCTTTAAGCGAAGTGATCACCAATCACTGCCGAAGTGTTTATCAGTCAGGAGCGGGGACTTTTACATCACCTAAGGCACCGAGGAATGCGAGAATGCCCCACCAAATTTTCTGTCCTGGCGACAACCGAGGTTTGTCTGTGCAACCGCTGGCTTTTTTTGCCTCGCCCATGAGCACGCCGGGCTCCAACCCGCGCACCGCTTGTTTGGGAACGAAGAAGCGTTTGCCATCGCGTTGATCCCTGAGCCAGGTGCCATCACTCTCAGTTCGCGGTTGGTTAGCACCATAGCCCGCCGGGACGTAGGTTGGCGGATGGCTGGCGACTTGATGCCATATTTTGAGGCTGTTCCAATCAGCAGCGTTCGGCTTCGGGCGCGTGGCGCACGAGATGGAAAGCAGTGACAGCAACAGCAAACACAACCCCCGAATTAAAAACGCGGGAGGTCGTGTTCTGTTCATGGCTTTGACTACTTAATGATCCCCAGCTTCTTCAACGTGGCGGTCAGCTCGGCGATTTTATCCTGCTCCATGCCCACCAGCGGCAGGCGCAGCTCGTCGGTGCAGTGACCGGCCAGCGCCATTGCAGTTTTGATCGGGATGGGATTGGTGGCCAGCTTCAGGAAGGCGGCGAACAGCGGGTAATACTTCGCGTGGATCTTCAACGCGGCGGTGTAATCGCCCTTTAGGGCGAGCTGCACCATCTCGCTGAGTGGTTTCGGGATCAGGTTGCCCGCCACGCTGACGATGCCTACCGCGCCTACAGACATGAAGGGCAATGTGAGGCCGTCGTCACCGGAGAGAATCTCGAAACTCGCGGGAAGAATCTGCTTCATCTGGCTCACGCGCTCCGGGTTTCCACCCGCTTCCTTGATCGCGCAGATGTTCGGGCAGCTCTCGGCCAGACGCACGAGTACATCGAGACCGATCTCGATGCCGCAGCGACCAGGAATGCTGTAAAGCATGATCGGGAGCTTGGTGCTCTCGGCGACGGCCTTGAAGTGCTGATACAGACCTTCGGGCGTGGGCTTGTTGTAATACGGTGCGACTTGCAGAATCGCCGTGGCACCGGCGGCCTCGGCCTCCTGGGTCAGTTCGACGGCTTCCCGCGTGGAGTTCGATCCCGTGCCCGCCATGACGATGCCGCGGCCTTTGGCAAACTCGACGCTCAGCTTCACCACGCGCTCATGCTCATCGTAATCCAGCGTGGGCGACTCACCGGTGGTGCCGCAAGGCACGATGCCGGACACGCCGTTGTCGAACTGGAAATCGACGATGGATTTGAGCGCGGCCTCATCAATTTGGCCGTTGCGAAAAGGGGTGACGATGGCGGTGTGGGTTCCGGCGAACATAAGGGGGATGGAAGAACTGGGAATGGAGGAACTAAGAATGGAAAATGGCTGGTGTCAGAACTTAACGGCGTTTTTTCGGCGGCTCGGAGGTTTTGGCCGTCACGATGGACTTGCCGATGATGTTCATTAACTCGCTGCATTCGACGATCAAGGGATCAAGTCGTTTGGCTGGCAGGCATTTGCAGCGGATGGCCAGTTTGAGCCAGATGCGGGTTTCGCGCAGTTCCTTGAGCACCACTCCGAGCTTGTGAATGAAATCAGCCCGGCTCTCGGCGGCACAGGCTTCGCCGTAGTTTGGGGCCGGTGAGGTTCCTGAGCGCACAAGCTGCCCGGCAATGTGTTTGCCCAGCCTTGTTTCAGGCAGCGCGTCCACCACCTCGCCGCAGCGGGCTGCAAAATCGATGAACCGCTCTTCCATGGCATCCGCACAGTCGAGTTTGGTCAAGCGCTCGTCCATTTTCCATTCCTCCATTCTTAGTTTTCAGTTCTTCCATTCAGGAAGGCTCCCGCTCAAAGGGAAACGTTTCCCGTGAACACAAAGTCCGCCGGTCCAAACAGCGTCACGTTCGTGTATTCGCTTTTGGAGGTCTCCTCAAAGCCGACTTTCAGCGTGTCGCCGCCTTTGACGAGGACGCTGACGGGGCTGGGAGCGCCGGTGAGTTCGTGGTGAATCAAAGCGCAACCGACCATGCCGGTGCCGCAGGCGAGGGTTTCGTCCTCCACGCCACGCTCGTAGGTGCGGATGGAGATGCTGCCTGGAGCGAGTACTGTGGCGAAGTTCGCGTTCGTGCCTTTGGGTTTGAAGGCTTCGTGATAGCGCAGGCCCGCGCCCCATTCGCGCACAGGCACGCTGGCGAGGTCATCGACAAACACCACGGCATGCGGCACGCCAGTGTTCACGCTGTGGACGGTCAATTCCGTGCCCGCGACGGGCAGCGTCTGCGCCAGCTTGAGGCTGTGCGGAACGCTCATGTTGATGCGCACCTGATCGCCCTCGAATTCGGCGGAGATCATGCCCGCAAGCGTCTCGAAATTGATCTTCGTGAGCTTGTCGCCGTGCAGATGATTCACAAAGCGGCCAAAGCAACGCGCCCCGTTGCCGCACATCTCGGCCTCGCCACCGTCGGCGTTGTAGTAGCGCATTTTGAAGTCGCCGCCGTCGGTGGCGGGCTCGACGCAGAGCAATCCATCCGCGCCGATGCCGCGATGGCGGTCGCAGAGCTTTTCGATCTGGTCCTTGGTCAGCGCGAGGGTGAGGTCGCGATTGTCCAGCATGACGAAGTCATTGCCGGCGCCGTTCATTTTGGTGAAGTGGAGTGTCATAGAGGGGAATGGATCAAACTTTCGATCCTGCGAATTCTGCATAGCCCAGACCCTCGATGGAACAGACGTGCTCAAGATCCACGACATCGTATTGCCAGCCTTTGTCACTGGTGAACACCGTCAGGTAACGCTGCGAAGGATGAATGTGGACGTAGTCAGGATGAGGAGTGTCGTAGGTTTTGCCTCCGGCAATGACCAGCTTGAACGCACGCCCGTTGGAGGTCGCTAGGATGTGTCTGACTTGTTCTGCTTCCATGGCCTGATCTTATTCCAACGCCTTCACGGCATCAACCAGCGGTTTGACGAAGGCTTCCACCTTCGCGGCGCACTCAGGGCTGGAGCCGTTTTGCTCGATGAGTTTGACGATGGCGCTGCCCACCACGACGCCATCGGCCTTGCTGGCGATTTCGGCGGCCTGGGAGGGATTGGAGACACCGAAACCAACGCAAACAGGCACGTCGGTGGCCGCTTGGATGATGGCGACCTGCTCGGCAATGCCGGTGGCGATCTCCGCCTGCGCTCCCGTGACGCCGAGGCGGCTCACATAATACACAAAACCTTCCGCGCTCTTGGCGATGCTGGCGATGCGTTCTGGGGGAGATGTCGGCGCGATGAGCTGGATGTGCCTCAACTCCGGCGTGGGCTTCAATTCAGCGTTTTGCGCCGCTTCATCCGGCGGCAGGTCCAAAACGAGCACGCCATCGGCTCCTGCGGCTGCGGCGTCGATGTGGAAGCGCTCGTAGCCGTAGGTATAGACGGGGTTGAGGTAAGTGAACAAGACCAGCGGCACCTGGGACTTCGTGCGGAGCTTGCGGATCATCTCCAAAACGCCGGGTGTGCTCGCTCCGGCCTTCAGCGCACGGTCGGCGGCCATTTGATTGACCACGCCATCGGCCAGCGGATCGGAAAACGGCACGCCCAGCTCGACGACATCGACTCCCGCGCGTTCCAGGCCCAAAACGATGTCGATCGTGGCATCGAGCGAGGGGTCTCCCGCGCAGACATAGGCCACAAAGGCCTTTTTCTTCGCGGCGCGAAGCTGGGCAAAACGGGCGTCGATGCGGTTGGTGGGGGCGGACATGGGGCGGGGTGCTTAGCATGCGAATCGGAGAATGTCGAGCCGAGAGCAGACGATGCCCGAAAGTGCTGCAGAGCGGCTAGCTTGGGGTTGATGTGGCCTTAGTTAGGAACATTGAAGGGAAAAGAATGGTGAATTGCGCACGAGCAGCGATGCACTAAACTCTGTAGCCAAGCCCATGCCTCACTTCATCAACCTCGACCGCCTCTCGCTGCCGTCGCGTCCGTTGGATGCGCGGGCGCACTTGGAGCGCGTGCTTGAGGCTCTGGTGGATGACTTTGGTGCGGAGAAGATCATCGTCTTCGGCTCCTGCGTGCGTGGCACGGCCACGGAGCACAGTGATGTGGACATGCTCGTCATCCGCGCACGGCCCCCCGGTTGCACTCGGCCCGCCTACGAAGCTCTCACCGCCGCTGCGAAGGCACGCCCCTTGATTTCCACCGACATCCTCGTGCGCACACCCGATGAATGGCTGGAAAAGCAAACGCGGCCCTTCGGCGTGTTTGACGAGATCGTCCACCACGGCCTTCCCGTCTATGAAAGGTGATCCGCTCAATCCCGCCGATTGGCTTCGTGCCGTGAGCGTGGACTATGACCGCGTGCTGCGCGCCATGGACGATGCCGACACTGGTGCTGCCGCTCTATGGCTGGAACAAGCAGCGGAAAAAGCCATGAAAGGATGGCTCATCGGCCAAGGCTGGGTGTTGGTGAAGACACACGATCTCGAGCGCCTCGCCAACGAATGCTGTGTGCGCGGCTGTGACCTATCCTCGTTCTTGCCCGCCGGGCGCAGGCTCAAGACTCTGTACTTCGCGGATCGCTATGTCGATGACTCGCCTGATGCCGAGCCAGATGAGGCGGAGATCGAATCCATCTGCGGTGAAGTGGCAAAGCTCATCATCGCCCTCTTTCCACAGTTTCAGCCGCCGAGCCTGCCGTCTTCTTGACCGAGGTTCCTGAGACTCCCCACGTCGTTACCCACAAGCCCCTGCCGCCTGCTACTCGGTGGTTTCCAGTACGATGCGGAAGCCGACCCATGCGTTGTTGCGGCTGTCTTGCTGAAAGCCGTTTCGAACGAATGAAAGCAGATTGAAGGGATTTGCCTCGCCAGCAGACGATCCTCGCATGACACGTGCTTTCCCATCGGGACGAAGGTCTTCGCACCACTCATTCAGGTTGCCTGCCAAGTCATAGACTCCCAGCTTGTTCGGCTGAAAGCTCATGACGGGGGCTGGGTCGGTGTATCCATCGGTATAGCCTTCGATGAAGGGACGTTTTGGATTGCGTGCATTGAACGTTGTGTCTGCAAAGTTGCCGGCTCCTTCTGGCGGCGGCCATCGCCGCCCCCATGGAAACTCCTCTTTGTCCTCGTTGCGTCCGAGTCCGACGGCGGTGCTCCACTCCCTGTCGGTGGGCAGGCGGTAAACACGCCCCTCCTTCTGGCCCAGCCAGCAGCAGAAAGCCTTGGCATCATCCCAACTGACAGCGCGGACGGGTTCCTCCTCTTCCCCTCTGATGCTGATCCCCGTTGTTGAAAAATCTGGTGTTGCCACAGTGAACGCCGTGAAATCCTTCTTTCGCGTCTCGTGGATGCAGAAGAGCACCTTGGTGCCGGGAACTTTGACGAACTTCATGCCGAGGCTGTTGGTGAAGTCGCTCTTGGCGGCGGTGGCCGGTGCGGAAGCCGGGGCGACTGGCGGCGTGGGAGTGGCGGCGTGGGAGTGGCGGGCTTGGTAGCAGTTTCGCTCGTGATGGCGGGAGCGCGGGTGTCCAGGACGACGCGGAAGCCGATGCGGTTGTCACGGATGGCCGGGGCGGCATCACCATCTTTGGTATGGCGTCTCGCAGAAGACAAGATCCCAATCCGAAGCACTTCAAACCATGATCCTCCACGCACCACCCGGTCGATCCTCTTTTCGTTGAACCAATCGTCACACCATTCCAGCACATTGCCGCCGAGATCATAAAGACCCAGCCGGTTGGGAGTGAAACTCATCACCGGAGCGGTCCATGCATAGCCATCCTTGTAACTGGCCATGTGCGAGGCACCAGGATTTGCCTCGCCATAGGTGGTGTCGGCATAGTTGCCGGCTTTGGGTGATGGCGGGAATTCATTCCCCCAGGGAAACGCATATGGTTCACTGCCCCTCAATCTCTCCGGTGTTTCGCCTTTCTTCTCCTTCCTGCCGATGCCCACGGCGTGACTCCATTCGTTGTCTGTGGGAAGACGATACTTACGCCCGTCCTTGGCGCTTAACCAAGAACAGAAAGCCACTGCATCCTCCCAACTGACCATGATCACCGGGTGATCGTCCCCAGGTACTACGGGCGGATTGCCAAAACCAGTCTTTTCCCAACTGTTGTCCGTTCCTGGTGTCTCAGCCGCATACTTTGCATAGTCGCTTTTGCGCGTCTCGTGAATGCAGAAAAGTACGTCTGTGCCAGGCACCGGGACGAACTGCATGCCGAGGCTGTTGGTGAAGGGTTTGTCCTTGGTGGCGAGGAGGGTGGAGCCGAGAGGAGCGCGGACACTCTTGTTGTATTCCATGATGTTGCACTGTTTTGCATTCAGTTGCAAAGCCTTGCAGCACAAGGGTTCGGCGATGTTTGCGCGTTGCGCCCAATTGCATCCAGTGGGGCTGAATTGCACGTTTTCAGGCCG
>Ga0209573_1002568_pt1 | contig 22720 bp, 19 predicted proteins | sample TNRBio252014_DNA_FD_185870 | JGI IMG/M metagenome (GOLD analysis project Ga0209573, IMG submission 185870) | Wastewater treatment Type I Accumulibacter community from EBPR Bioreactor in Madison, WI, USA - TNR Reactor_6/25/2014_ DNA (SPAdes)... | ecosystem: Engineered > Bioreactor > EBPR >...
TGCGGTGATCGTCGTGCTCGTGCTGCTTGGTCAAGTGCTGGAACTCCGCGCCCGCAGCCGCACCGGCAGCGCGATCAAAGCGTTGCTGAATCTCGCGCCACCGACGGCGCGACAGGTCGTTGACGGTGGCGATCATGAAGTCCCGCTCGACCAGGTGAGAGTCGGCGACTTGTTGCGCGTGGTTCCCGGTGACAAGGTGCCCGTGGATGGCGAAGTCGTCGAAGGTCACTCCAACGTGGAGGAGTCCATGATCACCGGCGAACCGCTCCCGGTGGAAAAGGCCGTCGGCGACAAAGTGACGGGCGGCACCGTCAATGGCCCCGGCAGTTTCGTCATGCGCGCCGAGCGCGTGGGCAGCGACACCTTGCTCGGGCAGATCGTCAACATGGTGGCCGATGCCCAGCGCAGCCGCGCGCCCATTCAAGGTCTCGCCGACAAAGTCGCGGGCATCTTCGTGCCCGTGGTGCTGGTGGTTTCGGTGCTCACTTTCGTGCTGTGGATGTGGCTTGGGCCGGAGCCTGCGCTCGCGCACGCCATCGTCAACGCCGTTGCGGTTCTCATCATCGCCTGCCCCTGTGCGCTTGGTTTGGCGACGCCAATGTCAATCATGGTCGGCGTGGGACGCGGCGCGCAAGAGGGCGTGTTGGTTAAAAACGCGGAGGCACTCGAACGCCTGGAAAAGATCACAACGCTCGTCGTGGACAAGACAGGCACGCTCACGCAGGGCAAACCCAAGCTCATGGATGTCATGCCCAGCGAGGGCTTCGATGCGAAGGAGTTCCTGCGCCTTGCCGCCTCACTGGAGCAGAACAGCGAGCACCCGCTCGCCGCTGCGATTGTGCAGGGCGCGAAGGACCGAGGTGTCGTTATCGAGTCCGTTAAAGATTTTCGTTCCGTCACGGCGGGCGGCGTTGTCGGCACCATCGCGGGTCGTGCGGTGATGATCGGCAAACCCGAGTTTCTGCGGAACGAAAAGGTCATCGGCTTGGAAGCGCTGGAAGCCTCAGCGGTAAAGCTTCAGGAAGAAGGCAAGACCGCGATGTATGTCGCTATTGATGGCAAACCGGCGGGAGTGCTCGCTGTCGCCGACCCGATCAAATCCACTACTCCCGAAGCCATCCGTGATCTTCAAGCGCTTGGGTTGAAGATCGTCATGCTCACCGGCGACAACCGCCGCACTGCTGCTGTGGTGGCGAAACAACTCGGCCTTGATGCCGTGGAAGCGGAGATCGAACCCGCCGGAAAAGTCGCCCATGTGAAGAAGCTGCGCATGGAAGGCAATCACGTTGCGATGGCTGGAGACGGAATCAACGACGCACCCGCCCTCAGCGAAGCGGAAGTTGGTATTGCCATGGGCACCGGCACAGATGTCGCCATGCAGAGTGCCGGAATCACGCTCGTCAAAGGCGATCTGCGCGGCATTGCCAAAGCCATCCGCCTGAGTCGCGCCACCATGCGCAACATCCGGCAGAACTTGTTCTTCGCCTTTCTCTACAACGCACTGGGCATTCCAGTAGCGGCTGGCGCGCTGTATCCCTTCTTCGGCCTGCTGCTCAGCCCCATGCTTGCCGGAGCCGCAATGAGCCTGAGTTCCGTCTCCGTCATCGCCAACGCCCTGCGTTTGAGTCGTGCGAGGCTGGGGTAAACAGCCCTATGAACTCCATGATTTGTTCATTTTACCCTTTGCTCCATGAATATTTGGAGGGATTTCAGATTCAGTGGAGTTCACAAATAATGATCTACGGCAATGCTAACACCTCATCCACGCAACCCCGGCCATGAAACCTGAATATCTCCACGCTATTTCCAATCATGTGCTCGTCATTGGTGTCGGGCTTGGAATTTTCTCCCTTGTTCTTGCCCTGTTCCTGAAAAGCAGGCAGGCGCAGATCGTGGCACTGGCCGTCGTCCTGGTCAGTTCCGCTGCCGCCTATCCGGTGCTGTCTCTCGGACAACAAGCCTACAAATCCGTGCGCGGCATCGCCGATGATCCAGGCCAGGGCTGGCTCGACATCCACATGGAGCGGGCAGAAAGCACCATCTATATCTATTATGCCTTGATGCTCGTCGCAGGGGCAGCGCTTGCTGTGCCAAAATGGAAGCCCAAAACCGCCGTGCCGCTGGCGCTGGCGACTCTGGCCATCGCCGCCGCAAGCATGGGCGTCGGCGGATGGATCAGCTATGCAGGCGGTCGTGTGCGACACCCGGAGTTTCGCGACGGCCCACCCCCTGCGGCAGTGGAGGCGCGTCATCAGCATACGGTGCATGAATAGTCACGACATCATCTCCCGGCGCTCAAATCTGCCGGAATTCGACACAACCAAAAACAAACTCGACAACGAACACACTCCATCATGAACAAACTCATCACCATCATCCTTGCTGCGGTCACCCTCATCACTGTGAGCAGTTGCGCTACCCGCAAGAAATCTCCTGGGGATCAGAACCAGTCCATGCCCGGCATGTCCGCAACCGAGCACGCTAAGATGTAAAATCGGCTCCATGCTCACCTCACGGCGACATCCTTTAACGGGTGCCGCCGTGCCGTCATTTTAACTTACCTCCGCCCACTGCCTGCCAATCATGCGCTACCACATCATCTCCACCCTCGTCAGGCTTGTCCTTCTGTCCTCAGCTCCGGCATTATGGGCGAAGACCGTGAACTACGACCTCAATCTGTCAGAGATCACGGTGAATTATAGCGGCAAGGAGCGACGGGTGATGGCGATCAATGGCTCAATCCCCGGACCGACCCTGCGCTTTACTGAGGGCGATGATGCCGTCATCCGGGTGAAGAATGATCTCAAGGAAGACTCTTCCATTCACTGGCACGGAATCCTGTTGCCGAACGATCAAGACGGTGTGCCGCACGTCAACATGGCACCGATCACACCCGGCGAAACGCGTGAGTTCCGTTTCCGCCTGCGGCATGGAGGCACGTTTTGGTATCACTCTCACAGCGGCTTGCAGGAGCAGCTTGGCATTTACGGCAGCATTGTCATTACACCCAAAGGCGGCGAGCGGATCAAGACGGATCATGACCTCGTGGTGGTGCTCTCCGACTGGACCAACGAAAGCCCTTATGACGTGCTAGCGCAGCTCCGTGCGGGATTTGAGTGGCAGCAGATCAAGAAAGGCACAGCGCAGAGCATCGTCGGGGCCATCCAGAACGACGCGCTGCCGGATATGATCAAGCGTTCGATGAAACGGATGCCCCCGATGGACTTTTCCGATGTGGGCTATGACGCCTTTCTCGCCAATGGCAAACCCGCTGCCGAGTTTCCCGCACAACCGGGGGAGACGGTGCGCCTGCGTTTGATCAATGCCAGCGCCGCCAGCTACTACCATCTCGAATATGCAGGCGGACCGATGCAGATCATCGCCGCCGATGGCACCGATGTGCAGCCAGTCGCGACCGGGCGTTTTCTTTTTGCCATCGCTGAAACCTACGACCTGCTGGTGAAGGTGCCGCAACGTGGCGGAGCATGGGAACTGCGCGCCAGCGCCCAGGATGGCACCGGCCACAGCAGCTTGTTCATCGGCCAAGGAGAACGGCAAACAGCGCCCGATGTGCCGAAGCCCAATGTCTATAAGCCGATGGCTGGAATGGGCGACATGGGTGGTATGAGCGGCATGTCTGATAAGACAGGCAAAGATAACATGAAGGGCATGGATCACAGCGGCATGGCAGGCATGGGCGAGGGCGACATGGCTGCTCCCGAACCCGCGATGGATCACAGCACCATGGCCGGCATGAAAGGCATGTCGCCACCCAAGCCCACGAAGAAACCTGACGCCATGGCCGACATGAAAGGCATGGATCACAGCACGATGCCGATGCCGGCAGAGAAGCAAAGCAGTGCCACCATGAAAGCCATGCCGCCCATGGCTGAAATGCAGAGTATGGACGACCCCGAGCGTCCCGGCAGCCCGTATGAAAAACTGCGTGCCCTGCGCTCCACCGTGATCTCTGGCTCACGCCCGCTCCGTGAATACACCTTCCGTCTCACGGGCGACATGATCCGTTTCGTCTGGACGCTTGATGGCAAGACCTTCTCTGAGGCGGACATGATCAACGTGCGCCAGGGCGAGAAGGTGCGTTTCACCTTCATCAATGATTCGATGATGCACCATCCCATGCACCTGCACGGGCACTTCTTCCGCCTTGTCACCAGCGCCGGAAACCTCTCGCCCATGAAGCACACGATTGACGTGCCGCCCATGAGCAGCCACACCATCGAGTTTGCCGCTGATGAGCCAGGAGACTGGATGATGCATTGCCATGTTCTCTATCACCTCGCCATCGGCATGGCCCGCGTCGTCCACTATGAGGACGCCCCACCCAATCCGCATCTCATGACGGGGGCCATGATGACCGAGCATGATCCGAAGCTCTTCTTTGGCGAAGGCATACTGCTTTCCAACATGACAGAAGGCACCGTCTCCTTGGAGAATAATCGCAACGGCCTCATGGCGCACTGGCAATCGCGTCTCGGCAATGGCAGAGACACCAACTACGAACTCGGCATCGACTACGACCGCTTCATCACCTCCAACCTCAGCACTTTTGCCAGCTACGAGTGGAGTACCGGCATCAACCGGAATCGTGCCATGTTCGGCACCCGCTACCTGCTGCCGTTCCTTATCCAGTCCCAGGCCTCCGTGGACACTGATGGCGACTTCCGTTTTACCGTCAGCAAGGTCTTCCCCATCACTGCCCGATTCTTCCTCTTTGGCCGCGCCCAGTATGACACCAAAGCACGCTGGGAAACCACGGCTGGAGCCGAGTATTTCCTGCACAAGAACCTCTCGCTCGTCGGCCAGTATCACAATCAGTATGGCTGGGGTGCGGGTGTAGGCTTCCGGTTTTGATGTGTAAATGCCTGATGCATTGTTTATGTTATTGCAGATGATGCAGTTAAGACACTGCCACCCTCTTCGTTGACCCCGTGCGGACGTGGGGAAACTCATTGTGCTTCACATCGTCTTGCAAGTGATCTCTTCTTTGTGGTATTGAGACAAGCATGGTATCCACATCAACCGTTACCTCTCTCCTGACCAACTGGCGTGCAGACGCGGGAGGTTCTTATCGTTCATGGTTCCTCTGGGAAGAACGCCTCAAAAATTTCCGCTCCATCCGGCGTGGTTTGGCTGCTGTGGTTGAGGACATTGAGAATGGAAACTTCGGTGCCGCTTACCGAGGCTCATCGCTGGAAACAGTTGTTCATTCAGTGGCCGAACAGCGGCAGATATTCAAAGGAGCAGACCACGCATTTTTATGGAAGCCAAAACTACGCATTCCTGACATCTACGAGAACGCAGACAATCAGAGGGCCTTCGGACGCTTTCTGAGCACTTGTGACTGTTGCACCAGTGAGGCAGAGATTGTTGCGGCCATCCATGCGCTCAACTCGAGGCAAATAAAGGGGCTCGGGCCGGCCGTGGCCAATCTGCTGTATTTTATCCATCCGACTTGGGTGTCACCATTCAACACCGCGATGGTCAAGGGCTACAATGCCTTGACAGGTGCAAAGGTGAAGCTGGGCAGTTGGCAGGAATATCTCGCGATGCGCAGCGGTGTGCTGCGCATCAATCAAGAGCATCGCTCCCTGCTCTCCAACGATCTCGGAGCCATCGCGGGGTTCCTCTTCGATGTGGGAAGCGGTCGCTATCCGCTGCCACCGATGAGTGACGATGCCTCTGCAAAAGCCGCATGGGAAGCCGACATGACAAAAGTCCGGGAGGAGGCGACTGCCCTTTCCAAGCAGCAACTCGTCGCACAGGAGGGAGACCGAACGCATACGGAGATCCAAGGCTGGCTGCGTGATCTGGGTCATGCACTCGGCTTTGATGTCTGGATCGCCTCCAACGACCGCAGCCGCCTGCATGGTGGCGGTAAACTCGGTGACGGCTGCCTGGCAACTCTGCCTGAACCGCTCGCCTCAGCCGCAGGTGTGGAGATGGTTCGTTTGATTGATGTGCTGTGGTTGAACAGGGATAGGCCTGCTGTCGCCGCAGCCTTCGAGGTAGAGCATTCCACCTCCATCTACTCCGGCATCATGCGGATGCTTGATCTGGCCCTCGGAGCTGGTGGCAGTTCGGTGAAGGGTCTCTTTCTGGTCGCCCCTGACAATCGTGAGGAAGAAGTTCGGGCCCAGCTCATGCGCCCGGCCTTCCAGCGCGTGTCGGATCTGCAACTGCGCTACCTGCCTTATGGCGAACTGCATCGACATCGTGAGTCCATCGCTCGTTTTGGCGAGGGATTGAAGGCCATCCATGCGGTGTCGCGCACTCTGATCTGAGGGCAATGCCGGTTATTCCACAATTCGCTTCACCGTATGAATACGAGCTGCTGGAGCTTTGTGTCCGACAATAGCAAAGTGGGTCCAGGTGTCGCGACTATCGATGCTGATGCGCGCCTGCTTGCCGACATGATCGGCGACTGCCGCGAAGACGCCGTGCAGCGTGACAATATAGGAACGGGTGGTGGTGGACACCTGCACCTTATGGATCTCAGAATCGGAATCGTAGCCCAGATCCCTGTCGATGGTGACGAACAGATGATCATGATCATGCTCGGCATGCAGGGCCGGGCTGACCAGCCCCAGCATCAAGAGCGCGAAGATTGAGAGGAACGAACGCAGACTACCGACCTTGGAAGAGCAGATGTGAGTATTCATGGTGGATTACGATGTAAAGACAACTTCCGGCGTCAATTCTATTTCCTGCGGAAATGCGGAGGGAATGGTCATCTCCCGGAGTTGAACCATGGAGTGCAACCGTGTGGCTCATGATCACCCTCAGCTTCATTTAACAACCTAACATCATGAAAGCACGCCCCGCAAAAAAACGCACTCAAGTGCGAGGCCATCGCTCCCCGGCGCATTTTGTCTTCATTCTGCTCACCACGGCGACTGCTGCGCTGGCGGATAACAGCGTCCGGCTTCAAGTCGCCGTCAAAGGGGAACACAACGACCCCAAAGGCAGTGTGCAGGAGGTGCATCAACGCTGGCTGGAAGTTTCCGCCACCGCGTTTCATCTGGAAAAGCCTGAAAGGGTGCGGATCGAATGGACACTGTTTGGTGATGATCTGGCGGCAAAGAAAATTGTCAGGCAGGCGTCAGGCATTGGCACGATGGAACTCGCACAGAGCCAGGTCGCCACGATCAAGACCAAGCCAACCACCTTTACCTACACGCCCCGCCACAGTGTTAAAACAGGCAGCAGCAGCCGCGCGAGGTTCAAAACCGTTGAAGCCACAGGCGCGCGCTATCATGGCTGGGCGGTGCGCGCCTTCATCGGCGACCAGCTCGCAGGCGAGGCTTACAGCATCGGCAGCATCAAAAAGCTTGTGGATAGTTCCAAGTGACTCGGTCGGAACGAACCGTTTAATTCTGCCAATGAAAACCCACCGGGGACTCCTCCCCGGTGGGTTAACTCAACACACTCAACTCCTGTTAGTGACGGGCACTGTGCCCGCCAAAATTGAAATGAATTCCTGGCAGGCTGATGTGGCCGCCATTGTGACTCGGCACGTGGCCGTAGCCATGCTGATAGCTGTTGTGGCCGTAACCGGCATGACCGTAGCCAGACTGGTAGCCAACATGCCCGAAACTTGGATATGACGGGGCATGGCCGTAACCGTGGCGAGACGGATAGCCACCGTGGCCGTAGTTTGGATACGAGGGGACGTGGCCGTAACTGTAACCTGAGTGGTGACCTCCATGCCCGTAGCCGGAATGGCCGTGTGCGGAAGAATGCCCGCCGCCATAGCGCGCATCTCCAGCGTAGGTGGTAGCAGGGACCGCAAGGCCGAGCATGGCGGCCAAAGTTAGATAAGTGGCAATCGTTTTCATAGGAGATGTGGTTTGGTTTGGATTAATGGCCTCAAGGTGAGGTGTGCGTTTCTGACGGCACCGCCGGGGGCCTATTCAAAGTGTTTTCATGGAGTATAACACCGTCGCGAACTCAAGCCCTCATGCTTTCGTCAAATAGTGCGTAGTGGCAGCAATCGGTGAGATAAGCTGAGGGGTTGCGCGGCCGGCGGGGTTTTAGTCTCTCGCCATGAAGTATCAATCACTGCTGACCATCGCTCTTATCGCCTCTGCCGACGTAACGCAGGCGCGCGGCTCTGAAACTCACACAGACGCCCCATTGCCAATGGGGCTCGATCCCGCGCACCTGCACTTGTTGACCAACCACATGCCCATTTTCATCACGCTGTCCGGCTTGCTGGCGTTGGGGATGGCGCTAGTGTGGAACAAGGATCCAGACAGGCGTGTCGCACTGGTGTTGCTGCTCACCGGCACGCTCGGTGGTTTGATGACTTACTGGCTGGGCCAGCAGGCGTATAAACCAGTGCGTGGCCTGGCCGATGAGGTGGGACAGGACTGGCTTGATCTGCACATGGAGCGGGCGGAGCAGTTGATCTGGCTCTTTTGGCTCGCTGCCCTGACGATCACCGGGGCACTGGTTGCAGAGTGGCGGAAGCTTTGGTATGCCCTGCCTGTGACACTGCTCGCCGGTGTCTTGGCTGCGGTTACGCTGGCTTTGTCTGGGTGGATCGCCGACGCAGGCGGCAAAATTCGTCATTCAGAGATTCGCGGAGGCGCGAAGGTCGTCCCAGATGTTCATTCAGGAACTGCTCCGCATGAGCATTGATGCCGTGTGTCAAAAAAAACCAACAAATCGCGAGGGGTTTTTAACTGGACGGCATTTAACCCGCCAACTACGGGAAACGACTCCGCAGAAACCAAGTAACAAGCCCACCACATCATGAAAAAACTCATCGCATCCAGCTTCGCATTTGCAGTCATGCTCTCCATCAGCTCCTGCCAGTCGAAAAAAGCCGGAAACCACGAAGGCCACACACCCCACATTCACGCAGATGGGTCCACACATTACCATTGATCTCAAAAATTGAAAAAACACTGCTCCCTCCACGAACCCAATATGAAAACAACATCCAACATCATTCTCACTGCCCTTGTTGCCGCATTCACCTTTGCCTCAGCGGCTGCGCTGCGCGCCCATGACGGCCACGACCACGACAAACCCTACACACCCGTCACCTGCGTTGTCTCCGGCGACAAGCTCGGCGAGATGGGCAAGCCCGTCGTGTTTGAATACAAAGGACAGGAAATCAAACTCTGCTGCAAGGCCTGCCGCAAAGACTTCGACAAAGATCCCGCTAAATATCTGAAAAAGCTGGCGGGCAAGTAGCCGCATGCTCCATCTGCGGCCTGTCACGCTCTTCAAATCCGGGCCGGCTGAATGCATCCCCCCCATTCACATGAAAACAGTTTTGGTCATCCTCATGACGATTGTCCTGACTCTGCCGGGAGCAGGGTGGGCAGGCTTGATGACCAGACCCGCCTGCGTGGAGGTGAGAATGGCGGGAAAATCCCACTGTCCTTGCTGCAAACCCGACAGATGTGCTTGTTCGCAGCCTGCTGACTCCATTCCGGCCAACGACATACCCACGCCACCGGCACCATTGCGGGTGCCACATGTCTGGATTGGAGCACCAACCGCGCATGACAACCTTGCGCTTGCTCTCTCGCTGGTCGCTTCTGACAAAATTTTGCCGCCCAGCCTTGATGCTGGCTCGTTGCGGCATGCAGCCTTGCTTCTGCATATCTGGTACTGCTGCCCCCTATGGTGACGCTGGACGTTCCCTGCCCGTGATGTGCCCAAGCAAGGGCGCTCATCATCGCGAGTGGAGCGAACGCCTCCGACAGGAATTCGGTCAGGCGGCCTGACTGCCACGCTTAGCCCGATTCTCCGTTCCTTCGCAGCCCTATCCATCGTGCGGCTGCGGACACATCCAAGCCAGCATGCTCCATTTCACCCATGAAGATTTTTTCAACACTGCTCACCGCGCTTTGCGCCTCAACCATTTTCGTCAACGCCGAGGTCGTCGAATACTCCTTGAACATCGAAGAGACACAGATTTCTCCTGCCGGAAAGCCAGTGAAGGCTCTTACCATCAATGGCGGCCTTCCGGGACCGACCCTGCGGTTCAAGGAGGGTGACACCGCTCGCATTCACGTCGTGAATCGCCTCAAGGGCGAGGAAGTCTCCACGCACTGGCACGGACTGTTGGTGCCGAATGTCGAGGACGGCGTTCCCTACCTGACCACACCGCCCATTTTTGCCGGTGAGTCACGCACTTTTGAATTTCAACTGAAACAGTCCGGCACCTACTGGTATCACAGCCACACCGGCCTCCAGGAGCAGCGTGGAGTCCTGGGCAGCATCGTGATCGAGCCGAAGGGTAGCGAGAAGACGCGGGCAGACCGGGATATTGTGCTCGTGCTGTCTGACTGGACCAACGAAAACCCGCACGAAGTCATGCGGACGCTCATGCGCGGCAGTGAATGGTATGCCATCCGGCGCGGTATGGCGCAGAGCATGCTCGGCGCCCACCGGTCCGGCAATCTCAAGGATTATTTCAAACGTGAGAAATCACGCCTGCCTCCGATGGACGTGGCGGATGTCGCTTTTGATGCGTTCCTTATCAACGGCCAGCCACGCTCCAGCATTGAGGCAAAGGCTGGCGAAACCCTTCGCCTGCGGGTGATCAATGCCGCCGCCTCAACCTACTTTTACCTCAATGCGGCCACAGGCCCGTTGACAATCGTTGCGGCGGACGGAATCGACGTGCATCCCATTCAGCAAAAGCGGCTTTTGATCGGCATGGCAGAAACTTATGACGTGACCGTGAAAATTCCAGCTTCCGGGGCCTGGGAGATCCGCGCCACGGCGCAGGATGGCTCGGGCCATGCCTCGACGTTCCTTGGTAACGGGGCTGAGAAACCAGCGCCAGACACGGAGCGCATCAATCCTTACAGCATGAACGCCGCCATCGCTGCCGTGCTCGATCAGCTCGATGAAACCGGCGGTCTCTCAGATGCGCAGGCGTTGGCGGCAGAAAAAGCACGGCCTTTGCCGCCCTACAAACGTCTCAAAGCCACCAAGCCCACCACGCTGCCTTCCCACGCGCCAGTGAGGAAAGTGACTCTCAAGCTCAGTGGAAACATGATGCGCTACATCTGGACCATCAACGACAAAACAGTCGGGGAGGACAGCGTCATCCCGGTCAAGCGCGGAGAAGTGCTGCAACTCGAACTCGTGAACAACAGCATGATGCACCACCCGATGCACTTGCACGGCCATTTCTTTCGCCTGCTCATGCAGGACGGTCCTGACCCGCGTTTCGCGCCGCTCAAGCATACTGTGGACGTTCCCCCAATGAGCCGTCGTTTGATCGAGTTTTATGCCAACGAGGAGAAAGACTGGGCCTTTCATTGCCACCTGCTCTATCACATGCATGCGGGCATGATGAAAGTCATCAGCTACGACGACCAAGGACCGGAGCACAAGCCCTCCATTGACCCCGACATGCTGAATCCACTCTATTTCCTCGTCGATGGCAGCATTCAGAGCCAGATGAGCATGGGCTTCGCCAGATTCATGAATGCGCGCAACGACTTTGGTGTCGTCTGGGAGGCCGGGTATCAGCAGGTCGATCAAGGTCTTGGAGTGGAGTACGAAATCGAGCCCACATGGCAGCGATACATCGACATGCGCTGGATGGCGTTTGCTGGATTCCGGTTCACCAATCTCGAAAACAAGCGCAACACTCCCATCCTCGGCTTCACCCATCTTCTGCCCTACATGTTCAATGCTCAATTCTCAGTCGAGGGCACTGGCAACATGCGCTTCGGCCTGTTTCGCACGCTTCAAATCACCAGCCGTCTCAGTGCTTTCGGTCGCATCGAGTATGACACCAACTCGGCACAGGGACTCGAATGGCTCGCTGGTGCCAACTACACTCTCGGCAAAAACGTCGGCCTCATCAGCAGCTACAGTTCCGATTACGGATTTGGCGCTGGCCTCTCCTTCCGCTTCTAACCCAAAACACATACCACCATGAAAACCACCCTGATTAAATCCGTTCTCAGTTTTGTTACCGCCCTTGCCTTCGTCTCCTGTGCGGGAGGCCCGGCAGGGACGGCGTCTTTGGCCGGTGCCAAAGCCTACCCGCTGAAAACCTGCATCGTCACGGACAATGATCTCGGTTCCATGGGAGACGAGCAACGCATCGTCTATCAAGAACGCGAGCTGAAGTTTTGCTGCGCTCCCTGTGTCGAAAAGTTTAATGCCAACCCTGGCAAATATCTTGCCAAGCTGAATTGAGGCTACATTGCTGGAATCGCCATTTTCATTGGCATCATCCCGATCTCACGACTACCCCGGGTGAAGAAAATGCGACTTTCAGAAAAAGCCTGAGGGATTCGACATGCGGTGGAGTTGAATCTTCACTCACATCTTGCAGTTCACATGAACTACTCCTGGATCAAAACTTTCATCACCTCTTTCCTCTGGATAGCGGTGATCGCTAGTGCCAGGGCGGTGGTCGCGGCTGAAAGCTGCGTCGGTGAACTCAAAACTGCCCGTTGTGAGCAGGGCTGCTGCACGAACGGCGAATGCGGGTGCAGCATGGCTCCTGCGCCGATGCCGGAGGCTCCCAAACCTGCTCTACCTTCGCAGACATCACCGGCGTGCAAGCTCATGCCATTGGGGATGCCTGTGGCTGAAAATGACATCTGCCCTCTGGCTGACAAGCTGGAGACTCGGGCTGTCACCACGCCCGAAGCAGCGCGGCCTCACCGGCCACCCGCGCTGACGCTGCATTGCGCCCTGCTCATCTGAAAACCGGACTCTGATAGGTGAATTGTGCCCGCACGACACGGGCAACGATCTCGAATGTTCCGATCCTATTTTCGCGAGAACCCATGAACCGCATTTCCTTCCCCATTTTGCAGGCATTTGCCTTTGCCAGCCTCAATCTCGCGGTCTTCGCCGCAGATGACTCACCCGCCACGGTCACTTCCGCCTGGATTGGCCGTCTCGCCCTGGAAGCTGTGTCCGCCCATCCCTCCATGCAGGCCGCGAGAGCGCGAACTGAGGCTGCCACCGCAGCTATCGGCGCGATCAGATTATGGCAGGATCCGCAGCTCGGGCTGGGCACACTTTTCGCCAGCCAGATGAGCCGCCAGGGCAACGGTGACATCTCCGTGGGCATTGATCAAATGCTCCCCCGCCCGAAGCTCTACCAGGCGGAAAAGCGCCGAGCGGTGGCGGATGAACTGACACTGAAAGCCACCCGCCAGCAGACAGCGAACGAACTCGGACTGATGGTGGCGCAGGCCGTGCTGGAACTCGCCCTTGCGGATGAGGTGGTGCGCTTGCAGGGCGAAAATGTCCGCTGGCTGCAAACCATCGTGAAAACCGCCGAGGAACGCTCCAAAAGCCCAGATGCGACCGCCACGGAGACCCTGCGGCTGGAAAGCGAACTGGCGGTTCAGAAACAAACCCTCGCCACCGCAGAACGTCAGCGCGGCCAGTATGCCACCACGTTGAATTTGCTGCTCGGACGCCCGGTGGAGCGTGGATGGCCTGCTCTCGCCCTCCCTGGGCGGCCCTTGCCCACCTCCACATTCGCGGCGCTGAAAGTGAGGCTGGAGCGTCAGAATCCCAAGCTCGCCGCCATGCGTCATCAGGTGGATGGAGCGCAGGCGGACGCGGATGCGGCCCGCGAGAAGCGCAAGCCGGCCTTCAGCGTCGGTTTGCAGGTCAATGCCTACTCGGGCGGCAACAGTCAGGATGTGATGACCATGCTGACTGTGGGCATGAACATTCCATGGTTCAATCGCTCCGCCTACAAGGCAGACATCGCCAAGGCGGAGAAACAGCGTGACGCTGCCTCGAATGATCTTGCGGCTGAACAACGTCTCCTGCTCACCCAGTCCACCGCGTTGCTAACGGAGGCGGAGACGAGCCGCCGCGTGGTGGAAGCCTACACGAGCGAGGTGCTTCCCAAATCAGAAAAGGCCGTGGAGACGCTGCAAAACGCATGGATCTCCTCCAAGGCCACGCTGCTCGAAGTACTCGAAGCCCGTCGGGCGCTGCTTCAGGCGAGGCAGGAACAGAAACGGGCGCTCGCAGCTCAAAACGTCGCCACCCAAGCACTGTCCGCGCTCACCGGCAGTCTCGTCACACCTTCATCCCGCTAAGCCATGAAAAACTTCACCACCTTTTTATTCATCATCGCCGCACTCGCCGGAGGCTGGTTCCTTCGCGGCAAATTTAGCGGCACTTCCATGACTGCCGCGCCGTCATCCAATGAGCGCAAGGTGCTCTTTTACCAGAGCGCCATGCACCCCTGGGTGAAAAGCGACAAGCCGGGACGCTGTACCATCTGTGGCATGGCTCTCACGCCCGTTTATGAGGGAGACAAAGGCATTGACGCCTCTGGCGGTGGCGAAGTTGTCGCTCTGACTCAAAACCAGATCCAGGTCCTGCATGTGGAGACGGCGGATGCCAAGGTTCAGCCGCTCACTCGGACGCTGCCTGTGGCAGGCATGATCGATGACAACGCCACGCGCCACCGCATCCTCTCCGCCTACATTGATGGGCGTATCGACAAGCTGCATGTGAACTTCATGGGCGCGGAGGTCGCGGAAGGGCAGCCACTCGCGGAGTTCTACAGCCCGACATTGCTCCAGTCCGAGCGCGAGTATCGCCAGCTCACCGGCGATCTGAAAAAGAACACCGGCCTGCGGCTGCGACAGATGGGCCTCACGCCAGCGCAGATCGAGGCACTGGATAAAAAAGCCGGTGACGCGCTGACCTCCCAGATTCTCTCTCCCATCAGCGGCACAGTCGTGGGGCAGAACGTCTATGAAGGCCAGTATGTGACGGCAGGGGAGAAGCTTCTGGAAATCGCGGATTTCTCGACCATGTGGTTTCAGTTCCGTGCCTATGAGCAGGACATGCCGTGGATCGAAATCGGTCAAAGTGTGACCGTGACCACGCCCTCTCTGCCCGGAAAATCCTTTGAGGGTAAAGTCACCTTCATCGACCCGAATTTCGATGAAACCACACGCTCCACCAAGGTGCGCGTCGAGCTGGCAAACCCTCTCATCAATGGCCGCCGGGTGCTGCTGCACCGACTGTATGCTGATGGTGCGCTTAAAGTCGCAGCGCCGGCCATGCTCACCGTGCCGCGCTCCGCCGTCATCGAGACTGGTCCCGAGGCCGTCGTCTATGTAGATCGGAGCGAAGGGGCCTACGCCCGCACCGTCGTAAAACTAGGCCGTCGTGGCGACAAACTGATGGAGATACTCTCTGGCATCCAAGCCGGAGACAAAGTGGTGACGAATGGCAACCTGCTCATTGATGGACAGGCGGAAATGAACCGCTCCTTCATGTCGCCCGTGGAGCCGATGAAAACCGCCGCACCCATGGCCGCGCTAAACGAGACGCAAAAGCAGGCCATCAGTGATTTTGTCAAAGTATCTGATGCTATGGCGGCAGCGCTGGCAGCAGACGATCTGGCTGCCTTTAACAAAGCCAGTGAACCCGCCATGAAGCAGGCTGGCGCACTGGTTGAAGCGCTACGTTCGCCAGAGGGTAATCTGGACACACTCGATGCCCTGGAAAAATCCCGGCACTTTCATGGCTTTGAAGACATTCAAAAGGCGCGCGTCGCCTTTCACACATTCACTGTCGCAGCGACCGCCGTTTTAGAGCCGCTGAGGATGGCTGATGGCGCTCCCACATTCAATGTCTGGGAATGCGCCATGGTAGATCAAGCCATTCCCGATGCGCCAAAGAAAGGCCGCTGGGTGCAAATGCCAGGCCGCGCGGGGGAAAATCCCTTCTTCGGAAAAGAAATGCTCAACTGCGCCAAGGAAATCAAACGCTGAGAATCACACACTCCGAGACTGCCATGAACCAGATCACCAACTTTATTGCTGAGACTAAAGCCCTGTTAGCCCACACCTACAACGACAGGCCAGGTTTGAAATCAACTCACACCCTGGAAGGCATGAGCTGTGGCTCCTGTGTGACAAAAATCACCAACAAGTTGCTTGAACACCCAGACATCATCGCGGCTGAGGTCACTTTGCAGCCGCCGCAGGCCACAATCACCAGTCGAAAAACATTGGCCGACGATGACTTGAACACCTGGCTGCAACCGTTCGGGCATTATCGCGTCAAATCGACTGAGGCAGAGCCATCGCTGCCCGCAGGAGATGCCACCACCTACCGCCCGCTCATCCTGCTTTTGCTTTATCTGCTCACCGTCACCGCAGCGGTAATGGCGGCCTCGGGAGGTTGGAACACATCACTCGCCATGCGGGTCTTCATGGGCGGCTTCTTCATCGCGTTTTCGTTCTTCAAGCTCCTCGATCCTCGCGGCTTCGCGGACGCCTATCGCGGCTATGACCTCGTGGCGAGGAAATGGCCCGCCTACGGCCTCATCTATCCCTTCATCGAGCTTGGGCTTGGCCTCGCCTATCTGGCGAATGTGCAGCCGATGCTGGTCAATGCCGTCACGGCTGTCGTCATGGCCGTGAGCCTGGCAGGCGTGCTGCGTGCCGTGTTCTCCAAACGAGCCATCCGCTGCGCCTGCCTCGGCACGGTCTTCAAGCTGCCCATGTCCACCGTCACCATCATTGAGGACGGCCTGATGCTCGCGATGGCCGTGCTGGCACTGGTGTTGCCTCACTAACATTCACCACCCGCCATCATGATCGAAGCCATCATTCACTGGAGCCTGAAAAACCGCTTCCTCGTCGCTTGCGCTGCGCTCTTGCTAGTCGCCCTTGGGGTACGGGCCATCTATCTCACGCCGGTCGATGCGATTCCCGATCTCACGGAGAACCAGGTGCTCGTGTATGGCGAGTGGATGGGTCGCAGCCCGCAGGAGGTGGAGGATCAGGTGACCTTCCCGCTTTCCACCGGCCTGCAAGGTCTCGCCGGAGTCAAAGAGGTACGCGCGACATCGATGTTCGGCTTCTCGCTCGTCACGATCATCTTCGAGGACAAAGTGGACACCTACTTTGCCCGAGCGCGAGTGCTGGAGCGCTTGAACTACCTGCAAGGCTCCATGCCAGAGGGGGTGAAGCTGCAGCTCGGTCCCGATGCTTCGGGTCTCGGCTGGGTGTATCAATACTACTTCCACGTTGATCCCACAAAAGCCAAGGATGGAGGTTATGACCTCGCTGAGCTGCGTTCGCTTCAGGACTGGTATGTACGCTACCAGCTCGCCAGCGTGCAAGGTGTTGCGGAGGTGGCAAGCATAGGCGGTTTTGTGAAGCAGTATCAGGTCGAGCTGAACTCCACCAAGATGCGCATGTCGAACGTCACGCTCATGGATGTGATGACAGCGGTGCAAAATGCCAACCTCAATGTGGGCGGCAAGGTGGTGGAAGAAAATGGAGCTGAGTTCGTGCTGCGTGGGATTGGCTTGGTGAAGAGTCCAGAGGATCTGGAACTCGTCACCGTGAAGGCGATGGAGGGCACGCCCATCTATTTGAAGGACATCGCCACGGTGCAGATCGGCGGCGACTTCCGCCGTGGAGCGCTCGACTTGAACGGCCATGAAGCCGTTGGCGGCACGGTGGTCATGCGCACGGGTGAGAATGCCAAGGCGGTGATCGAACGCATCAAAGAAAAGATCGCCCAGATCGCGCCCAGCCTGCCGCCGGGCGTCAGCATTAAACCCTTCTATGACCGCAGCGAGCTGATCGACAGTACCATCGGCACGCTCAAGCATGCGCTGCTGGAGGAGTTCATTCTCGTCACGCTCGCGCACATCATTTTTCTCTGGCACTTCCGCAGCATCCTCATCGTTACGCTGCCGCTACCCATTTCCATCCTGATCTCGTTCCTGCTGATGAAGGAGTTCGGCATCACCAGCAACATTATGTCCCTCACCGGCATCGCCATCGCCATCGGCGTGCTGGTGGATGCGGCCATCGTCGTCACAGAGAACGTCATCCGGCATTGTGAGGAAGCGGAGCACAAGAAAGGCGGGCGACTGAGCGCCAAAGAAACCTGGGATGTCACCCTCGTCGCCTGCACGCAAGTTGGACGGCCAATCTTCTTCGCCATGGCGATCATCATCCTGGCTTTCGTGCCAGTGTTTGCGCTAACGGGGCAGGAAGGGAAGCTGTTCCACCCGCTCGCCTTCACCAAGACCTTCGCCATGATCGGCTCCACACTGCTCGCGGTCACGCTGGTGCCTGTGCTTTGCTCGCTGCTCGTGCGCGGTCCGTTTCATGCGGAGGAAAGCAACATCGTGATGAAGTTCCTGCTGCGCCTCTATGAACCGACGCTCAACTGGGCGCTGGGTCATCGGAAAACAGTCATCACCGCAGCAATGTGCATTCTCGCCGTGGCACTCCTCACCGCCTTTGGCCTGCCACGCTCAACGGTGAAGAGCATCCGCGATGCAGGCTATCCGCGTCTCAGTGAGATAGTCACCGGTTTTGGTAAAGAATTCATGCCGCCGCTCAATGAAGGCAGCCTGCTCTACATGCCGGTGATGATGCCAAAGACCGGTCTCAAGGAAATCCAGCGCGTCATGTCCTGGCAAGACACGGTCATCGCCGCCACGCCCGAGGTGGCATCTGTCGCGGGCAAGCTGGGCCGCTTTGAAACCGCCACCGATCCCGCTCCCACTGAGATGCTGGAAACGACGATCATGCTCAAGCCCGAATACATCCCCGATGGCCGCTGGAGCGTGAAGCGCAATCCCGTCTGGCGCGATGGCATGACGGTCGAGAAACTGAAGGCCGAACTCACCGAGAAGATGAAGCAGGTGCCCGGTTATGTGCCCGCGTTCCTCCAACCAATCGAGAACCGCATCCTCATGCTCTATACCGGCATTCGCGCCCAGGTCGGTGTGAAGATTTATGGCGACAACCTCGACAAGATTCAGCGTAAAGCCTTCGAGATCGAGAAACTCATCAACGGCATTGAAGGTGCGGCAGGTGTCTCGCCCTCGCGTGTGCAGGGCAAGCCCATCCTCGCCCTGCAAGGCATCGAAGGGAAGATGTTCAAGCCCATGGCGCTTGTCGTCATGCTCGCGCTCGGTGGTTCGCTCGTCCTCGCCGTCACTTTGATGCCCGTGCTGTGCTCCTACCTGCTCGGTGGCAAGATTGATGAAAAAGACAACTGGCTCGTCACCTTTACCAAGCGCCTCTACTCGCCGCTGCTGCACTTCGGTCTGCGTTTCCGCCTGCTCATCGTGCTGCCCATGCTCGTGATGTTCGGCTCCTCGCTGTGGGTGCTTTCTCGCATGGGTTCCGAGTTCATCCCGCAGCTCGACGAGGGCGATTTCTCCTTCCAGTTCATCCGCAGCAGCAGCGCCGGGCTTTCCTCCGCACTTGATTTGCAGAAGCAGAGCGAGGCCGTCATCCGCCGCGACTTTCCCGAGGTGAAGGAAATCTTCTCCCGCATTGGCACCGCTGAAGTCGCCACCGATCCCATGGGGCCGAACGTCGCCGACACCTACCTCATGCTCAAACCGCGTGATCAGTGGCGCACTGAGAATGGCCAACCCATCAGCAAGGAACACCTCGGGGAGATCATGCGCAAGGCGCTGCTCGATCAAGTGCCCGGCCAGAACATCCTCGTCACGCAGCCCATCCAGATGCGCTTCAATGAGATCATGGCCGGAGCACGCGCCGACCTCGTGTGCAAAATCTTTGGCGACAGCTACGACGAACTCGAACGTCTCGCGGGTGAGGTTCGCACGGTCATCGGCAGCATCCCCGGCGGCGGCGAGACGGAGTTCGACAGCATCGGCAAGAACCCCATGATCGAAATCCAGCCCGACCGTGAAGCCATGCGCAAGTTCAACGTCCACGCCGAGGAACTGAACCGTCTGATCGAGACGGCGCTCGCCGGAACCGAGGTCGGCATGTTCATCGAAGGCAACCGCCGCAGCCCCATCGTCGTCCGTTTGGGCGAAGACCGCCGCAGCGACCTCGAAGGCATCAAACGCCTCGCCCTGCGCACCGACGACGGCGGGATGCTCGCACTCGGCCAGGTCGCCAAGATCGTGCTCGTGCCCCAGCCCGTGCAGATCGCCCGCGAGGACGCGCAACGCCGCGTCAGCATCCTCATCAACGTGCGCGGACGCGACACGCAAAGCTTCGTCGAAGAAGCCACACGCCTCATCCGCGAGAAGGTGAAGTTCCCCGATGGCTATTACTTCGAGTTCGGCGGCCAGTTCAAGAACCTGCAAGAAGCCAAGGCCCGCCTTATGATCGTCGTGCCGCTCGCACTCGCCTTGATCTTCGTGCTCATCTTTTTGAGTTTCGGTTCGCTGCGACAGGCCACGCTCATCTTCCTGTGCGTGCCGCTGGCCGTCACGGGCGGCATTTTTGCGCTGCATCTGCGCGGCATGCCCTTCACCATCAGCGCCGCCGTCGGCTTCATCGCCTTGAGCGGCATCGCCGTCTTGAACGGCATCATGCTCATCAGCTTCATCAACCAACTGCGCAGTGAAGGCCGCGAGCTGCGCGAGGCCGTCGTCGAAGGCACGCTCGCCCGTCTGCGGCCCAAGCTCATGACCGCCCTCGTCGCCAGCCTCGGCTTTCTGCCCATGGCGATTGCCACCGGCGCGGGCGCGGAAGTCCAGCGCCCCATCGCCACCGTCGTCATCGGCGGCATTATCACCTCCACTTTCCTCACCCTGCTCGTCGTGCCTGTGCTCTACGACTGGATCGAACGGAAAACCAAACCACAAACAAACACACCATGAAAACACTGCTGCACATCCTCGTCATCGCCGCCCTCGCCACCGGCTCCGCCTTTGCCGACGCCAAAGTCAAAGCCGGTCCGCGCAAAGGACTCCTCCTCGAACTTGGCGGCAAAAGTGCCGAGTTCTTTGTCGAGAAAGACCGCAGCATCAGCATCGCCGTCTATGACGCCGCGCTGAAAGCCCAGCCCGCCACCACCGAAGTCATCACCGCCACCGCAGAAGCCCCCAGCGGCAAAGTGAAGATCGAGTTCGAGAAGAAAGGCGATCTCCTCGTCTCCAAAACCAAACTCCCCGAAGGCGAAGGCTATCAAGTCGTCCTCCAAGCCAAGTCCACCCCCGAAGCGAAAACAAAAAACTTCCGCATCAAGCTCCAACTCCACACCTGCAAAGAGTGCGGCAACCCCGAATATGCCTGCACCTGTGATGAGTAACTGCTCGCGCTAGTTGCTCAATTAACATCCGTTATGCCCGGCTCCCGGCATGGCGAATGCCTCCCATCTTGTCTCTAAACTTTTTCTCGGATAAATTCACTTCATGGCCTGTGATTGCGATATTGAGGTTAGAGACGCCTCGCAGAAAAAAATCCTGCTGACATTGCTTCTTATCAATGGGGTAATGTTCATTTCCGAAATCGGGGTCGGCATAATGGCCGACTCGACAGGCGTCATCGCGGACTCGCTCGATATGCTCGCTGATGCAATGGTTTATGCTATAGGCCTTGCTGCCGTCGGAAAGGCTCTTTCCCGAAAGAACGACGCGGCGCGTGTCAGTGGCTATTTCCAGGTCGGAATCGCAGTCCTTGTCATGGTTGATATTATTCGGCGCTTTGTCGGCGGCAGTGAGCCAGTTTCGTCCTTAATGCTCATCATCTCATGCGTGGCGCTTGCCGCCAACCTGTTTTGCCTCTACCTCATTTCAAAAGAAAGAACCGGCGAGGTCCACATGCGGGCGAGCTGGATATTCTCCAAGAACGATGTTCTCGCAAATCTCGGTGTCATCATTGCCGGTGCGCTAATTTACTTCACTGGCTCCCGATGGCCTGATCTCATTATAGGGTCTATCATCACCATCGTTGTCCTGCGAGGCGGCTTTCAAATACTCAAAGAGGCCAAGGCCGACAAAGAAGCTCAGAAGGCAGGTTAGCCCCGCTGCTTTCGCTGGAAGTTTGACGCAGCGGCAGCATTCGCAAGACTGCAATGCTGTTAGCTCAGCCCTGATGTGAAACCTCAGTCTTCACGTTTACCCTTCGTGTAGTAAACGCCTCTGCCTCGCCCATGGCGTGTGAGCATTCCTGCATCTACCAACTCGGACATCTTCGCCTTGAGCGTATTGCGGTTTGCGGCGGTGGCTTTGACCGCCTCAGCAAGCGTTATGCTCTCCGCGTCGTCCAGCAATCGCATCACAGAGGCGGCCAGCGGTGAACTGGCTTCGACACGTTTTTGCTCGACCTGTATCTTTGCATTCAAGTTGTCTTTCTGACGCACGAGGCAACGCAGGAAGAACAGCAGCCAGGCATCCCATTCCACCCTCTTCTTCCGCATCGTCGCCTGCGTCTTTCTCAGCGCCTTGTAGTAGAACCCTTTGTTCTCCTCGATCACCGACTCCAGCGAGGCATACGGCACATAGCTGTAGCCGTGCCGAAGCAGCAGCAACGTCGTCAAGACCCGCGACAGCCTGCCATTTCCATCTTGAAAAGGATGGATGGCAAGGAACCACACCACAAAAACTCCTGTGATGAGCAGCGGGTGAAGGTCGCCATCACGTTCGGCCTCGATCATCCATTCGACCAGCCGCTTCATGGCAAAGGGCGTCTCAAACGGCGATGCCGTTTCAAAGACGATGCCAAGCTGGTTTCCTTTTGCGTCGAACGCAGCCACATGGTTGTCCAGCGTCTTGTAGTCGCCACGATGACGCTCGTCTTTGCTCGAAAACTGGAGCAGCGTTTTGTGAAGCTGGCGGATGTGATTTTCCGTGACCGGGATGTGCTCGAACGACTCGAACACCGTGTCCATCGCAGCCGCGTAGCCCGCGACTTCTTCTTCATCCCTGCTTTTGAACTCCTGAATTCTGAGTCCTGACAAAAGCGTGGCG
>Ga0209573_1002569_pt1 | contig 22716 bp, 14 predicted proteins | sample TNRBio252014_DNA_FD_185870 | JGI IMG/M metagenome (GOLD analysis project Ga0209573, IMG submission 185870) | Wastewater treatment Type I Accumulibacter community from EBPR Bioreactor in Madison, WI, USA - TNR Reactor_6/25/2014_ DNA (SPAdes)... | ecosystem: Engineered > Bioreactor > EBPR >...
TCAAACACCCAGAAATCGCGCCGCCACTCTTCTGAGTCGGGAGCCGATGCCGCTGCGATAGCGCAAGCCGGCGGGCAGCATGCGCCAGACCCTGCGAAGGATGGATATCAGGCTGGCGCGGGTTACATTAGCCTTCAGCAACGTCGATTCGAACAGAGCCGTTCTCTGTACGAAGCCGAACTGTTGCGCTTGTCGCAGGCCGGTGTTCCGCACCAGCGCCCGCAGTCTCGCAAAGAAGGGGCGACTCAAGACCTCCCAGTGGAAACCCTCGACGAAGAACGCTTCGGATTTTACGCTGCACTGATTTCGGTAATCGGGGTCGCGAACAAATCGATTGACCTCCCTGACCAGGCCTTCCGTATCGCTGGAATCCACCACGGCCCCGGCGCCCGATTCCCGCACCACCTGCTCGACGAAGGTCGTCCTGAATGCAAGGACCGGCAATCCCGCTGCCATGTATTGCGAGAGCTTGTTCGGGCAGCAGTTGGCGTAGTTCAGACCCGTCGGGGTGTATGGAATCAGCCCGACATCGAATTCCGCGGCCGCCGCCACGAGTTGCGATTCGTCCACCGCCGGAGCGAATATCACTCTTGTGCCGTGGATCCCCAGCGACTTGGCCAGCCGGATCATATCGTGACGGTATTCGTTGTCGGGACCGCGCAAGACCAGCACGGCTGCCGAATCGGTCCGGGGCCACGCCTTGATCAGGATGTCGATTCCCCGCGCCGGTGCGAACCCTCCCTGGAAGAGGAAACGGCATTTGCTGCCTGCCTTCCCGGTGTTTTTCGAAGCCTCGCGCGCCGGAAGCTTGGCAGCGATCGGCTCGGCATTGGGCGTACAGAAGAACGGGACCCCGTACAGCCTGGTCATGTGCGCAGCGAGACCGGGGGTGACCGTCTGCGCGTAATCGACCTGCGAGACCAGCCGCTTTTCCAGCGAAACCCAGAAATCGTGCTCAAAACCGGCTTGGTCGACATCGGCTGCCGGCCAGAACTCATGCGCATCGTAGATCAGCGGTACCTTGAATCGCTCCTTGAGAAAGACGCCGGCGAGCAGGGTGTCGAGGTCCGTCGCAATGATGGCATCGACACCGACCAGGTTGTCCGCATGGCGGATCAGCGTGTAGGCGACGTCCAGAATGTAGGAAACATGCCAGCGGAAATGATTGAAGCGCGCTGAATCGCCACAGTCCAGAACCGCCCGCAATTCCCTCTCGCTGACCGATCGAATCGAGATCAGTGCGGCGAACTCGAGCAGCGCTCGCGATTGCTCCGCGGAAAAAATCAACTGCTTGATGACCCCCAAATCGTCAATGCACTCGCGGCGCGGGATCGACCAGACGAAACCGGCATCCCGGCTGCCGCTTTCCGTCGGAGCGCTGTTCGGAATTCGGCTGACGCCCAATTGATGCACCACGCAATTTGGACCGACGCCGGCGGCAATCCAGGCGCAGCGCGGGTCGCGTTCGGGCTCGTGCGCCACCAGCAACAAGACATTCGATTGCCGCTCCCCACCGACGCCGGTTCCTCCGGACTCGCCTGCCGGCATTGGCCGCCCATCCCTCCTCGCGGGATATTTCTCCGCCTTCTCGGCAATTGCGTCCATGATCGCTTTCGCGTACGACTCATAACGTAACGCCTTGAAGTCCAGCAGCGCCGACTTGCAGTTCGCGATCAATCGGGCGCAGAGCGCGTGGTCGCGCATGGCTTCAGCAACGTCATCGAAATCTGACGCATCCGCCCGGATCGGGATGTAGTGCTCCCACGGCTTCAGGATTCCGCTGTAGGCGCCTTCCACGAGAATCTGGCAGCTTTCCAGCATGCCCGCCTCAAGCACACGCGGAGAAATCGCGGTGAACTCGTGCTCGCGATCCAGTCCCGCAAAGCATGCCTCCTCGACTTCCTCGAACGGAGCCTGCGGGTGCTCCTTGAGGTATGCCCTGACGGATCGCTGAATGCTTCCTGTCGGATCGAGCAGGCTGCTCCCGCTATTGGCCCCCAGGGAGAACTTGCAGTCGTTGATGAATTTCAGCCACGAGTGCCCCAGAAGCGCGCCACCGTCGCCAACAACGATGTCGGTAACGAATCCCGCACGGATCGCCCTTGCCTTGACCGCCTCACCGATTCGCCACTTGTTATCGCCCAGCGCACCGAAATACGGCGGAAGCTTGCGGGCCCTGTAGCCGATATCGATCGGGCGGCCCGCCCAAGCGGAGGGCCTGGTGTAGAGAAGCGAATCGTCGATGTATCCGGTGTAGGCGAGGCGAATCGTGCCCGCCTGCGAATACTTCGGGTAGAGGACATCCCAGTTTCCATCGATCACGGAAAAAACGACGTCGACATTCCACTCGCACATCCACTCGTCGAGCACCGCGTTGCAATCGTATTCGTCCTGGGGAAGCGCCACCTTGACCGCCTGCAGGTCCTTGATGAACGCATAGTCACGCTTGATCGCCTCAAGCCGGTTGTCTTCCGCCCATCTGGCGGCCAGAAGGGTGACATCCAGAACAACTGCATCAAACCCGATACCGATCAACTCGGATGCAGAGCCGACCGTGGTATCGTGGAACACGTACTCGTGCTCTGGATAGTGCGCACGGAGCGCGGCAACGTGCTTCGTGAGAAAGACAGGGGCAGCCGAAGGATCACCCAAGCCATGCAGTACGAGAATCCTTAGTCTGCTCACTACCGGATCCCGTCCACGAACTGCCGATGCCAGAGTTCCAGGCCCAACAAGGCCCACAGGTTGCGGCCATAGACGCTTTGCGAATCGAGCACCCGGTCGATCGACATGCCCGCGCTCAAATAAGAGCGCGAGCGCGCCCGCTCGGAGCCGAGGATGTCTCCGATCAGGTCGCGCGCGCGCCCGCCTTTCTTGAGCCAGAGGTTCAGCGGTACCGGGAAGCCCATCTTGTCCTTGCGCTCCCGGATTGCGACAGGCAGCCGGTCGGAGAATACCGCCTTCAGCAGGCGCTTGAGTTCGCCGTTCTTGAACTTGATGTCTGCCGGAATGGTCGCCGCGAACTCGACCAGCGGATGATCCAGGAAAGGAACCCGCGCCTCGACGCCGTGCGCCATCGACATCCGGTCTTCCACCTGCAGCAGCGCCGGCAACAAGGTCTTGAAGTCGAAATGGGTCATCGAGTCGAAATACGACTCCTTGCCGACATTGCTGCCCCAGAAAATGCTCTTGAACTCGTCGAACGTCCCGCGCTGATCCATCGCCTCCGGCGCAAGGATTCCGCCGAAGGTGTTGGCCCGGTTAACCAGGCGCCAGTACCGTTCGTCGCGCTCGCCGAACAGGCCGCTCGCCCAGAACTCGCGCAGCATCGGCTTGTACTGGCGCAACGTGGCCAGATTGGGGATGATTGATTCATAGGTCACGAGGAAATTGCCGCTGTGCAGCGACCCGTCGATCGCGCCCTTGATGCACTGCTCGAAGTAAGCCACCAGGTAGCGGGCATAGCCTCCGAAGATCTCGTCCCCGCCCTGCCCGCCCAGAACCACCTTGATGTTCTCTCCCACCCGCTTCGACACCATGTACTGGGGAAAGGACCCCGGACCAGCGGTCGGCTGGTCGAGGTGCCAGATCACCCTGGCGATGTGGTCGACAAAGTCGTCCTCATCGATGTCGGCAACGTGCAACTCCATTCCGTTTTCGTCTGCGAGCGCCCGCGCATAATGGGACTCATCAAAATCCGGTCCATCGGTAAAACGCCCGTTGAACGCCTTGAACGGCCCATCGGGGCGGACGTCACGGGCCATCGCAGCGAGCAGACTCGAATCCACGCCGCCACTCACATAGCTCCCCACTTCCACATCGGCGCGCAAGTGGAACCGTACCGAGTCCTCCAGCAAGTCGCTCAACCGCTGCGCGAACCAGCGTTCCGTGTGGTGGTAGTCGATGTCGTAATGAACCTCCCAGTATTTCCGGGGAGAAGGCGTTTGCCCGGGCGCCACCACCGCGCAGTGCGCTGCCGGCATCTGCCAGACGCCCGACATCAGGGTCTTGTTGCCCAGACAGAACTGGAAGGTGAAATAGTCGGCAAGCGCGTCCGCATTGACCGCACGCTCCGACAGAAACGGCAGGAGCGCCTTCATCTCCGAAGCGAAATAGAAACCTTCCGCCGTGTTGGCCCAGTAAAGCGGCTTGATGCCAAAGCGGTCGCGCGCAAGAAACAGTCGTTGCTCCTTCGCGTCCCAGATCGCGATCGCGAACATGCCGCGCAGACGATCCAGGGACGCTTCGCCCCATTCCTGAAATGCCCTGAGAACCACCTCGGTATCGGAATGGGTCCGGAACCCCTCGCCGCCGAGTTCCGCGCGCAACTCGATGTAATTGTAGACCTCGCCGTTGAAGACGATCGTATACCGACCATCCTCGCTCGACATCGGCTGGGTGCCGCTCTCGACATCGATGATGGCAAGACGGACATGACCCAGGCCAACCTGCCCGTTCGCGGAAATCCACTTGCCCGATCCATCGGGGCCGCGATGGCGAATCTTCTCTAGCCCCGCATCAAGTTCTTTGCCGGACTCAAGGATTGACCTTGAATTCTTCGCAACAAATCCAAATACCCCGCACATGTGCTATCTCGCTTCCAGTCCGATTTTCTTAATGAATGTCAGGAGAAGAAAGGGAACCGGCACGCCACCACCCCGACCGATAGATGCTCAACCACTCCGACAAACTGATCCACCGCCACAGCGCCCAGGAATGGTTGGCACTTCCTGCCTGATGCTCCTTCCATAGCGCCTCGACTCCGCCCTGATCGTATCCCGGAACCCCTTGCAAGGCGGAGTCCAATACCCGCTCGAGCGCCCAATCACGCAAGCTCGCTCGAAGCCAATTGTCGAGCGGCGCCGCGTAACCAACCTTGTCGGCACGCCAGCGGATGGAACGCGGAATCGAATTGCCAGCAGCCTCCCTGAGGATCCACTTTTGCCAGCCGTTCCTGATGTAAAACCCGTCTGGCAAAGTGATACAGAAATCCACCAGATCGTAGTCAAGGTAAGGTAAACGACCCTCGCGCGAAAATGCCATAGAGTTCCTGTCTGCGTATCGCAGCAGCATTGGCAGACTGTTGTACAAAAGCGCGTCGGAAATCGTCCTGCGCAGTCGAAATCCCGGTTTGGCCGGCGCCGTGCCGACCGCGTAAGGGTAGTGAAACACCGAAGACGAAGGCTTCCCCATCTCGCGAAGTTCGTCGGCAGAATACGCAACCGAGGCGTTGAACCGACGCTGAGATTCCTGGAACTGCCCGCTCGCGATGCGCAGACGACGATTGAACTTGTCTGACTCCCTTACCGCAAGCGCCAAACGCCCCTGATCGAGCAGGTCGAGTTGCCGTTGCTTGAAGTAAAACTGGTAGCCCGCGAGCAGTTCATCCGCACCCTGCCCGTCGAGAAGCACCGTCGTGTCGTTCTGGCGGGCGAGGCGCGCCACGCACCATTGCAGATAGATCGATGCGGACAGGAACGGCTCCTCCTGGTGCCAGTGCAGCAACGCCGACTCCTCGGCAAGGCGCAGGGGGTCGGGCGTGACCTGGAAGGAATTGACGCCGGTGTGCGCCACGACCGCGTCGACCTCCCTGCCTTCCGACATGGTCGGGTCGTCGGGAAACACGGCAGAAAACGTGTTCTGGGCGAAGCTGGACTTGCCACGCTCGCGGGACAGATAGCCAACGATGACCGAGGAATCCAGCCCACCCGAAAGACTCGAGCCTACCGGAACGTCGGCCCGGAGGCGCAGGGTAATGCTTCGCTGCATCAACTCCGAAAATCTCTCCACCGCATCCCGCGGCTTCAGGTCATGATCGATCGCGGTGTAATCGGGCGTCCAATAGCGCCAACGCCGCTCCTCGGTTCCATCTTCGCGGAACCACGCCGCATGTGCCGGCGGAAAGCGCTCGATGCCCTCGAAGAAAGTCTGCCCGTCATCTTCATACCAGGCGCCCGATCCGAACCGGTTGAGCGCGTCCTCGCTGACGGTGCAAGGCATGAGGGGATGAACGAGGATCGCCTTCATCTCGGAAGCGAACGCGACCGTATTGAATCTTCCCCTGCCTACAAACAGGGGCTTCTCGCCAAACCGGTCACGGGCCACGAACATGCGGCGCGATTGCTCGTCCCACACCGCAAAGGCGAACATGCCATTCAAACGCAAAAGGACCGCTTCGCCCCACTGCCAGAACGCCGCAAGCAACACCTCCGTATCGCTGCGTGTCGCAAACACATGGCCAAGCCCGGCGAGTTCGTTCCTCAGTTCAACGAAGTTGTAGATTTCTCCATTGAAGACGATGCGCAAGCGGCCATCCGCCGTCACCATCGGCTGATCTGCCGAGTGCGACGTGTCAATGATCGACAATCGCCGATGCGCCAAGGCAACTCTTCCGCCGTTTCTGATCCAGTTCGATCCGTTGTCGGGCCCCCGATGAAGCAGGCGGTCCCTCATTGCCGACAACAGGTCATCCCGTATGGGTATCGCAGAGGAGATGATGCCTACAAACCCGCACATATCACCTACCTACCCTGCGGGCTACCCAACGAGCAATCGGCCGAAACCTCACCTGAATTCCCCCCGGAAGGCGCTGCCAGGCCTTTCTCGAAACACGATACGCGATATTCCGAAAGTCACCATTCGCTGAATCCGGAATCGAGCCCCTCAACGGCCGCACTGGAGTGACAAGTGCTGCGGTCTCTGCGGTCTCTGCGGTCTCTGCGGTCTCTGCGGTCCCCTCAGATGAACCAAGCGCGGGCACGGGATCACGATACACAGAAAACGCTCGCGTCGGCCAGCGCGACAGGCCTGACAAGGGCTTGTCAGAGACCTCATTCAGTAGTCTCTGATACATGTTGGCGCTGACTGATTCCCAATTGAACGAATTCCGGAAACATGCTTCTGATCTGGAAGCCATGGCAGTCCGCTCCGCATCATGGGATGCGAACCACGCAATCTTCTCGACCAACAGAACTTCCCTGCTGAAATCAACAACCACCCCGCAGTCAGCAGCCGTGATGATCTGGCGCACGAAACTCGAATCATTGGCCAGTATCGCCAACCCCGCCGCCATGTATTGCGACATCTTGTTCGGGCAGCAATTGGCGTTGTTGGTATTTGAAGGCGGATAGGGGATCACGCCCACATCGAAGGACATCGCCTCACTCACCAGTTCGTCCTCACCGACGGCAGGAAGGAACGTCACGGACTCCCCGGAAAGTCCCAGATCCGACGCCAAGCCGATCAATGACGACTTGAACTCCCCTTCCGGTCCCCGCAACAAGAGCTGTGCATTCGTTGGCGCGCCCTTCCAGGCATGGAGCAGTTCTTCGAGCCCTCGCCCCGGTGACAGCAGACCCTGAAACAGGAACCGTACCTTTGACCCGCCTGGCCTAGCCATCGCAGCCCCCTGAGGGAGAGGTTCCTGGCTGATTACCGACAACGGCGCGCAATTTGGAACAGAATCAAACGCACATCCTGTCTCCTCGCTCAACAGTTTCGCCAAACCGGGCGACACAACCTGGCGCACGTCCGCATGCGGCGCAAGTCGCCGCTCGATTCCTTGCCAGAAGGCGATTTCGAAAGGCTCCGAGCGGCTGTCGTTTTCCGCCCAATATTCGTGGGCGTCATAGAGTACCTTCACGCCGAGGACTGCCTTCAGGATGAGGGCTGCCGGCAGTGTCGGCAAATCCGCGGCAATCACGAACTGGAGCCCGCGCAACGACAGGGCCGGCATCACCAGGCTTCGGGTCACGTCCGACAGGTACTTCAGGTACCACCGGAAATCGTCCAGGCGATTGCTTGAAGTCGACGCCCCGTAACGCTCGCAAAGAGAGACCTTGGGCAACGCAAGCGAGCGCTCCAGCTCGAGCAACTCCCTGAGCACGGCATTTCCCACCGAATCCGACCCGACGATCGATGCCATCAAGGTCAGCCAGGAGGAATCCGCTTCAACAACCGGTTCATCCCCAAGGAAACCCGGCACGCCGGATAACGGCGAATGGACATCCACGCCACCGAGTTGCACCCCCATGAGGCTGATCGACAATCCATCGGGTGCGCCCTCCGCCATCCACGTCAAGCGAGGATCGAGGTGTGCGCGATGGGGCGCGAGCACCAAACCATGGTGAGCCTGCCTGGCGCCAAGGATGCGCTCTTCCCTCTTCCGGCCCTTTGCCTTGAGGCACTGAAGCACCGAGGCGTCAAGCCGTTCAACAAACGCCTCGATCCAGTAGTCGCGGTTCATCACGATCTCGTCGAAAGCACGTTCGACGATCTCCTTGCGAACAACCGGATCGAGTCCCTGTTCCACGACGTCCGACAGATTGGAAAAGTCACGGGCCAGGCTCAAGTAATGACGGCCGGCGACGAAGATCCCGGAGTAGTCCCCCGGATACATGATCTGCAACGCGCCGCAGGCAGCCGCTTCGAAATGGCGCGGAGAAATCTGGTTGTATGCGACATTGCCCTCGAGATCGCCAAGCGCTTCGAGAAACGATTCGCAGTATGCAGGGTCCTCGCTGATCGGCCCAATGCGCTCGACAATGCCCTCAACCCTGCTAGCCAGATCGCCATCCAGATCGAAGATACTGGCGCCGGATTCAACCCCGAGAATGCACTTGCAGCGTGACAGGAAGTCGAACCAGGCCTCACCGCCATAGCGATCCTCCCAACGACTCGAAATATCGAAGCGGAGCCCCTTGCCGTCCAGTCTTCTCTTGACCTCGTCCCCGATCTGCCTCTTCTCGTAACATAACCGCCCGAAATCCAGCGGCTGAATGGATCCGCGATACCCGATGTCAATGGGGCGCGTCGCCGTTTCACCTTGAACCGGGAAACGTGCGCGCAATGATGGAGTCACATAACCCGTCAGCATCTGAATGAACTGGACTTGATCGCCGACAACGGAGGGCGGGTAGATTTTTGCCAGTTCGCTCTGGGGCAGGCATGTCAAAACAATGTCGAATTTCATGTCCGCGATTGCCTTGGCCGTCTCCTGAAAGCGGAAATTTTCGTCCTGCTTGAAAAGAACCTTTACCCCTTCGAAATCAGCGAATTTCCGGGTAAGCAAGGCATCGAGGGAGGTTACGTTGGCGGGGTTATAGGCGACAGAATTATGAACGATGACGATATCGAAGCCGGCCAGATCGATCTCGGGATTCAACTTCAGATTTCCGGTGTCGAATCGGTGATCGAACAGATTGATGCAGGCAACCGGGAAGACCGACAAGCGCCGAATCGAATCAAGAATCTCGGGTACCGTAGAAATACCGCGAGGATCAAAATAACCGATCAACAAAACCCGTTCGCTACGGGGCGCGATCCAGATATCACGACTGTGGAACATGTTTTCCGCCCTTGGCATGGCTTCAAGACTTGACGATGATTCTTGTCAATCTGCTTCTCAGACGTTCGGGCAGCATGAAATACAGAACACGCGCCGCCTTCTTGGCAACAGGGCGCTGCGACACGGCGGCATGCAACTGTCGAACGGCGGGGGCACCCACGCGCAACGCGACGCGTTTTCCAAGACCGATCAACCTGCCAGTGCCCGATGCAGTGTAATCGGTAGCTGCAACGTGGGCGGGAGTATCCGATACTTCAGCATCAGCTTGCCGCTCGATCGCGCGCCGGATCTTCTGCTGGAATCCATAAGCGCTCTCGCCACGCTCATAGGGCAAACGGCTATACCTCAGCGGCAACGACACGGCCGGGAGACATTGCCTCAAATCACCCACCTCGTCGAACGAGACGATCGCAAGGCAATGAAGATCGCTGCGTTGTCGACGATGCAAAGTCCGCAAGCGAATCTGCTCATCGACCTCCTCGACGAAGCGACGGTATGAATATCTACCCGACTCGATTACATCCTCATATGCGCGATCAGTCAATCGGCGGACATACTCGTCGTCAAGCACCTTGGCAACCACTTCGTCGAAATTTGAAAAATCCTTTTTCAACGGAATGAAATGAACGTCGGGTTTGACCACGCCAGAGTATTCGCCTTCGAACAGGACCATGGCCGTCCTCAGGCGGATCGCCTCGAAGATCCTCGGCGAAATCTGGTTCATGCGTACCGCGCCGTCATGTCCGGCCAGTACTCGCTCCCAGATCTCCTCGAAAGAAATCTTCGGATTTATCGTCTGCACCTGCATTATCCTGGCAGCCAACGAACCGTCGAAATCAAAGACATTGGATCCGCTTTCCGTGCCCAATGCGGCTCTCGCCGAACCCAAGAACCGATACCAGTCATCCCCGTAGATCCTGGACGCGCCATCGCAGGCAATATCGACCGGCAGCCCGGCAGCCTCGGCGCGTGAGCTGAACTCGATGCCGATGCGATATTTTTCATGCGCCAGCTTGCCGAGGATCGCAGGCAACTCCCGCCCGCGATATGCCACCGCCACTCGGCGCGCCTCGAGCGGCAACGCATATTCATCCAGGCCGGGATGCTCCGGAACGAAACCTGTCAGCGTCGGCAAGAATTCTGTGGCGGGAAAGCGATAGTCCGGATAGACCTTCTGTCGTTCGGCAGGTGGCACACATGTGTATACGAGATCGAAGCCGATACGCTCCATCAATGATCGGGTGCATTCGACGTTCTCGTATTCATCCTGAACAAAAAGCACCTTGAGACCGCCAAACCGTTCCAGCGCATCTGCGTAATCCGCATCGAAATAACCCGGTAGTGTAAGCCTTACCGTGTAATGAACGATGAGCACGTCGAACATCGAAAAATCGACGCGAAATCGCTCTGCACCATCTCGCGGGCGCAACGTCGGGTCCGTAGCCGGCAACAAGGTGATCGAGTTTTCCGAGAAACGCTCAAAGGCGGAGATATGCTCATATATGGTGCCAACTTGAAGTTCGGAAATGTCGACAAGCATCCCGACGCTCAATGGGGACGACGGTCGCAAACGTTCCTCGGCAAGCGAAGCCAAACTGCGGACGATATGGCTGAAACGCTCATCGTATGAGTTTGCCGTGGCGATCCGGCGCCTGGCTGCCAGGATCTCAGGATCGAACCGGGAAGCGGCGACGCGCCTGATCGACGCAACGAATTGCTCCGCCGTCGATGCGAACTCGAAGATTCCGTTTCGAGTGTTTGGTTCGAGCGCATCTATCGGCACTGTGACGACCGGCAATCCGCATGCCACGTATTCGTAGGCTTTCAACGGCAGGGAATCGCGCATCAACTGATCCTGGATGAACGGAATGATGCCCACGGTCGCCTCGATCATCCCCCTGCCGAAGACCTCCGGGAGCTGAGCGCCGAGTATTTCGGCGTTGTGGAACTCCGCCAGCCGCGAAGCCCCTTGCGGGTCATCAATCTTTCCAAAGAAGCGGAACCGCGCATCCGGCATCCTCTGGATGACGGCACAGAGCAAATCGTAATCGACCCGTGTATTGAGCGCGCCTTGATAGACGACGGTCAGATCAGACACCTTCGACGTCGTGGCAAGATCTTCTGCAAGCGCTGCGAAATAGGCGTAATCACACCCGTTCTCGGCAACGACGATCCGTCCATCATACGAGGTGGCTTCGACCAGCGAATCCGCCACCGCCCTCGTGACGGCAACGACCAGGTCGATATCAGAAAGCAGTCTCGCAATCGCCGCCTGAATGACGGCTCCCTGCCCCGCATCGGTGACGACCGACTGCGTAAAATATCCTTCGGTGGCGTGATAGACACGAATGGCCCGCGGATAGGCGCCGAGCAATTCCGCATATGAGATCGGATCGTAGATCCATAGTAGCGGTCGCTTGACGCCACGCGCAGCAAGGAGGGCACGAACCTGCCCGACTTCATGGGCGCGCATTGGTGCGTGGACATCAACGATAGAGAGGTCACCGGCATCCATTTGCGCGCGTACGCGGATGGCCGTCGTGTCGTCGCTCCTGTGCTGCAGAAAGAAGGTCGGCACCACCTTGGCGAAGCGGGTCGCGTAATGATAGCGGTTGCTGCGTGGTTCGTTATCCCAATCCGACCAGGTCAGCATCACAACCGCGTCAAAATGATCTCTCAATTTCACGTCTTATTACTTGACCGCAGTTGCATAGATGTCCAGGCCGACTCGAGCCGGCCACCTGGTCTGCAGGACTTCTGAACGGGACATCTTCTGGAACGGAACCTCCCGGTCGATGTTCTCCAGCTTTGCGGAGAAACGCGAAAATGCCTTGCAGTAGTCTCGCAACGAGCGCACGGAAATCCAGTCCGTATGTGGCGCTGCCGCCCCATCCGATCCGCTATCGTATGCCGCACGCTCGTTCTCGGCGCTGGCACCGACCACACCGCGGAATCCGAATGTTTCTTTCAGCATGTTGCGAAGCGTAGCCGCGGTGGCCATTCTGAAACGCCGATAGGAATAGGCATAGTACACCATGAAAATCAGCGAGCCGCCTGGGCGTAGCAGCTTTCGGCACTGTTCGATGGCAAGCTTCAAATTGCCCGTGTGATGCAGACAACCGATGGCGACGATGTGATCGAAAGACTCAACAGAAAAATCCGGAGCCAGAATGCTGCCCTGACCAGCTCGTCCTCGCAGCCCCGCCTGATCCAGGCGATGATTGACCATGGCAACGGGGCCTGCGGCAATATCCAGTCCGGTGTAGTCGGCCCCCGTTTCCGCAAGGCGCTGGGATACCGTGCCATAACCCAATCCAATCTCCAGTACAGCCTTGTCTTTTAATTTGTCGAATGGAATATGATCAAAAAGATAGGGGTAATAGTCAAAATACCAATCGTCGAATTTCTTCAGGGAAGCCGGCGACGAATCTGTAATTCCCAGATATCGGGCCAGCGAAGAACCGCACAGCTCATCCCAGAACGCTGCATTCTTTTCTGATACCGCTTCCTGATTCACTTCTACCCCCAAAACATTAAGAAAGATTACAGTGCAGAATCAAAGTATCCCTTCGCACGCCGGAACGCCGCGAGCCCGAAATAGAATATGGCCAAAGAGACTACAGACACGAAAAGTAGCCCGGATGAACTTGGCAGATGCTTGCCGATCAGAATAGCCCGATAAGCCTCCGAAATCTGATAAAACGGATTTGCAGACGATACTTTCTGGATGATCTCTGGCATGCTTTCGAACGGATAAAATATCGGCGTCAGGAACATGATTGCCGTAAGCAACGTAGGCAGAATCTGCAGGATGTCCCGGACGAATACGACAATCGCCGAAAGCCACATCCCGAGTGCAATGAGCCAGAAGAATTGCAGAAGCATTACAACGGGCAAGAACGTGACATGCCACGTGATCGGACTGCCGGCCCATATTAGCAATGCCAGCACGAAGATGAGACTCACTCCCAGATTGATTGCCCCCATCAGAGCACCCGCAACCGGTAGCAATTCGGTCTTGAACGCCATGTTCTTGACCAGTCCGGATGCTCCGACCACCGAATTGGCAGCCCCCGTGATCGCCTCCGTGTTGGCAAGCCAGGGACCATAGCCGCTGATCAGCCAGATGACATAGGCCAGGGTCGTTTCGGCGCCGGGCAGTCTGATCTTGAATACGAATCCGAAGATGTAGGTGAATAGCGCCAGCATGAAGATCGGGTTGACGATCGCCCAGACGCTGCCCAGCGAAGATCCCAGGTAGCGGTCGCGGACATTCATCTTGAACAGGTTGATCATCAGCCTGATGTCATATCGATTGAATCCGAACAAGGGGAATTTCTCCAATGATCAGGGCTGCACCGCAGCAGTAACGGGGTAATAGAGCATCGGCCTTCCGCCGGCTGGAGGGGTCAGCGTGAAGATCTCGAACACTGTCGAGTGCTCACAGCACGGTTGCGGTCCCTCCTCTTCGGTATCGAGAAAGAGGGTATCGAGCCGATAGATTGCTGCGCCCAGCACAAGCGGATCAAACTCGATTTCGATGCCGATCTCGCCACCGGGAAGGGAAAAATCGGCCAACCGAAAGTCCTGCTGAAATACCAGCAGGTCATCCAGCCTGACGATGCGCACGCGGCAGATCCCTTGCCCGGCCGGCGCGCCCTGCTGGCCGACAACCTGGATCCGCAGCCGTTCCCTCGCCTCGACCCGGACCGACTCCACCCAATTGCTTCCGGAAAACAGGGAGACCCGCCGGATCTCGTAACCCGCCTTGCGGGAACGGCTGCCGACATGGGCGCTGAAGCGCTCCATCAGGGCCGCTTCGTCTTCGCCACGTACCTCGTCGATGTAAGCCTTGGTCACGTCCTCCGGCGAGCCGTCCATGACGACACGGCCATCCTTGAGATAGATGCAGCGATTGCAGATATCGCGAATCGATTGCATGCCGTGGGAAACGAGGATCACGATCTTCCCGCGGGCGCAGATGTCGAGGATGCGGGCGGTGGCCTTGGCCGAGAACGATGCATCCCCGACCGAGAGCGCCTCGTCGATGATCAGGATCTCCGGCTCGATGTGGGTGATCATCGAAAACGCGAGGCGTGCCTTCATTCCCGTGGAATAAGTCCGCACCGGATAGTCGATGAACTTGCCCAGCTCGGAAAACTCGATCACCCGGTCGATCACCTCGTCCACCTCGGCGCGCGATTTGCCCTGGATCTCGCCATCGACGTAGATGTTCTCCCGGCCGCTCAAGTCATCGCGCAGCCCCACGCCCAGGGTCATGATCGAAGTGACCTTCCCGCTGATGCGAATAACACCGGAAGTCGGGTCCGAGATCCCGGCGATCATGTGCAGGAGCGTGGACTTGCCTGCCCCGTTGCGACCGACGATCCCCAGCCGCGCGCCTTCGGAAATTGTGAGACTGAGTCGGTCGACCGCAACCTTTCCGCCTTCCAGCGCATCCCGGCCGCCGTCCGCGGACATGGCCGCCATGAGTTCGCCAGCGGCCGAGACCCCGAGCGGGAATACCTTGGACACGTTCTCGAGATGCACGTGCAGACTCATGCGCACTCCCCCCCGATCCGCCGCGCTGCGAAAGGAAGCCTGACCGCCGCCGGAAACGATTCACCCTCGACCTTCAGGGCCAGGCCGTTGCCGTAGGTCCATGACCGGACATCCAGCGCCGTTCGCGGCTTCCCTTCACCGTCCGGGCGTTGCGAAAGAAAGAGGTTCAGCGAATATTTCCCCGGCGCCAGCGGCAGTTCGGGGATCTCGAACACCATCTCGTATTCCCCGCGCTGATCTGCCACCGGAAGGTATTCCGTCAGGATCACGATCTCCAAGCCAATGCCGATACGCAGTATTTCGATCGATATCGCGCCGTCGACCGCGACATCGTCGCGGATTTCTACCGGTATTCTCAGCCGGGATGCTTCGCCGGACCGCAGGACGAACTCGTCCGGCAACGAAGCGGGAAACCTCGCCGCGCCGGCTTGCGGCACCGGCAGCTTGAGGTAATGGACGACAGCGCCATCGCTGCTTCCCTGGAAGGCAAAGCGGCCGTCCTCGATGACGCAGGCGTATTCGCACAACTTGACGATCGCCGACCAGTCGTGCGTCACCAGGACGCCGGAGGCGCCGCCCAACAGCCGGTCGCGCATCCGGCGCCAGGACTTGGCCTGGAAATGCTCGTCGCCGACGGACAGCAGCTCGTCGATCAGGTAAATCTCGTGCTGGCTGGAAGTCGCCACGGCAAAGAACAAACGCGCACCCATTCCCGAGGAATACGTCCGTATGCGCTGGTCGAAGGCTTCACCCAACTCGGAAAACTCGCAGATTTCCTCGAGAATCGCCGGCAGCTCTGTCCGCCGAACCCCGAAAAAAGTCAGGTACCGCTCGGCAAATTGACGACCGGTCAGATTCGCGTTGCCCAACCCGCCCAGCTCGAACATGCCGGCCACCTGCCCGTTGACCTCGATATGCCCGGTCGTGGGGGTGTAGACGTGGCCGAGCAGCCGCAGCAGGGTGCTCTTTCCCGCCCCGTTCCGGCCGAGGATGCCGACGATCTTTCCGCGCGGGACGGTCAGCGAAATATCGCGCAAGGCCTCGATGACCGGACCCTTGCCGTTTCCCTCCACGCCCAGCAGGATGCGCCACACACGCTGCTCGCGCTGCACCGAAAACGTCTTGCCGACGTTCACGCAGCGCAGCGCAATCCCGTCATCCGCCACCGGCAAGTTCATCGGGCGGCCTTGCGAAGCAGCGTGTCGCCGGCGAGCAACCTGGTGTAGATCTGATCTAAGCGCTTGCCAGCCGCCGACACCGAGTGCCATTTCAGCGCGAATTCGCGGCTGCGCAACCCGATCTCCCGGCGTTTTTCCGGGTGGGCGATCAGGTCGCGCAAGACGGCTTCCACGGTGTGCGGGGTGGCGCTGACGATGGGCAGTTCGTCGGCGTATTCCGGTATTTCTTCGCGCACACTCTCCAGCCACTCTGGACGGATATAGCAGATGGCCGGCTTAGCCAGCATCATCGCCTCGCGGACATTGGCACCGAACCAGCCGAAGGTCAGCATGTCAAGGACAATATCGGCCTGCACCTGCAGGAAACGGACTTCCCTGTTGGGAATGCCAGTCGGCTCCATCAGTTCCAGCGCCATGCCGTCCGCGCGCAGGCGCTCGACCAGCGGTAGATATACATGGGAGGACTTGATATTGACGCCATCGCCCTTCGTTCTCATCTCACGATGTCCGACTGCATGGTAAAGACGCACAGCGCCTTCGCGCAGCGGTGGAAGGCGGTACCGTTCGGGAATGTCGATGTCCGGTCGCCAGAATTCGGGATCGAGACAATAGAACTCAGGGACCTCGTGCACGCGCGGATCATCGTTGTAATCGGCACGGTTGCCGCCCAGCGTACATTGATAATCGGCTACCGAATTCCTGAACTTCCCCCAGGCCAGGTTGCGCTCGTCACTGCAGACAGTGGGGACATCACGCCCCCAGCAAATCGCGCAAACCGACTCCGGGCCCCATTTCGAAAAGGCAGTCTGCGAAACCCCATCCATACAGCCGTTGTTGGAGTACACGATCTTCTTGCCGAGCGCCTTGAGCAAATGAATGTTTGCGAATTCGCGAATTCTCTTTCCCAATTCCGCTTCGACTCGCCAGCCGTACGCGATACCGTGCATATTCGAGAAGTGAAAGACGTCGTAGCCATAGAGCGAGGCAAGGTAGAAAGCAAGCTCCCCTTCCAGCGTCTGCGATACATCGCCGCCAAGACGGAAATCCTCGCCGTGATAGTAGATCTGGGTCGCCGGATTCGCATCCCAGTTGTACACGTCCGCCTTCCATCCGAGAGGGCGCAAGGCGCGCGAGAGGTACCAGCAGTTGTAATAGGCCTGGCCGCAAAAGAGCACCCGCCGCGACCGCAAGGCCTCGAATGCCGGCTTCAGTATGTGGGCATAGGCATGGAGGAAGTCGAACTCGACAAGCAGATCCCCGGCATCCGGTTGTCCTGCAACGTCGTCCGCCAGCCCGGCAGTCGAACGGATCAGCCGCCGCAATTCCAGCGCACGCTTCTCGACATCGAAGGAATTGGCCGTCTTTTCCGCGTCGACCGCAGCAAGGAAAGCTTCGACCCGTCCCGGAAGGGCGTTGAGCAGGAACAGTTGCTGCGTCAGCTCCGCCTTGAGCTGTGCGTATAGCTCTGCCTTGATCTCAGCGTATAGCTCCGCCTTGAGCTGTTCGTGAAGTTCCGCCTTGAGCTGTTCGTGAAGTTCCGCCTTGAGCTGTTCGTGAAGTTCCGCCTTGAGCTGTTCGTGAAGTTCCGCCTTGGGCTGTTCGTGAAGTTCCGCCTTGAGCTGTGCGTGAAGCTCTGCCTTGATCTGTGCGTGAAGCTCCGCCCTGAGTTCCGGCCCGAGTTCGGCCTTGATGCTGAAAGACAGCTTGCGACGGGCCGCTTCCTTCGCATCGTCGGGCACCATGTCGAGGACCAGGCGTCCTGCCCGCTGCACCATGCGTCTCTTGAAACTCATCCCCGACCTTGCCCACCACGCAAAAGCGAAGATTATACCGCAAGCAACCCCTTGACGCCCCCGCAGCCGATGTTCATCAGTGCATCGACGATCGACAAGCCGGGCGCAAAATCCGGTTGGCCAATCTGGGCGTAGACGGGGTGCGCGAAGCGCTGATAGCGCAATTCCAGCCCCGCCGCGGCAAACGCCGCATCATCCTGGTAGCCCGCCGCCCCGCCGCCGCACAGGTAGCAGTCGCCCCCCACCTTGCGCGTCAGGTCGATCAGCAGTTCATTGGCCTGCCCCTGCCCGTCGAGCGACGACGAGGTCACGCAGTGGTCATGCCGCAATCCGATCCGGTCGGCAATGGCCCGGATGACAGCCATGTTGTAGCGGGCCAGGTTGCGCTCCGACTGGAGGATCAGCGGCTCCAGCCACGCCATGGTGTCACGGTAATGCCGCGCCCTCGCGTAGCTGGCGGACAGCGTCTTGAGCAGCTTCGCCCGCCAGGGCTGCTCGTCGGCCCACTCGATTTCGTTGATCGGCGCAACGCCGTGGAAGTCGCGACGGATCGGCGCAGTAACCCAGCGCGCCTCGCCGGCAACAAGCATCTTCACGCGGTTGCACCATGCACCGGCGCCGGTTTTCGGGAACTGCACATGATCGAAGAAGATAAATACATCGCTGCGCGCAATCTTGTCGAAATAACCCACCCAAGGGAAAAAATTAGGCTGATGAATTGCAACGACCCTAAGAACTTGCACCCGATACCCCAACGAGACCAAAAACAACCACGTTCCACCAAACACTAGTTGAACCATATACTTCTGCACTTGCAGCTGACGAACTGTTGGGAGGCGTCATTATTCGCAGGCGGCCGGTAGAGATCTACTCAAAACGCCACTAATTTCCGAATACCATATACGATCCAAACTGGCTGTACGGGATTCTTCTCAGGGATACCCTATTGAGACCGAGAGTCTCTAGAACCGCCAGCGTTTCCCCTGGGAACTGTGGACAGTTCAACTCGTCGAAAACAATTAGCGAGCCCCTTGTAAGCCTGGGGAGAATGCTTAGCAAAACGTCTCTGGTCGGAACATATAAATCTAGATCGAAATATGCGAGCGCAATTATAGTATGGGGATTATCCTTGATGAACTCCGGCACAGTTTCCGAAACATCACCCTTATGCAAAAAAAACTTCTTTAGGTGACACTGCGGCGAAAAGCTTTCATGAAGCGTCAAGAGGCTTTCTAATATAGTCTCATGTCCTTCGACAGTGGAATAATCACCTACGCGATTGTTGCGATCCTCATTTGTTACTGCAGGAAAACCACTAAAAGTGTCGAATCCGTGCACAGTCCTGCTGGCATTGAACGGTTCATAAATGTTGCGAAGATTAACCCAAGTAGCGAGAGAAGACCCGTAATTAACCCCAAACTCGCAGATGCTGCCCGGAATGTCCAGAATCATCTTATAGTACTCGTTTAGGGCTATTATCTTGTTCAAGGACTGAACCGGCAGCAAGCTCAGTCTATGTATATGCCTGTTTTGTTGAATGCTATCAAAATATGGCATATAGTTCTCCAATTGCAGCAAGCCACTCTGCGAAGCATGGTTTCGTGTCGTAACCTCGTTTCCTATCTTTTTCATATTTCCTATCCATCCTCAGCTCTTTGAACTCAATTGTTTAACGAAAGATGAGTTGTGCTCAACTGAACCATCAGGGTTGATCAAACAGTAACTCGGATACAATCCCGACTTAACAAGCGCATTTGGCATTACTACCACATTATTTTCGATAACGACACCGGGGAAGATAGTGCAATTTGGCCCAATCCAGACATTGTTTCCTATAGATATCGTTTGCTCATAATAGTAATCACTTGCGACTTTATGGCCGGGATTTCCCATTGGCCCTCCTTGCAGCGCAATCTTCATGCCTGAATGAGTGTATAAGCATGTCCCCGGCCCAGCAATATGTACCGAACGCCCTATTGCGACACCAGCATGTCCCTCAATCCATACATATGGGCCGACATAGGAATCAGAGCCAATCTGAACCGATTTCCCATAAATCGTCGCGCCCTTATTAATCCAAACCCTATCCCCAATCCTAACATTCGACAGAGATACACCAGGGCCGATAAAACAATCAACCCCGTGCTCTAATATTCCATGTGTTTCATCAATATGATTTTTGCGATTAATCGACTCACGCAGATCGACTATCGCCACACGGTCGGAGTCGTCTGGTCGCCCCTGGGACCTAAGGTACTGCAGAACATCACTCTCCTTTATAACTCCCGTTTTTTTATTCAACTTCTCAACAGTTAGGCCTGCTCGCGTCAACACTTCTCGCGCCTTTTTCGTTACGACAAGTGCTTCTCCGATCAATGGGGCATTATCTTTCACCATCGGAACGCGATTGTTGGCTTCCCGCTCGATGACGTGCGCTATCTCTATTTGGAGTTGCTCTGATTGAATTTCACTTTGACTCAAAAACCCAATTACCTCGCCGACCTTCATTTCTTTGGCTGGCTCCTTCAAGTGATACAGATATCCACTCACGTCAGCCGTGATGTCTATCACAGATTTTGACGTCTCAACTGAAGCAACGGCGACACCTCCATCAACATGAGCCGAATGCGAAACTCGCCACTCTAGGAAATCAACATAATAATCATTTGGATTGATTTGCGGTATCTGCAATAACCTAATATTGCCAGGAATCGACTTCACAATATCTCCCGAACATTCTTGTAAATACAGTCTGACGACAGAAGAGTTTCTTGCTCTAAGTGTCGGGCCGCGCTTATTGGGACATGCTTGGCACCTAACTGAAGGATCTTTACGCTCCCAGTAACGCGCTTACAGGTCTCGGCGACAATGGCGCCTCCAAAGCCATATGCACTGATACCCGGTTCAACCACACACAACGCACGACTCTCAGCGACTGAGGCCACAATATCTGTTACCTCAAATGGCCATATTTGAGAAACCACTACAATATCGGAAAATATTTCATCCTCGATAATCAGCTTCTTTGCCGCGGCCTCAACCGATATCAACCCCTCTCCATACGTAACGAAAGTGATAGTCGGCCTCGTGTCTGAATCCTCCGGTGCAAACACAATGTTCTCAATTTGGCACGATCCACGAAACGATTGAGTTGTTGTTCTTTTTCTTCTGAAGCCCACCAAGGGATTCCGTGAAACCTTGTGCCCGTAAAGCACTTTACTCTCGACCCACACAATCGGTGATTGCTCTTCATTCACAACGAATGTGAGTAGCCTCGCAATGTTGTGCCTATGCGACGGCGCAACGACTTTTATGCCTGGAACCCCGCAAAATATACGCTCCAAGCTCTGGCTATGTGTAGGACCGTAGCACCTCCCTCCACCTGAAACTATTCTGAACACCAGAGGGCATCGAACCTGCTTATTGTACATGAAATAGAATTTCGCAGCAGAGTTGATAATCTGATCGGCAATAAGGGTCGAAAAGTCACCGAACATGATTTCAGCGATAGGCTTCAGCCCACCCATACTGCACCCAATTGAAAAGCCAGCGATTGCAGCCTCTGAAATTGGCGTAGAGAAAACTTGTGTTGGATATTTTGTCGACAATCCCTTTGTTACCTTAAACGCACCACCGTAGGGATCAACCAAATCCTCCCCTACAACCAAGCAATTATCTTGCTCTAGAAGTTTGTGGAGCGCTTTGTTTAACACATCAAGAACACTGAGACCATCTAGTTCCTCAGTGTCGCCAAAGTCTGGAAGTGTTCCTGGAGATATTTCCGGATAAGCATCCTCGATCGTAAAGTTTCCACCGACGCTTCCTCTAACAATTAATTCACCAGCAATATTCTCAAAATGAGCAATCCTCTGAGCGAGTGCTGACTGCAGTCCCTGATCAACAGAAAGTTGCTGAGTGAGAGGGTCTTCTCGCTTCAATTTCTCAATTATAGACTCAGAGCGGCTATCGTCACCTTTGCTATGCGCCAACAACCGTCTTGTATGAACAATTACAAACTGTGGCGTCCCTGCCCTCGCGTTTCGTACCACGGGCTTTAAATTTTCGGTCAAAGCGAAAGGATCTGAATCACTCAACTCGGTTACAGCTAGTCCAAACGACTCAAAGCGGAGCTTTATGTCACCCGGAGTCGTTGCAGATGTCTCTGTTGATTGAGCATATTTATTGTGCTCTAGATAAAATATTGCCGGCACTGCTTTAATAGCAGCAAAAGTGGCCGCCTCATATATTGCGCCCTCGCCCAATGTTCCATCACCAAGCTGTATAACCACTACACCGTTTTCTTTTTTCTGCTTGATGCTGTACGCCAACCCCACACCAATTGGTGCGAAAGCGCCCTGTATACCATTTGAATAGAATCTACTGAAACATAAATGCTGCGTACCACCACGTCCTCCACAAATCGCCCCTTCTCGACCCATTAATTCAGCTATGAAATGTTCCGCATTTCCTCCGTATGCAAGATAGTGGCCGTGCGCTCGATGCGTCCCGAGAAAATAATCTAACCCTGGAGTTAGCAGGCTATTAATGGCTACTGCACAATACTCCTGACCAACACAAGTATGCACGGTGCCATTTATAAATCCTTTTTGGTAAAGATTTAAGATAGCCAATTCAAAAGCGCGTATATTAATTGCGTCTAAAATCAATTTTTTCGTCATAAAAGAGCCTCTTGCAAAAGTCGGCCGAATCGTTCTGACGGCCCCGCAGTAAGCCAAAGCACGCATACCAATGGGGTCCTACGCTGAACTTTCAAAAATACAATCGAGCGCGCTGCAGATGCCTTGGTGGCGATTCGTGCCTTTGCTAATAATTGACT
>Ga0209573_1002570_pt1 | contig 22712 bp, 20 predicted proteins | sample TNRBio252014_DNA_FD_185870 | JGI IMG/M metagenome (GOLD analysis project Ga0209573, IMG submission 185870) | Wastewater treatment Type I Accumulibacter community from EBPR Bioreactor in Madison, WI, USA - TNR Reactor_6/25/2014_ DNA (SPAdes)... | ecosystem: Engineered > Bioreactor > EBPR >...
CCCGCAAAGTTGGCGGCGGGTGTGTAAAGAACCGCACCGCCACTGATGACCGCGCTGCCGTTCGCGGGCGCGCTGACCGTCAACACCGTCAGCCCCGCGCCCGTATCGTTCGCCAGCACGTTGGCTGTCACCGACACGCCAGCGGGCGTCGTCGCCGCGTCGTCTGCCGCATTGATCAGCGACACGCCGCTACCGATTAAATCTGCGGACAGCGTTTCAATACATCCATCATCGCATGTATCAACAACCAAATTCAGCGTCCCTGATTGTGGGCCAATCGTCGTAGGTGAGAAAGTAACGCTGATACTGCAAGAAGATTGTGCGGGTAAAGATACCGGGCAATTGCTCGTCGCGGAAAAATCACCGGTTGCCGTAATGCTCGCGACAGAGATCGGTATGCCGATATTATTATTGGTCAGGGTCACCGTTTGCGGCGCGCTGGTTGTATCGACGGTAACGGTTCCAAAATCGACCTGAGTACGGGAAAGCGTCGGAGGTATCAACGCAGTCTGCGCCCGCAACTCGATTCCCCAATCGGGTAGCAGCGCCAATATCAAACTACAAAACAGCAATACGGCGGTTTTAGCCCAGGCTCCACCGTGATGCAGTACTCGATTGTTCATGTGACGCCGCCCTTATCTTGCTGCCAATTCAACGAAGTACTATTGCGAGGCGCTGCTTTCGCCAATCAGGGTAAACGCCGCCCAGAATACCGGATGCGCCGTATTCGGCTCCTCTAGCAGCGTCAGTTGCGCCCGGCGCAATGCTTCAGCCCGCCCCATGCCAGGTGATTTCTGGTACGCAGCAAAGGTGCGGGTCGTCAGCAAAACCGTCGGTTCCGAAACCACATACCAATGCGACGCCAGCAATGATCGGGCGCCCGCATAGAAAAACGCCGTCGCCAACCCCGATAACCCTTCGCCACGCAGACGCTCTCCTCCCTCGCCAGCCGTATTGCAGGCTGACAACAAGACCCATTCAGCATCCAGTTTCAGGTCAGCAATGACGCTAGCGCTTAACAAGCCGTTGCCACCCTCCTGCTGACCGGATTCCTGCGGCGTCAGCGCCAGCGCCGGCTCGGTCAGACAGTCCAGTTCGCCGGGCAACAAGGCATGGGTAGCAAAGGCGATAATACGGTAATTACGCAAATGGGCAGCCTGCACCGCAGCAACGGTTGCTTGCCGGCCCAACACGACGCCTTGATCTGGCCTGGCCCCCAAGGTGCGCGCCAAAGTGCGCAGTTCGACCGCTGTTTCCGGGAGTTGCGCCAATTGACTGAGCGTCCGGGCGTCGAACTGGCATCCCTGGATCGCTTGATTGACGTCGCTCCCGGCCCCGCCGCGTAACGCCGCTCCCGCCGACTCTGAAAAAACCGGATCGCCAAAGCCAATGAACGGCAAAGACGCCTGTGAAGCTCCGGCAATCTGACGAAACTGCTCCAAGGCAACCACCGAAGGCAACAAGCTGAACGCCATATCGCGCACCAACCAGGCGGCTTGCTGGTAGTCGCCGGGCGCCGCCGGGCGCCGCACCAGCAGGGCGGGCGGCAGACTGAGCAATGAACCGGATGGCGCGACGATCAAATGGCTAACACCACCCAAAGCTGGCTCCAGCGGACCGAGTAGCTGTTGGTACAACTCATGGGCGAGCGCCAGATCAAACTCGGGAACGCGCCCGGAACTGGCGTCTACCCCGGAGCGCAACCGCTCAACCCGGGCCGTGAGCTGTTGCGCCGACCATGGCGCCGCCACACCTCGCAAGGCGCCATCCGCCCTCACCAGAAACACCCAGGTTTCCCGCTCGCCCGGCAAAACCCGCAGCAGCGCCTCGCCGGGTCGCAACAACTTCGCCACCGCCGCCGCATTCAGGGGCGTCGGCGTCACCAGCCGGCCATAGTGCGGGAATCGCGCTTGCAATTGCTGTTCGCGGCTCTGGTACTCTTCCGCCGCAACACGCAAGCGAGCCTTGAGCGCCTCTTCCTTGGCGGCGTCCCGCGCCAGAAAGGGTTTGCTCTGCTCCACGCCCAGTTCGTACTGGATGTCTTGCCGGGCTTTCAGGGCGTCCTGCAACGCCCGCGTGGCCTCCCGCACTCCGGGATCGGTTTCGGCCAAACGCGCCGCGACCTGGGTGACGGCCCGCCCCGCTGCGGGAGTCTGACCGAGTTGCGAGGCAGTGAACGCTTCATCAAGCAATGCGGTTTGTCCCTCTGATCCGTCGCGGGCGGCCAGTGCAAACAGCAGTTCCAGATATCCCTCAAGGTACTTACTCTGTAATTGCGCCAACGCGGTTTGATCGCTCAGCAAGATGCAGCGGGCCTCGCGCCACAACGCCAAAGCACGGTCGGGCTGACCTGCCGCACGTTCGACATTAGCCTGAGTCATCAGCGCATCGGCTAAAACCCGGCCCTCGCCAAACAGTGTGCGACTGAGATCAACCGCCGCCTGGACATGGGTGCGGGCCTGATCGTAAGCCTGGCGACGGCGCTGCACCTCCGCCAGACGCTGATGGGTTTGACCGACCCAGTGGTAGTCGCCGCCTCGCACGGTATCGAAAATTTTGAGAGCCTGTGCGTAGGCCGCCTCGGCTTCCGCCAGTTTGCCAAGTTCAACATGGACATCGCCGACGCCGACCAGCGAATGGGCGATTCGGGGATTGACCACGCCCTGCCGGGAACGCGCCGCCGCCGCCTGACTCAGCTCCCAGGACTGTTGCGCATACTGGGCGGCCCGTTCCCGCTCGCCGCGATCCAGGGCGTCCCAGGCGCGATAGATGAGCAATTCCGGCCAGTCCGAGGCATTGGGCGAAGCTTTCACCAGCGGCTCGGCGCGCTGAAACATTGCTTCCGCCGCGCCGGGATGCAGGCGACTGAGTTCGCGGGCCATGCGCGCCGCCAGGTAGCCGCCGCCTGGATGATTGGCCCCTTTGATGCGCTCATGAATTTCCAGAGCGCGCTGCGCCAGTTCCAGTGCACGCTGATGATTTTTCGCCGAATTGTACAAAGTGCTTAGTTCATCCAAGGCGGTGAACTGCCCCATATCTTCCAGACCGATCAAGCGGCCTTCGGGCGTGATGGCTTGTTCGGCCAGCGCGATCAGTTGCGACCGGCTGCCTGGGAGTTTTTCCTGCGCTGCGCCCCGGAGAGAGGCGCGGATGAAATCTTCAAACAGCGGCGCCAGGTGCGCCGGCCCCCAGAGGATGAAAGCGCGCTCGTCAACGCCGACGGCAATGAGTAAATAGGGAAAGCCCCCGTTGTAGCTCGTGCAACGGCGCACGAAGGCCGCCTGCTCATTGAACAGGCGCGTCGGTTCGGGATCGCCGCAGTCGGCGTCGGTTTGCACCGTCTGGACTAAATCGCCTTCACGCAAAAACCGCTCTTCCCACTGAGCGGACGGGCGCGGCAGGGCGCCTCGCCAAACCTGCCCGGTAGCGCGTTCCCAGCCGGAACAGCGAATTTCAAATTGTTCCAGTCCACGCCCGCCGCCGACTTTGTAAAACTCGCAAGCGACATCGCCCAGCGCCCGTGCATCTTCCGGCAGAGTGATCCGTGCGCCGATGGGCAAACCTTCCAGCTCGGTCGGCGACCGCCCTCCAGCGGCGCATCCCCACAGCGTCAATACGCTAACCAGCAGTAACCAGATGCCATAGCTGCGTTTGCCGTGAGTCATGCGTCCTCTCCCCATCATGACGTGTCGTCTGGATATTTTAGTGATTACGGGTTAGCTGTCGCCGTTACGTCCAGGCGGATAAATTCGCTGCGGCGATTCAATTCACGACCGGCGGCGGTGGCGTTGGACGCGATGGGGTGTGCGCTGCCGTAGCCCCTGGCGATCAACCGATCAGGAGCAATACCCTGCTCAATCAGATAATTGCGAACGGCTTGGGCGCGTTGATCCGACAGACGCAGATTGTGTTGCGCGGAACCAGCGGCGTCCGTATGACCGGCGATCAGCAGCACGGCATTGGCCAGCGCCGGACTCTGGAAAGCGCTGACGTATTCATTCAACAAAGAATAGGCGTCGCTGCGGATATGCGCCGAGTTCAAGTCAAAACGAATCAGCGCCGCCACTTTGGGCCGCTCGCGGATCAGCGTCGGATAATCCAGGTTCTCTATTGTAGATTGTATAGATTGGACGGTCGGCGCAGACGCCGGTGGGCGGAGCGCAGGCGGAGTGGACGCTGGATCATCGACGATGCCCGCTGGGCCACGCAATCGCCCTACCCCACCCGACGGACTTGGCGCGCCACGCAGTTGCCAGCCCGGCGGGCTGCCTGGAACGCTCAAGGCGCGTTCGATATCGGCGGCAGTCTTGGGCTGCGCCGGTTGCGCGGCAAGGCCCGCGTTACAAACCAGTCCCAGCAACAGCCCAAATATCCAGCCACGGCCCGCGCTGCATCCGCATCTTTGCCGTCCTTGACCGCTTTCAGCCCATATCCAGCGGCCAGCGATAGCGAATTGTTGACCAAAACGTTCAGGATTCATGGGATAAAAACCTCCAGAATCAGGTATCAGGGCCAGGTTTTCGCAACGCCAAAAATTACCAGGGAAGGAGCGTTTTACGGCACATGCGGCCGCTCCAGATATTCATGCGACTGCATTTCCTGCAACCGGCTGACGGTGCGTTGAAACTCGAATTTCAGCTTCTGGCCAGTATAGATTTCCGATGGCGGCGCGGCGGCAGAGAGGATCAACTTCACGCTCCGGTCGTAAAATTCATCGACCAGGTTCACAAACCGTCGCGCCTGATTCTCCATCTGCCAGTCCATCACCGGGATGTTGGAAATCAGCACGGTGTGAAAGCAGCGGGCGATTTCGATGTAATCGCTGACGCCGCGCGGTCCGTCGCAGATCGCCCGGAAATTGAACCAGACAATGTCATCCGCCTCGCGCAGCGTGGGAATAAAGCGCCCCTCGATTTCCAGATTGCCGCCGCGATGGCCGGGTTCGGGCGCAATATGTGTGAACACATCGTTGAGAATCTGTTCCGCCTTGTCATCCAGCGGATAGTGATAAATCTCCGCCTTTTCCAGATAGCGCAACCGGTAATCGACGCCGCCATCGACGTTCAGCACGTCGAGATGCTGTTTGAGCAACTCAATGGCCGGCAGGAACCGGGCGCGTTGCAGACCGTCCTTGTATAAATCGTCCGGCGGGATGTTGGAGGTCGTGATCAGCGTCACACCCTGCGCGAACAACTCTTTCAACAGACCGTACAGCAACATGGCGTCGGTAATATCGGACACGAAGAACTCGTCCAGACAAATCACCCGCGCCCGTTCGGCGAAACGGCGGGCGACGATGCGCAGTGGGTCCTGTTGCTGTTTGAGTTCCTTCAGTTCCGCATGGACAGCGCGCATGAAGCTGTGAAAGTGAATGCGCTGCTTGCGTTCGAGGGGCAGGGCGTCAACGAAGGTATCCACCAGATAGGTTTTTCCGCGCCCTACCCCGCCCCACATATAAAGCCCGCGCACCGCAGAAACACTCAAGGCGGTAGGCTTATCGCGGCCCGCCAGTCGGGCGAGCAGTCCCCCGGATTTCTTGGCGGGAGCCGGTTCTGGCTGAGCCATCAGTTGGTCGTAGACTTTCTGCAAATGCAGGACAGCCCGTTCCTGGGCGGGATCATGTTGGAAACCTTCTCTTTCCAGATCAAGGCGATAACGTTCGTAGGGCATGGCGGGACTCGAAGTCGGATTTTAATAACTGGACACGGAAGCCGTCAGTATTGAAGATGGGCGTTGCGGCAGATATTGGGACCAGTCGCGACTGGCGTCGCTAAACGCGAAGAAATCCGGATTGATCAGCACGGGCCGGGCGTTGTAGCGCAGTGGCCGCAATTGCATGTCGGTCAGATGGCCGCCCGCTTCTTCGAGAATAATCTGCGAGGCGGCGGTGTCCCATTCGCCGGTTGGGCCAAAACGGGGATACAAATCCGCCCCGCCCTCGGCGATCAGGCAGGACTTCAACGCGCTGCCCAGGAACAAGTGCCGATATTCGCCGATCTGCTGCAAGTACTCCTGCAAGCGGCGACTTCGGTAAGAGGCTTCGCTGCTCGTAACCCGAATCGGCTGGTGGCAAGCCTGGGTTGCGTAAATGCGCCGGGTCGGCTGTTTACGCGATTTCTTCCAGGCCCCGCCGCCGCGCCAGGCGTAATAACAAGCACCGTCGACCGGCGACAGGATCAATCCAAACACCGTTTCATGCTGACGGATGAGCGCAATGTTGATCGAAAACTGGTCGCTGCGCCGGATAAATTCACGAGTGCCATCCAGTGGGTCCACCAGCCACAGCCATTCCCAGCAACTGCGTTCGGCAAAGCTGATATCGGAATCTTCCTCGGACAGGATGGGAATGTGCGGGGTCAGGGTAGTCAATCCCCGCAGAATGCTGTCATGGGCCGCAATATCGGCCTCGGTGACCGGACTTTGATCGGCTTTTTCGGTGATGCTGAACGAACCAGCGTAAACGTCCAGAATGCAGCGTCCCGCCTCCCGGGCAATAGCCTGAACCGGCTCCGCCAGGGCAGGCAAGTCGATGTCGGGAACGTCGGTCATGACGTAAAAAACCTCGCGGGTCAGTGTGGTCATGCAAAAATAAACCAGTCACCATGCATTCTGCTTTAATTCTACACAAAAACTGAGTCCAAACCGCTTGCCGGTGGAGCCTTTTGTTATGACCCCACAATTGCCCTGGCCGAAAATCCGCACCGTCCTGCTCGACATGGACGGTACGTTGCTGGATTTGCGCTTCGATAACCATTTCTGGCGAGAACTGGTCCCGGAACGTTACGCCGAGCGTCACGGTCTGTCGCTCGCGCAAGCCCGAACCGAGGTCAAGGCGCGCACCCAGGCCATTGAGGGGACGCTCAACTGGTACTGTTTAGACTATTGGGCGCAGGATTTAGCACTGGATATCATGGCGCTGAAGCGCGAAATTGCGCATCTGATTGCGGTGCATCCGCATGTTTTGGAATTTCTGGCCGCTTTGCGCGCAGTCGGCAAACGCGGGGTGCTGGTCACTAACGCCCATCAGGACAGTCTGGCGCTGAAAATGGAGAAAACCCGACTGACCGGATATTTCGACGCCCTGATTTGCGCCCATGATCTTGGACTGGTCAAGGAACAGCCGGAATTCTGGCCACGCTTACAGACTGTGGAGCCATTCAACCCGGCGACGACATTACTGGTGGACGATAATCCGGTCATTCTGCGGACGGCGCAGGAGTACGGAATTGCGTATCTGGTGTCGGCGCTGCGGCCCGATTCCGCCGATCCGCCCCGAATGCCGGAGGGATTTCCGGCGATTCATGATTTTTCCGAGCTACTGCCAATCACAATCAGTTAGCAAATCGCTTCCCTCTCCGCTTGCAGGAGAGATGTTGGGAATGAGGGGGTCTTGATGCGTGAATTGCAACCAGGACAGAATCAACCAATCGGCAGCGGGCGCATTGTCGTTGGCGTCAGCGGCGAGCCGTGTGAAGACTTTGCGGCGAAAACTCAGATCGGCGCAGTGCTGCTGGGCGCTGATGGGCAAGCGCATGATCTGTCTGCCCTGGTCAGCGCTGAACAACCCCGATCTCCAGACGGCTCGGTGACGTTCGTCGGCTATCCCCCGGAATTTCGCATCGAACTGGATGCGGCGCCGGCGACGGTGGCGCGCATCGCCATTGTCCTAGCGGTCAAACCCAGCCAGCCAGCGGGCGTGACCTTCGGGGTGTTCACTGCAATCCGAACCTGGTTGACCGACGCCGCCGACCAGCCCGCATTGCTGTTTCCACTGCCGCTGGCCAGTCGTGGCGAAACGGCGATGATCATGGCGGAACTGTATCGTTATCAGGGACAGTGGAAATTCCGGGCGGTCGGACAGGGATTCGCCGCTGGATTGCCCGCGCTGGCGGCGCATTTTGGGCTGCGCGCCCCGGAATCGCGTTCCGTTGCCCATCCCGGATCGCGTCCGCCTGCTGAACCAACCTCATTCAGCGGTACGGGTTTCTGTATCCATGCCGATGGCTATGTGTTGACCAATCACCACGTCATTGATGGCGCCCATGAAATTCTGGGCCGTTCGCCGCGCCAGCGTTGCCGGTTGGAACTGGTGTTCGCTGATCCGACGAACGATCTGGCCCTATTGCGGGCCGATGCGTCCCTGCCAGGCGTAGCGGCTTTCCGCGATGGCCGACAGGCGCAACTGGGCGAGGCGGTGATCGTGATCGGCTATCCGCTGGGTGGCTTGCTCGGCTCCGGGCCGCAGGTGACGACGGGCAATGTCAGTTCGCTGATCGGCCCCGGCGACGATACCCGTTCCCTACAATTCACCGCCCCGACCCAATCCGGCAATAGCGGCGGGCCGTTGCTGGACAGCAATGGCGCTGTCGTGGGCGTGGTCAGTTCCAAGCTGAATGCGGTGCGGGTCCACGAGATGACCGGCGACATTCCCCAGAACGTGAATTTCGCCATCAAAGCGGCGCTGGCGCGCGGTCTTCTGGAGGCGGTCGGCATCGACTACCAGAGTCGCGCTTCATGTTCCACCCGTTCCACCGCCGACATTGCCGCCGAGGCCCGCGATTTCGTGGTAAAAATAGAGTGTCAGTCCTAACCACCCGGTTTTCGCCATTCACTGCCCATTTTCTCAGGAGCCTTCATGTCTTCTGCATTGAACCTGCCACTGCTCATCGAACCTGAATCGCTACAAGCCTGTCTCGCTGATCCCACCGTGCTGATCGTTGATTTGTGCGATCCGGCCAGTTACACCGCCGGTCATATTCCCGGCGCCGCGCCTCTCGGCTATGCCCATCTGGTGCGGGTGGCGCCGCCGGCCATGGGCCTGCTGCCGACTGAAGAGCATCTGAGTGAGGTATTGTCGCGGTTGGGTTTGACCCCGGAACGACCGGTCGTGGCTTATGACAATGAGGGCAATGGCCGCGCTGGACGGCTGCTGTGGACCCTGGCGGTTCTTGGTCATGAACGGTTATCGCTGCTCAACGGCGGTCTTCACGCCTGGGAAGCCGCCGGTGGATCGCTGGAGGCGCAGAACCGTCGCCCAGTCCGCAGCGATTATTCAGCCCAATTCCTCAATCCGGCTGCGGTTGCCGACCGGGATTACATCCTGGCGCGACTCGGTCAGCCCGATCTGGCGTTGCTTGATACCCGCACGCCTGCCGAATACGCCGGTCTGGATGTCCGCGCCGCCCGGGGCGGCCATATTCCCGGGGCCGTGAATCTGAACTGGACCGACGCCATGGACCCGCAACGGCAGCGGCGTTTCCAGCCCGATCCGGTGTTGCGGGGATTGCTGGAAGCGCGTGGCGTCACCCCGGACAAAGAAGTGATCGTGTATTGTCAGACCCATCATCGTTCAGCACATACTTATTGGGTGCTGTGCCATTTGGGCTATCCAAAAGTGCGTGGTTATCCGGGCGCCTGGTCGGAATGGGGCAACGATCCTGATTTACCGGTCGAGACCTAAGCAATGAGCGTATTGATTTCCTCCAAGGCCGCTATCACTATTGAGTCACAAACAACCGTTCCCGGTAAAAGCGCAATTCTTCAATCGAATCATAAATATCCTGTAACGCCAGATGCGTCGAAGACTTGCTGAAGCCCTTGATCCGGTCAGGAAACCAGCGCCGTCCCAGTTCCTTGACCGTGCTGACGTCCAGGTTGCGATAGTGAAAATACGCAGCCAGCTCCGGCATACAGCGCGCCATAAACCGCCGATCCTGGCAAATACTGTTGCCGCACATCGGGGACTGGCCGGGCGGGACGTATCGGCGCAGAAACTCCAGCGTCTGCTGTTCGGCCTGGCGTTCGTCGATGCGGCTGGCGCGGACGCGGGCTACCAGCCCGGATTCGCCGTGTTGCTTGCGGTTCCAGTCATCCATCGCGGCCAGCACCGCATCGCTTTGATGGATGGCCAGCACCGGGCCTTCGGCGAGCCGGTTTAACTGGCTGTCCGTCACTACCGTGGCGATTTCAATGATGCCATCGGCCTGGGTATCCAGGCCGGTCATTTCCAAATCAATCCAGATCAGGTTATCGGGAGACATTCGCATGATCCATTCCAGGTGGGCGGGGAACGCCTGCGCCGGGCGTTCGCAGTGAGCCGCCAATATTACTCCCCTCACTCGCTGGCGCGAGAGGGTTCAGGAATCCGGGCCAGTCGCCGGCTGACCCAGCGCCAGCAGGCGCGCATTCAGCATTCGCAGGATCGCCGGCGGCATCGGGCGACTCAGTCGGAGCCGGAACTCGGCGACGCCAGTTTGGGACCCGAGCAAACGGGTCTGGTGATTATCCCCTATGGCCGAGCATTGATCGTCGAAGATCAGGATGGCCGACTTCAGCGTTGCACGGTGCGGCAAAATCTGGGCCGGTTGGCTTGCGGCGACCGGGTGATCTGGCAGGCTTCCAGCGCCGGAGATGGGGTAGTCACTGCGGTAGCCGAGCGGCGCTCACTGCTGACCCGTCCCGATTATCGGGGCCAACCGCGCCCGGTGGCGGCCAATCTCGACGCGGTGGCGGTGGTGCTGGCGCCTTTCCCGGAATTCAGCGAGGCGCTGATCGACCGCTATCTGACGGCGATTGCTGCGATTGGCGTACAAGGGTTGCTGGTGCTGAACAAGGTCGATCTGCTCGATCCACCCGCATTGGCGGCGCTCACCGACCGGCTGGAACCCTATCGGCGAATTGGCTATCCGCTGCTGCTGGCGAGCAGCCATACCGCGCATGGGCTGGACACATTGCAAACCTGGCTGCGTGGGCGCACCAGCCTGCTGGCCGGGCAGTCCGGCGTAGGTAAATCTTCTTTAATCAAGGCATTGTTGCCGGATCGGGAAATTCATATTCAGGCGTTGTCCGCCGCCACCGGCCTCGGCGCGCACACCACCAGCGCCAGCACGCTCTATCATCTGCCGGGCGGCGGCGACTTGATCGATTCGCCGGGAGTGCGAAGTTTTGAGTTGGGAGAGATCAGCCCGGGCAACCTGGATCGGGGATTTCCCGAACTGGCGCCGTATCTTGGTCGTTGCCGATTTTCTGATTGCCGCCATGACATTGAACCGGACTGTGCATTAAAAGCGGCGGTGGCGCGGGGCGAAGTGGCGCCGCGTCGGCTGGACAGTTACCGGCAGTTACGGGCTACATTGGACACTGCGGTGAAACCGGGACCCTGATGATGAACCCTCCCGAATCCCTGCGCGATACGGTGCAAACCTTGCTGAATACCCAAATTCAGGCGGTACTCGCAACTCAGCGTGAACAACAGCCGTACACCAGCCTGATGGCCTTCGCGGTGACCCCCGATTTGCGGCACATCCTCTTCGCGACCTATCGAGCCACGCAGAAATACACCAATCTACTAGCCAACCCGCGGGTTTCGCTGTTGATCGACAGTCGTTGCAACGCCGCAAGCGATTACCGGGACGCAGTGGCGATTTCCGCCCAGGGCCAGGCGCATGCCGTCGGCGTCGAGCGTTATGCCGAACTGTTGCAACTCTATCTCGCCAAACACCCCGGCCTGCGGGATTTTGTGACAGCGCCTGATTGCGTATTGCTGCAAATGGACGTGGAGTGCTACTACGTCGTCAGTCAGTTCCAAAGTGTTGCTGAATTGAGAGTGAATTGAACCGGGCTGAATGCTCGTTAGTCCCCGATATTCATTCCCAACGCCGCGCCCTGACTGCGGATGACTTCAGCGTAGAATCGCCCGCTGGCCTTGATCGTGCGCTGTTGCGTCGCATAGTCCACATGCGTCAGGCCAAAGCGCGGCGCATAGCCATACGCCCATTCAAAATTGTCCAGCAGCGACCAAGCGAAATACCCGCGTAAATCCACGCCCTTGCGCCGGGCCTCCAGCGCCGCCCGCAAATGATCGCGCAAGTAACGCTGCCGCAGTGGATCATCTACCAGATCGCTGGTTTGCGGTGGGTCATAGAACGCCGCGCCATTTTCGGTGATGTACAGCGGCAGCGGCCCGTAACGTTCCGTCACCCATTCCAGAATATCGGTCAGACCCGGCGGATACACTTCCCAGTCGAGCCTGGTATAGGTTTGGCGCGGCTGGCGCACCCGGGCGGCTTGCAGGGGCCAGTCGCCCGGATCGTACCGCACCACCTGCCGGCTGTAATAGTTAACGCCCAGGAAATCCAGCGGCTGGCGAATGAAATCGAGATCAGCGGCGGGAAACGCAGGCCAGGCCGCGCCGAAAATCTCGGCCAGTTCCGGCGGATACGCCCCCAGCAACGCCGGGTCAAGATACTGGCGATTCCAGTAGGCGTCAGCCCGCATGGTCGCGGCGAGATCCTCGGGTGATTCCGTCGCCGGGTATTTCGGCTCCAGATTCACCACCAGGCCGATCTGATGGCGACCGGCGGCGCGATAAGCCTGCACCGCAGCGGCATGGGCGCGCAACAGGTTGTGAGCGGCCTGCGGGGCGGCGAAGAGATTGCGTTGGCCGGGCGCCAGGACGCCGTGTAAGTAACCACCGTCCACCACCACCCACGGTTCATTCAGCGTCACCCAGAGTTTCACCCGGTCATCCAGCGCCCGGAACAGGATCTGCGCGTAATCGGCGAACCAGTGGGCGCTGTCGGGATTGAGCCAGCCACCGAGACGATCCAGCGCGGCGGGTAAATCCCAGTGGTAGAGGGTAAGCATCGGTTGAATGCCCTGTTCCAGCAAGGCGTCCACCAACCGCTCGTAGAAGCCCAGTCCCGCCGGATTGATCCGGCCGCGCCCTTCCGGCAACACCCGGCTCCAGGAGACGCTGAAGCGGTAAGCGTTCAGGCCCAGTTCGCCCATCAGCGCCACATCTTCCCAGTAACGGCGGTAATGGTCGCAGGCCAGATCGCCGGTATCGCCATCGCGGACCCGTCCGGGCGTGTGGGCGAATTCATGCCAGATGCTGGGACCCGCGCCATCCGCCAGCGGCGAACCTTCAATCTGATACGCCGAGGTGGCGGCGCCCCAGAGGAAATCCGTCGGGAAGAGCAGTTCAGCAGGCATGAAAGGGACTCCGGCAAGGGTGGATAAAGAGTCATCAGCAACGGGGGTCGCTGCCAGCAATACCATGATCCAGGGCTAAACCCCCGGTATCGAACCAGTGGAGATGCGCAGTATTGAACGACAGACGCACCGCCTCGCCCTTGTGGAAGAGGCGAATGCCGGTCAAGCGGGCGACCATCACCGGGGCGGGAGAAGCCATTCCGTCGATCTGCACATACAACAGCGTTTCATGACCCAGATACTCCGCGTCATGCACCGTGGCCCGCAAGCCGCCATCCTGGCTGGTCAGGGACAAAAATTCGGGACGAAGGCCGGCGGTCAGGGGCGTATCCAGCCATTGACGCCAGTATTCGGCAGTGGCGGCAGGCAGGGTCAGCGGCAGGCTTTGCTCGCCCAAACGCAAGCGCAGCCGACCCTCGCTGACCGCACTGATCTGCGCCGGAAACAGATTCATCGGCGGGTTGCCGATGAATCCGGCGACGAAAAGATTAGCGGGTTGCTCGTACAGTTCCCGGGGCGGCGCGACCTGTTGCAAACGGCCCTGATCGACGACCGCCACCCGGTCGCCCAGGGTCATCGCCTCCGCCTGGTCGTGAGTGACGTACACCGTGGTTGCGCCCAGTCGATCCAGCAATTCGCTGAGTTCCGCACGGATTTGCACCCGAAGCCGGGCATCCAGGTTGGACAACGGTTCGTCCATCAGGAAGACCGTGGGTTGCCGCACCAGCGCTCGGCCCATCGCCACCCGCTGGCGCTGCCCGCCGGACAGTTGCCGGGGCAGGCGATTCAGCAGCGCGCCGAGACTGAGCAATTCCGCCGCCCAGCGAATTTGCCGCTCGATGTCCTCACGGGGCAAACGGCGCATTTTCAGCGGAAATTCCAGATTTTGCCGGACCGTCATATGGGGGTAGAGGGCATAATCCTGGAAGACCATTGCGACGTTACGCTGCTGCGGCGACTGGTGGTTGACCGCCGCGCCGCCAATGCGCAAAACGCCGTTCGTCGGCGTTTCCAGCCCGGCTAGCAGGCGCAGCAGGGTTGATTTGCCGCAACCGGAGGGACCGACCAGCGCCAGGGCTTCGCCGTCAGCGATAGCCAGGTTGAATGCGAAAATGGCTTGCGTTCCGCCCGGATAGATTTTGTCGATGTCTTCAAACGTAACGTCGGCCATCTTCGGTTTTACCAACGGCAACCAGGGCTGCGCAGACCGCCGCCCATCAGAAAAATTGCTCCGCGCCCAGCAGCGGCAATACCCGCTGCATGATCGCATCAGCGGCGAAGTGGCGCTGAATGACGCCATCCCGCAAATGATTGGCCAGCGCAATCAGGATCATGCTCTGATTCAAGGCGAGGTAGTTGTACACAACCTCGCCAGTCTGGGGATCCACAGCATCGTAGAATCCGAAATCGCCATAAATCGGATAGCGTTCCGCCAACTCGCGGAGATTGGCCGTCGCCGCTGCTGGATTGACCAGCAGAGCCAGCGCCGCCGCATGAGGCGTCACCGCGCCAGCTTGATAGCCCCGCACTCCCAAAATCCGCGCCCCGAATTCTCCGTATCCCCCGGCGGGCCGCGAACTCGGTGACAGTCCCCATACGGGATAGCCTAAATGTTCCAAGGCGAAGCGGCGGTGAATTTCGGTATGCGCCGCCGCATTCCGGCCCAGACTGGCCGGCGCGTACTGTTGCTCATCCAGCACCAGCAGCGGCATCAGCGCCTCAAACAGGCTGCCCCCCCATGACGGAACATATTTCACCTGCTTCCAGGCGTAATGACCGCCGGGAAAAGCATGACCGTTGACGGTCTTGACCGTGCGGCCCTTGGGCGATTGCGACTGCCAGGCAAAATGGCGCGGGAAGGTGCGGGCCATGCGATACCAGTGTTCTTCCGGGACCTGGCCTTTGCCAATAGCGATCAGGCTGCCCAGCCGCGCCTCGCTGTACAGCAGCCCATAATTATGTTCGGCGCGGTGCGGCAAATGGACATAGTAGCCGTGCATCATCAATTGATCGACCGGATCGTAAAACACGGCGTAATCTTCCCGGTCCATCAGGCGAGCGCAACGATCCGCGAGTTCAGGAACGCTGTTGCGCACCACCATCAACCCGGCGCTCAACCAGGCGGAATCCACGAATGATACAAAATGACTGGTGCGCTCCAAGGTCGTCGTATCGTAATAATTGAAGAAAAATCCCCGCCAGGTTTCCAGCGACTCCAGACTGGCCAGCGTCCGGTCCAGCCGCTCCCGCGCTTCCGTCGTGTCGATCAGCCCCAGTTCCCGCGCCGCAACGATGTCGATCAGATACAGGCCGATATTGGTTATGTTGGTATAGTCGCCCACCCAGGCGCGCTCCGGGGCGACCGCGCCATGAAACCGCACGGTGTCCAGCGGCAAGCCATGCTCGCGGTCGCTGAACGCCGCCAATCCGCGCCAGGTGTCGCGGGCGAGTCGCTCCAGAAACACCCGGTTATCGTCGGGCAATTCCGCTGGAGGTACGGTCAACCGCTCCGGCCAGCCAGCCAGCCGGGCATGAATATGCGGCTGGGCGGCCTCCTTCCCGCCGAATGCGTTTTCCCAGGCGGTTTTCTTGAGCGGCGCGACTCGATCATAAATGCTGGGGCCGGGCTGGCCGGTTTTGACCAATGCCAAATCATCCAGCCAGTAAGCGCCCTGCGTGGCCGACGACCGGCGCGGCTGCCAAACGAGCGCGAATTGGCGCAGTCGGGTCCAGTTTTCAATCCCGTTCATCCAGCGCAGCGGAACCTGGAAGCGTTGCCAATCGCCGGTAACGCCCTCGATCAAGGTGCTGCCTTGACGGAGTAGACCTGGCGGACCATCCGCCAGCGGTTGCTTGAATTCCAGCTTCAGCGCTTTGGCGAAGTCGGTCTGCGCATCGCCGCGAATCCACAGTTCCAGATGATCGTAGGCGGAAGCGTCCAAATCCGGCAGGCTCAATTGCCAGCCCAGCGCCTCGGTCGCGTCGGGGTTAAAGCGGTACTGAAGATACAACGCCCGACCGCTTTCTGTCCGTCCATCCGGCGTGAGCCGATAGCGAATCCGCCCCGCCGACTGCTCCGGGTCGGTTGTCCAGATACTCATGGCGACTCCTGGCATGGGGCTAACCGGACGTTCAAAATCGTGGAGGATCAGGGGCGTGGCGGCGCAAGCCGGCCCCGCGACGCTCAACAGGAGCAGGATGAGTCGATGCGAGAACAAGGTCAGCATGAGGAAGCCGGTAAGGGTCGTGGAGCAAACAATGATTATTGTAGATCAGGTTCGGCGTGGGTCGGTTGAATAGCAGCGTCTATTTTTCAGCTTGATTTCATATTCGGACGGTAGGTTAGGGCGACCATTGGCTATTCCAGCCAAAACCAAAGGAGGTAGCGCCATGCTTTTACGCCTGAACGGGGTCGTTCTGACCAGTTTTATCTGCCTCGTACTGCTGGCTCCGCTGAGTGGACAGACCGCGCCGCCAGCCGGTCGTCTGCTCGCCTCCCAATGCGCCCAGTGCCACGGCACGGATGGCCAGGCGGTCGGCGACATCGACAGCCTGCACGGGGAAAGCGCTGGGGAGCTTTACGATGAAATGACCGAAATGAAATACAGCAATGACCCTGGCGACATTATGCACCGCCAGGCGAAAGGCTATACCGATGCACAGATTCGACTGATCGCCGATTACTACGCAAATTCCAGTGGAGGCGCTATCGACAACGGGAATGACAACGACGCCGATGAGAGTGACAAGCCTCGAAATGACGATGACGACGATGCCGATGAGGATGACGAGCCTCGCAATAAGGATCAGCGGCGTTCCAGGAAGGAAAAGAGCCAGAAGGATGACGATTAAATATTGCGCTCCCCTCGTATCCAATCCTCTAAACGCCTTGAATCCATAAGGAAATCGCTATGAACACGATCTCTCGTCGCCATTTTCTGCAATTACTGGGAGTTTCCTCTGCTTTGGCCGCCACACCTGCCCTGCTGCGTGCGCAAACCGCCGCCAGTGGCCGGGTCGTCATCGTCGGCGGCGGCTTTGCGGGAGCCACCGCCGCTAAATATCTGCGTCACTGGAGCGGCGGCGACGTCGCTGTCACCCTGGTGGACGCCAATCCAGCGCATGTCTCCTGTATTCTCAGCAATCTGGTGCTGAACAATTCATTAAGTTTGTCCCAGATCACCTTCAACTACGAGGCGCTTCAGCAGAAATATAATGTCAACATCGTACAGGGTCGGGCATTGGGCGCCGCCCATGGTCAACTGCATCTGGACGATGGGCGCATGTTAGCCTACGATCGGCTGATTCTGGCGCCCGGCATTGATTTTGCGACGGTTCCCGGTCTGGATTTCAACCGCGTTCCGCACGCCTGGCAAGCTGGCCCGCAAACGACCCTGCTCAAACAGCAACTGGCGGCGATGCCTGCCGGTGGCGTCTTTGTTCTGACTATTCCGCCCGCGCCGTACCGCTGTCCGCCAGGACCTTATGAGCGCGCCTGTCTGGTCGCCGACTATCTGAAGAAAAACAAGCAGGGTTCCAAAGTCATCGTGCTGGACGCCAATCCGAAGATCATGGCTGAAGAGCATACGTTCACCACCGCGTTTAACCAGACCCATGCCGGCGTTGTGGAGTATCACCCCAACGTTTTCCTGAACGAAGTGGATTCCGTGAACCGGATCGCCAAAACCAGTCAGGGGGATTTTCGGGCCAGCGTCCTGAATGTGCTCCCGCCGCAGAAAGCGGGGCGCATTGCATTCGATACGGGACTGGTTGACGGCGACTGGGCGGCGGTAAATCCACTGACCTATGAATCGACGCGGGCGCAAGGCATTCATATTATTGGCGACGCCCAAGGCACCAGCCAGCCCAAATCCGGGCATATCGCTAATGCCGAGGCAAAGGTTTGCGCAGACGCCATTTTGCGGGCGTTTGCGGGCGAGGCCCCTGATCCGGCGCCAACCACCAACTCAGCCTGTTACAGTCCGATTACCGCCAATACCGCCTCCTGGTTAACTGCGGTATACGCCTACGATCCGGCGACCAGGACGATGAAGTCCGTTCCAGAAGCCTTTGGCGAAGCGCCGTCCGCGACACAGGAGAACTACGAAAAAATGTTCGACTGGGCCAGCAACCTGTTTAGCGACACCTTCGCTTGAGCAGAACGCCCGACGCCTGCGTTGCCATGCTGGCGTCGGGCGCTCCAGGCGCAAGATGCAATAAGCGCCGCCAGGACAGCGGGATTCAACACCAGGCGAGAGCGTCACTGGTGGAGAAATACAAATAGAGCGAGGATGATTGAACAGGAAACAGCAAAGGGTTCCATGATGGTCAGCAGCTATCTGATTTGCGATATGTGCGGCGGGTTCGGCCCACCGGCGAGCTTTTTGAGCGAGAACGGCTTGCGGCTCTGCTACCAGTGCTGGTATCGGGAGCGGGCAGGCGAAGATTCACCGCCGGCAGACCCCAAAGCGGATGCGGCGCCCCCGGCGGAGCCGGCTTCCAGTCCACCCGCGTCCCCGGTTCAATCCCGCAACAGTTCATAACTGGCGCGATAGGCGTCGGCCAATGCCGCCATGTAGGCCTCATTGACCTGCTCGGCGTCTAAGCCCAACTCTTTCAGCGTCGCCCAGTTGCACTGCTCATAGGCCAGCGTGCAGGCCAGGATGCGGCCCAGCGCGCCCTCATGGCGCAGCAGCGCCTCATTGACCTCTTCTTCCAGCGGCAACGCCGCCAGCACTTCCGGCATCGGCGCCTGCGCGACCAGATCGAGCACTGATAGCAGGCCAACCGTAAAACTGGCGTCGCGTTGTTTGATGCCCAGTTGCTCACCCAGCAATTCGCACATCTTGGCGCGCACCAGGGCGATGGTCATCAGATCGCTGCGCGCATTCTCGGCTCCGGACATCGAAATGAGCGTCGCCCAGGAACGCACCGTGCGCAGTCCCAGTAATGCGACCGCTCGCTGGATGGATTCGACCCGCTGCGGCAGGCTGAAATAGGGGGAATTGATATAGCGCAGCAGTTTATAGCTGAGGGCGACATCCTGAGCAATCAGGGACGCAACCTCTTTGAAATCGACATCCGGCTGGTTGAGGGCGCTGACCAGGCGCAACACCGCCAACTGGTTGGTCTGGATGCCCTGAAACTTGAGCAGACGGGGTTGGGAGAAATGCCGTCCCTGGAAAAAATTAAATCCCATTTTCTGGCACGTTTCGAGGGCTTCCTGATCTTCGATGCCGCTGGCGATGACAGTCAGACCGCGTTGCTGGAGTTGGGCAACCAACCGGCGCGCTTCTTTTTCCGGGATTGCCGCGATGTTCAGCCGCACAGAATCGGCTACCGCCAATAATGCCTGGTAGGCATCATTGTCTACATACTCATCCAACAGGAAGTGGTAGTTGTCCTGGCGCAAAGCGCGAAGCGCGGCGAGCAGTGGGCGGTCCACGACAATATCGGCGACCACTTCAAACACGATGCGCGGGGAGGCCATCGTGAATTGTCGCAACGTCCCCTGAACCAATAAACCACGAGCGACATTCAAAAACACCTTGCTTTCACCGACCAACTGTTCCAGTCCAACCTCGGTCAACGTGTCGAACAAGATCTGGGTATGCTCCATCTCGATATCGAACAATGGGGCGTCTTCAGCCATCCCTTCGCTGTCGGTGGGATGATAGGACAGTTGGTAGCCCTCCACCTGGAGAGCGGAATCGTAGATCGGCTGGCGACCCAGATAAATTTCTTTCATGGATGCCCCCCACTTTCGGGTAAAGATGAATGTACCGCCATCGTACCAATCTGTTGGCCTTGCAGCGGAACTGAATTACTGGCGAACAGGGGCAAGGCGAGCTTTCAACTCGTCAGTTTGGCCAGGCTCCGATTCCACAAGCACTGGCGCGGCAACGACCGCCGGTTCAGTCGGCGGCGGCGCGGTCTTGCCCAACACCAGTTGCGACAACAACATACCAGCGAACATCAGCCCACACCCCATCAACCCGCGTCCAGCCAGAGTCTCGTTAAGCAGCAACCAACCGCCTAATGCGGCGAATACGGTTTCCAGGCTCAGGATAATAGCGGCGTGGGCGGGTGGCGCATCGCGCTGAGCCACTACTTGCAGGGTGAAGGCGACGCCGACGGACAGCAGCCCCCCGTAGAGAATCGGCAGCGTCGCGCCACGCAGTCCGTCCAGGGTGATCGGTTCGCTGACAACCGCAATCGCCAGGCTCAATACGCCGCAGACGATGAATTGCAGGCAGGCTAGCAGAATGGGTTCGACATGTCGTCCGGCCAGCCAACCGATTACCAGTACATGCCCGGCCCAGAAAAACGCGCCGATCAGCACCAACCCATCACCCTCGGTTAGCGTCAAACGGTCGTTCATCGTCAGCAGATAGAGGCCCACGACAGCCAACAGAGCGCCGACCCAAGTCCCCCAAGGCGTGCGATGCCCCCACAACAAGCCCAGTAGCGGCACGACGACCACATACAGGCCAGTGATGAACCCGGCCTTACCCGCAGTGGTATGAACAATGCCAACCTGTTGCAGTGAAGCCCCGACGAACAGAATCAACCCGGCCAGCAGACTACCCGCCAGCATCAGCCGTTCCCCGCCAGGCGGAATCAACGGGGCAGAACGCCGCCTGATCCACAGCAGTGGCGCCAGCGACAGCGCACCCAACAGGAAACGGACGCCGTTGTAGGTGAAAGGACCGACATGTTCCATACCAACCCGTTGAGCGACGAAGGAGACGCCCCAAATAATTGCCGCCAGTAATAATAGTACTTCCGCCTTGAAGGTCTTGAGAGTCAACATGTTCGATAAGCGCTGGGTTATGATTGCGACAAAAGAGGGCATGATACCTGACTGATGCGGTTTCGGCATGATTGGTCTGGCTAGCGCTGCTCTTTTCATTGCCAAACCTCGCGCCGGCTTGCCCAACGGCGGAAAATCCTTATAATTACATTTTCACCTCCCAATGCCGGGATGGCGGAATGGTAGACGCAGTGGACTCAAAATCCACCGGTAGTGATACCGTGAGAGTTCGAGTCTCTCTCCCGGCACCAATAAAAACAGTTACTTAATGCCATTTTCTGTTATTTCTTCCATGTTGGCTGTCAACAAATTGTCAACGCTGTTGAGGGGGTTAAGTCTTACAGCTTCTTGCAGGTGATCGGGTGCTAGGTGGGCGTAGCGCATGGTCATGGTGAGGTTCTGGTGTCCGAGGATCCGTTGTAGGACTAGGATATTTCCGCCGTTTATCATGAAGTAGCTGGCGAAGGTATGTCTTAGGATGTGCGTCATTTGCCGGTCTGGAAAGTGGAGTTCAGCTTTTCTCACTGTGCGTCTGAAATCCTCATAGCAGGGCTTGAATAGTCGGCCTGTCGTTTTCGAGTTGAGTATTTGCTTCCCTAGGTCCGGGCTGATTGGAACGGATCGGTTCCTACTGTTTTTCGTGTCGATGAACGTTACCAGTCCTTCGGCAACTTGTTCCGCTCTTAGCTTTTCTGCTTCACTCCATCGGGCGCCAGTCGCTAGACAAAGCAAGGCTATTTTTCTTGTGTCGCCTTGCAGGGCTTTGATAAGTGCGCTGATCTGGTGTGTATCCAGATAGCCGTGTTCCAAAGCGCATTCTTTGAACTGGCGGATTCCCTTCATGGGGTTATCTTGGTTCCAGTGGCCGAGCCGGGCCAACTCGTTAAACATCGCGCGTAGGTGGGCGTGTTCTCGATTCATCGTAGCTTCGTTGGTGCCTTCGCTTAGTCGTTGACTGCGGTATTCGGTGAATTGGACTTGGTGGAAGGTGCTTGCTGTTGGGTCGCCTAGCAGCTCTACGAGGTGCTTTAACCGTTGATGTGTTTTCCCTGCGGCTTTCAGATATTTTCCATGCCATTCATACCAGAGTCCTACTAGGTCGGATAATCGTCGGGTGTCTTTTCTGGGTGGTTGCCAGTCCGGCGTTTGGGTGACTTTGGCTCTTAAGTAGGCTTCCCAGTGCAACGCCTCGGCCTTGGTGGGGAGGGTCTTTCGGTAGCGTTTCCCGCCTCGGCCTTTGGGCTGGATGTCAACTCGCCAGCCGCTTGGGGTTTTCTTGATCATGGGGTATGAGGTCGAAGGATCAAAATTTTTCCGCTTTGTGTGAATTCCAAGTTTTTAAGTACGCTCATGCCAAGCAATATCTGGTGGTCATTCTGTCCTGGATTAAGTGCGGCTCGTACTTCACGTAACTGGAAGGGTCCTAGCGTTAAGCTTTCGATTTTTGTGAATCGAATATCCACTATTCCGTTGGCGGTCTGTGATTTTCCGTAGGCGCCTGGTTTTAATCCGAGTGCGGGTCCTTGATGTGCGGGGACTGAGACTAAAGTAGCGCCAGTATCCAGCATAAAGGTTACTGGCTTGCCGTTGATAGTGCCGGGGGCTACATAATGGCCTGATCGGTTGCGTTTCAATATGAGCTCATGTGTTCCTGCGGTCCTGTGTAAGGCCAGGTCTCGGTTTGGGTTGTTTTGGCGTTCCATCCATTGATCGAAGAGAACATATAGCAGGCTCAGCACTAACAACCAAGCGGCTGTAATCATGCTCCAACCTAATTTTGTAGCTTTTCTAATAGTTATCCCCACATAGTTTATGCTGGAGACATTTGAGAACCCGCATACTGAGTATCTGGGAGTCTAAAGAACGATTGAACTCTTTCTTTAAATCCCTGTAATTTTAGCAGTGC
>Ga0209573_1002571_pt1 | contig 22701 bp, 20 predicted proteins | sample TNRBio252014_DNA_FD_185870 | JGI IMG/M metagenome (GOLD analysis project Ga0209573, IMG submission 185870) | Wastewater treatment Type I Accumulibacter community from EBPR Bioreactor in Madison, WI, USA - TNR Reactor_6/25/2014_ DNA (SPAdes)... | ecosystem: Engineered > Bioreactor > EBPR >...
AAGAGGTCCGGAAGATCCCGGGGAATTTCTACCACGCGAGAGGCGGGAGGAGGCGCATTTATTTCCCAAACGCGACGCTTCTGGACGGCGATCTGATGGAGGATGCGTGCAACCTTTTCGGGGATTCCGGAGGGGCCGCGGCGAAGATCGATGAGGGCGACGGGAACCTGTATTTTGGCCCGCATTATCCGGGCTTCTACGGGCGGCGAATCTGGGCGGACGAGATCAATCAATCGATCGGTCCGGCAGCGCTCGTGACGCACAAATACGGGCCTCTCCAAAGTCTCTCGGATGAGGCGGGCGAACCCTTTCTGATGACGGAGTGGGTGAACGCGCTGCTGAACGTGAAAAAGTGGCGGATGGCGGGCGAGGTGGGGGGCGTCTCTTTCGATGTCACGGCATGGGCCGGGACGCACACAATCTACAACCCGGAACTGGCGACGGGAGGCGACTGGGAGACGCCTCCGGAGGCCCGCGCGGCGTGGTCGACGCGACTCGTTTTGGATAACTACGAGGTGGGCGAGGAAGCGGGCGGCGTCATCGAATACGAGGTCGGCTGGACGGGGGCTCCGACGCGCATCCTGGACCGCTATTTTTCGGCCCCGTCACGACTCCAAATCATGCCCTATCTGGACATCCACGTCGCAAGCGGAGGGGGCTCCACGGTGGTGCGCCTGCCCGACGCCTACCTGGGCGAAGGGCTCGGACCAGGGACGGTCGACGAGAACATCACCTGGCTGGGCCGCCCGGTCCGCACGGTCGCGAATCCGGACTTCGGCGGGGACCCGCCCACCTACGTCGTGAACATCACGGCCGCCGAATACTGGACAACCGAGCCCTGGTATGGGGCGGAAACGTGGCCGTGAGAGAGGTCTGCGGGGGTGGTGCATGGGGCGTGCGGGCGGGGTGCGGAGACGCCGCGGGAGGGGATTTTGTATCAACTGCGCGGTGAAATGTATTAGATGGGGTGGGGCGCATAGCCGGACTCATTCCAGGAAATGTCCTGACCTCGCGGCAGCGACGCATCCTCCAAGGCTTTTCAGCATTCGCCGGCCGGGAACTCCCTCTCGATGAGACGGTTTACCGCAGTGAGAGCGAGACCGGACACCGGAACCGGGCGATCGGCCACATGCTGAGGAATTTCGACATCCTCACGAGCCATCCCGACCCGACCGTGGAGCTGTATTTCCAGCAGTGCTCGATTTCCGTGACTTGCCGCGATCTGGGCGTGATGGCCGCGACCCTCGCCAATCGCGGGGTCAACCCGCTCACAGGAAAACAAGCGATCCGTGGGGAATACGTCGCCAACATGCTTAGCGTCATGAGTTCGTGCGGGATGTACGACTGGGCCGGGGAGTGGATCTACAAAGTCGGGATGCCGGCCAAGAGCGGCGTCGCCGGGGGCATTATCGCCGTGCTTCCCGGTCAACTGGGGATCGGTGTCTTTTCGCCACCGCTCGACTCGCACGGCAACAGCGTCCGCGGCATCCGCGTCTGTGAGGCGCTTTCGCAGCGTCTCGATCTCCACCTCTTCAACCGCCGCGGGACGCGGGACGGGGCGGTGCGCCTCTTTTTCGACGGATCGCGTGTCAATTCCCACCGGGTCCGTTCGATCGAGGAGACGACTCTTCTCAAGGAACACGGCCGACGCATCGGGGCGCTCCAGTTGCAGGGGAATCTCGTCTTCGCCACCACCGAGACGGCCGTCCATGAGGTACTGAAGCGCAGCGACGACCTCGACTTCCTCGTCCTGGACTTCGGTCATGTCCTCAGCATCAACGACACTGCCGCCCGGCTACTCTACGAGCTGACCCTCGGTCTCGTCGCCGAGGGCAAAACCGTGGTCTGCACCCATCCGGATCGGGTTCCCTTGCTCGGGCGCGTTTTCCGCACCAAGCTCGGTGCCGCTGCCGCCGAGACGTTCCGCACTTTTGAAGACAATGATCCGGCCCTCGAGTTCTGCGAGGACCGTCTCCTCGAGCGGCTCGGTTTTGTTCACCCCGAGGATGAGTCGGCCGACATTGCTGATTTCGAGCTTCTCACCGGATTTACCCAAGAAGAGGTTTCGCTCTTGGGAAACCTCCTTGGCACACGTCGATCCTCGGCCGGGGAAGTCATCATCGAAGCCGGTGCCGAGGCTGACGAGTTGTTCCTTCTCGGGAAAGGCCGTGTCAGTGTTTTTGTCGGGGCCGATGGTTCGCGCCGTCGTCTCGCGACCTTCTCGCCTGGCATGGTCTTCGGGGAAATGGCGCTCTTTGATCGCTCGCCTCGTTCGGCGACGATCATCGCCGATTCGGAGGTGGAATGCCGCATCCTCAGTCTCGAGGCCTTGGATCGACTCGGAGGCGAGCACCCCGGTATCAAGATCAAGCTGCTCGAGAATCTCGGGCGTGGTCTCAGCCGGAAGCTCCGAAAGGCCAATGTGGAACTGAGCGTGTTTGAGTGAGCGTTCTGCGCGTCCGCAATCAGGCAGGATGACGGCGATTCTCCGATCCGTCAGGATGCGGTGAATCATGAGAGTTTTCCTGATCCTCGTTTTCTGCGGTGCCTTCTTCCCACTTGTCGCGGCCCCGCCTGCCGAGCCCATGCTGCATCCGGCCGGAGAGCGGTTGTCCGCGGACTATCAGGGGCCTTTCGTGACGACGGGTGACGGAGCGATCTTGTGCCTTGAGGCGAAAACGGCGATGAGTTCCGCCGACGAGGGGCGCACCTGGACCTCGACTCCTCTCTTTGCAGAAGGCGCCAAAGACCGGGTCAGCAATGAACGCGCGCTCTTGAGAACCCGAGAGGGCGTTATCGTCGGTGCCTACATGAACCTGGAGGAGCGCCGCTCGCCGGAAGGATGGGGTTGGGGTGAAACGGGTGTCGACTGGCGCGGATTCGTGCTGCCCACCTACACGATCCGAAGCACGGATGATGGAAAGACATGGGAGGCCCCCGTGAAGCTTTCCGATCCTTGGTGCGGATGCGTCCATTCGCTGATCCAACTGGCGGGCGGACGTCTCGTCCTCGCGGGACAGGAGATCATTCCGGAATGGCGGCATGCCACGGTGATGTTTGTCTCGGACGATCTCGGCAAGACCTGGCAACGCGGCGACGTGCTCGACTACGGAGTCGGGGCTCACGATCATGCCGGCTCGATCGAGGGAAGTCTGCTGGAGCGGGCCGATGGTTCGGTTCTCCTGCTCCTGAGAACGGAATCTGGCTATTTGTGGGAAGCGAGCTCGCGCGATGGGCTGAGGTGGGAGGGGTTGAAGCAGACGAAGATCCGCTCCGTGACCTGCTGTCCCCAGCTCGCCCGACTCGGGGATGGGCGGGCCGCGCTCCTCTGGAATGCGCCGGTGCGCCACGCGCCCCAAAACAACACGAGCCGGGCGGAGCTATCGCTCGCCTTTTCGGAGGACGACGGGAAGACCTGGTCCGACCCGGCCATCGTGGCGGCGAACTACTCCGGGGGCGGGCGAGTCTCCTATCCCTACCTCTACGAGCGCCGTCCCGGAGAACTTTGGATCACGACCATGCAAGGCGGTCTCCGGATGAAGGTCAATACCGCTGATCTCGGCAAGGGCAGCATTCCCGTGTATCAGCCTCCGGTTGCCGCGGCTCCGGCTCCCGGCGGGATCTGGCTTTTCGGTGATTCGACGACGGCCCACCGGCCCGGCGCGGTGGAGAAGGTGACCTCGGTGCGGCTTGATGAGGCGCTCCAGAGCATCGGTTCGAGCCTTTCAGTCTACAACGCGGGGATTGGCGGGAATACCACCCGCGATGCCCTGAAGCGTTTTGAGCGCGACGTCCTCGCCCACCAACCCCGCGTCGTGGTGATTGGGTTCGGGATCAACGACGCCGCCGTCGATGTCTGGAAAAAGCCGCCCGCTACGGAATCGCGCGTGCCGCTCGGCGAATACCGCGGGAATCTCCGCACGATCGCAAGGAAAGCCAGGGAAGCGGGAGCCAAGGTCATCTTCCTGTCACCGAATCCGCTCCGATGGACCTCGTTGCTGCGAAATCTGTATGGGAAGCCGCCCTACGATCCTGACTCTGAGACCGGCTTCGACGCGCCGGTGCTGGAGTCATATCGAGAGGCCATGCGTGAACTGGCCGCGGAGCTCTCCGTCCCTTTGCTGGACGTGCCTCAAGTGTGGGCCGATGCCCTGGCGGAAAAAGGAGGCAAGGTCGACACCTTCCTCCTAGACGGCATGCACCCGAACGATGCAGGGCATGAAGTGACCGCGGCGGCGCTGCTGCCGGTGGTAAGAGGGGAGTTGCGGTGACGCCTTGCTGTGGTAAATCATCCCTCCCGATTTCCACCCCATTCCCCGCACCGACATGTTCCAAACCGGCCAACGGGTCGTCTGCATCGACGACCGCTTCGATCCCTGGGTCTACGATCTCTACAAATCGCTGCCGCGCAAGAACGGCATCTACACCGTACGCGCGCTCGGGGTAGGACGGTCGAATCCCACCTTCGCGATCGACGATGACGCCAAGCTGAAAATCACCGGGGCTGATTTCGACCTGCTCCTTCTCCTCGAGGAACTTCACAATCCTGATGATCCGCATTCCACGATCCAGCAGGAGCTCGGCTTCCGCGCGGAACGGTTCGCCCCGCTCGAAGAGGATCTCGCCGAGAACGAGGAAGTCGCCCTGGTCGGATTTGGCGAAGAAATGAAATCATGGAAGACGGGCGACTGAAATGAAAGCCTTCGCCGTTCTCCTTGCGGTCGCCTGTTCGATCCATTCAGTCGCGGAGGCAGAGGAGCCGGTGCCTTTCGAAATCGCCCACCGAGGGGCGAGCGGATACCTGCCCGAGCACACCCGCGAGGCCGTGGTCATGGCTCATGGTCTCGGTGCCGCTTACATAGAGCAAGATGTGGTGTTGTCCGCCGATGAGGTCCCCGTGGTCCTGCACGACATCCACCTCGACGACGTCAGCGATGTGGCGACCCGCTTTCCCGGCCGCGCCCGTCCTGACGGCAAACACTACGCCCTCGATTTTACGCTAGCGGAGTTGAAGCAGCTCGAAATGCGGGAACGATTCAAGCCCGCGACGGGCGAGCGGATCTTTCCGAATCGCTACTCGGGCAGCGGCACGGTCTTCCGGATCGTCACACTTGAGGAATCCCTCCGAATCATCGAGGGGCTGAACGCCAGCACGGGACGCGAGGCAGGAGTCTATCCCGAGATCAAGCGCCCTGCCTGGCACCTCGACCAGGGCAAAGACATCAGTGCCGTCGTCCTGCCCATCCTGAAACGTTTCGGTTACGAGGACAAGAACGATCCGTGCTACCTGCAATGTTTTGAATACGACGAGGTGAGGCGTCTACGGGAGGCGCTCGGCTATCGTGGCCGGCTCATCCAACTTCTCGGTGGTGGAAACAAGATCAGCGAAGGCAACACCGACAACTCGAGGTTCCGCAGCCCCGAAGGCTTGCGTGAACTGGCCAAATGGGTCGACGGGATCGGACCACCGATCAGCGAAGTCGTGAAGGGCGACGATGCCGCGACTCGGCGGATTACTCCGCTCGCTGCCGACGCCCGGGCCGCCGGGCTCGCGGTGCATCCCTACACCGCCCGCGCCGACGAGTTGCCGAAGTGGGCGCGCGACTACGATGATCTCATCGGGCAACTCCGGGAGGCGGGGGTGGGCGGATACTTTACCGACTTCCCGGGACTGCTTCGGGTGCAGCGGTCTCCCGAATGAGCAGATAGGCCGTGAATTCCCGGTCGAGAGGCAGATCGATCGAGCTACCCTCGCAGACGCCCGTGAACTTCGCCTCTCCGAACACGTCGGTCGGATCGTAGAGCCGATAAAGGTCCCCCGGCTCAAGGGTGCCTTCGACGGAGACCTTTGCAGCTTTTGCACCCGCCCAATTGAAAATCGCGAGGTGGGCGCGCGTAGGATCATATTCGTTCGCATGGACGATGACCTTCGGCGTTGTGGGAAACTCAGCCGGCGTCCGCTGGGTGACATTGTCCGAAAGATCGATCGATGCGTGACATTCGCTCGCCTGGATGGTGTCGCCGACGATCAAATTTCCTCGCACCCGGCAATCCTGGTAATGCATCAAACGAAGAGTCCCCCGCGAGACGACATTCCCGTAAAGCTCCCCGCCGGTGTTACCTTTCGCGGCGTATCCGAGCTGCAAGGTGGCGAAATGAATCACATTCCCGCGGACATGGTGATTCCGCGCGACGGAGCCTCCGCCGAGGAGGAAGCGGGTATGCCTTGACCCACCATAGGCGATGTTATCGACCACCCGGAAGTTCTCGAGGTGCGCCTTTTCAGAGCCGTAGAACTGGGCCAGTTGGTCGCCCCGGTCGTCAGGGACGGTGAGGAGGCAATGCTTCACCGTCTTCCAACCCTCGTGATTCTGCGCGTAGATACCGTGACCGTGGCCTCGATCGGGGGCCGACCATCCGTTGCCGGCGACAATGCAGCCGTAAACCTCCGCATCGACCGCGGGCGTCCAGAGATTCAATCCGCCGCCGATGTTGCCGTGAATGACGAGATTGATGAGCCTGCAGCCGAGTGAAGCCTTCATCGTCACCCCTCCGAAGGGTCCACCGAGATCGGTCGGCCAGGAACCCGTTTGTTCCGTCCGCCGGTTCCGCTCCGAGACGGTGACCTCAAGGTCGCGGAGCCACACATGTGCGGGCGCTTCGGCGGGGTCATCCGAACCGACCACTAATCCACCGTCGATCGTCACCCTTTCGCGAGACGCCGCACGAAACACGATCGGGCGATCCACCGTCCCGCGATGTCGGAGGAGAGGAAACGATCCGTTTGGCGTCCGATCGGGACTACGATAGATGCCACCACGAATCCAGACCGTTGCTCCCTCTGGTAGCGCAACGTTGCCCGAGAATGCGGTCGCGAGATCCCACGGGTCCTCCTCGGAGCCGTCGCCTGAGGGGCGCCCCTCAGCGGAAACCCAGAATTCGGAGGCTCCGGCCTGGATCTGCAGCAGTACCACGCAGCACCAGACGATGTTCGTTACACTCATGGCAGGATGCCGCCCGTATCATCACCCATCGGGCCGACTCCGGCGAGAATGGCAAATCCTCCGGTTTCTGTCGATCCAGAATCAACCAGCCTTGGCGCGGTTCTCGGCCTCGGCCTCGAGAGTGAGGCGCGCCGCCTTCGTCTTCATCCGCACATTCAGCATCTCGACGAAGACCGAGAAGGCCATGGCGAAGTAGACGAAACCCTTCTGGAAGTGGAAGTGGAAGCCCTCGGCGACGAGGGTCGTGCCGATGAGGAGGAGGAAGGAGAGGGCGAGCACCTTCACGGTGGGGTGGCGGCTGATGAAGTTGCTCACGGCCCCGGCGAAGATCATCATGAAGCCGACCGCGACCATCACCGCGATAATCATCACCGAGATTTGATCGACCATTCCGACGGCGGTGATGACGGAATCGAGCGAGAAGACGATGTCGAGAACCGCGATCTGGACAAGAATGGTGCCGAGGACTGCTTTGCCCCGGCCTGCGCTGTGCTCCTCCTCGCCGTGTCCTTCGACTTTGTGATGCAGTTCCTTCGTGCTTTTCCAGAGGAGGAAGAGTCCACCTAGGATGAGGATGAGGTCTTTGCCCGAGAGGGCGTGATCGAGGACGGAGAAGAGAGGCTCTTTCAATTGCATCACCCAGGTGATGCAGAGGAGGAGGAGGATCCGCGTCAACATCGCGAATCCAAGCCCGAGGAACCGGGCGCGGGGACGCTGCTCCTCCGGGAGCCGGTCGACGAGAATGGAAATGAAGACGATGTTGTCGATCCCGAGGACGATCTCCATCACCGTCAAGGTGAGGAGGGCGATCCAGGCTTCCGTGCTGGTGACCCAGGAAAAGTCGAAAGGGCTGTTGGCGAGGAGCGGTTCAAACACGGTCATGGCAAGAGGTATCGCGAGGATACGCAGTCGCCGCGCCGATGCAACCCGGGCTTGTCGGCCGCGGTGAAAAATCAAGAGGGTCTGATCGGACGATCAACCCTGTTCGGTCCAGACGTGGCAACTGCCGTCTGAGTAGAGTTCCTTGTAAGTCGTCGTGAGAATGCGGCGGCAGGATCGATTTCCGTAGGAGTCGTAGGAATAATGAGGCACCCGCTTTTTGCTCACGATCACCGTTTTGAGCAGGTAGGGCTCGGTGCGGACGACTTCGCCACAGCAGGGGGCGGCATTGTAGCGCTTCCGATCCTCGTAATGACGATAGGGGAGAAGCTGATTATACCGCGGCGTCTGGAATTTGCTGTCGGCGCAATTCGAGCAGCCGCGGTAGGTGCGATATCCCCCGGCATCTCCCGCTTGAGCCTTCGGCAGCGCGGGGGAGAAAATGGCTAGGGCGAGGGCAAGGACGGGCAGGTTCTTGATCATCTGGTCTGTGTGTGTTCCTTTCCAGAATAGAACCTTTTAAAAAATCTGTCGAGTCTGGATTTTCAAATCCCGATTCGTCCAGATGACGGTCCCGCAGGCCGACAGGCCCCTCACTGGAGTCCGAATTTCTGGAACATGGTCACGTCGTGTCCGTAGATGTCGCGGTCGAAGCGGACGCGGCCGTCACCCATGATGGTGCTGGTCCAGTAGTTCAGATAGACCGAGGTGGTCTTTTTGAGAGACTCGCGGCGGTCGTTCACATTGGGATCGTCCATCGTTGCGCGGATCGCTTCGGCGGACCAGCCGGGATTCTCGCGCAGAATGAACTGAGCGAGCTCGACGGGACGAGCGACACGGACGCAGCCCGAGCTGAAATCGCGGTCGGCGCGCTGGAAGAGTTCCGGCATGTTCGTGTCGTGCAGGTAGACCGCCGAATCGTTCGGGAAGATGAACTTGATGAGGCCAAGGGAGTTTTGCGGGCCGCTGCCCTGGCGCATGAGGAGCCCGCCCGAGGCGACCTTGTTGAGATTGTCGACGGAGTTCGAAAGGACGGTCGAAGATCCGTAGGACGAAATGATCTGATAGGAGTGGCTGCGCATATAGGCCTCGGGTCCCTCGGGGGCGGAGAGGGCGGCGGGAATAAGCTTGCGCTTGGCGATGGAGGTGGGGACGTTCCAAGTGGGGCGGAAATAGACGTCCTGCACCTTGCCGTGGAAAACGGGGGTCTCGCTGATGCCCTTCATCCCGACAACCGTGGGCATCACCGAGATCTCGCGCTGGTCGCGGTAAACGCGCAGGGCGTTTTCGGCGATATTCACCTCGATGTGTTCACGGTCTTCCCAATTTCGCGGCATCCAGCGAAGGCGATCGATGTTGATGATGATCTGGTTCACCCGCACGGAGGTGTCGGTATTCAACTCCTCCAGCGTGGCGGCTCCGATGAACCCATCGGGCTCGATCCCGTGGCGGAACTGGAATGATTTCAGGGCGTCACCGGTGCGGTTGTCGATCGTCCCTTTGCGGCTCTTCGCGGTGCCGCCGGGGAGATCACCCTCGGCCTGAAGGCGCGACGTGAGGAGATTCAGTTCGGGGTATTTGGTCCCGGGCCCCGCAGGCTGGGCCGTGCCGGGGAGGTCTTTCCACCCACCCATGGAGGCGATCTGCCGATACCGGGCGAGGGTTTTCACCATTTCCGCGTAGCGCGTGTCCTGCGGCGGGACGACTTCCAGCAGGTAGGCCGCGAATTGCGCAGCGGGTCGTTGCAGGGCTTGGTCGAGGAACTGATAAGAGGTGACCTGCCGTGGGATGGCGGCCCATTTCGGGTGGACGGAGGTGGGGTCAACGAACCCGTACGCGAGCGACTGGATCGCATAGAGCGCGAGCTGGGTCGTGCCGACCTCGACTTCGGCGCGCTTGTTCGGATCGGGACTCGGATTGCGCCATTGGGCGTCCCAGGCGCTCAACTGGAAGAGCTGGGGGGAAAGCCCATGCGCGTCGAGGGCCTGAAGGAACTGGGCAAGGGCACCGATGTATTCGCCTGACCAGACGGGCTGATTGCCTCGGGAGGAATACCAGTTCGCAATGCCTTTGCCAGACTTGGAGGCTTGGGCGCGGATCGCCCCGCTCATGTCCTGACCTGTGACAGGTTGGAAACAGAAAAGGGCGACGAGGGCAAGAACAGGGGAAAGTCGCATGAATCAAAGAGTCGAGAATTAACAGGCCTTAAGTTTCCTCAGAAATCGGAATTGTTCAATCAATCGATGGTCTTTTCGTGAAAGGAGAGCGGTGTGACCCGATATTCGGGGGGCAAGAGGGCAAATTTCAAGAAAGAGCGGTTGGACATACGCGGGCCCATCGGCCAATCTTTCGCGATGAAGTTCAGGAATCTTCGAATCCGGGGAGTCGAAGGGTCGGCGCGGATGATCTTTTGTTCCGAGGCATGAGGGCGGATCTTTGGGAACTCTACGCCGAACTGGAGCGGGCACCCGAGGATTGGTCTGTGCGCTTGCGTCTGATCGAGCTCGCGGTTGGTTCCGGTGATTTTCCCGAGGCCAGACGGCTCGTGCGGACCTCGCCGGAAAACGACGTCCATCTCCCGGCCGAGTTGCAGGATCGCATCCACGCCCTCCTGACCGGAGCTCCCAGGGGTAAATCGCCTGCGGTGGTCGAAGTGGAGCCGGAGGGGGAAGGGGAATGAATCGATCGGCGGGACTTCTGGCCATTGCGGTCATGGTATTGACCTCCTGCGCCCGGCGCGGGGGAGAGGAGGACTTTTCCGGCCTGCTTCCGCAGGCCGCATTGCTGGCGGAGGTGCGCCAGATTACCCGGCAGGCAGGTTTGGCGGAGGCGAAGGAGGAGCTCGTCGCCGGTCTTTTGGCGGAGGATGAATCTCGTGGAGAGCTGGAGCGGCGGGTCATCCGCACGACCGGCGATCCGGATTTGGCCTTTCCGGATTCTCTTGCCGCGATGCCGGCAAAGGCGCGGGCGCGAACGGGGATCGTGATCGTCCCCGGGACACGGGCGGGAAATCCGAAGACGAAGGACCGCACCCGCGAATGCCTCCGCGGAGCCGCCGAGGCCGCGAAGGAGATGGGTTTTTCGAGTTGGTTCATCGAGACGGCACCCCGTGGAACCGTGGAAGAAAACGCCCGCTTCATCGCGGGACAGCTCCGGGAAGCGTTCGCCCGGAACGATGCCATCGTTCTTGTGATGCTCTCGAAGGGGGCTCACGATGTGATCCGCTATTTGCAAGAGGACGGGGTGAATCTGCCGGCCTCGGATCGCAAAAAGCTGGCCGTGGTGCTCTCGCTCGCGGGCACGGTGCAGGGCTCTGTGGTGGGCGACTGGATGGCGCATTCCACGCGCCCGCTTCCCTCGCTGACCCGTCGTTGGCTGCGGTCTTCGGATCAGGAGGCGGCGATCGCCATGCTGGAATCGATCGCCCGGTCGCCGTGGGAGGAGGGTGTGGCGGAGCGAATCGGTTCAAGGTTCCCGGAAATGACCTGGGTCAGCATCGCGATGGTGCCCGATGGCGAGGACGGCCGCATTTCCGAGCGGCTCTGGTCTCCCTGGGTGCGGCAGCGGGTCGAAAGGACTGCCCCGTATTACAGTCCCAGCGACGGATTGGTCGAGTCTGCGGCCTCGGTGCTGCCGGACAGTGTCTCATTGCCGGAATGGGTCGTGGTCGGCTATGGATCCCATGCCATGCCGAACGGGACCTACCGCGACGGGACTCGCATCGCTCCCCAAACGACGCGTCCCGGACGCGAAAAGCTCCGTCCCGAGAGCGGGGCGGAGATCATGAGCGCCTACCTGCGGGCGCTGCCGACGAGCCTCTTGCGGTGATTCATCCCGGCTACTTCTTGGCGTCGATATCCTTCACCAAGGCTAGGTATCGGTCGGTCTCCCGCTTGATCACGGGAAGGAGCAGATAAAGTCCGATCAGGTTCGGGATCACCATCGCAAAAACCATCGCGTCGGACAGCATGAGGATGTTGTCGAGCGAAGCCGAGGTGCCGACGATGATGAGCAGGCAGAAGACGATCTTGTAGACGATCACGGGGAGGTGGATCTTGTCCTCGCCCACAAAACTGAAGAGGTACATCACACCTTGTTGCCCGTAGTATGACCAGGAAATCATCGTCGAGAAGGCGAAGAGGAAGACGGCGATGCTGAGGACGACGGGGAACCAGGTAAGGACAGAGGCAAAAGCGAGCGAGGTCACGGGAACACCGGACTTGCTGGTGATGGCGCTCTTCGCGACCCATCCGGTGGTTTTTTCAGTCTCTTGGAAGGCGCCATTCACCAGCCCGATCACCTCGATCTGGTCTCCTTCGGTCTTTCGGGTGTGAAGGAACTGTCCCGCCTCGAGTTTGCGGACGACTTCGGTCGATCCGGGGGCCTTCACGAGATCCACCCCGCCCGGATTGACTTCGGCGCTGATCTGCCAGGTGCCGGTGATGACGAGGACGAGGGCGCTCATCGTGCAGACCACGACGGTGTCGACGAAGGGTTCGAGCAGCGCGACGAATCCCTCGCTGGCGGGCTCGTTCGTTTTCACCGCGGCGTGGGCGATGGGAGCCGAGCCGAGGCCGGCCTCATTCGAGAAGGCGGCCCGACGGACACCCTGGATCAAGACGCCGATGATGCCGCCGGTGACGGCCTCATTGCTGAAGGCGGAAGTGAAGATCGTGGCGAATGCGGAGCCGAGGGCGTCGATGTTTCCAAAGATGATGATGAGCGAGGCGATCACATACATCCCGCACATGAAAGGCACGAGGTAGGAGGTGACCCGGGCGATCGAGACGATGCCGCCGAGAATGACGAGCCCCGTGAGGATTGCCATGGCCACCCCAAACCAGACCGCACCATTGCCGCTCGCACCGCCCAGAGCGGGAAAGGTGTTGCTCATCTGACTGAAAGCCTGATTCGCCTGAAACATGTTTCCCGCACCGAACGAGCCCCCGATCACAAAGAGCGCGAAGACGAGGGCGAGCACCTTGCCGAGACCGCCGAGACCGCGCTCCTTCAAGCCGTCGCTCAGGTAATACATCCCGCCGCCCTTGACCGTGCCGTTCTTCATGATCTTCCGGTATTTCACCCCGAGGGTGCATTCCGCGAACTTCGTCGTCATGCCGCAGAGGCCCATCACGATCATCCAGAAGGTAGCTCCCGGGCCTCCGACTCCAACCGCGACGGCCACGCCGCCGATGTTGCCGAGGCCCACCGTGGCAGAGAGGGCTGCGCTGAGCGCTTGGAAATGGGTGATCTCACCCGGGGCGTCGTGGGGCGTGTATTTACCCCGGGCGGTGCGCAGGGCGACACCGAATCCGCGCAGGTTGATGAACTTAAAATAGATCGTCAGGAACACGGCGGTGAAGCCGAGGAGGACGAGGACGATCGGCAGGGTGACGCCGTCGGTGACCTTCACGCCGTAGAAGATGATCGAGTCAAAAAGCTTCGCGATGGGCGCGACCGCCTCGTCGATGCTGGTGGCGAGCGTTTTCCCCGGGGCGGGGGCCGCCTCCTCGGCAAATGCCGGGGCATTGAGGAGGAAAAGAAGGGCGAGGGCGAAAAGTCGGGAAAGCGGGGCCATGGTGCGGAATTTCGGAATGCTAAAGATTCGGGGACGGGGAATGCAACCCCTTTTGCGAAGCGAATCGCGTCTTTGCTCGTCGCGTCGCTCAGAGCAAGGTTCCAGCCGTTTTCGGCACGATCTGTGAAAAAACCGGCAATTTTCGCGTTTTCCCGACCCATCTCCTTGCAAAGAACCGGCGTAATGCTTAAGAAACCGCAAATGAACGCGCTTGGTAAAACTCTCCTTCGATTCTGGAACTCCTCGATCGGCAAAAAGCTGATCGTCGCCATCACCGGCATCATGCTGGTGGGCTTCCTTCTTGGTCACATGGCGGGGAACCTCCTGATTTTCCAAGGCCGCGAAGACCTCAATGATTACGCCGAGTTTCTCCACCACATGCTCCACGGATGGGGAATCTGGATCGCCCGCCTCGGCATTCTCGGCGCCTTCTTCCTTCACATCGTCGCGACCGTTTCGCTCGTGCAGCAGAATCGCACCGCCCGGGACTCCCGCTACGCCTGCGATACCACCGTGCAAGCCCCGGCGAGTTCACGCATCATGATCTGGACCGGTCTGACCGTGATCGCCTTCGTCGTCTTCCACATCTTCCACTTCACGGTCCGGCTCGATCCCGATCTCGCCGGGATGAAAGATCCGGGGAATCCCGAGCGCCACGACGTCTACGGCATGGTCATTGCCGGTTTCCAGAAGCCGCTTGTGGTGATTTTTTACATTCTCGCGATCTCGTTTCTTTGTTCGCACCTCAGCCACGGGATCGGCTCAATCTTCCAGACTCTAGGCCTTCGCACCGAGAAGACCCGCGTCGCGATCCGCAACCTTTCCATGGCGATCGCCGTCCTTCTCTGGATCGGATTTCTCTCCATCCCGATCCTCGTAGCCACCGGCGGACTGAAGGAAAAGAGCGCCTCCGCGAGCCATTCTCCCCACCGTCCCGAGTCCAGCGCGCTGGCTGAAAACTGAAATCCGGACCCCGAACCTTTTCCCCACCGCTACGACCATGGCCAGCAAAGCCTCCAGCACTCCCACGCCGAACGGCACCCTGAACTCCGCCATCCCCGAGGGACCGCTTCCCGAGAAGTGGACCCAATACAAGGCCAAGGCGAAACTCATCAACCCGGCGAACAAGCGGAAGTACTCCATCATCGTCGTCGGATCGGGCCTCGCTGGCGGAGCCGCCGCCGCGACGCTCTCCGAGCTCGGCTACCAGGTGAAGTGCTTCTGTTACCAGGACAGCCCGCGCCGCGCCCACTCCATCGCCGCCCAGGGCGGGATCAACGGGGCAAAGAACTATCAGAACGACGGTGACTCGGTCTGGCGTCTCTTCTACGACACGATCAAGGGCGGTGACTTCCGCGCCCGCGAAGCCAACGTCCACCGTCTCGCCGAGATCTCCCTGCAGATCATCGACCAGTGCGTCGCCCAAGGGGTGCCCTTCGCCCGTGAATACGGCGGGGCCCTCGCGAACCGCTCCTTCGGCGGAGCTCAGGTCAGCCGCACGTTCTACGCCCGCGGCCAGACTGGTCAACAGCTCCTCATCGGTTGTTATCAGGCACTTGAGAAAGAAATTGCCAAGGGCGGCGTGAAAATGTACACCCGCACCGAGATGCTCGACCTCGTCGTCGTCGACGGACACGCCAAGGGCATCGTCGTGCGTGATCTCACCACCGGCGAGATCACGAGCCACGCCGCCGACGCCGTCATCCTCGCCACGGGCGGCTACGGGAACGTCTTCTTCCTTTCCACCAACGCGATGGGCTGCAACGTCACCGCGGCCCTCCGTGCCAACAAGCGCGGCGCCTACATGGCGAATCCCTGCTTCACCCAGATCCACCCGACCTGTATTCCGGTGAGCGGCGACTACCAAAGCAAGCTAACCCTCATGTCCGAGTCGCTCCGCAACGATGGACGCGTCTGGGTGCCCAAGTCCCGCGAAGACGCCGCCAAGATCCGCAGTGGCGAGCTCAAGGCGAAGGACATCCCCGAAGAGAACCGTGATTATTTCCTTGAACGGAAGTATCCCTCCTTCGGCAACCTCGCTCCGCGAGACATCTCCTCGCGCTCGGCCAAAGAGGCCTGTGATGACGGGCGCGGCGTCGCCAAGACCGGTCTCGGCGTCTTCCTCGATTTCAGCGATGCCATCAAACGGCTCGGCAAGGACAAGGTCGAGGAGCGCTATGGCAACCTCTTCCAGATGTATGAGAAGATCGCCGGCGAAGATCCCTACGAGACGCCGATGAAGATCTACCCCGCCGTCCACTACACCATGGGTGGACTCTGGGTGGACTACAACCTGATGTCGAACGTCCCCGGGCTCCACGTCCTCGGCGAGGCGAATTTCTCCGACCACGGCGCGAACCGCCTCGGCGCCAGCGCCCTCATGCAGGGACTTGCCGATGGGTACTTTGTGATTCCCGCCACCCTGCCCAATTACCTGGCCTCCCAGAAACCCGGCACGGTCACCACCGACGCTCCCGAGTTCAAGCAGGTCGAGGCCGAGGTGAAGGATCGCATCGCTCAGCTCATGAACGTGAAGGGCACGAAGTCGGTCGACAGCTTCCACCGCGAACTCGGCATGCTCGTCTGGGACAAGTGCGGCATGGCCCGCACCGATGCCGGACTCAAGGAAGCCCTCGCGAAGATCCCGCAGATCCGCGAGGACTTCTGGAAGAATGTCAGGATCCCCGGCAAGGCCGAAGACACGAACATGGAGCTCGAGAAAGCCTGGCGTGTCGCCGACTTCATCGACTTCGCCGAGATCATGTGCCACGACGCTCTCGCCCGTGAGGAGAGCTGCGGCGGCCACTTCCGCGAGGAATACCAGTTCACCGAGAATGACGAGGCCGTGAAGAGCGGCTGCACCAACCCCGGGGAAGCAATGCGCCGCGACGACGAGTTCGCCTACGTCTCCGCCTGGGAGTTCAAGGGGCCCGGCGTGCCGCCCGTCCTCCACAAGGAACCTCTCGTCTACGAAGCCGTCGAACTGAGCGTGCGCAGCTACAAGTGAGATCCCGTTCGTAATCCTATCCGAAACCCAATTTTTCCCGAACTGTCATGAACCTGACTCTCAAAGTGTGGCGCCAGAGCGGACCGAACGCGACCGGCCGCATCGAGACCTACGAAGCCAAGGAGATCCCCAGCGAGGCCTCCTTCCTCGAGATGCTCGACATCGTCAATACCGGCATCATCGAAGACGGTGGCGACCCCATCCACTTCGACCACGACTGCCGTGAAGGCATCTGCGGAGCCTGTTCCCTCGCCATCAACGGCGTACCCCACAGCAAGGAAAGCGGCATCACGACCTGCCAGGTCCACATGCGCAAGTTCCGCGACGGCGAGACGATCTGGATCGAGCCTTTCCGCGCCCGCGCCTTCCCGGTGGTCAAGGATCTCATGGTCGATCGCAGCGCCTTCGACCGCATCATCGCCGCCGGTGGCTATATCGACGTGCGCGCCGGATCGGCTCCCGAGGCGAACTCGATTCTGATAGGCAAGGAAGACGCCGATGCCGCCTTTGACGCCGCCACCTGTATCGGCTGCGGTGCCTGTGTCGCCGCATGCAAAAACGCCAGCGCGATGCTTTTCGTCGGAGCCAAGGCCGCCCACCTCAACATCCTTCCTCAGGGGCATCCCGAGAAGGACAAGCGCGTCCTCGCAATGGTCCGTCAGATGGATGCCGAAGGTTTCGGCAACTGCACCAACCAATACGAGTGCGAGGCCGTCTGTCCGAAGGAGATCAGCGCCGACGTCATCTCCAAACTCAACCGCGACTACGCCGCCGCCATCGTGCGCGAGGCCGTGGCGGAGTGAGTAAGAGGTTCGGCCTTTCCGTTTCGGCGGTTCAGATCGCCGCCAGCAGGACCACGGCAATCCCGATCAGCAGCGCCACGACTCCGAGGCAGCCCTTTTTCTTTTCTTCGAAAGGATCCCACTGGGGCAGGGGAGTGCGGCCTTCGGGGACGAGCTGGCCGGGGTTCACGGGGCTGGAGCCTGGAGGTTGGATTTCCATCGCTTCGACGGCATCCTTGCTCTCCGCGAGACCGAGGCCCGTCGCCTCGCGGTAAAGCTTGATCGCCTCGATCTTTTGACCCCGGGAGATCGCGGAAACGATCGCATTCATCTTCTCCGGAGTCATCCCGACCGAGGGAGGCGCGGAGGTGAGGTCGGGTCTCACGAACGAACTCCGCATCGAAGGCAAGACGTCCTTCTGGCCGCCCTCCATCGCCTCGACCGCGTCTTTCGAGTCCGCGAGACTGGCTCCGGTGGCGTCCCGATAGAGCTTCACGGCTTCGATCTTGCTGCCTTGTTGGAGTGCTGAATGGATGGCGCGCATTTGCTCCGGCGAAAGATCGTGATTCATGTCGGCATCCTGCCGTCTCGCGAAATCTGCGTCAAGGCTGGGTTGGCGGAGGCATTCGATTCTTGACCTCGGTGTCGCCCGGGTGCTGGAATTCAACCGTATCTCCGCCGATCAATTCGATTTTCAAACCCTCGTGAGCCCTCGGGGAAAAGGCTGGACTTCCATGCCGGTTCGTTGGGGAAACCCCCAACGCTTCCGTGCCAGGGTTCTGCTCGAAGAGGAGGAACTCTGGATCACCGTGCCTTTGGAGTTTGCGACCAAGCTCGAATCCGGCGAACTGAAACTCACTTACAAACGGAATCGGGAAGGAGAGGTGAAAATCTACCGGATCGGACGTCAATGATGCGAAAACGTCCTTCCCTGATCACGGATTGTCATTTTCCGTGCATCGATTCTACTTTTCGACACGTTTCCCTGCTGTAAACTGGCGGGCGAACGGGGATACTCCACCCTCTTGCCTCGCCGACCCAACCCTCTTTGCTCCTCCGTCCGCCGATGTCCAAGCCAGTCGACACCCTCGCCACGATCAAGGTGCCCCGGCCCGTGCCGATCACGACCACCCGCTTCCGGCCACCGAAGAAGAACATTCCGCAGACCAAGGCCGAGCGAGACGCCTTCCTCCGCGAGATCCGGAATTACGTCGCGGAGTCGAATCCGGTGCCGCCGATGCCGCTGGAAGAGCTTGACGTCCATGCCCGCCATATTCTTGCGAAACTCGGCTACGAGAGCGACGAGACCTACCTCCACTACACCGCGGTCTGCCTCAACAACGAGATGTGGCGCGAGACCCTCGCCGAGATTCCCTATGAGCGGCGTCTCCTTCTCATGCCGAAGTGCCTGCGCGTCGAGGACAAATGCCCGGCGCCATTCGACGAGTTCGGCCTGCTCTGCAAACAGTGCGGCCTTTGCTCGATCCAGGATTTCCAGAACGAGGCCGAGCGCCTCGGTTATGCCGTCCTCGTCGCCGAAGGGTCGGCCATCGTCATGTCGCTGATCCAGACGGGACAGATCGAGGCCATCGTCGGCATCTCCTGCCTCCCCGTGCTCGAGCGCACCTTTCCCTACGTCGAGGCCGCCGCGATTCCTTCCATCGCCGTGCCGCTGCTGCAGGACGACTGCATCAACACCACCGTCGACATCGATTGGGTCTGGGAATACCTCCATCTCACCAGCGACGACCACACCCGCCGCCTCGATCTCACCGGCCTCCACAACGAGGTGAAAACCTGGTTCACTCCCGAGGCGATCGAGCAGGTCATGGGCCCGGCGACCGGCCGCCAGGAGGAGATCGCCCGCGAATGGCTCGCCCGCGATGGCAAACGCTGGCGTCCCTTTCTCACCGTCGCCGCCTTCGAAGCGTTGCGCGAGGACCGCGGCAACCCCATCCCGGAAGATCTCAAGAAGATCGCCTTCGCCACCGAGCTTTTCCACAAAGCCTCGCTCATCCACGACGACATCGAGGACGAAGATCACGGCCGCTACGACCAACCGACCTTGAACGCCGAGCACGGCGTCGCCGTCGCGCTGAACGCCGGCGATTTGTTGATCGGTGAGGGTTACCGCCTCATCGGCGAATGCCAGTCCAGCGATGCAGCGAAGACGCAGATGCTCCTCGTCGCCGCCCGCGGACAGCGGGAATTGTGTCGCGGTCAGGGTGCCGAACTCGTCTGGGCGCGCGATCCCCAGCCGCTCACATCGAAGCAGGTCCTCGAGATTTTCCGCCAGAAGACGGCCCCGGCCTTCGAAGTCGCTCTGAAACTCGGTGCCGCCTATGCGGGACAACTCGACGAATTTGCGACCGTGCTCGAGCAGTATTCCGGGAATCTCGGCATCGCCTACCAGATCCGCGACGACATGGATGACCTCGGCGCCGACGCCGGGGACAACGAACTCGAGCAGATGCGCCCCAGTGTCCTTCTCGCCATCGCGCGCGAGCGGGCCAAGGGCGACGACAAGGCAGTGCTCGACGCGCTCTGGACTCATGGCGACCTGGAAGGCATCGAGATCCACAAGATCCGCAACCTCGCCCACGCGCTGGAGGCCGATGAAAAGTGCCTGCTCCTTTTCGAGACCTACAAGGAAGCGGCCGTCCGCGCCCTCGCCGATCTCGAGAACGCGAACCTCAAGGGCCTCCTCCGCCGCGTCATGGGCAAGATCTTCAACGATCTCGAGATCAAAGGCTGGTGCCGCGAGTTCGAGGTGAAGAACGGGGTGCGGGACGATGAAGTCGTGGCTTAGTCCGCGCGTTGATGAGAGCACGGGTTTCTCTTGTGCTTTCATTCCGCCCCTGTTAAACGGAGAGGCATGAATCCGCTCAAGACCTTTTTGATCTGCCTCGCGCCGGCGCTGCTCGCGCTCATGTCGGTGTTGCTGGGGAATTGGGTTGGAGAGTGGGTGATTTGGTTCGCGGTGGTGTTGATCGTCGTGGGGGCAATTCTTTCGGGCGCTTGTGTCGCCGGGCATCTTCATCGGTCCATGGAGCCGAAAGGGCAAAGCACTCCCCTGAAGGTGGTTCTCGGCATCCTTGTGATTTTAGGTGTGGCTCTCGCATATTTCGGCATCGCCTCAGCCGGGTGTTGTGGTTTGGCCATGGCTACGATGAACTGAGGCCCAACATGAGTCCCAATCCTACCGAACACCGGCTCAAGCGCACCCTCAGTCATTGCCCGACGTGTCGTGAAGCCGTCCCGGCTGATGTCGTGAAGCGCGGGGGCGAGAAGGCGGAAGAGGTTTGGATGCTCAAACGCTGCCAAAGCTGCGGACCGACCGAGGTGAAATTGAGCTCTGATGCGCGCTTTTATTGGCTCTCCCAAGGCCAGCGCGAGGTCGCACCCTCGGCATGTGGGGCGGGATGTGGCTGCGCGAGTCCGGCTTCGGGGAATCGCATTGGCTTTCTGGGTGGCAACGCAACGCGCCCCCTCTCGCTGACGCCGAATCCGACCGAGGTGATGTCGACCTGCCTCGCCCTGATCGAGATCGTCGATTCCTGCAACCTGGCCTGCCCCACCTGTTTCGCCGATGCGCCGCTCGGCTCGGGTGAAAAGACGGACTTTGTTCCCCTGGCCGACTTGCAGAGCCGCATCGACGGCGTCATCCAACGCAAGGGCAAGATCGAGATTCTGCAATTGTCAGGCGGAGAACCGACCCTGCACCCGCAGTTCTTCGAACTGCTCCGTTGGTGCCGCGAGCATTCCGGGATCGACTACGTGCTCGTGAACTCCAATGGCGTCCGACTCGCCCGCGATGAGGCATTCGGCCTGCGCCTTCGCGAGGAGGTCGAATACGGTCGCTTCCAGTTTTACCTGCAATACGACGGCGACGCGGGCGCCGAGCGCATCCTGCGAGGCGCGAATCTGCACGACCTCAAGGTGCGGGCCGTCGAGCGTGCCGGCGAACTCGGTCTGCCCCTGACACTGGCGATGACGGTGATCCCGGAGAATCTCGCAGCGCTCTGGGAGACCGTCGCCTTCGGCCTCCGCTACGATCACGTCCGGGGCGTTTCCTTTCAGCCCATGTTTGGGAGCGGACGGGTCCACGGGACTCCCGGCGGAGCCAAGCTCAACACCGCCGATCTCATTCTCGGACTTGTCGACCAATCGGGCGGTCGAGTCCGCTTCGAGGATTTCACTCCGCTACCCTGCGGCGATCCGAACTGCGCCACGATCGGTTATCTGCTGAAGGTCGAGGGCGGGACCCGCTCCATTTCCGACTTCGTTGATTTCGGGACGCTCCAGGGATTCCTTGCCGACCGCGTCCGCTACCGGCTCGAGGATCTCGTGAAATGCGGTTGTGAATCGGAGCCGCTCGGCCAGCTTCTCCACGACCTCGAGTTGGACGAGCGCCACACCTTCCGCCTTTTCATCAAACCCTTCATGGATGGCGAGGACTGGGACGAGGACCGAATCGACCGCTGTTGCACCCACGTGATCCGGCCGGACGGGAAACTCGATTCCTTCTGCCGGTATTACCTCAACGGAGGTGCGGCAGTTTTTCGTGCCAAACCGCTCGCGGCCTCGCAGCCATGATCGATTGGAATCGCCAGGCCGAGGCGGGCTGGATCTACACGCTCGTCACCTTTCTCGGGCTTGGGTTGGGTGCCTGGTTCTGGTCGCGCCGCATGCGCGAGACACCTGCCGCCTTCACGGTCTTTGTGGGAGCCATCATCGGAGCCTACTCGGGGGCGAAACTGGTCTTCGTGCTGGTCGAATGGCCCGTCTTTTTCGGGGCCGGGGACCAATGGATCCGACTCGCGTCGGGGAAGACTATCTTGGGGGCTTTGTTAGGTGGTTATGCCGGCGTGGAAATCGCGAAAAGGATGATCGGCTACCGCGAACCCACAGGTGATTGGTTTGCCGTGGGCGTGCCCCTCGCCATCACCGCAGGCCGGCTTGGATGCCTGAGATATGGCTGCTGCCAGGGCATCCCGCTGGGTTCCGGTTTTCCCTGGGAGCGCTGGCCCGCCGTGCCGGTGGAGTTGGCCTTCAACCTATTGTTCGTCGCCGCCATCCTCCCGCTCGTCCGTCAAAAGGGCTCCCCGGTGGCCTGGTGGCGGGGACAGTGTTTCCATCTCTATCTGGTCAGCTACGGGCTCTTCCGCTTCGCCCACGAATTCCTCCGCGACACTCCGAAGAGCGGATGGGGGATCGGCGGGTATCAGATCGCGGCGCTGGCCTTGGTCGTGCTCGGGGTCTGGCGCGGGTGGGGGAGGTGGGAGGCGCGCCGTCCGGCTTCTAGGTGATTGTCTTGACCCGTTCAGGCCCTTCGTGATACGACACGGTCATGCGGAAATGCCTGATTCTCGTTCATCTTCTGATGGCCGGAGTGATTGATGCGGACGATTCACCGAAATCTGTCGTGTTCGATCCCGTTCCCGGCACGGG
>Ga0209573_1002572_pt1 | contig 22694 bp, 17 predicted proteins | sample TNRBio252014_DNA_FD_185870 | JGI IMG/M metagenome (GOLD analysis project Ga0209573, IMG submission 185870) | Wastewater treatment Type I Accumulibacter community from EBPR Bioreactor in Madison, WI, USA - TNR Reactor_6/25/2014_ DNA (SPAdes)... | ecosystem: Engineered > Bioreactor > EBPR >...
GCTCGCCCGCGAACGTGATCGCCGACAGCGACAGGACACACTCCACGAGGCGGCCGTCGCGGCCGCGCAGGGCGCCATCGACGCTCCCGGCGACCTCCTCGCCGGCGTTCACGCGCTCGGCGGCCGACCAGGCCTGCTCGTTTCCTTCCCCGGCAGGGAGGACGTCCTCGAGGGAGTAGAGCTCGAGCTCGGGCGCCGAGTAGCCAAGCAGCTTCAGGAGGACGGGGTTGGCGTACCGGAGCCGCCCGTCGAGGACCAGGAGGTTGCCTTCGGTCGCCGCCTCGACCAGCGACCGGTACCGCCGGGTCGACTCGCGGAGACTCTCCTCGGCCTGGGACCGCTCGCGCTCGAGGCCGAGGCTCTGGCGCATCACGTAGCCCAGCAGCAACGCCACGAGCGCGGCGATGCCGATCGATACCCAGAAGATGTTCCGTTCGATCCTCGAGATCTCGGCCCTCACGTCGTCGAGATAGATGCCCGTCCCGATGACCCAGCCCCACGGCGCGAAGCCGCGGACGTACGACTCCTTCGCCGCCATCCGCCGCGGGTCGTCCTTCCACTGCCAGACGTACTCGACGTAGCCCTCCTGCTGGCGCCGGACGACCTGGGCAAACTCGACGAAGATCCGGGCGCCGCGGGGGTCGCGGAACTCCGACACGTCCTGCCCCTCGAGGTCCGGCCGGTAGGGGTGCATGACGATGCGCGGGTGCATGTCCTGCAGCCAGAAATAGTCCTTCCCCTCCCGCCCGTAGCGCAGCGCCGCTATCCGGGCCCGGGCCAGGTCCTGGGCCTGCCGCCTGTCGTGCCGGCCCTGCCGTTCCCCGGCCTCGAGCTCGGCCAGAAGGCTCCAGGCCGAGGCGACGAGCTCGCGAATCGTCTCCCTCTTACGGTCGAGCAGGGACCGTTCGAATGAAGGAAGGAGGACACCGAAGATCGCCGCGACCGAGAGCACCAGGGCCAGCAGCGTCGGGCCGAGGATGTGGAGCGCAAAGTGCCGCCACTCCATCCGGCGGGGCGCCGCCGGCGCCGGCTCCGACGGGGCGTCCGGGGAGCCGGGCCCAGGAGCCTGGAGCAGGCTCCGAAACACCCTCCAGTCGTCGACGGGCAGCTCGAGGCCGAGCCTCTCGCTCTGCTCCGGACAGTGGACGTCCGACCCGGCGCTCACCGCCAGCCCGAGCTCCCGGGCAAGGGCGACGAGCTCGGCCTGCCGGGCAACGGGATAGCCGGTGTAGAGGGCTTCGAGGCCGTCGAGCCCGAGCTCCTTCAGGCGGAGGAGGACGGGCCGAAGACTCGCGACATCGGGGCGAAGCGTGAAGGGGTGGGCGAGGAAGACCCGGCCGCCTGCGCGATGGAGGAGCTGGATCGCCGTCTCGGCCGAGATCCGGCTGCTCGCGGCCCCCACGGGCGCTTCGGGGTGCTTCCCGGCGCCTCCCGGGGGCCGCTCGAGCCGGCGGAGGGCATCGGCGAGGCTCCCGTTTCCGTGCTCGGCGCTCGGCGGGTGTTTTCCCCACGCTTCGACGACGCCCGGATGCGCGGGATCGAAGCCCCAGGCGAGCAGGTGGATCTCCTCCTCGCCGAAGGCCACCGTTGCCTCCAGTCCGGAGAGGAACGCGACGCCCCGCCGCGCGAGCGCCTCGCGGAAGGGGGCAAGGCCCTCCACGGTGTCGTGGTCCGTGAGCGACGCGACGACCACCCCCGAGTCGGCCAGCTGATCGGCGAGCGCCTCGGGCCGGAGAGCGCCATCGCTCGCGGTCGAGTGTCCATGCAGCTCGATCCGGATCGTGGCTCTCCTCGAGCTCATACCGTTCCCGCCGATCGCACCACAGCCCCTCCTCGGGTCATCGGGTCCTTGGGGAACCGAACGAGGAACTGTACAGCGGACCGGGCTACCGCGTCCCTCCGCGGTCACGCCCGCATCGACCGGGTCCGTCCAGCCCTCAATCATCCGATGGACGGCGCCAGAGAGGTCGCAGCGCTTTCCCGGAGCGAGGGGCCTAGAATCGCTGTAACGCGGTACGTGCGAGGCGGGACGCGGCGAGCGCGACCGTAGCCCTTTCGGACGCGGAGGAACGGATGGTCGAGCGGAGGATCTCCTGACGGCCCACGCGGGGAGGGTCCTCGTCGTCGAAGACGACCCCGTGAACCGGGCCATTCTCGTCGGCAGCCTCGAGGCGCAGGGCTACGGGTCGGGCGTGGCCTGCAACGGGCGCGAAGCGCTGCGGGCGCTGAGGACCGGGGAGTACGACGTCGTCCTTCTCGATCTCGTCATGCCGATCCTCGACGGCTTCGAGGTCCTCCGCACGATGAAGGAAGACGGCCGGCTCCGCTCCCTCCCGGTCATCGTCGTCTCCGCCCTCGAGGAGATGGAGAACGTCGTCCGCTGCATCGAGATGGGGGCGACCGACTACCTGCCGAAGCCGTTCGACCCGGTGCTCCTCCGGGCGCGGCTGAAGTCCTCGCTCGCGGCCAAGCGTCTCCACGACGTCGTCGAGGCGCACGTCGTCGAGATCGAGGCGCTGGCCGAGCAGCTCAAGGTGAGGAACCGCTTCATCCAGGAGACGTTCGGCCGCTACCTCTCCGACGCCGTCGTGGCGGAGATCCTGGAGTCGCCCGACGGGCTGAGGCTCGGAGGCGAGAAGCGCAAGGTGACGATGCTCATGTCCGACCTGCGGGGCTTCTCGGCGATGGCCGAGCGGCTCGCGCCGGAGCAGGTCGTGAGGGTCATCAACAACTACCTCGGGACGATGGCCGAGATCATCCTCGCCCACGACGGGACGATCGACGAGTTCATCGGAGACTCGGTCCTCGGCTTCTTCGGGGCGCCCGTGGCGCGGGTTGACGACGCGCGGCGGGCCGTCGCCTGCGCCCTCGCGATGCAGAAGGGGATGGAGCGCGTCAACCGCCGGAACCTCGACGAGGGGCTTCCCGCCGTCGAGATGGGGATCGCCGTCCACACCGGGGAGGTCGTCGTCGGAAACATCGGGTCGGAGAAGAGGGCCAAGTACGGCGCGGTGGGGGGGCACGTGAACCTGACGGCGCGCATCGAGAGCTACACCTGCGGAGGCCAGGTTCTCATCTCGGAGAAGACGCTCGCGGAGGCGGGAGAGGGGGTCGTCACGGGGGGCTCGCTCTCCGTCAGGGCGAAGGGCTTCCCCGAGCCGGTCCGCGTCCACGATCTGCTCGGGCTCGAGGAAGCGCCGTGCCTCCACCTCGACGGGCGGGCAGAGGCGTTCTGGCCGGTCGATCCGCCGCTCGGGGCGGTCTTCACCGTCCTCGAGGGCAAGCGCATCGGGCGTGACGAGGAACCGGCCGAGATCGTCGCCCTCTCGCGCTCCGGGGCGGAGCTGAGGTCCGAGGCCACCGTGGAGGCGCTCTCCGACCTCAAGCTGCGCATCGTCGGCAACGACGGCTTCCTTCCCGGCGACCTCTACGCGAAGGCCATCCCGGTCCCCGACGGCCCCCCCGGACTGACCCGCCTCCGCTTCACCTCCGTCCCCGTCGAGCTCGAGCCCCTCTTGAGCCGGCTGGGGTCAGGTCTTGATTTTCTATTGTAGAATCGGCGCATGGCACGTCCCCTTCGACTCGAGCACCCCGGCGCCATCTGGCACGTCACCGCGCGCGGGAACGAACGCGGCGACGTGTTCCGCGACGAGGTCGACCGGGAGGAGTTCCTCTCGGTCCTCGGACGGACGGTCTCCCTCTACGGCTGGCGCCTGCACGCCTACGTTCTGATGGGGAATCACTACCACCTCCTCGTCGAGACGCCCGAGCCGACCCTCTCGCGAGGGATGCGCGACCTGAACGGCGTCACGACGCAGCGCTTCAACCGTCGGCACGGAAGGACGGGTCACCTCTTCGAGGGCCGCTTCAAGGCGATCCTCGTCGAGAGGGAGGCTCACTTGCTCGAGGTCGCCCGCTACGTCGTCCTGAACCCGGTGAAGGTCGGCTTCGCTCGAACGGCGGCGTCCTGGCCCTGGTCCAGCTACAAGGCCACGGCAGGCCTCGTCGAGGGACCCGAGTGGCTCGAAACCGGGTGGACGCTCGAGCAGTTCGGCCGGAGACCTGCGGAGGCGCGCCGGCGCTACGTCGCCTTCGTGGCGGAAGGGAAGGGTTCGGGCTACGACCCGTGGAGCCAGCTGCGAGGGCAGGTCTTCCTCGGGTCCGAGGAGTTCGCGCGGGAGGCGGGACGGAAGGCGAACCGGAAGTCCGCGGCCAGGGAGGTCCCGCGCGCCCAGCGGGAGCCGGTGACGAGGGCGCCGGAGGAGGTCGCGGCGGTCTTCGCGGCTTCCAGGAAGATCTCCCTCGAGGAGATGGCCGGGGCACCGCGCAAGCACCTCGCCGATCGCGCTCTTCTCGCGTGGGCGCTGCGTTCCCGGTCGCGCGCGCCGCTTGCAGCAATCGCCGGGCTCCTCGGCGTCGGCGTCGCGCAGGCCTCCGTTCTCGTCCGGCGGGGCGAGATTCTGGCCGGCCAGGACGCGAAGCTGGCGGCGTTCGTCGAGAAGCTCTGATGGACGCGGCCGGGCCGCTATAGTGGAAAATCAAGACCTGACCCCGGTCCTCGTCGCGGGGGCGAGCGGGCTCGTGGGGGCGGCGCTCGTCAGGCGGCTGCTCGAGGACGAAACGGGTCCGGGCGTGGTAGCCGTCGTACGGCGGTCGCTCGGAGGCGCCGGGGGGCGGCTGAAGGAGGTCGTGTCGGACTTCGGGCGCCTCGAAGGCGTCGCGGTGCCGCCCGTGCGGACGGCTCTCTGCGCCCTCGGGACGACGATCGAGAGAGCGGGCTCCGAGAGCGCGTTCCGCGCGGTCGACGTCGAGGCGGTGGCCGCCTTCGCGCGGCTGGCGCGCCGCGCCGGGGCGTCCCGCTTCCTCCTCGTGAGCGCCCTCGGGGCCGACCCGAGGTCGAGAGTCTTCTACAACCGGACGAAGGGCGAGTCGGAGGAGGCGGTGAGGTCCGTCGGCTTCGACGGGGTCGCCATTTTCCGTCCGTCGCTGCTCCTGGGAGAGCGGGCGGACAGCCGGCCCGCCGAGCGGGCGGCGATCGTGGTCTCGGGCCTCGTCTCGTGGGCGATGGCCGGGCCCCTCGCGCGCTGGAAGCCGGTTCCGGCGGAGGTGGTCGCCGCCGCGATGGTCGCCGTGGCCGGCGGCACACTCACCGGCGTGCGGATCGTGGAGAACGACGAGATCCATCGGCTCGGGGCGTGACGGCCGAAGAGGCGCGGTCCGGACCGGCTGTAGAATCGAGAATCAAGACCTGACCCCTTGACGTCCTTCGAAGGAGCACGACATGTCGAGCGACATCCCGGGCATTCCTCCACCGCCGACACCGCCTCTGCCGCCTCCGCCGTACGGCGCCATCCCGCAGGAGGGGCTCCCCTGGGAGCGGCGCGCCGGGCTGGGCTTCGTCAACGCGTTCCTCGAGACGATCAAGCTCTTCATCACGAACCCCGCGGACGCGTGGCAGCGGACGAAGGAGAAGGGCGACTACGCCGAGCCCCTCATCTTCGCGATCCTCGTCTCGTGGATCGGCATCGCCGTCTCCAGCGTCTGGAGCGGCCTCTTCGGGCAGGCCTGGACGGCGTTCCTCCCTCCGGAGATGAAGGAGAAGCTCGGCGGAGCGATGGCGACGAATGCCGGCGTGCTCCTGATCCAGGTCGGGCTCGCGCCGATCCTCGTCCTCATCGGGCTCTTCGTCGGCGCGGCGATCTACCACGTCAGCTTCCTGATCGTCGGCGCGACGAAAGACTCGACCTCCGGCTTCGAGGGAACGTTCCGCGCCGTCTCCTACGCCTCGGTCTCGAATCTGGCGAACGTCATCCCGTTCGTCGGCGGCCTCGTCGCGGTCGTCTGGAACCTGATCCTGATGGTGATGGGAGCCGTCCGGATGCACCGGACGACGCAGGGGAAAGCGATCGCGGGAGTCCTGATCCCGTTCGCCGTCTGCTGCGTCTGTGTCGTGGTCGTCGTGGCGATCGTCATCGGGGGACTCGCGGCGGCGTTCGCGGGGAGGTGATGGCGTGACGGAGCCCGGCGAGGCGGCGGCCGGCGCCCCGCGCCGGCCGGCCGCGGTCCAACTCGGGCTCCTCTGGGGGGCGGCCGCGGCGAGCGCGGCTGCCCTCGCCCTCGCCGCGCCGGGCCTCGTCTCGCGCGCGGCGGCGGCGCTCCCGCCCTGCCTGGCAAAAGCCCTCTCGGGCGTCCCCTGCCCGGCGTGCGGGAGCGGACGGGCGACCCTCGCCCTCGCCCGGCTCGACCTGCCCGCCGCGTTCGTCTGGAATCCGCTCTTCTCCCTGGCTGCGCTGCTGTTCGTGGGCGGCGGCGCCGTGGCGCTCGCGCGGGCCCTCTCCGGGCGCGGCGTGCCCGAGCCGCGGACGCTCCCCGTCGCGCTTCGGGCCGCGCTGGTTCTCGCGGTCGTCGCGAACTGGGCCTGGCTGGTCCTCGAGGGGCGATGACGACGCCCCTCGCCCCGTCAGTGGACGACAGGCGGCTCCTCGTCGTCGCCGTCCCGAAGAAGCTCGGGCTCGAGCGGTCCGTCTCGTAGCGCGGAAAGCTCCTCCGCCTCCCAGGCCGCGAGGCGCGCGGCGCGTCGTCCCCGGGCGACCCGCACCGCCCAGGCCGCGAGGAGGACGATCGCGAGCCAGACGGCTGCGGTCGACGTCAGGATCGGAAGCCAGCGCTCCAGGCTCCGGCGCGACGTCCAGAAGACGGCCGTCTCGTCGCGGAAGGCGACACCCGTGGCGCTCCGGAACGCCTCCTCGAAGGTCTGGCCTTCGGCCATCCGGCGAAGGACCCGCTGCGGAAAGGCCGAGCCGTGCCGGGCGAGGAGATCTCCAAAGAAGGCCGAGGAGAGCGCGTAGGCCCGGTTCGCGTCGCTCCGCCCTCCGAGGAAGAGCCCGTCGACCTGCGCGAACCGGAGGCGCGGCCCGGTGAGGACGGCGAGCGCCTCGCGCACGTCGTCCTCGATGACGCGCTCGCGCCCCGCGGCCATGGCGAGCCCCTCGTCGAACCAGCGGGGCGCCATCCGTCCTCCCGCGGCCCGGAACGTCAGGACGTGGGCCACCTCGTGCCTCACGACGTCGGGCAGGCCGTCGTCCGGCCAGGCCGGTGTCCGGGTCGGCATCAGGACGACCGTCCCCGCCGGCGGGTCGGCGTACGCCACGGCCCAGGTGGGTGCGCGCCGGGCGAGGGGGCTGCCCTCCGGTGCGACGAGGACCCGTACGTCGCCCGGGTCCCAGAGGCCCGTCAGCTCCATCGCGGGGACGAACACCTTCGGGTCGAGCCGCTCCACCTCCCGTGCGTACGCGGCGAGATCGGGGGGCGACTCGACGAGGAGGCGGGGGGGCGCCGAAACGGCGACGGCGGCCCAGAGAAGGGCCGCCGTCCCGATCAGGATCCGTGAGACGAATCGCGCCGTCAGCGCTTCCACTTCTTCAGGATGTCGATGACGTTGTCCCCGATCCGCAGGAGGTTCTCCTTCGAGGAGCCGCCAACGTGCGGCGTCATGACGACGTTCGGGGCGGTGAGGAGCGGGCACGACGGATCGGGCGGGTCGCTGTAGAAGACGTCGGTCGCGTAGGCGCGGACCTTGCCGCTCTTGAGCGCCTCGGCGAGGTCCTCCTCGACGACGACCTTGCCGCGGGCGGTGTTCACGAGGATGACGCCGTCCTTCATCTTCGCGATCGCGTTCTTGTCGATCATCCCCTTCGTCTCCGGGGTGAGCGGCAGGTGGATCGAGATGTAGTCGGAGAGCGCGAAGAGCTCGTGGTCGTCCTCCACCATCTCGGCGAGGGCGTGGTTGGAGATGTAGTGGTCGTGCGCCACGACACGCATCCCGAACGCGATGGCGCGGCGGGCGACCTCGGTGCCGATGAGGCCCGCCCCGAGGAGGCCGAGCGTCTTGCCGTAGAGCTCGGTCCGCTTCAGCTCCTTCTTCAGGAACTTGCCTTCCTTGATGCCGTTGTGCCCCTCGATGATCCGGTTGGGGACGGTCATCATCAGGGCCATCGTCAGCTCGGCGACGGCGATGGACGAGGCGCGCGGTGTGTTCCGGACCTCGATGCCCTTCGAGCGGGCGGCCTCGACGTCGATGTTGTCGAGGCCCACGCCACCCCGGATGATCAGCTGCAGTTTCGGAGCGGCGTCGAGGTATTCCTTCGTGACCTTCGTCTTCGACCGGACGAGAAGGACCTCCGCGTCGGCGATCTTCGCCGCATCCTGCGTGACCTCTCCGAACGGCGAAAGGCGGCCGGGGAGGGAGTCGTCGAAGGCGTCGGCGATCAGGATCTTCATCTCTTCCTCCTGGTGAGTTCGGGCGCCGTGGCGCCCGGGAGGCATTCTAGGCCGGAAGGAAGAACGGGAGCCTTTCCGCGTCCGCTCCGTCCGGTCGGGCGGGGGGGGCGCTACGATTCCACCATGAGTCCTGAGAACGAGTTTCCCGCGGCCCGGCTCGCCGCGGCCCGCGCCCGCGTCACTGCCGCCCGGAGGGTCGTGGTGAAGGTGGGGACGAACGTCGTGATGGGCGACGACGGCGCCCTCGCCCTCGGGCGCCTCTACGGCCTGATCGAGGCGGTTGCCGGGGAGCGCCGGAAGGGGCGGGAAATGGTCGTCGTCTCATCCGGCGCGGTCGGCCTCGGGGCCCAGCGGCTGGGGCTGTCGGGAAAGCCGAAGACGCTCGCCCTCAAGCAGGCCTGCGCGGCGATCGGGCAGGGGCGGCTCATGTCGATCTGGTCCGACGCCTTCGAGAAGCTCGGCGTCACCGCGGCGCAGGTCCTCCTGACGGAGGACGACTTCGCGAGCCGCGGGCGATACCTCGCGCTCCGGGCCACGCTCGAGGAGCTCATCTCCCTCGGCGTCGTCCCGGTCCTGAACGAGAACGACACCGTGGGGACGGCCGAGCTCGAGGCGCCGGCCGGGCACGTCTTCGGCGACAACGACAAGCTCTCGGCCCTCGTGGCGAGCAAGGTCGGGGCCGACCTTCTCGTCATCCTCTCCGACGTCGACGGCCTGCACACCGCCAACCCCGCCCGGAATCGCCTGGCGCGGCGCATCCCCGTCGTGGCGGAGGTGAGCCCCGGGGTCCGCTCACTCGCCGAAGGGTCCGGCGCCCGGGGACGGGGCGGGATGGCCACCAAGCTCGAAGCGGCCGCGATCGCCACCGCTTCGGGCGCCCTCGCGGTCGTCGCGAGCGGCCGCAGGCCCGGCGTTCTCGAGGAGATCCTCGCCGGGGGGGATGCCGGGACCCTCTTCCTTCCGAAGAGCACCCTCACCGGAAAGCGCCGGTGGATCGCCTGGGCGGCCCTTCCGTCCGGAGCGATCCACGTCAACGACGGCGCCCGCGCGGCGCTCGTTTCGGGAAAGGCGTCGCTCCTTCCGGCCGGCGTCACCGCCCTGGAAGGGGAGTTCGAGAAGGGGGACGTCGTGAGGATCCTCGGGAGCGACGGGGCGGAGGTCGCCCGCGGCCAGGTCAACTACGGCCGCGCCGACGCCGCCAAGCTCGTCGGCCGCCGCTCGGACGAGGCGCGGGGAAGAGTCCCCAGGGGCTACGACGCCCTCGTGACGCGCAACAACGTCGTCGTGAGAGAGGCGGCCGGAGAGGAGGAGGCGAAATGAGCACGGACGTCCGGAAGGCCGCGGAGAACGCGAAGGCCGCTTCCCGCAGACTCGCCACGCTCCCCCCGCATTCGAAGAACGCCGCCCTCGACGAGATCGCCGCACGCCTCGAATCCGGAGCCTCCGCGATCCTGGAGGCGAACGCGGCCGACGTCGCCGAAGCCGGGGCGCTCGTCGCGCGCGGGGAGATGACGGAAGCGCTCCTTTCGCGGCTCCGGCTCGACGCAGCGAAGCTCGCCGGGATGGTCGACGGCGTCGGTGCGGTGGCGCGGCTAGAGGACCCGTCCGGCCGCGTCCTGACCCGTACGCTTCTCGACGACGGCCTCGTCCTGGAGAAGGTCTCCTGCCCGCTCGGGGTCCTGGCGGTCGTCTTCGAGGCGCGTCCTGACGCCGTGACGCAGATCTCGGCGCTGGCCCTCAAGTCGGGGAACGCGGTGATCCTGAAGGGAGGGCGCGAGGCGGCGCAGAGCACGGCGGCTCTGGTCGCCGCGATCCGTGCGGGGCTGGAAGGGGCGGGGCTGCCGGAAGACGCCGTCCAGTCCCTGCCCGACCGCGAGTCTGTCGACGCCCTCCTCGCCCTCGACGACCTCGTCGACCTCGTCATCCCGCGCGGCTCGAACGCCCTCGTGAAGTCGATCCGGGAGCGGACGCGGATTCCCGTCCTCGGTCACGCCGAAGGGGTCTGCCACGTCTACGTCGACGCGGCCGCGGACCCTCAGATGGCCCTATCGATCGTCCTCGACTCGAAGCTGACCTACCCCGCGGCCTGCAACGCCGTGGAGACGGTCCTCGTCCACCGCGCGACCGTGGCCGACGTGATGCTCCCGCTTCTCGGGACCCTCCTCGAAAAAGGGGTCGAGGTGCGAGGCTGCGAGGAGACGCGCGCCGCCGCGCACGGGCTCCCCGTCCTCGAAGCGACGGAGGAAGACTGGCGCACGGAATACGGGGCGCTCGTCGTCTCGGTGAAAGTCGTCGAGAGTCTCGACGAGGCGATCGCCTGGGTGAACCGCTACGGCTCGTCGCACACCGAGGCCATCGTCACGGACGACCGTCTCGCGGCCGAGCGCTTCCTCGCCGAGGTGGACGCCGCCGGCGTCTATCACAACGCCTCGACCCGCTTTGCCGACGGCACCCGCTACGGCCTCGGCGCCGAGGTCGGGATCGCGACCGGCAAGCTCCACGCGCGTGGGCCGGTCGGTCTCGAGGGGCTCGTCACGTACAAGTGGCTCCTCCGGGGACACGGCCACGTCTCGGCGGCGTACGGCCCGGAGGGGCGGGCATTCAAGCACGAGAGGCAGCCGACGGGCTGAGCGCCCGGCCCGTTCGACGGGTGTGCGAGTTCGAACCGCTCGTCCGGCCCGGCTGCTTTCGAACCCGGAGGCTCCGGGCGCAGGTGCGGATCGCGTCGAGCCGGAATCCGGGACGCCTGGCCCACGTCTCCGGGACTCTTCCCGCACAATCTGTCCGTGCAGTGGCTCCGACGCGCGTTCTCCTTCCGGCCGATGGCGCCGACGATCGGCTCCCGGGCCCTGCGCGTCTACGCCGTCCTCGTCTTCCTGGCGGTCGCGGGCGTCTGCGCCCTCGTCTGCTGGGCCTTCCCGAGGCAGGACCGCCTGGCGAGCGCCCGGGACGGGAGGCTCCGATCCGTCGACGGGGAGATCTGGTCGACCGAGATCCAGACGTGGAAGATGCGCCGCCCCAGTCGCCGGATCGAGTGGGAGGTGTCGGTCCGGTACACCTTCGAGGTCGGGGGGCGCGAGTATTCAGGCCAGCACCTCGACTTCAGCCACACGAGCGCTAAGTTCTCCGCGGAGACCGATGCTGCTCGGTTCCAGAGCCGCTATCCCGTACGGAAGCGGGTGACGGTCTGGTACGACAGCGCGGATCCGTGGGACTCCGCCCTGGACCCGGCCTGGGTGCCGGTCACCCCCTACGTCATTCCCGCCGTCGCGGTCGGGACGTTTTCCTTCATCGTCGCCTTCTTACTCGCCCGGGACACTCTCCGGTGGGCCCGAGAGAATCCCCTCCCTCCCGAGGAGATTGCCCGGGGCCTGGCGAACCTGCGCAACGCCTCCGCCGCGTTCGCCGGGCTCGCCGCCGCCGTGCTCCTCGTCCACTTCCTTCCGGTTCTCTGGCATCACGCGGTCGTGAAGCCCCGCCTCGGTACGGTCGACACCTTCCTCACCGGAGCTCCCGAGGTCCGCGGCGATCCGCCCTACCCCGACGTGCAGTACCTCTTCAAGGTCGAAGGGGAGACGGAGCTGCGGCTCGGTTCCGCCTGGCGATTCGGACGGCTCGGGGTGGAGAGCGAAGCGACGGCGGAAGCCCTTGCGGCCCGCCTCCGGGACGAGAATGTCGCCCGCGGCCACGTGGTGCACTTCGTCCCGGGCGACCCCTCGCGCAACGCCCTCTCAACCGACCACGGGGGCGTCCTGTCGCGCGCGCCCGTCGTCGCGAGCGCCGTCGTCTTCGCGCTCGGCCTCGCCCTGGCGGCACTCTCGTCGAAGGCCCGGCGCCGCTACCCCCCGAGCCGCCAGCTCACTCCCCGGGCGAGGCCTGGTCCAGCATCCCCGGCGCGAGGTACTTCTTCGTCTCGGCGGCGAGGAGGCCGTTGAGGACGAGGAGCGAGATCAGGTTCGGGATCGCCATCATGCCGTTGGCGATATCGGCGAAAGACCAGACGACCGGGAGTGTCGCGACGGAGCCGAACATGACCGCGACGACCCAGAGGACGCGATACGGAAGGATCACCTTCGATCCGAAGAGATACTCGGCGGCCTTCTCCCCGTAGTACGACCAGCCGAGGATCGTCGAGAAGACGAAGGTCAGGAGGCCGACGGTCAGGACGATCGGGCCGACGTGCGGGATGTGGCTGAAGGCGGTCTTCGTCAGCGCCGCTCCTCTGAGCCCCTCGTGCCAGTCGCCCGAGTTGACGATGACGAGGCCGGTCATGGCGCAGACGACGACCGTGTCCCAGAACGTGCCCGTGGAAGAGACGAGCGCCTGCCGGACGGGGTTCCTGGTCTGCGCGGCCGCCGCGACGATCGGCGCGCTCCCGAGGCCCGACTCGTTCGAGAAGAGCCCGCGCGCGACGCCGAACCGGATCGCCTCCTTCATCCCGGCCCCGAGGAACCCGCCGATGGCGGCCTGGCCGCTGAAGGCGCTGGTGAGAATGAGGCGGAACGAAGCGGGGAGCGTCTCCCAGTGCATGGCCAGGAGGATGGCGCAGCCCAGGACGTAGAAGCCCGCCATGAACGGGATGAGGAGCTCGCAGACCCGGGCGATCGACCGGATGCCTCCGAGGATGACGACCGCGGTCAGGATCGTGAGCAGGCCTCCGCTGACCCACGGCGAGATGCCGAACGTCTCGTGCGCGAGGGTGGCGATGGAGTTCGCCTGGACCGTGTTGCCGATTCCGAACGCCGCGACGGCCGTCAGCGCCGCGAAGATCATCCCGAGCCACTTCGCCTTCATCCCCCGCTCGAGGACGTACATCGGTCCGCCGGCCATCGAGCCGTCGGGCATCCTCACCCGGAACCGGACCGACAGGAGAGCCTCCGAGTACTTCGTCGCGATCCCGAAGACGCCCGTGAGCCACATCCAGAGGACCGCCCCCGGCCCGCCGGCCGCGACCGCGGTGGCCACGCCGACGATGTTCCCGGTCCCGATCGTCGCGGCGAGCGCGGTCGTCAGCGCGCCGAACTGGCTGACGTCGCCCGCGCCCTCCTTCTCACGACGTAGGGAGAGCTTGATCGCGGTCCAGAGGTGACGCTGGATGAAGCCGAGGCGGAGCGTCAGGAAGACGTGTGTCCCGAAGAGCAGGATGATGAGAGGCCAGCCCCAGATGAAGTCGCTGACCGTGGCCAGGAGCTGTTCGATGGCCGCCATGCCGTCCTCCTCGAGAAAGGGAAGCGGGGAGGGAGCCTCCCCGAAAGCCGTCGGGCAGGATAGACGAGATCAGCCGGCGTCGCTCGCGCGCCTCTTCGCCAGCTCCGAGACGGCGGTGAGGGCGGCGTGGCGGTACATGTCGGAGAGCGTCGGGTAGTTGTAGAGCGACTCGGCGATCTCGGGGGCGGTCGCCTGCATCTTCATGTAGGCCTGGCCGATGTGGACGAGCTCGCTCGCCGAGTGCCCGACGATGTGGACCCCGATGAGACGTGCGGTCGTCGCGTCGAAAACGAGCTTCAGGAGGCCGTCGGTGTCGCCGATGATCTGGCCGCGGGGGTTCATGCCGTAGTGGCCCCGGCCGACGACGTAGTCGATCCCTTTTCCCTTCAGCATCTCCTCGGTCTCGCCGACGTAGCTCACCTCGGGGATCGAGTAGATGGCGAAGGGGACGTTCTGCGTGCTCGCCGAGGGGCCCGTCAGGCCGAACGCGTGCCGCATCGCCCGGCGCCCCTGCTCCATGGAGGTCGAGGCGAGGGCCGGGTAGCCGATGACGTCTCCCACCGCGTAGATGTGCGGGTGCGTGGTCTGGAGGTCGTCGTTCACCGACAGGAGACCGTACTTGTCGGGGACGAGGCCGATCGTGTCGAGGCCGAGCTCCCTCGTGTTCCCGTCGCGCCCGACGCAGTAGAGAAGGACGTCGGAGGTGAGGCGGCGCCCTTTCCGCGTCTCGACGGCGACGCGGGGGGGCGCGCCGGGCACCGGGCTGATCCGAAGGTAGCGGTCGTCGTGAACGATCTCGACGTGGAGCTCGCCCAGCTCCCTCTCGAGAATCGAGACGATTTCGCGGTCGAGATAGGGGAGGAGCCTGTCGCGCGTGTCCACGAGCGTCACGTAGACGCCGAGCGCCGCGAAGATGGAGGCGTACTCGATGCCGATCACCCCGGCCCCGAGGACGGTCATCGTCTTCGGCATGCGGGGGAGCTTCAGGATCGTGTTGCTGTCGAAGACGCTCTCGGCGTCGAACGGGACGTCGGCCGGGCGGTTCGGGCTGGACCCCGTGGCGATGACGAAGACGTCGCCGCGAAGGGTCCCCTTGCGCCGTCCGTCCTTCCCCTCCACGGCGACGGTGTGCGGGTCGAGGAAGCGGCCGTGGCCCCGGAAGACCTCGATCCTGTAGCGGCCGAGGGAGGCGTTGATCAGCTCCAGCTCGCGCTGGACCACGAGGCGCTCGCGGTACATGAAGTCGGCCACCGTGACGTCGTCCGTCACCTCCGCCTGGAAGCCGTGCAGGCGATGGCGCGTCATCCCGTGGAAGAAGAGGGCGCTCTCGCGGAGCGTCTTGGAGGGGATCGTCCCCCAGTTGACGCGGGTCCCGCCGACCTCGGCGGCCTGCTCGACCAGGGCGACGCGCTTCTGCGCCTTGGCGGCCTGGATGGCGGCGCGTTCGCCGCCGGGGCCGCCGCCCAGGACGACGACGTCGAAATCAGAGCTGGTGGGTGCGGACGTCACGGCGCGGATCGTAGCAAGGAGGGGCACTGGTCCCTTCGTGCCACCTCGCGGGCGCGGAGAGGGAGTATCGTCCGGCGCCATGTCCGAACTCGCCGCCCCGGCCGCCGACCCGCGCCCCCTGCCGCCCGCCGCTTACCGGTGGTTCGTGCTGCTCTCCTGCAGCCTGGCGATGTTCGGCAACTACTACGTCTTCGACGCCCTCTACCCGGTCACGCCGCTCCTCGAGAAGGCCTTCGGCTTCACGGGCGCGCAGGTGGGGCTCCTCGACACGGCCTACAACGTCGCGGCGCTCCTGACGCTCATCGCCGGCGGCGTCCTGATCGACCGGATCGGCGTGGCGTCCTCGGCCGTCCTGTTCGGGGCGATCGGGGCCGCGGGGAGCATCGCGATCGCCGTCCTTCCGGCGCTTCTCCCCGGCAGCCCGTGGGCCGGAATGATGATCGGGCGCTTCCTCCTCGGCATCGGCTCGGAGCTCTTCATCGTCGCGGCGACGACCGTCGTGGGCCGTTGGTTCAAGGGGAAGGAGATCTCTTTCGCCCTCGCGATCCAGCTCCTCATCGCGAGGCTCGGCTCGTGGGCGGCCGACAAGTCGCCCGACTTCGCGAAGGACCTTTTCGGAAGCTGGCAGCCGCCGCTCCTCCTCGCGGCGTGCCTGGGAGTCACCTGGCTCCTCTTCGCGATCGTCTACGCCTCGCTCGAGAGGCGGGCCACGAGGGTCTACTCCGTGACGCGGCCCGGCGCGACCGACAAGCTCGTCTGGTCGGACCTCGTGAGGTTCGACCTCGGCTACTGGTGGGTCGTCGGCCTCTGCGTCGCCTTCTACGCGACGATCTTCCCGTTCCGGACCTTCGCGAACATGTACTTCATCGAGGCGAAGGGCCTGACCCCGGAGGCCGCCGGGAACCTCAAGTCGATCCTGCCTCTCCTCTCCATGATCGGCATGCCTCTCTTCGGCCTCCTCGCGGACCGGATCGGCAAGCGCGCGCTGCTGATGGCCGCCGGCTCGGCGCTCCTCGTGCCGCCGTTCTTCCTCCTCGTCGGGACGTCCATCTCGCCGACCATCCTGATGGGGATGCTCGGCCTCGCGTTCGCGCTCGTCCCGGCGGTTCTCTGGCCGGCCGTCACCTACCTCGTACCAGAGGCCCGCCTTGGCTCGGCCTACGCGCTCATGACCTTCTGCCAGCAGGTGGGCTGGGCCGGGATGAGCTGGGGCCTCGGCCTCCTGAAGGACGGCTCCCACGCGAGCGCCGCGAACCCGGCGGGGTGGAACCCCGTAATGCTCGCGCTGGGCACGCTGGCCACGCTCGGCTTCGTTTTCTCGTTCCTCCTCTGGCGGAGCGAGAGGGGGCCGAAGAGCCACGGCCTCGACTCGGTCACTCCCATGGCGGCGGGCCAGCCGCCGAAGAGCGTCGATCCGGCCTGACACCGTCGACGGAGGCGGGCGCGGCGTGGCCGTGAGCCGCTTCCTCCGTATTGCGGAGGCGAACAGGATCGCACCCGGGGTCTCTCGTCGTTAGAGACATTGCCCAGGCACGGGGAGAGAATGACGACATGGCGGACATGAGGTCGAGCGCGCGTCCCGGTTCGGTGTCGGCAGACGCGACAGGCGATACCGCGGAAGGGGCCTCGTGACGGATCGGCCCATGGCGCGCCGACCGGGAGGGGAGGTCGAAAGGCTTCTCCTCGTCGACGACGAGGAGGCGCTGGTCGAGCTCGTCTCGCTCAGCCTGGCCGACCTCGGCTACCGCGTGACCTGTTTCACCGACCCCGAGAAGGCCCTCGCGGCGTTTCGCTCACGTCCCGGGGACTTCGACGCCGTCGTATCCGACCTCGCGATGCCGCAGATGTCGGGTCTCGAGCTCGCGAGGAGTCTCCTCGAGATTCGCCCGGACCTTCCGATCGTCCTCGCGTCCGGCTACGTGAGGTCCGTGGACGAAGCGGCCGCGAAGGAGATGGGTATCCTCGGCTTCGCTTTCAAGGGCAGCTCCACTCCCGAGATCGCCCGGACCCTCGACCGGATCCTCCGACTGGAAGGGGGGCCTGAAGCCCTCCTCTACGCCGAGCCGACCTAGCACGCGGGGCCTCGGCTGCTGGACCCCTTCCGGGCGGATGGCGGCCGGGCCAGGCGTCGTTGCAGGGGCCATAATCAGATGTTCGTCACAGTCCGAGGTCCGATTCCGGGCTGCGGCGGCGAGAGGACGATCCATGAACAGCCGCGCTCCGATCTGGCGACAGAGGAAGGTACTCTTCTCGATCCTGTTCGGAAGCCTTGCCGTGGCTCTCCTCTGGGCGGCAGTGGCCTACTTCCGAGGGTTCGAGCGGACGCACCGGCGGGAGGTCGAGGGCCAGCTGACGGCCGTTGCGGACCTGAAAGCGGCGGAGTTGGCGAACTGGCGCGCAGAACGGCTCGGGGACGCGTCCCTCTTCTCGGCGAACCCGGCGTTTACGCGCCTGGTCCGGGCCTATTTCGAGGGTGAAGCCGGGAGCGAGGACCTTCTGAGGGTCTGGCTCGGCCGGTTCCAGAAGGCCTCGTCCTACGACGCGGTCCTGCTGCTCGATCCCGGGTTTCGCAAGAGGCTCGTCGCTCCCGACCGGCCCGAACGGACGATCTCGTTCGTCTCTGCGGGATCCGAAGAGAAGCTGCGCGCGGGAGAGGTCGTCCTGGAGGACTTCTACCAGAGCGACGGGGACGGGAGGATCTACCTCAAGGTCCTAGCGCCCGTCCTCGACGGGGACGCGGGGAGCTCCCTGCTGGCGGTGGTCGCCCTGCGCATCGATCCGAACGTGTTCCTCTATCCGTTCATCGCGCGCTGGCCCACACCCAGTCTCACGGCCGAGACGCTCCTCGTCCGTCGCGACGGAACCGACGCCCTGTACCTCAACGAGCTCAGGTTCAGGAAGGGCTCGGCGATGAGGCTGCGGATGCCCCTCGCCCGGACGGACGTTCCCGTCGTGAAGGCGGCCCTCGGGGCGCGAGGGGTCGTCGAGGGCAGTGACTACAGGGGCGTACCGGTCATCGCGGCCGTGCGGCCCGTAGAGGGCTCGCCCTGGTTTCTCGCTGCGCGCATCGACGCGGAGGAGGCCCTCGCGCCCGTGCGGGAGCGGGCCTGGCTGGCGGCGGTCTTCGCGGGGGCGCTCCTCCTCGCGGGCGCTGCCGGGATCGGATTCGTGCTCCGGACGCTCGGCGCGCGCGCCGACATGGAACGGGTGCGTGCCGCCGGAGCGCTCGAAGAGAGCCAGGCCCGGCTTCACGCGATCACGGAGTCGGCCCGGGACGCGATCCTGATGATGGACGGGTCCGGAAACGTGTCGTACTGGAACCCGGCTGCGGAGCGGATACTCGGGTACGCGGCGGAGGAGGTGGAGGGGCGGAATCTCCACGACCTGATCGCGCCGCAGCGGTTCCACGCGGCGCACCTCCCGGCCTATCGCGAGTTTCTGCTGACCGGCCAGGGCGCCGCGGTGGGCCAGACCCTCGAGCTGACGGCTCTCCACAAGGACGGCACGGAGATCGCCGTCGCGCTCTCCCTCTCCGGTGTCCGGATCGAAGGGGCGTGGCACGCCGTCGGGATCCTCCGGGACATCACCGACAGGAAGCGCGCGGAGGAAGTGCTTCAGCGGGCCCTCGAGGAGAAGGCCGAGACGAACGAGCGGCTCGAGGCCGCGAGCGCGCTCGCCCACCACATGGCCCACGAGGCCGAGGCCGCGAGTCTCGCAAAGAGCCAGTTCCTGGCGAACATGAGCCACGAGATCCGGACGCCCATGAACGGGGTCCTCGGCATGACCGGGCTCCTCCTCGACAGCAACCTGACGGACGAGCAGCGCCGGTTCGCCGTCGTCGTGCGGGCGAGCGCCGAATCGCTCCTCGCGGTGATCAACGACATCCTCGACTTCTCCAAGATCGAGGCGGGGAAGCTCGAGCTCGACGAGCTCGACTTCGACCTCAGGACGATGCTCGAGGACGTCGCGGAGATGCACGCCGTCCGGGCGCAGGACAAGGGCCTCGAGCTCGTCTGCCGCGTCGACCCCGGGATGCCGACCTTCCTCCGGGGCGACCCGGGGCGCCTGCGGCAGGTGCTCGTGAACCTGATCGGGAACTCCATCAAGTTCACGCCGAAGGGAGAGGTCGTCGTCGAAGCCGTCTCCGGCAGGGAGACCGAGACGTCGCTCGAGGTGCGCTTCGAGGTGAGGGATACCGGGATCGGCATTCCGGAAGGGAAGCTCGGTCTGCTCTTCAACGCGTTCCAGCAGGTCGACGCCTCGACGACGCGGCAGTACGGCGGGACCGGCCTCGGCCTCGCGATCTGCAAGCGGCTGGTCCGCCTGATGGGCGGCGAGATCGGCGTGGTGAGCGTCGAAGGCGAAGGTTCGAAGTTCTGGTTCTCGGTGATGCTCCGCAAGCAGGAGCACTCCCGGGGCGAGGGGATCCGGATGGCCGGCGTGAGAGGCGTCCGCATCCTCGCGGTGGACGACAACGCCACGAACCGGCTCGTACTCTCGGAGCAGCTCTCGTCCTGGGGGGTGAGGCACGAAGAGGCCGAAAGTGCGTCCCAGGCACTCCGGATGCTGCACGCCGCCGTCAGGAGTGGCGACCCGTTCCGGATCGTGATCACCGACATGCAGATGCCGGTGACCGACGGCGAGTCGCTCGGCAGGGCCATCAAGGAGGACCCGCTCCTCGAGGGGACCCTCCTCGTGATGATGACCTCTCTGGGGCTCAGAGGGGACGCCCGGCGCCTGGAGCAGATCGGCTTCTCGGCCTACCTGACGAAACCCGTGAAGCAGTCTCAGCTCCACGACTGCCTGGCGACGGTCCTCGGCCGGAGCCTGAAGACGGAGCGTGGCGAGGCGGTGGCCCTGCTCACGCGACACTCGCTCAGCGAGTCCCGGCGGAGGAGCTTCAGGATCCTGCTGGCCGAGGACAACGCGACGAACCAGCTGGTGGCCCTCGGCGTTCTCGAGAAGCTCGGCTACCGGGCCGAAGCCGTCGCCAACGGGCAGGAAGCGGTCGAGGCCTTCCAGGCAGCGGATTTCGACCTCGTCTTCATGGACGTCCAGATGCCCGTGATGGACGGGTTCGAGGCCACGCGGACGATCCGCTCCGAGACGATCCGGCTGCAGAAACGGAGGGTTCCCATCATCGCCATCACGGCCCACGCCATGAAGGGCGACCGGGAACGCTGTCTGCACGAAGGAATGGACGACTACGTCTCCAAGCCGATCGTTCCGGCCGAGCTGGTGGCGGCCCTGGAGAAGTGGTTGCCGACCGAGGAAGGCCCGACCCTCCTGCCGCCCTCCGCATCGGTGTCGGCCGCGAACGCGGAGGCCCTGCCGGTCTTCGACCGGGCCGGATTCGAGACGCGCCTCATGGGGGACTCCGAGCTCATCGTGGAGATCGCCACGGGGTTCCTCGAGGACGTGCCCACGAAGCTGGCGGCGCTCGCAGAGGCGGTGCGGCACGGCGACCCGGCCGAGGCCAGCCGGCTGGCGCATTCCCTGAAGGGAGCCTCGGCCAACGTGGGCGCCGTGGCGATGAGCGCCGTCGCCGGCGCGCTCGAAGCAGCCGGCAGCGCCGGCCGGATGGAGAAGGTCGCGGCGCTCGCTCCCGACCTCGAGGCGGCGTTCGCGCTCCTGGCGCCTCGCATGAAGGAGCTCCTGAGGTGAGGGTCCTCGTGGCGGACGACGACGCCACGTCGCGCCGCATCCTGGAGGCGATCCTGAAGAAATGGGGCCTGGAGCCGACGGCCGTCGCCGACGGTCTCGCAGCGGACGCGATACTGCAGCAGCCGGATGCCCCTCCGCTCGTCCTCCTGGACTGGAACATGCCGGGCCTCGAGGGTCCGGAGGTCTGCCGCCGCCTTCGCCGGAAGGAGACCTCGAACCCTCCCTACGTCGTCCTTCTCACGGCTCGCGGCGAGAAGGGAGACATCGTGAAGGGCCTCGACGCCGGAGCCAACGACTACGTCGCCAAGCCCTACGACGTCGAAGAGCTCCGTGCGCGCATCGGTGTGGGGATGCGCATGCTCGACCTGCAGACCGACCTTGCGAAGACCCGGGATGCCCTCGCCTTTCAGGCCGCGCACGATGCCCTCACCGGCCTGCCAAACCGGCGTGCCATCCTCGAGACGCTCGAGCGGGAGCTCGCGCGCTCGGCGCGCGAGAGGGGGATCCTGAGCCTCGCCGTTTGCGACCTCGACCACTTCAAGAACGTCAATGACACCCTGGGCCATCCCGCGGGCGACGAGGTGCTCGCCACCTTCGCCCGTGTGGTCCGGAGCTGCCTGCGGATCTACGACGTCCTCGGCCGGTACGGCGGCGAGGAGTTCCTCCTGATCGCGCCAGGTGCCCGGCCGACGGCCGACAGCGGCGTCTTCGAACGTGTCTGCCGGGCGGTCGCGGCGTGCCCGGTTTCGACGGCCGCGGGAGTCGTCACGGTCACCGTGAGCATCGGGGTCGCGGGCGCAACGGGGGACAGCACGTCCGAGACGCTCCTGGCGGCCGCGGACGCCGCGCTTTTCCGGGCGAAGGCCGAGGGACGGAACCGCGTCTCGTACGCCTGAACGCCCAGGAACCTCTCCGGTCCGATCCTGCTACGATTCAATCGCAGGGCCCGTTCCGATACAGAAGAGCGAGGAGGTGCCTCTCCGTGTCCGAGAAGGACCTCTATCTGGCGGCGATCCTCGCCGGAGACCGTCAGGCCGCGATCGACGTCGCGCTCGGCGTGGTCGACAGGGGGGGGCCCGTCGGGGACCTCTACGTGGAGGTGCTCCAGGAGTCCCTCTACGAGGTCGGGCGCCTGTGGGAGTCGAACCGGATCTCCGTGGCCGTGGAGCACCTCGCGACGGGCATCACCCAGGTCGTCCTCGCCCGTCTGTACGAGCACCTTCCCCGGTCCACGGCATCCCGGGGGAGGATCGTCCTGACCGGGATCGAGGGAGAGCTGCACCAGGTCGGAGGCCACATGGTGGCCGACACGCTCGAGTCCGACGGGTGGGAGGTGCGGTTTCTCGGGACCGACGTGCCGGTCCCGGAGGTCCTCGTCGCGCTCGGCGAGCACCACCCTGAAGTGCTGGGGATCTCCTGCACCATGCTGCAGAACGTGCCGAAGGCCGCGTTGCTGATCGGGTCGGTCAAGGCCACCTTCCAGGAGTCGTCCCCGCGGATCATCGTCGGCGGCGGAGCCTTCCGGACGGATCCCCGGAAGGTCGCGGAGATCGGGGCCGACGGCTGGGCTCCCGACCTGCGCTCCGTCGCGAGCGTCGTCCGCTCGCTGTCGAAGACCGCCTGAAGGCCGGGAGAAGCTGTTGAGCATCGAAATGGACCCGCTCTCGGCAAGGCTCCACGAGGCCGTCTGGCCGATCCACCGGCGCATCGAAGTGCTGCCGTTCTTCGACGCTCTCGTGCGCCGGGCCCTGCCCGTGGAACGCTACGTCGACCAGCTCCGGGGGATGGCGATCGTGACGGCCGCCCTCGAGCGGGCCGTCTCGGAGAGCCGGGATCCTTCCGTTGCCGGGGTCAGGGCGGGAACGGCTTCGCGGCTGGCCCTCCTCCTCGAGGACCTCGCGTTCTTCGACCGCCGGGGCCCGCTTCCCGACGACCCGGCCGCGACGTCCCGGGCACTGGCGTTCGCCAGGGAGATCGTCCTGGTGGCGGCCGAGGATCCCGTCCTGCTCCTCGGGTACCTCTATGTCTCGGTG
>Ga0209573_1002574_pt1 | contig 22665 bp, 16 predicted proteins | sample TNRBio252014_DNA_FD_185870 | JGI IMG/M metagenome (GOLD analysis project Ga0209573, IMG submission 185870) | Wastewater treatment Type I Accumulibacter community from EBPR Bioreactor in Madison, WI, USA - TNR Reactor_6/25/2014_ DNA (SPAdes)... | ecosystem: Engineered > Bioreactor > EBPR >...
CGTAGTCCGTACGTATCGAGTAACATTAGGACGGCGTAATCGCGCAAGCCCTTTGCTGAATGATCCTGGCGGACAGTGTCGACAACGGCGCGCCCTTCTTCATCGCGCAACGCCGACGGGATGGTCTCAAATGCATACAGTTTGGGCGCGATAACGAACGCCGTAAGATCACTACTAATGCGCCCCGCGCAATGAAGATAGCGCATGAAGCAACGCAAGTCGGAAGCCATCGATTTCCGGCTCTGTCGACCTAACGACGGCGCGCGAAAAAGCAGATAGGCGTCGATGCGATCGCCAGCGAGTTCCCGCATCCGGTCGGGATCGCTCCGCTCGCCGAGCCAAGCCAGAAATCGGCCCGCTTCGCCACAAAGTCCGGAAATGGTATTCGTAGCCAGGCCTCGGTAGGTGGTCAGCCATTGCGCATAATCGTGGCAGATCTCTTGTTGGAACACTTCGAGTGGTGTTGTCGGAATCGCAATCGGTGGCCACTCACCGCGGACAATCCGCAATAGCAGATGAACTCCACTCGCCTGCACCCCGCGCCAGCTTTCAGGCGACGTTGGCGCATCACCGTGACGGCAAGAAAAGCGCTCTAGTTCGCTACTCAAATGCCGATCGACGTCATCCACTGTCACCGATTCGACGGCAATATGACGTGTTGCGAGATAGTCGAGGAAACGCTGTGCAGCGCGGGCGTAGTTGCCGATGGTGCGCGCTGCGTAACTTTCCGCTCTCATATGAGCCTCGAGTCGTGCGAGCAGCGGCTGAATGTTTGTTCGGTCAGATGTCATGGTGAACCTCCTTGGTGTAGGTATCTCAAGGATGACATCACCAGAAATAATCACGAGGAAACCCGGCTATGGGGCTTGTCCCGCCTGGGTTTCCCGGGTTTCCTTGACATTATTTCTTCCTGCTGATTAACCTACGAAATGGCGGGCGAAGCGCAGCAGTGGGTGGAGAAGTCCCTGCTCCAGAGCCTGATTCGCGCGACTTGGCTGCGCGTGGTCGTCGCCGGACAACAGGTGCCGGACGCCACCGGAGCAGTCTGGGCCGCGGTGGCATGCCCTGTCGTCCAGGTGGAGCCTCCACCGCCCGCCGACTGGTATGACTACGGGAAGCGGCACCGCGCGAACCTGAAATTGACGGATGTGGAGACCGCGTGCGATCTGGCCAGAGGGAAGGCCAGTTTGTTGGCGCAACTGCTCGGGCCTGCTGCCTGATATGGAATTCACCGAGCAACTTGCTTTACTCCAGGCGGCCGCGGGCGATCCGGCGAAGCTCGCGCTGGCCACGGCGGATCTCGCCTTTCCCGCCCTGCCGCCTGGAGAGCGGTTGGCGTTGCGGGAAGCCCTGGCGGCAGCGGCGATAGCGCATTGGTTTGATGCCAACATCCTCGCAGATTTGCTGGAAATCACGGCCGAGGAAAGCCGCGTCCTGCACGGGCGGCTGTGCCAGCTGACCGTGGTGGAACCGTTTCCGGCACGCGGCGAGACGGCGGTGAACGTCCACGAGGCCGCTCGGCTGGCACTGCGCAAGTCTCTGGCGGCCGAGCGGACGGACTGGTTCCGGACCTTGAGCGAGCGGACCGCCACGCATTTCGCGAAGGAGCCCACGCCTGCCGCACGCATCGAGTGGATTTACCACCGCCTTTGCTCTGCGCCGGATGAAGCCGCTAGCGAGCTTGAGCGACTCGATCGTGATTGGTCTGGCACCGCACACCCCGAAGACCGCGAGGCACTGGCGGTGGCATTGCGGGAGTTGGTTGGGACAGGCCTGATCCACGCTCGCGCCCTCGTATGGGCCTCGCTCTGCATCGCATGGGTACGCGAGGATCGGCGTGAAACAGCGCAACTCGGTGACGACGCGCTCAGCATTCGGGACCTCGCGCGCGACGTGCGCGATGCACGGGCGGAGTCAGACGCTGAAAGCCTCCTCGGCGAAGTGCTGCAGGCGCAGGGCAAGCTGGGCGAGGCGCAGGTGGCCTTTGCCGAAAACCTCGCGATCAGCCGACGGCTGGCGGAGCAGGACCCGAGCAACGCCGGCTGGCAGCGGGACCTGGCGGTGGCGCACAGCCGGGTGGGCGGGGTGCTGCAGGCGCAGGGCAAGCTGGGCGAAGCGCAGGCGGCCTTTGCCGAAGATCTCGCGATCATGCGCCGGCTGGCGGAGCAGGACCCGAGCAACGCCGGCTGGCAGCGGGAGCTGGCGGGGGCGCACAGCTGGGTGGGCGATGTGCTGCAGGCGCAGGACAAGCTAGGCGAGGCGCAGGCGGCCTTTGCCGAAGATCTCGCGATCATGCGCCGGCTGGCGGAGCAGGACCCGAGCAACGCCCGCTGGCAGCGGGACCTGGCGGTGGCGCACAACCGGATGGGCGGAGTGCTGCAGGCGCAGGGCAAGCTGGACGAGGCGCGGGCGGCCTTTGCCGAATACCTCGCGATCAGCCGACGGCTGGCGGAGCACGACCCAAGCAACGCCGGCTGGCAGCGGGAGCTGGCGGTCGCGCACATCTGCGAGGGCGCAGTGCTGGAGGCGCAGGGCGAGCTGGGCGAGGCGCAGGCTGCCTTTGCCGAAGGTCTCGCGATCAGCCGCCGGCTGGCGGAACAGGACCCGAGCAACGCCGGCTGGCAGCGGGACCTGGCGGTGGCGCACAACTGCGTGGGCGGCGTGCTGCAGGCGCAGGGCAAGCTGGACGAGGCGCAGGCGGCCTTTGCCGAAGCGCTCGCGATCAGCCGCCGGCTGGCGGAGCAGGACCCGCGCAACGCCGGCTGGCAGCGGGACCTGGCAGCGGCACACAACTGCGTGGGCGGCGTGCTGCAGGCGCAGGGCAAGCTGGACGAGGCGCAGGCGGCCTTTGCCGAAGCGCTCGCGATCAGCCGCCAGCTGGCGGAGCAGGACCCGAGCAACGCCGACTGAGAGCGTTGAGGTTCATTGCCCGTCTGGCGAGAGCTGGTGAAAGCGAAGCTGTTGCAGACTCTTTAGCGGATTGTCGCGCATGCCGCGCAAGGCATCGAAGTCCTTGCGCGCCATGAGCAGCAAGTCCTGCGCGTGATCAGGCGCGCGCATGCGAACCAAACAGGATCACGGTGTCAGGGTTGGCTTCGCGAATGAAAACGTCCCGTGTATCTTCCCTCAGCGGGAGGACGTACTCCGGCCCTGATCCGCCGCCAAGCAGCGGTAGCGGCCCGTGCAGAAGCGCTCAAATGATCTTTGGATAGGCAACAATCCTCGATCGGGTGTCGCAGCTGATCATGTGATTGGCACAGTCGGTCATGCATTTGGCCGTCAAGCGCCATAAAATGGCCGCACGGCTTACGTCGCCCTGTGCCTCACGGTTCTGCATCGCCGGAATGGCGTAGTTACCGCGGGGAGCAAGCGTAGCGTGGCATCAGGTGCCGACTGACTGCAACAAACTGCCCGTGTAAGAACCTGTCCGACCATTGCCGTAGAATCCCAGGCGAAAGCCCGGACACTTGATGACCACAAAACTCTCGCAACACGCCATTCGGATTGGTTTCAGCAATGGCGGCGCGCTCAGCTCGAGAACCGCGATGACCGGCGAACTGCGAACACTTCTGGCGGCTGTCCCCATCGACGCCGATGCCGAGGCGTATCGAAAAGCGGTTCTGGAAGAAAACCTCCTCCGGAAATCCACCGCATCCAATCGTGAGAAGACGCTCAAGTTCTTGCGCCGTCTTTACGCGATCGACCCAACTGTCTGCCTCTTCCGGGAAATGCGGCGCCTCTCGCCCTATTCCAGCGACGATGCGCCGCTCATGTCCGGGCTCTTGGCTATGGCCCGGGAACCCCTTCTGCACGCGTGCCTGGAGATGGTGTTGAGGATTCCGGTGGCCGAGAGCCTGGACCGCAAGGCCTTCGAAGACTGGATACGCACTCACGCGCCGGGACGATATTCCGAAGCGATGTATGTCAGCTTCAGCCACAACCTCTACGCCTCCTTCTTTCAATTCGGCTATCTTGGGCCATCGCTGGGCAAGGCACGCAGCAGGCTCCGGCCCTGCTCCGGGATCGCGACCGCGACCTACGCCGCCTTTCTTGACTGGCTGGGTGGCATGAACGGTATCGCCCTTCTGCAAAGCCCCTACTCGCGGGCGCTTGATCTTCCTGCCGAGGAACACCTTGCCCTGCTTCTGGCTGCCGGGCGCCAGGGGCTAATGAAAGTCGCCTACTCGGGCGGAGTCCTCGAACTGGGATTCCCCGATTTCCTCGGCGACGATGAAAAGAGACTCAGCGCATGACCATTGCCCAAGTGATCGTCGATCGACTCAAGGAACACCTCGCCCTGCCCTGGCCGGAAAACGTATCCCCACGCGAGCGTGTTGTCATGGTCGTCTATCAGCCGGGCGACGAGCGAAAGCTGCGCCGCCTGATGCAATCCGGAGAACTCGCAAAGGAAATCAGAACCACCGGCCACGGCTGGAAGGAATATGACCTGGCAAGCGAGTTTTCGCGCTGGTTCGCGCAGTACGAGTACCGCGACCGCTATCTCAGCCGTCCCGAACGACTCTGGGACGATGCTGGCAATGTGCGCGGCCTCGACGAGTATCTGGTGGCCCGCATCGGCGCGATTACCGCCGAGCTGACCAGTAACGATGCCCTGGCTCTCGTCGGTGGCGGTGGTCTGTTCGGCCTGCATAGCGTCTCATCCTTGATCGAGCGCATCGAGAGTCACATCCCCGGCCGCCTGGTGATCTTCTTCCCCGGTGAGCACGACGCCAAGAACAACAGTTATCGCCTGCTCGGTGCCAAGGACGGCTGGGGCTACCTGGCGGTGCCGATAAGCTGCTGAATCCTGCTCACCTTAGCCCACAGAGGCCACTGCGGCCGCCGAGACCAACATGATCAATCGCGAAGTATTCGAAAGAGACATCGACAGCTTCTCCCTCGAAAATCAGGGCGTCGCCAAAGTTGATGAGGCGCTCGACGACCAGCAGCGGCGAACGCTGCGCTTCGAGCTGGAGACTTTCGTCTGCAAGGGCCATTACGAGGAGGGCCTGCGTCGGATCTTCGAGTCTTTCACCGAATCGCTACGCCGCGATCACGAATCGCCGCCCGCCTGGGTATCGGGCTTCTTCGGCAGCGGCAAGTCGCACCTGGTGAAAATGGCCCGCGCCTTGTGGACCAACGAAGCCTTCCCGGGCGGACGCCTGCCACGCGACATCGCTCGACTGCCACCCTCGGTGTCCGATAGCCTCGCAGAAATTGACACGCTCGCGCGGCAGCGCAAGGTAGAGCTGCGTGCAGCTTCCGGCACGCTCAGCCAGGGCGAGGGTGACAGTATCCGCAAGGCGGTTCTCAGCATCGTCTTCAAAGCCCTGGGGCTACCCGCAAAGTACGATGAAGCGCGCGCCCTGCTCTGGCTACGCAACGAAGGCATCGAGGACACGGTACGTACCAAGCTGCACGCAAAGGATCGCCAGCTGGAGCGCGAGTTGCGCGATCTTGCCGTTTCCTCGCATCTCCACGACGCCATCCTCGCTGCCAAACCCGGTCTCGCGCGCGACGCATTTGAGCTCGGCGATAAACTCGAGAAATTCTCCACGACCGGAGATGTCGGCCAGGCTGATTTCCTCAACTTCTTTGCCGAGGCCGTAAGCAGTGGCGGCGAAATGCCGATCTTCCTGCTGGTGCTGGACGAACTGCAGCAATACATCGCCGACAGTGCCGACCGCGCGATGCGCGTGCAGGAAGTCATCGAGAGTCTCAGTGCCGGTTTCCATGGTCGCGTCCTGGTCATCGCGACCGGCCAAAGCGCCCTGAACAGCACGCCGGTGCTTTCCAAGCTTCTGGGACGCTTTCCGGTGCAGGTCCAGCTTTCCGATTCAGACGTCGAGGAAGTCCTGCGCGAGACGGTGCTCAAGAAGAAAGCTTCCGCCGGCAAGGCCCTCGGCAACTTGTTCAGCCCCGCTGGCTGCCTTGGCGAAATTGCTGGCCACCTGCACGGCAGCGCTTTCGCGCACCGTCGCGAGGACGAAGACAACCTCGGGTCGAGCTATCCCTTGTTGCCGACCCGGCAACGGCTGTGGGAACGCGTACTGGCGACCACCGACGCCACCGGAACCGGGGTCCAGTTGCGTTCCCAACTGCGTCTCGCCTTCGATGCCGTGCGCAAGAGCAAGGATGCCGCCCTTGGTCATATTGTCGGTGGCGATTTCATCTACGACGAAATCCGTATGCGTCTGCGTCAATCGAGCCAGATCAGCACGGAAACCGCCAATGCCATCGACCGTCTCGACGCCGCCGCTGACGACCGCTCGCGGCTGAAGGCACGTGCCTTGAAGGTCGTCTTCCTGCTCACCCGCATCACCGGTAATTCAGCCCAGGACACGGGTCTGCATACCGACCCGCAAAGCATCGCCGATGTCCTGATCGACGATCTCATGGCACCGAGCGCAGCACTGCGTGGGCAGGTCGCCGCCGTACTCGACGAGTTGGTCACCCGGGACCGCCTGCTAATGCGCGTCTCCGCCGGCGGCCTGGACGAATACCGCTTGCAGACCAGGGAAAGCGCCGACTGGTTCGCTTACCAGCGTGGCGAGGAGGACGCGTTGCGCAGCAATCCCTCCGCCTACGAGAGCAAGATCCGCGAGCAACTGCTGCAAATGGCCGGCGAAAAGATCCGCCGCCTGACGATTCCGCAAGGTGCCAGCCGCGAAATCCGCCGCCTCAAGCTCCATACCGACGCCAACGCCTCGCCGAAGATCGAGGCCGAAATCCCGGTGTGGCTGCGCTCCGATGTCGACGGCACACAGGCCAAGGAAGTGCTGGGCGATGCTGCCCGCGCCGGAATCAACTCGGCCATCCTTTTTGCCCATGTCGCCCTGCCGCGCAAGGACGAACTGGTACGCGCCATCATTACCCGCGAAGCCGCCGACCGTACTCTCGGACATTTCGGCGAAGCGCAGACCGCTGAAGGCCAGGAGGCCCGCAATGCGCTCGCCAAGCAGAAGCGTGATGCCGAAACGCGCGTCAACGACTTGATTCGCCAGGCGCTCGAGCAAGCGCAGATCATCCAGGGCGGTGGCCAGGTGGTCGAAGACGGCGCCACGCTCGATGACCGGCTCAAGCAGGCAGCGACTGACGCTGCCGCCCGCCTCTTCCGCAAGTTCGGACTCGCCGATGCCAACGGCTGGGACAAGGCCTTCAATGATGCCGAGCGCGGTTTGGTCAACGCGCTTGAAAAAATCGGGCATCAGGAAACGGCGGAAGCCCACCCTGCCGCCCAGGAGATCCTGCAGCGCCTCGGTTCCTCCGCCTGGAGAGGCAGCAAGCTGCGCGAGGAGTTTATGGGCGAACCCTACGGATGGTCGCAGGATGCCGTCGACGCGCTGCTCGCGGTGCTTTTCGCCGCCAGCCAACTGCGCATCGTCAATGCCGCCGGCAGCGCCTGGCCGGCCGGCCGGTTCAACCGCCGCGATGTCGCTGCGAGCAGCTTCTCTCGCGAGACGGCACCGCTCTCGAATGAAGAGAAGCGTGCCATTGCTCGCCTCGTCCGCTGTCGGCCCGACGAAGCCGAGGCCAGGGCACCCGAGTTTGTCGCCAAGCTGCGCGACGCTCAAGGGCGAGCGACCGGCGCAGCCCCACGCCCGGAAGCCATAGCCAATGCCCTTATCGACGAGCTCGCTGCCACTTCCGGGCGCGACCTGGTCAAACGCCTGGCCAAAGTGGAGAAGGCGGCAGGCCAGCTGCTGGGCGATCTGGAAGCCAAAGCCGCCAGGATCGCCCAGCGTGAGCCGCTATGGCGGCAGCTCGCCACGCTCCTGGAGTACACGCGTGATCTGCCTGAAAGCGAGCCGATCACCGCCGAGCGTGACGCCATCCTGCGCGGCCGCCTGCTGATCGATGAGCCTGACAAGGTCGACCCACTCGTCAATCGCGCCGCCGACGCCCTGCGTGCCGCGCTCAACCATGCCGCCGAGACTTACCGGCGGGAATACGGGCAATGCATCAAGGAGCTCGAGGCGTCGGTCGAATGGGGCAAACTCCCCCCGGAAGACCGCGCCGCCATCCTGCGCGAAGTGCAGCTCTCCTCGCCGGAGGGCGTACCCAGGGTGGGCACGCTGAGCGAGCTGATCGCTTCGCTGGCCGCCTGCTCGCCACAGCGCTGGTCCGAAAAGCGGCACGCGCTGCGCAGCCAGCTCGCGCGGGCGCTCACCGCCGCCGCCAGAAAGCTGGAACCAACCGTTCAGCCAGTCACACCACCTCGCCGCCTGGTACGCAGCGAAGCCGATCTTGACGCCTGGCTGGCCGAAGTTCGCGCGGCCGTTCTGTCGAAGCTTCCTGCTGGCCCCGTTCAGCTATGAACAAGCCACAGAATTGCGCCCTGACGCAATATTGCATATATTACGTTTGCTCTTTAGTGCAAAATTCCAATTACAAATAGCGCATTGTGGTGCAATTTCATGAAGACAAGCTTTCCACAACTTCGGCTTCGCCAACTCGATGCCGCGCTGGAACGCTGGCGCAGCGCCGACCTGCCGCCGCGTCCGCCGTCCGGCTGGATCAGGGCCATTCGCGACGGGCTGGGAATGTCCGCAACCTACCTCGCGAGCAGATTGGGCGTCGCGACCTCGACGGTCACCCGACTGGAGAGTTCGGAGGCTGACGAAACCATCAGCCTGAACACCCTGCGCCGGGCAGCCGAAGCCCTGGACTGCGAACTGTGCTACGCCCTGGTGCCCAGGCAATCACTCGATGCGACACTGGAAGCGCGGGCGGCCGCACTGGCACTCGAACAGATGTCGGCGATCAGCCACAGCATGGCGCTGGAAGCGCAGGCAACCTCACCGGAGGCGCGCGACGCGCAGACCCGCGCCCTCATCGACGCCCTGCGCTCGGGTTCCCGGCGCGTACTCTGGAAACCCGCCGGACGGAATCGTTGAACAGAATGGCGTTCGATCTCGACACCCCCCGGGCGCCACCCCGCTTCACCTGGGGCAGCGCCAATCTCGTCGATGCGAATGCAACCCGGCAACGCTATATCGCCGCCCTGCAGGCCGCCGACGCGCGTGACATCGTTCCGTTGCTCGCCTTTGCCCGCAGTTGACCACCCGAAACAGGAAAATGAAAACCCATCTCTCCCGCGAACACCGCCGCGCCCTCGAAGCCACTGCCGCCCAGGCGCGATCCGCTGCCGAAACCGGCGCCGCCCGAGCGCTGCAAGCCCTGGCCGTCGGCGCCAGTACAGCGCCGGCGCATCTGACGGATGGCCAGAAGAAGCTGCGTGTCCGCCTCCGTGCCCACGGCCGGGCACTGGGCGATGACTTGCGCCAGGACGATACGCAGAGCATCGACCACCTGGTCACCGAGATCGCCTACGAGCACTGGCACCGCATGCTCTTCGCCCGCTTCCTGGCCGAAAGCGATCTGCTGATGCACCCGGACGGCTATCCGGTGAGCCTCAGCGATTGCAAGGCCGACGCCGAGGACGGGCCAGGCCGCTTCGATCCCCCGGCACGCAGCGAATGGGAAGTCGCCGGGCATTACGCCTCGCGCATGCTGCCCAACGTCTTCCGCCCCGACAGTCCGGCGCTGGCCCTGCAACTGCCGCTGGAAACCGAGCAGGCGCTCGAAGCCCTGCTCGCCCGGCTGCCCACCACCGTCTTCCAGGCCGACGACAGCCTCGGCTGGAGCTACCAGTTCTGGCAGGCGCCGAAGAAGCAGGAAGTGCAGCGACAGATGAAGCAGGCCGGCACCAAGGTCGGCGCCGACGAACTGCCTGCCGTCACGCAGCTATTCACCGAGCAGTACATGGTCGCCTTCCTGCTCGAAAACGCCCTCGGCGGCTGGTGGCAGGGCCGCCACCCCGAGCAGCCGCTGCCGGTGGCCATGCCCTACTTCCGCAAGGTCAACGATGGCACGCCCGCCGCCGGCACCTTCCCGGCCTGGCCCGCCAGCCTCGCCGACTTCAGGCTGCTCGACCCCTGCCTCGGCTCCGGGCATTTCCTCGTCTCGGCCCTGCACTACCTGGTACCGATCCGCTGCGCCACCGAACATCTGTCGGTGGCTGCTGCCGTCGACTGCGTCTTGGCCGAAAACCTGCACGGCCTCGAACTCGATGCCCGCTGTGTCGAAATCGCCGCTTTCGCCTTGGCGCTCGCCGCCTGGCGCTATCCCGACGAGCAAGGCCAGCCGCTTGGCCATCGCCCACTGCCACGCCTCAACATCGCCTGCGTCGGCGTCGCGCCGCGCAGCAAGAAAGCCGACTGGCTCAAGCTCGCCGATGGCGACAGGCTGCTCGAAGCCGGCATGGCCGCGCTTTACGCCCTCTTTCAGAAAGCCCCGGAACTCGGCAGCCTGATCGACCCGATGGCCACCATCCGGGGCGATCTGCTCGATGCGCAGTGGGAAGAACTGGCCTCCCGGCTGGAGCAGGCGCTGGCCGGTCATGACGACGATGCCGACAGCGAAGCCCGTGTCGCTGCGCTGGGCATGGTGCACGCGTCACGCATCCTGACGCGGCGCTATCACCTGGTCATCACCAATCCCCCCTATCTCGGCGCAGGGCAGCATGGCCCGGTGCTCAAGGATTTCTGCGAAGAACACTACAAGGCAGCCAAGGGCGATCTCGCCAATGTGTTTCTGGAACGTAGCCTCAAGCTTTGTGCGCCCGGCGGCTCGGTGTCGTTTGTGATGCCGCAGAACTGGTTGTTCCTTGGAAGCTACAAGAATCAGCGCGCGCATCTGCTCAAGTACGCGGCCTGGAACCTGCTGGCGCGCTTAGGTGAGCATGGCTTCGGCAGTGCCGACGCAGCAGGGGCCTTTACCATCCTGCTGAACCTGACGAACGCCAGGCCGTCCGACGATCAGATGCTGCGCGGACTGGATGCGAGCGCGCCGAAGGCGCCGGAGGAGAAGGCGGCGGTGCTTGCCGGTGGAACGGTGGTCGAGGTGAGCCAGGCGGGGCAGTTGGGGAATCCGGATGGGAGGATAGTTCTGGCGAAACTTGCAACCGGACCACTTCTCGAAAGCTATGCAGAAAGTTATTGGGGTCAAGGCACAGGCGATTTTCCACGTTTTGGTGCTTTGTTTTGGGAACTCAGTGAATTTGGTGATGTATGGTCACCAATGCAGGGCACCGTGGATGAAGCAATAGACTTTGGTGGCCGCAGTAGCGTGGTGAAGTGGGAGCGTGGGGCCGGACAGCTAGTCAGTCTTGCTGCAGGCTTACGACGGCTGCCCGATCATCAAGGTATACGGCCATTTCGAGGAAAGGAAGCTTGGCAACGCCAAGGATTGGCCGTAACTCTCATGCGTTCGCTCTTAATGACGCGCTACGGAGGTCAACTCTTTGACGGGAACTGCGCCGCAGTAGTACCTAAGACCCCATACGATCTCCCCGCCATCTGGTGCTACTGCTCTTCAACCCAATTTAGCGAAGCTGTCCGTCGCATTGACCAGAAACTCAACGTCACGAATGCCACGCTCCTTAAGGTTCCCTTCGATTTAGCTTACTGGCAGCAAGTCGCCACCGAACGCTACCCCAACGGCCTTCCCAAACCCTATTCCGACGACCCGACCCAGTGGATTTTCCACGGCCACCCGAAACCGGCCAGGGATCCGCTGCAAGTTGCCGTTGCCCGCCTGCTCGGCTATCGCTGGCCGGCTGAATCGGACGCGGAGATGGAACTCTCCGACGAGTCGCATGCCTGGATCGCTCGCTGCCAGGACCTCGCCGGCCTGATCGACGACGACGGCATCGTCTGCCTGCCGGCCGTGCGCGGCGAAGCGGCGGCGGTGGATCGCCTGCGTGCGCTGCTCGCCAGAGCCTTCGGCACCGACTGGTCGGCGGCACGCGAAAGTCAGTTGCTGCGCGACGCGGGTTGCGACGGCCTGCCGCTGGCGCAATGGCTGCGTGACAAGTTCTTCGAGCAGCATGTCGCCCGTTTCCAGAAGCGCCCCTTCATTTGGCACGTCTGGGACGGCCACAAGGAAGGCTTCTCGGCGCTGGTCAATTACCACCTGCTGACGCGCGAAAAACTCAACACCCTGATCAACCTCTACCTGGGCGACTGGATCACCCAGCAGCGGCGCGCCGTCGACGCCGGCAATGCGGACGCCACGCTCAAGCTCGCCAAGGCCGAGGCACTGAAGGCCAGGCTCGAAGCGATCCTCGAAGGCGAACCGCCCCACGACATCTTCGTGCGCTGGAAGCCGCTGCACCAGCAGCCGTTCGGCTGGAACCCGGACCTCAACGACGGCGTGCGCATGAACATCCGCCCCTTCGTCGAGGCCGGCGTGCTGCGCATCAACCGCGCCAAAGTCGGCATCAAATGGGGCGTCGACCGCGGCAAGGACGTCGCCTCCGCGCCCTGGTTCAAGCTCGGCCCGACCTACGGCGAACCCGAAGGCACGCGCATCAACGACCACCACAGCACGCTCGCCGAGAAAAAGGCAGCGCGTGAGAAAGCGAAATGAACTTCGACGCCGCCCGCGCCCTGCAACTGCTGCGCATCGCTAGCGGCCAGCCCGAAGCGGTCTTCCGCGATGGCCAGGAAGAAGCGATTCGCCATGTCGTGGAAGGGCGAGGTCGTCTGCTGGTGGTGCAGAAAACCGGCTGGGGAAAAAGCTTCGTCTACTTCATTGCGACCAAAATGTTGCGTGAGGCCGACCATGGCCCTGCCTTGCTGGTGTCACCCTTGCTGGCGCTGATGCGCAACCAGATTGCTGCCGCCGAACGCATGGGCGTTCGAGCGGCCAGGATCACTTCGGACAACAAGGGCGAATGGGACGAGGTCATTGCCGCCATTGCACGAAACGACGTTGATATCCTGCTGATTGCTCCCGAAAGATTGGCCAACGACAGGTTTCGCGATGAGGTTTTGGCGCGCATCGCCGACCGTGTGACGCTGCTGGTCATTGACGAGGCGCACTGCATTTCGGACTGGGGTCACGACTTCCGTCCGCACTATCGATTGCTTGAACGTATCGTCCGCAGCTTGCCGCGAAACCTGCGTTTGCTGGCGACGACGGCGACTGCCAACAACCGGGTCATGGACGATCTGAAGCAGGTCCTTGGTCCCGATCTGAATGTCTCGCGGGGTGATCTGAATCGACCCACTCTCGCCCTGCAAACGATTCGCTTGCCGAGCCAGGCCGAACGACTGGCCTGGCTGGCCGAACACGTAGCCGCACTGCCTGGGCACGGCATCATCTACACCTTGACGGTACGCGATTCGATCCAGGTCGCCGAATGGCTTGGATCGCGCGGTCTGGCCGTGGAAAGCTACACCGGCCATTCCGGCGATCGACGCCCGGCGCTGGAACAGGCGCTCCTTGATAACCAGGTCAAGGCGCTGGTGGCGACGACTGCCCTGGGTATGGGCTTCGACAAGCCGGACCTGGCCTTTGTCATTCACTACCAAATGCCGGGATCGGTCGTTGCCTATTACCAGCAGGTCGGCCGTGCCGGCCGCGCACTGGATGCAGCCCATGGCATCCTGCTTAGTGGCGCGGAAGAAACCGAGATTACGGACTACTTCATCGACAGCGCCTTCCCGAGCGAAGCGGAGGTCGAGGCCGTGCTCGGGGCGCTGGAGGCGGCCCCCAGGGGGCTCTCGATTCCAGAACTGCTCGGCAGCCTGAACATCAGCAACAAGCGCGTCAAGAAGGCAATCGACCTGCTTTCCCTGGAATCGCCTGCGCCAATCGCCAAACAGGGAAGCAAGTGGCAATTGACCGTGGCGAAGCTGGGCCGGGGGTTCTGGGACCGAGCGGCGCGTCTCACGCAACTCCGCCGTGACGAACAGGCGCAGATGCAGGCCTATGTCCGCCTGACCGGTGAGCACATGGCCTTCCTGATCAGCGCCCTGGATGGCGATCCGACCGCTATCACCGGGCCCGCTTTGGGGCCCTTGCGCGCCGAGCCGGATGCGGCCCTGGTCCGCGAAGCCATTCGCTTCCTGCGTCGCACGAGTTTGCCGATTGAGCCGCGGCAAGTCTGGCCCGCCGGTGGCATGCCGCGCTATGGCGTCAAGGGCAACATACCAGAGCTGTGCAAAGCCCGAGCTGGCAAGGCACTATGTGTCTGGGGCGACGCCGGATGGGGCGGCCTGGTTCGCAAGGGCAAGTACCACGATGGCGTCTTTTCCGACGACTTGGTCGCTGCCTGCGTGAGCTTGCTTGGCGAATGGAATCCTCGCCCGTTTCCCAAATGGGTTACGGCTATTCCTTCGTTGCGGCACCCGCATCTGGTTCCTGATTTCGCGCGCCGACTGGCGGACGCTTTGGGCTTGCCGTTCGAGTTGGTGCTGGCCAAGACCGACGCCCGTCCGGAGCAAAAAACGATGGCCAACAGCATTCAGCAAGCGCGGAACATCGACGGCTCGCTGGCCGCTTTGCGCCCGGAAATTCCTGCCGGACCGGTCCTGCTTGTTGATGACATGGTCGACTCGCGCTGGACCCTCACTGTCGCGGCATGGCTTCTCGGCACGCACGGATGTACAACTGTTTGGCCACTCGCTCTAGCACAAACGGGACAAGAGTCAGATGAATCCTAATCTCTCCGCCAACACACAGGCCATTCTGCTGCTGACCGCCCCGCTGATTGCCGGGCCGCGCAGCGCCCCCCCTAACGACCTGCTTACGCCAGGCGAGTACAAGCGCCTGGCACGCCACCTGCACCAGTTGTCAAGGGAGCCGGCGGACCTTCTCTCGTCGCATGCCGACGAAGCGCTTCGCGACGCACAGGCCGTCGTCGATGCGGAGCGCCTGAAGCGATTGCTCGCACGCGGCTTCGCCTTGAGCCAAGCGATAGAACGTTGGCAAACAAGGGCGATTTGGGTGGTCAGCCGCGCCGATCCAGATTATCCGCAGCGCCTGAGAGATCGCCTGAAGGATGACCGGCCTGCCGTTCTTTATGGCTGCGGCGAGCGGTCGATTCTCGATAGCGGCGGCCTCGCCGTGGTCGGCTCGCGCGCGGTCGACGAGGCGCTTGTCGAATACACCGAATCCGTCGGCGCTCTAACTGCAAGGGCGCGAAAGACATTGGTTTCAGGCGGTGCACGCGGCATCGACCAGGCAGCGATGCGCGGCGCTCTGGCGGCCGGTGGCCGCGCCACGGGCGTTCTCGCCGACAGTCTCGAAAAAACCGCAATGAACCGCGAGCAGCGGACGATGCTGATGGACGGGCAACTCGTGCTGATCTCGCCCTACGATCCGGGCGCCGGCTTCAACGTCGGCCATGCGATGCAAAGAAACAAGCTGATCTATGCGTTTGCCGACGCCGCGTTGGTGGTGAGTTCGGACTACGAAAAGGGCGGAACCTGGGCTGGAGCAATCGAACAACTGCACAAGTTGCGGCTGGTGCCGGTGTTTGTCCGTTCAACCGATCCATCGAGCAAAGGCCTCGAGGCTCTGGCCAGGAAAGGCGCCCTGCCCTGGCCCAATCCGGAAGACCGTGAGGCGCTGGAAGATCTCTTGAGCTCGGCAAGCGCACCCCGGCCAACGGCAATCCAGAGCCCGCTTTTTGCTCAAACCGCCACTAGCGATGCATCAGCCCGCGCAAGCAGAGAAGAAGGCACTCTGGCAGCGGAGCAGTTGCAGCCGCCACACCCTGGCGAGCTGGCCGCCTCTGCGACCGACGATACCGGCGAATCGCCTGAGCAAGCCGCAGCGCTCGACGACGAGCGCCTGGAAATCCCGTCCTTGGCATCGCTTGATCCCCTATCGCCACCCTTGCCCCAACCGGAGGAAACCACACCCAGCCCGGCGGAAACACTTTTCGCTGCCGTGCGCGTTGCCCTGCCTCGCGTCTTGACGATCCCGAAAAAAGAGTCGGAGATTGCCAGCGAACTCCAGCTGACAACAACGCAAGCCCGCGAGTGGCTGCAACGACTGGCAGACGAGGGCGCCGTGGAAAAGGGACCGAAAAAATCGTTCTACCAGTTACCCGGCAGACTTCTCCAAACGCCGCCGAGGGCATAGCGAACATGAAAGCATCAGGAAAATGAAGCACGCCGCAGAAACCGTTTCTGCCAAGATCGCCTCCTGCGTCCGCGAACAGGCAAGGCGCTACAACCCCGCTCTGGAAGCCAAACCCATCGCCATCCTATGGACGGACGAAAAGCGCGAATGGGAAGCTGTCCTGCCAAGCTTGAAGGAAGCGCTACCGGAACTCCATTCGCTGGGTGCGCACGCGCCGGATGATCGCAGCGGGCCAGGGATCTGGCTGCGCATGGTGGCCGATGGCCAGGCTGGCCAGGCGAGCGAAGGCGAGACGCCAATCCTCTACCTGCCGGGGGTCGGCAACGGCCAGTTGCGCACCGATCTGCGCGGCCTCAAGAACGACCCACAGCTCGCGCCACTTGCCGAATTGCAGTATCGCGGCTGCTTCTGGCGCCAGGAGAACGGCAAGGACTGGACCCTGCGTGCGTTCCTGGAGAGCAAACGCGGCGGCTTGGGGTTCAGGGTTGCCGGCAATCAAGAGACTGCGCAAGCGCTGAAAGCGACCATCGGCAAATTGCTGATGCAGAACGTGCGTGCGCTGGAAGCGCAAGTCATCGACGAGCGCTATCTCAATGATTTGCTCAACCCAGCGCCCGATGAGACCGTGCTGCGCTGGCTCACTTCCCCCGAGGCGATACGGCAGGAAAAAGGTAATGCCTGGGACAGCTTCGTGGCCACGATGCGCAGCCGCTTCGGCGTCGACCTGAGCCGTGGGCCGATGGAGGCTGCGCAGCGGATCCTCGGCAGCTCGAGGGGCGAGCCGGCCTATCTGCTGTGGGAACAATACGCCGCTCACTGGCAAAGCTATCCCGATGCCTACGAACTGCTCCGGAGCGTCGCGCCCCCAGACATGATCCAGGGCCCGGAGAGGTATCCACGGGAAAACGACGCCGACGAGAAGCGCCTGGCCGACGAACTCCTCAAGACTGCCAGCCTGCATCCTGCCGCGGCCGCCCAGGGTGTTCTGGAACTGGAGAAGAAGCATGCTGCCCGACGCGGAATGCTCTGGGCAAGGCAAGGCCATGCGCCGCTCGCCACCGCCCTGGAGCACCTCGCAGCCATCGCCACCGCGTTCCTTCAGCCAGGCGCGGGTGGCGACGTTTCCGAGGCCGCTCGACACTATGCCGAAAGCGGCTGGCGCGTTGACGCTGCCGCGCGCGCGGCGATGGCGCTTGCCCAACAAGCAGAGCTGGAGCAACCGGTCTATGCCGTGCTTGAGGCGCTCTACCGGCGCTGGCTGGAGAGACAGGCCGATGGCTTTCAGTCCCTGGTCAAGCGCGACGGTTATCCGCAGTGGGGACTGCCGGCGGTTGCCGATGGCACTCTTGTCCTGTTCGTCGATGGCCTTCGCTTTGATCTGGCGCGCGAGCTTGAAGCCAACATGGCCGCTGGCGGAGACCTCGATATCACTTTGGAACCGGGCTTCACCAGCATTCCTTCGGTGACCAGCAGCGGCAAGGTCTGGATTTCACCCGCCTGCAAACTTGCCGTGCGGGGCAGCGGCAGCAATTTCGAGCCGGTGCTGCCCAGAGGCGCTTACACGGCCGACAAGCTGCGCAAGGCGATGGAAAGCGAGGTCTTCGCGATTGTCGACACGGAAAGCCCGAGCCTGGCCTATGGGAAGGGCTGGGCCGAGTTCCCCGGCGACATCGACAGCGATGGCCACAACAAGGGGCTGCGGCTGGCGCGCGCCGTGACGGGTCACCTCGTCGACCTCGCACGTGCCATCCGTCGCCTGCTGAATGTCGGCTGGAAGGAAGTCTGGGTGGTGACCGACCACGGCTGGCTGCTCCTGCCAGGCGGCCTGCCCAAGGCGGAACTGCCGGCCAGGCTGACCGAAACGCGCTGGGGTCGCTGCGCGATTCTGCGCGAAGCGGCTGCCGGCCAGGAGACTCTGGTGCTGCCCTGGAGCTTCGACGCTTCGGTAAGCATCGCCCTCGCTCCCGGCATCTCCGCATTTACCAGGGGCCGCGAGTACGACCACGGCGGCTTGAGCCCGCAGGAATCCGTGGTGCCCTTCCTGCGCGTCAAGCGCAATGGCCCGGTGACGGGTCAAGCCAGACTGGCTTCGGTGCGCTGGAACATGCGCAAGACGATCTGCTCGGTCACGACGACCGATGCCGCTGGCCTGAGCGTCAGCGTGGAAAGGCTGGGCAATGCGATCGGCGAAGCCGAAAGCATCGACAGCGATGGCAAGGGCCGTGTGGTCTTCGAGGAAGTCGATGAATTGATCGATGAGGAGATCTCGGTGCTGCTCCGTCGCGATGGCCAGAAAGTGGCCGAGGAACGCATGAATTTTGGAGCAGCGTGGCATGGAGCTTGATTCACTGGATCGCAAGGCTGCAGACGCCTTCGACGGGTATATCGTGCGCAAGGATTTGGTGCGCCAGTTCTCGCGCCAGTTTCCGGTGCCCACCTACGTCGTCGAGTTCATGCTGGGACGCTACTGTGCGACCACCGATGAAGCGGAGATTCAGGAAGGCCTGGCGATCGTCCAGCGCCAGCTTTCCGAACGGGCGGTACGCGCCGGTAACGAGAACCTGATCCAGTCGATTGCGCGTGAAAAAGGCCAGGCACGCATCATCGACATCATTTCGGCGCGACTGGATTCCCGGACCGATTCCTACGTCGCCGAACTGCCGTCGCTGAAGCTGCGCGATGTCCGTATTTCGGCCGAGTTGGTCACCGCACACCAGCGCATGCTGACAGGCGGCTTCTATGCGGAGGTGACGCTGGGCTACGACCCGACCATCGCCCAGGAGAAAAGCGGCCGGCCTTTCGGCGTCGATGGTCTGCGCGCGATTCAGCTCTCACAGCGTGACGTCCTGGAGAAGATGGCGCAAGCGCGCGGCAAGCTGTCGACGCCCGAATGGAAGGATTTTCTGCTGCGCTCCATCGGCCTCGAGCCGGTGCAGCTCAGCGAACGCAACAAGGACGCCGTTTTGCTGCGCATGGTCCCTTTCGTCGAACGCAACTACAACCTGGTCGAGATCGGCCCACGCGGCACCGGCAAGTCACATCTCTTCCAGCAGGTATCGCCCTACGCCCATCTGGTTTCCGGCGGCAAGGCCACCGTTGCGCGCATGTTCGTCAATAACGCCAATGGCCAGCGCGGCCTGGTTTGCCAATACGACGTGGTGTGCTTCGATGAGGTTTCCGGCATCTCCTTCGACCAGAAGGATGGGGTCAACATCATGAAGGGCTACATGGAATCGGGAGAATTCTCGCGTGGCAAGGAGAGCATCCGCGCCGACGGCTCGATCGTGATGGTCGGCAACTTCGATGTCGACGTCGAGCACCAGCAGCGCATTGGCCACCTCTTCCAGCCGCTGCCGCCCGAGATGCGCGACGACACGGCGTTCATGGATCGTATTCATTGTTACCTGCCCGGTTGGGACGTGCCCAAACTGAAACCGGAAATCTTCACCGATCACTTCGGGCTGGTCAGTGATTTCCTCTCCGAATGCTTCACACAACTGCGCAACCAAAGCCGCCTGGCGACCCTGCAAAACCGCGTCTTCTTTGGCGGTGCGCTATCGGGCCGCGACATCAACGGCGTCAACAAGACCATCAGTGGCCTGCTGAAGCTGATTCATCCCGCTCAGGATGCCGAGGTCAGCGATGCAGACCTCGAATGGGCTGTACGGCTGGCATTGGAAGTTCGCCGCCGCGTCAAGGAACAGCAAAAGCGCATCGGCGCTGCCGAATTCCGCAATACCCATTTCAGCTATACGCTGGGCGCCGATGGTGTCGAAAAATTTGTCTCGACGCCGGAACTGCAAAGTCAGGGCGGCATCGGTGACGAGCCATTGGAGGCCGGGCAGATCTGGACGCTCTCACCCGGCGGCCAGGATGAGCATCCCGGCCTCTTCCGCATCGAAGTCGCCGAAGGACCCGGCGGCGGCGTGCGCGTGCTCAACAAGCCCGTGCAACAAGCGTTCCAGGAATCGATCCGTTGCGCCGAGCAGAACCTCTATGCGCGGGCAATGCAGCTGGTCGGCGATCGCGACCCGCGTGCCCATGAATTCTCGGTGCAGCTGCGCGGCTTCGATGCGGCAAGGAGCGGTGCAAAAACCGGCGTTGCTTCGCTGATCGCGCTATGCGGGGCCTTGCTGCGCAAATCCGTGCGCGGGGGCTTGATCGTCGTCGGCGAAGTGACGCTCGGCGGAACCATCGAGCCAGTTCACAACGCGGTCAGTCTTGCGGAGATTGCCAGCGAAAAAGGGGCGAAATCCCTGCTCTTGCCGGTATCGTGCCGGCGTCAGTTGTTTGATCTCTCCGACGACATGGCCACGCGGCTGGACATCGAGTTCTATCAGGACGCCAAGGACGCGCTGCTAAAGGCATTGGCTGATTGACAAGCGGCCCAGCAAGCGCGACAACCCGGCCGAGGAAGTACAGCGCCACATCCGTATCCAGACGGTCGGTGCCCGCGAATTCCACCTCGACCATTTCCGGGCCGTCGGCTCCGCCATGCTGCGGCCAAAGCGCCTGGTCATCGCCACCACGCACGCGGCACCGACGATCTCGCCGGCGAGCAACGAAGGCAACATGGGGGGCTATCTCGTGCTGGCGGAAAGCGTGACTTCAAGATGGCAGATCAGTTCATCCAGCAGTTCCGCTTTATGGACATTCCGGCAGCGGTTGCAGTGGTAGGACAGCTCACCAATGAGCTCGGAAACAACATCCGCTCTAAATCTGATCCATTTCTTCCGACCATTCCTGAGGTCCGCCTGTGTCGTTTCATCCATTACCCAGAAACCGCCAAGCTCCAGGATGAGCTTCTTTTCACCGGCTTCGAGATCCACTTCAATGAACTCAACTGAGCTATTCATGCGCATCATTCCGCCCGAGCGGTAACGACGAGGCCGCCGCAGGCAGCAATTCGGCGAACAGCGGATTGTCGAGCATGCCGCGTAAGGCATCGAAATCCTTGCGCGCCATGAGCAGCAAGGCCTGCGCGTGATCAGGCGCGCGCATGCAAAACCTTTCCCTCGCGCTGGGCGCGACCGACGATATGGTGCTCAGAATCCCTGAGTTGCTCGAATTCATCGCGACCATAGAGCAGCAAATCCTTGGGCAGCGCCAGCTTGCGCAGAGCCAGGTACAATCGCGCCGTTTCGTAGAGAATCATCGGCGACCCGGCAGGAAACGATCAGGCTTTGAGTCATCAGCCGGTATTCTGCTCGAAAAACGCCCACTCGATGCGCTAATCCGCTTCACGGCTGGCGAGTGCGAAGCGGGCGGCATGGCCGCGCTTGGGTCGTCTGCCGGCCTGGGTGTCGTCGATGACGGAGGTGGTGACGTCGGCGATGGTGTGAGCGGCAGCGCCCGACGAAAAAATCACGCGCGAACCAACCCGGTTTTCTGATCTCGCCCGTTTCACTCTTACGCCCCCGCATTTAGCGCCACAGCGCGAATGCGGGAAGGCGTCAAGAGATCGCGCCTCGATGCGCACCGAAACTTGGACCCGGAAACAGGAGCCTGACCATGAAACATCGCACCCCATCCCGCCTGCTCGCCATCCTGCTGGCCGGCCTGCTCGCCGCCTGCGCACCGACGCAACAGGACAATACAGCCGTCAAGACAGCGCCACGCAGCGATCAAACAGCCCCCGGACGCGCCGCCGAGAACGAAACTCGCCCGAGCGCGCAAGGCGCCGTCGCAGCCACGGCAACCGTCGCAGTCACCCCGAGCGCCCCAACCATCCCAACCACCCCAACCGCCGCACTCGCTTCAGCCGCCCAGACAGCACCCCAGGCGCAGCCCCAGCCGGCGCCAAAGCTCGCCGAGACGATGGCGGCCAACGCCCCGTCGGGCAAAGCGCTGGCAAAGAAGGAGGCGAGGCAGGAAGCCGATGCCAGGATGGCCGCCGACAGGATGTCCGTCGCCGTGCAGCCACAGCCGCAGCCACCAAGCTATGCGCTTGCCCCCATGCCGCCCGAGGCGCGCGAGCGCTACAGCCAGCTCACCGACAATCCGGTCAGGCAGGTCGCCGAAGCGCCGGTGTCCACCTTCAGCATCGATGTCGATACCGGCAGCTACAGCAATGTGCGCCGCATGCTCAATGCCGGCCAATTGCCGCCCGCCGATGCGGTGCGCGTCGAGGAATTGATCAACTACTTCCCGTACGACTACGCGCTGCCGAAAGATGATCGTCCGTTTGCCGTGCATAGCGAAATGGCCCCCGCCCCGTGGAACGCCGAGCGCGTGCTGCTGCGCGTCGGCATCAAGGGGCAGGATGTCGCCAAGCAGGCCCTGCCGCCGGCGAACGTGGTTTTTCTGGTCGACGTCTCGGGCTCGATGAACAGTGCGGACAAGCTGCCGCTGCTCAAGTCCGCGCTCAAGTTGCTGGTTGCCCAGATGCGTGCTCAGGATCGCATCTCGCTGGTGACTTACGCCTCGGGAACACGGGTGATCCTGCCACCGACGCCAGGCACTGAAAAAGCCACCATCAGCGCGGCGATCGATGCCCTGCAGGCTGGCGGCAGCACGGCCGGCGCTTCCGGCATTCAACTGGCCTACGCCGCTGCCCAGCAAAGCTTCGTCAAAGGGGGCATCAACCGCATCCTGCTGGCCACCGATGGCGATTTCAATGTCGGCATCGCCGACACGCGGCAGCTGAAAAGCATGATCGAAGAGAAGCGCAAATCCGGCATTTCGCTGTCGACCCTCGGCTTTGGCACCGGCAACTACAACGAAGCG
>Ga0209573_1002575_pt1 | contig 22650 bp, 19 predicted proteins | sample TNRBio252014_DNA_FD_185870 | JGI IMG/M metagenome (GOLD analysis project Ga0209573, IMG submission 185870) | Wastewater treatment Type I Accumulibacter community from EBPR Bioreactor in Madison, WI, USA - TNR Reactor_6/25/2014_ DNA (SPAdes)... | ecosystem: Engineered > Bioreactor > EBPR >...
ATCGTTTTGCTTTGTTTTTTTATAATTTGAATTGCAAGAAAAATTTAAAAATGTGATAAGAATTAACAAAATGATATTTATCTGTTTCATAGATTGATGCACGGTTTTTTATAAAATTACAGCTAACACGTTAATATGCGTACTTTTTGAACGCTTGAACAAAGATAAAGAAAACATCTAAATTTTGCAATATACCATTTTTATTTAAATTAAGTTACTGATAATAAGTCATTTGCAACTTTAAAGTTCACCCTGAAAAACAACAACAATACAAAATGCGCACCATCAGGCGCCGAGAATTCACCTTCAGCACAATACAAAATGCGCACCTTGCTTATGGCTCTTTTTTGTCCAAAAGTAGCATGTGATCCCCCATGATTTCGGTCACATAGCGCTTGATGCCTTGCTTATCATCATAGGATCTGGTTCTATTTTTACCTTCTAAGTACACCGTGCTTCCTTTGTGCAGATATTTTTCCGCGAGATCAGCCAAACCACGCCACAGAATGTCTCGTCCTGAAATAGCCCCCAAAACCTCACTCCCCCACCTCCCCCGCCCTTACCCCCTTCCGATACCGCTCCCCAAACCCACTATTCCCCGGCTCATACGCCTTCCCTGTCTTCGCCGACATCCCCCGCCTCGGAAGCAACTGCTCAGCGCCAAGTGCCCAGACCATGCCGTTGAGCACCAATTTGCGCATGGACGGGTCGCGAAAATCATAAGGGTGGCCAAGGGTGGTAAAAAAGACCCGGGCGGGTTTTCCACTTGTGCCGGTGTAGGTCTTGGTCCAGGCGACCGGATTGGTCAGGGGGAATTGGTCTAAGTTGCCGTCTAAGGCGTGTTGCGATTTCAGTGCGTGGCCGGTGAGCAGGGGCGTGCAGTCGCCCTGGAGCTGCCATGCGCCGCCGTCTACGTGATAGAGCCAGGAGTAGGCCTGGAAAGGCGCTACGCCGCGCAGGATGGGGTGAGCGCTTTGCTCCGCGTTCAGCGTGACGTCGGTGAGCGGGTTTTTGCCGTCGTCAAAATGGCCGTGGTGGGTGATCCATTGCTGCCCGAACACCCTGGCCGGCCAATCGTTGTTCAGGTGTTGCCGCGCCGGGTCGTCTTTGTACAGGAAGGTATGGGTGCTGGTGCGCAGGCCCACGATGGGGCGGCCCGATTCCACATAATCGGTGATGTATTTTAGCTGCTCAGGCGGTATGGCCCTGAACCGCGCGAAGATCACCACCAGGTCGGCGTGCTGCAATTGCTCTAATCCTTGGATAGACTGCGCGTTGTTCGGGTTGATGAAGCCCAGCGAATCTACGGAGAAACAAAACGACACCCGGGCGCCGGTTTCCCGCTTCAGGATGCGCGCGAGCATCGGCAGGGACTCCTCCGACCGGTATTCTTCTTCTGCGGAGATAAAGACGACGTGCTTTGCCTGAAAATTGAGCTTCGGGCTGCACGCGGTGGCTACACACAGGATGAGGAAAGCCATTCCAGTCAGTGCGTGGGTGCTGAATTTATTTTTCATGCGGATGTAGTTTGAGTAAGGCTTCGGCGGTGTAAAAATCTTTTTTGTCGCGATCCAGGGCCCGCACGCGCTGCACGTCTTTTGGACTGATGAAGCCCGACTGGTTTCCAAAACTATTGCGGATGTAGGAAAGGACTGCGGCAATTTCTTCGTCCTTGAGCATATTTTCGTACGGCGTCATGGGCACCTGCCCCGGGTATTGGACGCCTTTCACCTGAATGGGGCCAACCAACCCTTTGAGGGTCAGTTTGATGAGGCGTTCCGGGCTTTGGTTCACCCATTCGGATAGTGCCAATGGCGGGAAGCCTGACGATTGCAACCCAAACCCATTTGCTTGGTGACAAGTGCCGCAAAAGCCTTCGCGCGCATAAATGGCTTTGCCCTGGGCGTAGAGGGCTTTTTCGGTTTCCGAAAACCTGGGGTTATTGGTGATGGTATCACTTTCGACAGGCTTGTAAGTGCCGGTCAGGTAATCCCTTGCGCGTTGGTAAGTGGCGTCCATCCAGCGATCTAACGGATTTTTTCCGGCGATGTCTAAGATGCTCATGCCTGCATCCGGCTCAAGCCAGCTTGCCGCGACAATGGCCTCTAAGCGCACCCGGCCATGCGGATCGGCTGCGGCCTGCTGCATCAGGCGCACGTGGTCTTTGAGGCGATGGGTATTGTAGCGCAGTACACGAACAGCCGCCGCCCGCACCCGAAAATCGGGCGCACCAAGCAACTGGCGCAACAGCGCGGCATCCACCTGATTCAGCCCCCAGGTGACCCACAGCGCTTCCAAACGGTGATGTTCGTAGCGTGGGTCTGTTTTGTCCAATTGCGCCAACCACTGGCCCAGTGCAGGCAGCACCTCGTTGGCTTTCCGACTGCGCAACTCCCGGCGCGTGCGGTAACGGGTGCGGTATTCGGGCAATTTCAGGTTTTCGAGCAGCGTGGAGACCGGCGCTCCGGCGATCTGCGCCGGGACAACCAGTGGCCGCGCCGGATAGGTGATGCGGTAAATGCGGCCATGTACGTGGTCGCGCAGGGGGTCGCGGGCGTTGTGCTGCATGTGCCCAATGAGGATATTGTGCCAGTCGGCGATGTAGAGCGAGCCATCGGGCGCAAACTCCATGTCTACCGGACGGAAATTGGGGTCGCTGCTTTGGATCAAATCCTGGCGGTGCTTGCTGGCATAGCCCGTGCCTGAATCGGTCAATTGGTGCTGCTTGGTGCCTAAAAACCCAATGACGTTATTGATTAAATAGTCGCCTTGCATGTCATCGGGAAAATGGCGGCTGTACACATATTCCAGCCCCGATGTTGGCCTGACCTTATGTTTTTCTTCTACCAACGTCTCCGTCATCGGGGAGGCGACGCCGTACAGGGGCTTGATCGAGCCGGGCATCATCCAGCGCACATCGGGGCCGGAGGTTTCGGCAAAGATGTTTTGGCCCCATTCGTCAAAGGCAATGCCCCACGGATTGGGAATGGCCAACTGTGCGGTGCGCTCCAGGTGCCGGCGGGCGGGGTTGTACCTGAAAAAACCGCCGTTGGTGGCATTTACCGGGCCATAAGCAGTCTCGACGTTGGAGTGCAGAAATATGCCCTCCGCCATATAGATCGCACCGGATGGGTCGGCGCAAAAAGCACTGATGGCGTGGTGGGTGTCGTGGTCGTCAAATCCGCTGAGGACGATTTCTACCTGATCGGCTTTGTCGTCGCCGTTGGTGTCGGTATAAAGCTTGAGGTGCGGACTTTGGGTCATGTACACGCCTTCGGGCGCCAGTTCGAAGCCAATTGGGAGGTGCAAACCCGCTGCAAACGTAGTCTGCTTGTCGGCTTTGCCATCCCCATTGGTGTCTTCGAGGATAATGAGTTTGTCGTTGGGCTTGGCATCGCCGGGTTTGTAATGCGGGTAGGAAGGCATGGTGGCGACCCAGAGGCGCCCTTTATTGTCAAATGCGATTTGCACCGGATTGGCTAAGTCCGGAAAATCCTGTTCCGAAGCAAACAGTTCGGCCTTGAAGCCGGGCGCCAGGGTCATGGAAGCAAGGGCGTCGGCGCCGTACAAATATTTGCCGGTGGCGGTGGTATAATTGGTTTCCACCGGGGGCAGCACCAGTGTTTTGCTGTCGGCCAGAGCCAAATCCCAGGTTTCGCCCTGCGCGGCTTTCCAGATGGCCGTATCGCGGTTGGCGGTCATTTGGCGTATTTTCGTTAGCTCGGCGGGGTAGTTGTCCGGTCCGAACGGTTCGTACCGACGCCCGTACACGTGCACGCCGTTGGGGATTTTGATATCGTTGTGCCACATCCAGTTTTTTTCCTGCACGGCGGCCTCCACCAGCGGGCGGTGGGCGGGCGTAGCAATGGATTGTTTGCCAAAAATTTGATCGGCCAGCAACACGGCCAATTTGCGGTAACCCGCGTCATTGAGTTGCGCGCCATCCGTGGTGAGCGCTTCGCCTTGGTCAAACCAGCGGGCGGTTGCCTCCAATATCTGCACAAACGGCGTGTTGGTGGCTGCGCACACTTCAGCCATCGCGGTGGTGTACAACTCCAGGTTTTCGTTGATCTGCCGGCCATCCGGGAGGTCGCGGGCAGCCGAAAGGTTTTGAAAGGCAGTTGGCGAGACCAGCACCAATTGTGGCGCCGAATGCCCGTTGTATTCCTGGGCTTGCGTATGTTCAATAAATGCACGCAGTTCGGCTTTGAAATTTTCAAGCCCTGCCTTGCCGGCAAACGATTCGTTGTAGCCGAAAAAAGCAAGCACAATATCGGCTTTGTGGTTGGTAAGCCATTCATCGGGGGAAGCGAAAAAACCTTCGCTCTCGGAAGGGTGCTGTTTGTCGGGATGAAAAACCTGCGCGCCCGGAAACGCCCATGGATCCAACCGGCCCGGATGGGGCCTGAAACCTGCGGTATTGCCGGGGTCGCACATATTCCGGATGTACAACTGCGCATCGGGGTACCGCATATACAACTCGCTTTCAAAATGCCCGTATTCGAACATGCGCGAGCAGAGGTTGTTGCCAATTAATGCGATGTGGGTATTGGGCGCAAGGGTGATCCCGGAGCGGGGGTCACAACCCAGTAAGAGCAGCAGCAGCGATGCGCAGGCGTATTTGTACATGCGGATGGAATGTTTTGGATTTGGGGTTCAAGGTAGGGGTTATTTTTTTTGGGGGAGGAAGTTTTTGGGGGGATTGCTCTGTGCATTTGCCTGGAATTCTGCTGGAATTTAGCCCATTGGTCTTTGGACCTGGTTTCTTCTTACTTTTTGTAGCCCAAAAAGTAACAAAAAGGCTTGTCGCCATAATGCGCCCTGGTTTTTAGGCCTGAGAATTGGAAAGCGGACGGTCAGAGCCTTAATCTGAGTTTAGGTTGGCTCCTCGGCTCGCCGCTGATTTTTGCCTGGTTTTTAAGTCTAAAGCATCGCTGTATCTGGCTGCTGATCCGTAATCAACTGACTCAAAGGTACCTGAAAGGCAAAAATAGGCGCCCTCACCCGCAACCCAGCCCACCGCGAGCCGATCCGCCTGCCGGGGCGCTGTATGACGACTCCATGCGACAAGATTGCAGGTTCCAAGGAAGTGCTGACAAACTCGTTTTCATAAATGGTGTATCAAGTTTATTCACCGCTTTCATGCACTGCCTACGCTAAAGGCCAGCGGGGTCTTAATTTTTAGCAAGGTCCTCCATTATAAAAATTGCGTTTTGGTTCAAATCATAAAACCCAAATTCATTTGTTTTCCAGGGTGTATTATTTTTCATGTTGCCTTGAGTAACCGTTCCGCTCGCTACAAGTTCTTCAAAAAGTGGCGCTATGTTTTTTACATATATCCTGATTACCGAGCCGCCATGCAATGGGTCGTTTTGGGTATCGGCGTGCCATTGCAGGTGTAGGCAAATATTTTCTCTGTAAAGGACAGCATACAGATTATCGGAAAAATAAATATCAAAACCCAATTTTTCCTTGTACCAGGCAATATCTCTGTCTATGTTTGCCGAAGGAAGAACTGGAATGATACTTAATAATTCTGTTACCATATAGTTGTGCGTTAATTATTCAAAAAACCGCCATTCTTTTTTAGAGCTTGTTCGGGAATTCGTCAATTGGCTACGGACGGCAAATTTTATTTTATACTGCGTTGATTTTTTTCAAGATAGCTGCCGGCTATCTCTGCAAAATTCGCCTTGTCTAAAACAAAATTTCCTCGACCTCGCTCAATCACGAAATCCCGAACAAGCTCTTAGGAAAATTAAGCTCAAGATAATGATAGAAATCATTTACATCCTGACCGCTAAAGTGGTGCGTATCGCCGTTCTGCCATTTGATATAAACAATATTGTAAAATCCGGCGCCACCAGGCTTAGGCCTAATCATGCGATAGTTCGTTAGATCGGCCCAAAGGTAGGTTTTTTCACGGGATGCCTCGATATGAGGGATCATGCGCATCCCCTCCAATCCTGTTTGCAACGTTATGTGGTATTTTCCCACCCTTTCTGTATACCTGACTAAGAAGATGATAAACAAAATGGATGAAAGCGCAAACATCAAAAACATTAGGTTTCCCGGAAAAATGCTCATCAAAGCAAGCATTAACAGGAAAAATACGACAAAAGATAACAATAAAAAGCACAAAACCCGTAAAAGACCATACGGATATTGAGCTTTTAATTGAAATACTTGTTCCGTCATATTGTATTTATTTTGGAGTGTACGGTTTGTGCTTTGTTGTTTTATTTGAATTGATTTTTGTTCATAATATGCTTCAGGTCAGAACTTGTTCCATCTAAAGCGGGCGGGCTTCGCAAGTGGGGCTGTATTTAAACTTAGAGGGGGGGGAGGCTTTGCGCCAGCGGAGAGCTGTACATTATACCCATTTTAATGCATTTCTCTCTCAAAGTCTTTGTAAATCTTCTGAGAAAATTTAATTATTTCTTTAGACAAGATACTGCCATTCGTTACATCATTTAATGGGAATATAGCTTTTAGATAATTTATATTCTCATCGAAATCAGTTAATACAGTTTTGCCTTCATGATCTTCAACATAATCTTCAATCCATTTTTTTGAATTTTCAATATCGTCATGAAATAATACATGGTTTATATATGTGAATCCATATGGATTCCACCTGTCTTTAGTTTCAAATATTGTCCACGGTGTAACATTAATATCTAATCTACTTGCCTTAATTTGAATATTGAGAAGTGAATTAATATGAATTGCAATTTTAGGTAATGATGAAGACCTTAAAAAATATGAATCGTTATCACGATTTATATTAACTACAGTTCCTTGCAAATCAACTTCAATTCTGTTTCCTTTTTGAAATTCTTTTTCAATCTCAGACCATACATTTTGTCGGCAGATGATTGGTATTCCTTCTTGAGTATACCCAGAAGCGGTTGCAGTTGCTAATACAAAATCACGGTCTTTTCGAAAGTTAACTGCACCAATTCCACCAAGTTCAGTCATTAAAGTCTTTCCATAAACGTCATATACAAATCCGCCTTTCTCTATTTTTTCTCTATGATATCTATATGCTTTATCTCTCGCCACTGCAGCATCATAAGTCCAAAAAAGGCCGGCTTTTCTTGGAAACCATGGCGATATTTGAAAATTTTTTAGCCTTACTTTATCTCCTCTGATTATTTCGCCCGCCATCACATCTTTCCAAAACAATTTATCACCTTGTTTATTGTCGAAATCATAAGCTTCTATTTCTCTGATTTTTTCGTTGTTAAATCGGTCATAATACAAAAATTCAACGTAGTCTTTCAAGCCATAGTAGCTATAAATGGTTTTTATAAAATCCCAACCAGGATTTGATTCAAATGGATTAATATTTAGTGGCATATATTGTGGGTTTGTTTAATGTAACATTGACATTAAGGTGTTTACAAAATATTTACTCATTCATTTATTGCCGGCACTGATTGAATAAACTGGTCATAATATTTAGATTTTTGCCTATCCTAAGACTTGAATTCAGCCAAAAGATACAAAATCTTCCCGTTTTTTAATCCCCAAGTCACTATTAAAAAGAACCATATTTTAAGAACATTACTAAAAAAGAGATACTATTGACATTGGCACCAAATCTATTTTACTTAAATGCCCCTACTTCCGGCAAACGCCAAAAAGCAGGGGCATCGTACCACTGTTCTCTATAGTGGTCATATCAGGATTTGTTTTACAAGCAGCAAGATAAGGCTTGTTTTAACTACTTCCCCGATGTATGATCAGCAAAAGACTGCACGGCCAATATTTTCCATTGCCCGTTGCTGTAAAGCAAGGTTCGGAAATCCCGAAGTTTAGTGGTTTTGCCTTCGGTGTTTTGGCTATTGGTATTATAAGCAACAAAAGCCATGTCGCCATGTATCACGTAGGAGAAATTGTCTTGTGACTGTTTTAAGTTCTCTTTTTTGGCTTCTTTGAACCAGGCTTTCATGCCCTCGCTGATTTCTTTCCAGCCTGATTGGGCGCCATAAGTGCCATCCGGGTTGTTCCAGGCAAGTTGTTCGTCTGCGCTTTGGACATGGTAAGATGCCCAGGTGTCAAAATCTAAATCGAGAAATGCCTGGGTTTCAGCGAGACAGACTTTTTTGATGGCTTCCTGTGCGGATGTTTGTCCAAAAGAGTGCACACAAAGCAGCATTCCTCCAATGACAAGAATCAATGAATTTTTCATTTTGGAAATTTTAAAAATTACGCCTACACTTTCGCTTTCAGCTTTTCGCCTTACTCCCTGTTGACGCAGTTTCAGGATTTGTTTTACAAGCAGCAAGGTAAGGCTTGTTTTTTATCCTGCAAAATATAGATGTGGAAAAGTTTGCACGCATCCTGCCTGTCGTGTTTTTGATTTGGGGTTGCTTGAACTCAGGTAAAACGCCAATAGTCCCTCCTGTGATCAATACTGTTTAATTTGCTCCACTAATTGCAAAAAATCCGGGGTTTTATAGTACTCAAGATTATCCGGGTTTTTCGCCATTTGCAGGAGATAATCTTTAATGCTGATGCCATCTTTGTTCTTATAATTGGGGTCGGCTCCGTTTTCCAGGAAGGCCTTGCAACAACGCCAGTAACCTATATAAGCGGCCAATAAAAGGGGCGTGAGATTCTCCTTGAATTGTTCTAAATATACTTTAGCATTGACGTCGGCGCCGTACCTGACCAGCACCTCAATAATTTTTTCCTCGTTTCGTTGGCCTCCTATGATGTCAAAAAGAGGCGTTTTTGATCCCGGGGAACTGGTGCAATTCGGATCAGCACCATATTGCAAAAGCAATTCTGTAAAATCAACCTTGCCGGTATAGGCAATTTGAGTAAAATTATGACAAATGCTGGAGTCTGGTCTTGCACCTGAATCAAGCATATATTTTAGTGCCGCTAATTTGCGCTCATTTGATTTACTGTCTTCAACAACATCACGCAAAATATCATCCAGCAATTGTTTGTGGTGGAGGTGCTCAGGATGCGATTGCAATAATTTTTTCCATTTCCTGACTTTGCCTCTATGGAAAGCCCCAAACAATTCTGTCAAAACAGGGTCATCATATTGCGGGGTAAAGGATTTTTGAGTATTCTGATATACCCAACCAGAACCGGACAGGGCGAGGAAATAGACGATCAGGGCGGCAACACCCAGAAGGCCCATGCCTAACCACAGGTACTTGATCCAGGTGCCCGGCAAGTTGAATACCACCCGAAAAACAATAAAAACAATGGCCAAAGCGAGCAGCAGTGTTATGGGTTTGCCCACCCCCCTGGGCAAAAATCGCAGCAGTACCAGAAAAATCAGCAAGCCCGCAATGATGAGGGAGATTAGGGCAGGTGATAGTTTAGAGAACATAATTTACGCAATGGTTTGTAAATAATTGTATCGAGCGGTTGTCTAATCATTCAGCGAATGTACCCCTTGTTCTTTAAGCCTTTCCAATCCATCTTTCATCGCCTTAACTTGTTCAGGGGCGTGTCCCTGCCAAACGGAAACTTCTCCAACAACTTTAAACGGATGGGTGGAACGGTAAGATTTTGTCGGATTGCCTGGGAATTTTTTATCGGTCAAATCAGGGTCGTCTTCAATGGCGCCGGTCGGTTCCACTAAATAAATTCTTTCCCGGCCTGCTCCAAATGCAAGTTCAGCGCCCCAAATAGCCGCGTCCAAGGTGGCCGTCAGGAAAATATATTTCGCATTTTTTCTTTGTCCGAAGTTTGAGTTGAAACCCACTTCGATTAAATCCCCAATTTTTAAGTCTGCCTTTGTCCCGTGAAAATAAGTTTGAGCAAAAGGGGTCGAACCTTGTCCGCCTGATGCCTGTTCGTTTTTATTCTGTTCCATGGCCTGCTTGTTTAGGAACGCCGCAATAATAACTTCCCGATTTGGACGGCGGCTTTTTTCATCGGACTTCGTTGCTTCGTCGGTCGCGTAGCTAAGGCTATGCTCCCTTCTCGCGCCTCGTCCGATAAAAAAATCCTCACGCCGAAAACATGAACTTATTATTGCGACGTTCCTTAAAATCGTTGTTCTAATCGGCGTAGGTCAGCCGGAGGTTGTTGAGCTCAGTGGCTCTATGGGGTAAAGCGGTTAGGGCCCGGTAGTTTTTTCTTCATATAGTTCCGGATATTTTGCCCGCGAAATACAACAAACACTTTTTTCCAATGAGTTGTCCATTATTTTTTGCCAGCCTAAACTGTCAAAATGCTTTTCCAATTCGAGGCATATTTTAAAATCGTTTTCGGTCACTTCATAACGATTGCCATCTTTTGTTCCCGAAACGGTTATATTTATTGAATTGTTGTGCACCCAAATAAATACGGTGCATCCAAAAATAATTGAATGCCCGGGCTGTGCTAAGTCGGGGAATTTTTTTATTTCATTTTTAAATTTCCCGAATTCGTCCGCAGGATAAGGTCCTGAAAAGTTGTCAGGAACTGTGTTTAAAGTCAAACCAAGTTGCCCAAGTTTATTTTCCAGGTCTTGTCTGTCTGCAAATGAAAAGGCAACTTGAAATTCGTCACCATCGTTGGCGTGTCCGCCCCAAGCCCTTTTAAAATAGAAATACCGAAGCTGTCGCAACCAGGCGCTGATGGTCTGTTTCGCGTGTCGTTCAAATAACCAATTGTCAGATAGTTTGTCTATTGGCATTTTGTCGGCTTACTAATCCACGCCCACCGGCTTGTAGGCTTTAAACAACGAAAACTTCAACGCTTCTACCTGCTTTTGATATTCCATAAAATCTTTTTCCACCAACCGGTTGATGTCTGCCAAAACCGCGGCAACTTCTTTGCGGATCCGTTCGGTCATAATGCGGGCATTCTGATTCGGCGCCCCGTCGGAGGATTCGAGGTAACTGCGGGTGCGCCAGATATTGCCTGTGATGTTCTCCGGGTCGCGCTGGATGCCTTTTAAGCCTTCTGGCATCATGTACCGCCGTTCGAGGGCGGTGATGCTGTCCTGCATGGATTTTGCCAATTTGGTAATGTCTTTTTTCAGGCTGTCCGGCACGTTTTCGAGGGCTGAACTGACGAGCTTGATGTTGTCTTTCAACTCCTGCAGGCGATCAAAACCCGCGGTTGCATTTTTAACAATTTTGGCCAATTCGTCATACGCCGCCCGCTGCGCCTGCCGGTCGGCTAAGGTGGTGCTCATGCGGGGGTCGGCATGGACGGTGACCGTGGTGCTGTCCGTTTTGCCCTTGTAGGTGAGCAGCAACTTGTACGTGCCGGGCAATACGGAATAACCACCGGGCGTGTCATCCTCCGGTTTCGGTTTGCGGCGGCTGGGAAAACGAACGCCATCCTGCTCTAATCGCCAGTAGATGCGCACCAGACCGGTATCCACTTTTGCAGAAAAGGTGCGCAGGGTGTCTCCTTTGGCGTCAATCACCCGGACTTTCACTTTGTCGTCGCTGTCTTTTTTTATTTCGCCAGCTGCCGGTGGTTTTATCTTGTCCGCTTCGGCTTTCGGTGCTTCTTTTTTCGGATCAGGCTTGCCTTTCGGAGCTTTGCCCTCTTTGCCCGTTGTCGCCGGCTCTTTTCCGACAGGTTTGGCCGGTTTCACCCAAAGCGAAATCATGGCGCTCGGGAAGCGGTTGTTGGCGGCATAGATGGCATCTCCTGCGAATCGGATGCCGTCTACGGAGGCAAATTCGGCCAGATAGGCATCCGGCGCCGGGAATACCTTGAAGTCTGTTTCCAGCGCCTTGCCTTTAGAGCGGGCTATTTCCCGAAGCGGGCGAATGTCGTCCAGAATCCAGGCGGCGCGGCCAAACGTGCCGACAATGAGGTCGCCTTCCCGGGGGTGAATTTTCAAATCATAAGTCGAAACAGCAGGGTAATCGTTCGTCCATTTGTTCCAGGTATCGCCGCTGTCTATGCTGAAATAAAGCCCCTGGTCGGTGCCAAGAAACAGCAAATTGGGTACTTCAGGGTCTTGAACGATGCTGAGCGCGTGGCCGCTCACCTTTTTTTCATCGGCAATTCTCCGGAACGTTGCACCGTAGTCGGTGGTGTGATACGCATAAGGTTTCCAGTCGTTGCGGCGGTAGTCGCTGTAAATCACAAACGCTTCGCCTGCATTTTTTTTATTCACTTCGATGAACGGAATCCAGCCGCCTGCTTTTGCGCCGGGCAGGCGACCGGCAAGGTTAGTCCAGGTTCTTCCGCCGTCGCGGGTGAGTTGCAGGTTGCCGTCGTCGGTTCCCACCCAGATTACGTTTTCGTCCATCGGGCTGGGCGCAATGGCCACGATGGTGGTATTGTTTTCGGCGTTGGTGGCGTCAATGGTCAACCCGCCGCTTTTGTCCTGGTGGTGTTTGGTCGTGTCGTTGGTGGTCAGGTCGGGGCTGATGATTTGCCAGGTTTGCCCGCAATCGAGGCTTTTGTGCAGGAACTGGCTGCCGTAATAAATGCCGCAATTGTGGAACGGATTTTGGGCAAAACCGGCATTCCAGTTGAAGCGCAGCGCCACGCCCTCCGGGTGCACCGGCATCAAATCCCGGGTAAATCCGGTGAGCATGTCCACATAACCGAGGTTGCCGCCCTGCGACATGGCGTAGCAATACCGCCCATCGTCCGGACGGATGGCCACGTCGAAACCATCGCCAAAATAAACCTCTTTCCAGTCTGAATTGCGGATGCCGCCTGCTTTCCATACCGCCGACGGGCCCACCCACGAACCGTTGTCCTGCATCCCGCCACAAACCCGGTACGGGATGCTCATGTCGTAGTTGATGTGGTAAAATTGCGCCAGCGGCAGGTTTTCAGCAAAGCGCCAGTTGCGGCCGCCATCGTGCGAAATATTGAGGCCCCCGTCGTTGCCCTCGATGATGTAATCGGGGTCGTCGGGACTGATCCAGAAGGCGTGGTGGTCGGGGTGTATTTTCCAGCCTACCCAACTTTCAAAGGTTTTGCCGCCGTCTTCGCTTTTCGACAAAATGCTCCAAAGGCTGAATATCCGGTTTTCGTTTTTGGGATCCACATAAATTTCATGGTAGTAAAAAGGCCGGTCGCCTACATTGCTGTCGCCCTTGTCGGAAACGGCCATTTTGACCCATTTGAAGCCGCCGTCGTAGCTTTTGTACAGGGCATTTTCTTTTGCTTCCACCAAGGCGTACACGATATTGGGCTTGGAAGGGGCAACTGCGAGGCCGATGCGCCCGAGGTCGCCTTTGGGCAGGCCGTCTTTATCGGTGCGTTTGGTCCAGGTTTCCCCGGCGTCAAAGCTGACGTAGAGGCCGGAGCCGGGGCCGCCGGAATGGAACGTCCAGGGTTTGCGGCCGTATTCCCACATAGCGGCGATGAGTTTGTTCGGGTTGGAAGGGTCTACAACGAGGTCGGCGCAGCCGGTGGAGTCGTTGACAAACAGGACTTTGCGCCAGGTTTTGCCACCATCGGTAGTTTTGAACACGCCGCGCTCCGGATTTGGCCCCCAGGCCGAACCCGTTGCCCCGGCGAAGACCGTATTCGGGTCGTCCCGGTGGATGATGATGCGGTGGATGGTGTAGGTGTTTTCGAGGCCCATGCGCAGCCAGTTTTTGCCGCCGTCGAGGGTTTTAAAAATGCCTTCGCCGCTGTTTTGCGAATTGCGTGGATTGCCCTCGCCGGTGCCTACCCAGATTTCAGCCGGGTTGTTCTGGTTGATCTTCACTGCGCCTATGGACTGCACGGGCGCTTCATCGAATACCGGTTCCCAGTTGATGCCGCCGCTTGCAGAACGCCAGAGGCCACCGCTTGCCGCCCCGGCGTAAATCACGTCGGGTTGCGACAGCACGACGTCAATGGCCGTCACCCGCCCGCTCATGCCCGCCGGGCCAATGTTGCGGATTTTCATGCCTTTGAGTTGCTCAACGTTTACTTTCTGCGAAAAAAGTGGGCTGCACAGCAGCAGCAAAAGGAGTAGCACCGGATTTTTCATCTTGCCCGTGTTAGGTAGTGAATGTTGATTTTGTTGGGCAAAATAAAGAGGTTCTCTGAAAGGAGAAAATCTTTATGGGAATTGTGCCGGATTATCCCGTGGATAGGGGGAGATTTTTTGGAGGGGGATGGCCCTCCCCTAATTCCTCACCCGATTCTGCTCGCTCTCCGACCCCGACCCCGTATGCCTGCGCCTGCTGTTTTCAGTTTTGCCAAACCGGTAGGAAAACGTCAGGGTTACGGCCCGGGTGTCTAAATCGCTGTTCCAGTCGGCGTCGGTCAGCCGGAGGTTGTTGATGATGCCGTCGGACCTGCGCGTGTAAAGCACGTCATTGGCGTTTAGTTTGAGCGTGCCGGCGTCTTTGAAAATCTTTTTCGAGACCGCCAGATTCAGGGTGCCGAAGCTTTTAATCAGCAATTGCGCGTAGACCAGGTCGCTATGGTATTCGCCCCGGACTTCCGCATTCCAGCCTTTCCCCAATTGCAGGCTGTTGTTGAGCGAAATATATTGATAATCGCCGGCAGAATTCAATTGTTCGGTGTACAGCGCGCTTTGGAACGACAAACGCCCCGCTTCGGCATAGACAATGAGGTTGTACCACTTGGTTATGGGAATATTGGCGTCCACCGAAAGGCTGATGGCTTCGCTGTTGGCAATGTTTCCGGGCCGGCTGTAATAAATGCCCTCCACAATTTCTAAGGTTTCGTTGATGCCGTCTATAGTCTTCGAATAATTCAGGGTGGTATTCAGAAACCCTTTGTAGGAATGCGAAAGGGAAAGGTTATTGGAAAACGTTGGCAACAAATCGGGGTTGCCGGAATAGAACGTAAACTTGTCGAGCGGACTGATGAACGGGTTCAACTGCTGGAAAAAAGGCCGGTCAATGCGTTTGCCATAAGAAAACGTCAGCACGTTATGGTCGAGGCTGTCTACATGCCACGACGCAAAAAGAGTAGGAAAAAGATTGGAGTAAGTCCTTGAAAATTCAGACCCCGGTTGCTCGGCATTGCCCAATTGGGCGCCTTTCAGGGTGGTGGTTTCTGCCCGCAGGCCGAGTTGGAATTCCAGTTGCCCAAAGCTTTTTGAATAATTCAAATACGCTGCGTGGATCCACTCATCGTACAAAAACCGGTTGCTCAGGTTGTAATCAATGGTCGTGATATTTTCAACGGTGTTGGTATACGCCGCTTCGTTGTCCGTTTTTGTGAAGGCCGATTTCCAGCCCGCTTCAAATCTTGAACCTGCGCCCAATGGCTTGGTATAATCCGCCTTGGCGGCATAAATGGTAATGTTGGAAGGCAGTTTTCCATTGATGAGGTCCGAATATTCGAGACTGCCGTTGCTATCGTACAGGTAGTTTTTGAACACCTGGTCGTTGTCCGAACTATAGGTCACATAATCCGCATCCACGATAATATTGCTGCCTAAGGTATCGAGGTTATGCCGCAGGTTGATGTTGTAAGTGCCGTTTGAAAAGCTGCTTTCCTGCCGGTTGTCGGCGATGATGGTTTGCAGGGTGTCCTGCTGCGGATTGAGTACCGCCGCAAAATTGTCGGTATTGACTTTTCCGGGGTTAACCAAACCTTTCACAACCACTCCAAGCGTGGTGTTTTCACCGAGGTAATAATCTACGCCCAATCGGGCATTTATTGAGCGGCCGGAAGGTTGGATGTAGGAATTTTGGGCAAAAGAAGACAGCGGCGTCAGGTCTGGATTTTTGTAAAACCGGTTGATGTTCAGGTCCTGAAAACTGTTCGAGAGGCCCGCATTGATGTTGGTGTAAATGCTGAATTTTTTGCGGTTGATGTTCAGGTTCAGGCTGTTGTTGCTCCTGGAATACTGCCCCCGGGTGAAGCCCAGCACCACATTGCCATTGAAGCCGGGGAGCTTATTCCGCTTCGTGATGATGTTGATGACGCCCGCATTGCCCGCTGCCTCGTATTTAGCGGGGGGATTGGTCATAATTTCAATTTGTTTGATGTTGTCGGCGGGAATGGCGCGCAGGTAGCTTTCCAATTCTGAGCCCGACAGGTAAGTGGGTTTGTCGTCTATAAACACCAGCACGCCCGCCCGGCCTTTTAGTTTTATCGTGCCATTGGGGTCGAGTGAAATGCCCGGCGACCGCTCCAGCGCTTCGAGGGCGCTGCTGCCGGCGTTGGCAATCAGGGCGTCCACATTCACCACCGTGCGGTCTATTTTTCGCTGGATGTACGGCACTTTTGCGGTGACAGTGGCTTCTTTCAGCAAGGCAATGCTTTGTTTTAACCGGATGAGCGGAACCTGCGCGACGGGGCTGTTTTGATCCAATTTGACGGGATCGCTCAGAAATTGCTCAAAGCCCACATAGCTCACTTCCACTAAGTAGGTATTTTCTGTCAACCCCGTGAAGCTGTATGCTCCGTTTGCTTCAGAATAGGCAATGCCAACGATGGCCGTATCCGTTGCTGTTTTTAAAACGACCGTCGCCAATTCAATAGGCGCGCCCTGTTCGTCGGTCAATTTGCCGGTTAGTTGAAAACCAGATTGCCCGTGTGCCAATAAAGCATGGAGACACAGGATTAAAAGCGCTGGAAATTTTTTCATGTTTTGTTGTTGTCGGGTGATAAATGGGTTCCGGTTGTTCGCGCTATGGCGGCTATTGCCGAAACGTGCGTTAAAATAAAGAGATTCTTTTGAAAAGACGGTGATTTAAGGGTTGGTGTTGGGATTATCCCGTGGTTGGGGGGAGGGGATCAGTTCTACATTTTTATCACGTTTTTGAAGAAGGATTGATGAGAGATGATTGATTAATGATGATTGATAATGTAAAGCATACCCATTTGATGTGTACGTATCTCTCACATTAACAATCATCAATCATGTAATCGTCAATCATCAATAAAAAATAAAAATGTACGATTATGCATCATTTTATAGAACTGATCACCGCTGCCAAAAACGGGAGGCGTGGTTAGTGAGGGTGTCACTTTAGAGTGACGCCCTCACTTGCTGCACTATTCCCACGGCCCACTTTGAGGAACATGAACAATAGAAGAACCCTTTAACCGAAAAAGCCCCCCGGAAAAACCGAACCAATACGTTCCATTCCGGTCTTCCAGCATATCCTGCACCCCAAAACTATAGGTCAGGTCCATGCGGTTTGTGCCTTTGTACAGGTGGAAAGATTTTCCATCGTACCGGTAAACCCCAAATCCGGTGGCGCCGACCCAAATGTGGCCCTTTTTATCTGTGTAAATGGTGTATATCTGATTTTTGCTAAGCCCCTCCCATTCAGGGAATTGGACAAACGCTTTGTCGCGGAGAGGTTCCGAAGGATCGTACCGGCAAAGGCCGCCTTCCCCGGTTCTTTTTTCCGGATCGGGATGGTCATTTTCTGCTGCCCGGGTTCCAAACCAGATATGGCCCTGCTGATCTTCCTCGATTACCTGAACGTTATTGGAAGGCAGCCCTTCCTTTTTGGTGAAGTGGGTAAAAGACGTGCCATCGTATTTACAAGCGCCATAACCATCCCGGCCAAACCAGATATTGCCCTGGCTGTCTTCCATGACTTCCGTGACCCAGTCCATGGTGGTTTGGTACGGCAGTAAGTCAACATCCGGTTTTGGGATGGGAAAATCGGAAAAACGGCCGTTCTCGTACCGGCAAACGCCGCCCCAGGTGCCAACCCAAAGGTGACCAGCCCGGTCTATCAGGATATTGGAAACCCGATCGTGGCACAAGCCGTCTTTTTGGGTGAAATTGGTAAACGTTTTTCCACCTGGCCTGAGCTTAGCCGAAGGGTCGTATTTTGACAGGCCGGAATGCGTGCCAAACCACATATTCCCGGCTTTGTCTTCTGCCATGCTGACCACCGTGGTGCCGGGCAGGCCTTCTTTTTCGGAAAAATAGGTGAGTGTTTTTTCGCTTGCGCGGAGCAACGTAGAGGGGGTATAGCGAGCCACACCGCTCGACATGGTTCCAAACCACAGGTTCCCTTTGCTGTCCTCAAACAACGCCACCACATATTCGTCTATTGGGGCGTCCGTTTCCGGCATGGCCATTGATCCCGGATTGGAATTGGGTTGTGCGCTGCAGGCCGGGATCACCGCCAGCATAACAAGCAAGGCCCCGATGTGCGGGAATAAGCAAAATTGCTTCATGGATTTTTTTTCACAAAGGTATCCCGGCGCGTGTTTTTTGGGCTTTTCTGATTGTAAAAGGATGTAAAGGAAATGTAAATAATGTCTGTCTTTATAGTCCGATAGCTGCGTTCACTTGAGTTCTGAAAGGATCAATTTTTTCTGCTTTAAGGTGTTCTCCATTGCTTTTTTTCTTACCACTGGGTCATCGCTATGGATTAATTCAAAATATTCAACGGGAACTACCTGCCACGACAAACCATATTTGTCTTTACACCATCCACAAGAGCCTTCCTCTCCCCCATTTTTAGTAAGCGCTTCCCAATAATAATCCGTTTCAGCCTGGTCTTTTGTATTGATAACAAAAGAAACTGCTTCATTAAATTTGAATAGTGGACCTGCTGCTAAGATACTAAACTCCATTCCTGCGATTTCAATTACAGCGGTTTCAATGCCTGCTTCATTTCCACTTTCGTCACTTTCGAACTTGCGAAAATCTTTCAGCTTACCATCTTTGAAAATGGATAAGTAGTAATCTGCTACAGCTCTCGCATCTTTCTCTACCCACAAGTAGGGGGTAATTTTTTGAGTAATCATATTGTTGTTTTTAATGTTTTTACTGGTGTCATTTGCCATTTCGATTTGATTGATTGCGTTATCAGCGTTATCTGGCTGATTTGGATTTGAACAAGAAATTGCCAAACAAAAACCAATCGTTGCAAGGAAAATTAATTTGTTCATTTTCTATTCCTTTAAAGTTTGTAATAAGCCTGCCAATTCGTTTAATGTCACAGTGAAGCCTTCCTTGAAGCCCATTTCCAGCATTTTTTCAAACCGTTCCTGTGATTCATTATAAATAGTAATGCGAACGGTTGTTATTCCATTTTGTTCGCTAAAACTCAAATCCCAATTTGAACCTGGCAAATGTGGAGTTTCGTCTTCATCGGCAAAAAAACTCAGGCATTTAAAATTTGATTTGGGTGTAATGGATGTATAATCAAATATTTGCCAACCTATTTCCGCTCCATCCGGGCTTACCATTGCATAAAATCTTCTACCGCCAACGGCGTTGTTGCATGAATCCTAGTGGTTAGCACCTACGGGCTAGAGAAAAGAAGAGCTGGAAAGCCTATCTTTGATATTGCACAAAAAAGAAACGACCAACCAGCTCATGACAAAGATACAGATAGAAACGACACCAGAAAATGGGAAGGACAAATATCGAGTGGCGAACTGATCATTTTATAATAAGTCGTTGGTTAACAGCGGAAATATCACACTGTAATTTGATGAAAGGGCAGTGGAAAAATGGTATTCAGATAGCCCATGGCAGCGTGGGGGCAAGAAATATACAGTGATATTTGTATTGAAGCGATAATGATGCTCAAGACGGTATTTAAACTGCCCTATCGCCAAACGGAAGGATTTGTAAGCTCTTTGCTTGGGTTGCTCAAACATCGTAGAAATGATATTTTGAAGCAAATTGACAAACATGGAATGGCTGAATGGAAAAAACGAAGCGGCTATCACAAACGAAGTTTATCTGAAACCTCCATGTTTCGATACAAAACGATTCATGGACCCTGTTTATATTCCCGAAAAACTCAAACCCAAAATACCGAAGTCTCCCTCAAAATTAAATCCCTAAATATCATGACAGCCACTGGAATGCCTGTTTCTGTCAAAATTCAAATTAAGAAAACCGCCTGATTGGTCGCGGATAGGATAGAGCGGCACAGCCGATTCATGCAACTACGCCATGCCCAACATTACGTCAAACACCTTGCTTGCAGGTGCATTAATTTCTTTTTTGAATTGCAATTTTTCCATTGTCAAATTTAATTAAGTTAAACTTATTTAAGTTTCTCTAATTTCCCTTTTCGTTTTACAATGTTTTTATAGTCCCATTGAATTTCTCTTGATTTTTTGAGCCAATTTAATAAGTCGGTTGTGTTTATGTCGGTTATATTGTTGTAAAAAATTGAAGCGTCTTTAAATTTTTCTCCTTTTATATTCAATTTTTCTTCGTCAAAGTCCGCACCGCTCCAAAACATAAGTCTGATGCCCGCTTTTTGTTTGCTATATCCCACAATTGGGTTGCCGTCTAAAAACCAAACAGGGTGAGAATGCCAAATTTTATTTTCTGATTCGGTCAGTTCCTTGTCAATTATTGTCACGAGTTGGTCGCAAATTTCTTTGTCGTCCAAAGTTTGTTTCTCATTGTATTTTCTAATTTCTTTGTTCATTTCTGTCGTTATTTTGTGGTCGTCCAACATTGCTGGTAACGTTTTTCGGCTTGCCGCAGTGGGGGATTTTTAGCACTAAAGTTCAATCGAAGCACTGCACTTCGGTTCTGCACTAAACTGTCATAGAAGCACGTCAGCCCCCATTGCGGCAAACCGATGTTACCTGCTGTGTTTCCTTCTGTCGTCATAGTTTTGAAGTGTCAAAATACTGTTTAGCAAAGTCAGAAATACGTTTGTGTCGTTCCGTAATTTCCGTTTCTGTCCATTGAGTTTTTTCTCTGATTTCTGTGTAACTTGATAAAGCTGTGTCCTGAAACAATTCACTTTTCTTGTCAAAGGATTTGTTACCGAACTTACTGTTTTGGCTCTGTGTCAATAAAGCCAAATTGCCTGCAAGTTGTAAAAAGTTCTTTTTAAAATCTTCGCTGTATTCTTCGTCTGTTGGGTTTTGTGGTTTGATATGTTCAATTGTGTAACTGTTGTAAAGATCTTTGTCCAACAATGCACCCGAACGGTTTTTAAGTCTTAAATTGTTTTCGTATTGCCACAAAACAAACTTGATTGTATTTCGGTTATAGTGCCATTTTTCGTTGTCAAAATAGTTTGAGATTATATTTTTAAATCTGTCTCCGTCATTCCAATACCACTTAAATCCTGTTTCAGTTACGTTCTTAATGTCTTGATACAGATTGTCAATATTGTAAGCTACTTTTGGATTGAAATACTGCTTAGAATAATGAGGCAAATAGTCAGTGCGATAGTCGCCAAGTTTGAGTTTGAAGCAAAGGACTTCTAATAATTTCAAAATCTTTTTGAATGTGTCGCCTGTTACTTCTCCTTTGTAGAAAATTGTCAGCAAAACAAGTTTCCAATTTGCTTCATTGCCAACAAAAAACAGATTTGTAATGTCTGATTGATTTTTGTTACTCACAATACTTTTAGCACTATGAGTTAGTTCAACAAAGTTTTCAAAGAACAACTTTATCCATTGCGTTTTATTTTCTTCTTTGGTTAGTTTTTCCTTTATTGCTTCAATGTTACCGCCAATGTTGAAAAACAAATTGCAGTAATTGTCTAAAAGTTCGTTTTCTGTGAAGTAGCCTTCAACTGCTTCAATGTATCTGTATGTTTTGGAAATAATGCTTTGAATTTCTGCAATGTCATTATTCGCTTGATTGTTATTTGTGCTTTGAATGTAAATCTGGTGCATTAAATATGCTTTGATAACTTCAAATCTTGAAAGTTCTTTTCCACGATTGTTTTGATATTCAAAAACCTGTGTCGCTTCAACCTTATTGGTAATATAAAATGTGCTGATTACAGCATTTTCTAATGTCTGTTGGATTAAGTTTAAATTCTCGTTGTCAAGTTTGCTTAACTCTGTTTCAAAGAAGTTAAACGCTTCAATGATTCTTTTTTGTGAAATTGTTTCGGTGTCGTCAATTGTTGACACCAAATGTTTTTGAGTAACTTTCTTGAAAATTACTTGGTCATCATCAATAGTCTTGAAAACGTCTGTCAAATAGATTTCTCTAATGCTGTCAACATTTTCGCCTTTTAGGATTTTGATTTTGGCAATTGCAGAAAGAAATAAAATTGTCGTTGTAAGTCTTTGCTGTCCGTCAATTATAAAAAGAGTGTTTCCGTCCTTTTCAAAAAGGAACTGCCCCAAATAGTATTTTTTGCCTTTTTGTTCCAAAAGGTCTTCTAAAAACTGTGTGCATTGTTTCTTTTCCCAACTATATGCACGTTGATAAGCTGGTATTTTAACGCTTTCTGAACTTTTGAAAAGTTGTTGTATGCTTTCGGCTGTTTTGTTTTCTCTTGCTACTTCCATTTTATTATTTGAATGATAAATTTTCGGTTAATGAACAAATATAAAAGCGGTGCTTGCACCGCTTTTATATAATGTTTTTTGTCTTAGCTTCTCTTGCTCCAACTTCTTCCGTCATTGGTAGAGTAGTAAAGACCTTTTGAAGTCATACCCAAAATTTCCTTGCCGTTGTCGTTCAAATCATTGAAATCTCCGCAAGAAGAACCTGAGTATCGAGTGCTCCAAGACCTTCCGTCATTGGTCGAATACTCGATTTTTTGTTTGTTGCTGGGGTTAATTCTAATTAGCTCTTTACCCCTTTGAATCATTTGTCCCATATTTTATGGTTTTAATTGTTAATGCTTACTCTAATCGGTTTTCAGCTTCCCCGTTTTCCTGCAAAGCTAAAATGTCAGTCCGTCAAAACGTGTCGTTGTTATTTTGCACGGTCGTCTTTCTAACATAGCAGGTAACGTTTTGGCGCTTGGCGCAGTGGCGGATTTCGGAGCACTAAACTGTAAATACAACACAAAAGTTGATGCGAGGTAG
>Ga0209573_1002576_pt1 | contig 22625 bp, 20 predicted proteins | sample TNRBio252014_DNA_FD_185870 | JGI IMG/M metagenome (GOLD analysis project Ga0209573, IMG submission 185870) | Wastewater treatment Type I Accumulibacter community from EBPR Bioreactor in Madison, WI, USA - TNR Reactor_6/25/2014_ DNA (SPAdes)... | ecosystem: Engineered > Bioreactor > EBPR >...
TTCTATAATAGTGAATGGGGCGTCTTTGAACGCTCAAGGGATTTTTTGGTCTTTATTTATTAGGCAGAAAAAATCATTACTTGACCTATTGAAAAGCGGGACTAAATAAAGAGACCGGGAATTGCTGGCGGATTGGGATACTTTTGAAAGTCAGGAAGAATATATCGAATGGTCTATCCAGTGGATTGCTCAGGCGTCGCGTATTTTGAAACCAACTGGATCTCTGTATGTGTGTGGATTTTCTGAAACTCTGGCTGATCTAAAACACCCGGCTTCCAGGTATTTTAAAAATTGCCGTTGGTTAATATGGCACTATAAAAATAAAGCCAATTTGGGCAATGATTGGGGACGTTCCCATGAAAGTATTATTCACTTTCGCAAATCTGAGTATACTCGACTCAATATTGATGACATACGTACACCCTATGGCGCGCATACATTAAAATATCCATCGCATCCACAGGCAGAAACTAGCGCTTATGGAAATGGTATGAATAAACAGCGTGAAAACTGGACTCCACACCCCAAAGGAGCTAAACCAAAAGATGTGATTGATATTCCAACGACTTGCAATGGAATGGGCGAGAAAACTCCACATCCTACACAAAAACCTGAAGAATTGTTGCGTAAGTTTATCCTAGCGTCATCGAATGAAGGCGATCTGGTGATTGACCCATTCTCTGGTTCTGGAACAACCATCGTTGTCGCCGAACAACTGAATCGTCATTGGCTGGGATGTGATTTAAACGCCCAATATAATCAATGGGCTATTGAAAGGATAAAAAATGTTCGGCGTATGAAAAAAGATGAATGGATTGCTTACGATAGAAAAACGGCTGAACGCAGGGAGTCGATCCGATGAACCTCAGCCAGTTAGTGAGCTATGCCACTGATAAAGAACGATTTAAAACTGTAGATAATTACATCAGTTTTTGTATTCGGTATTTGGAGTATATAGAAAATGGGTTGCAGGCTCGTATTGTATTCCAGAATGAAAGTCACTATGAGTTTTTTCAGTATAAGCAAGATGGGAGTTTCAATATTACCAGACCGTTAAACTCAAAATTGATGTATGATGCAGAAACATTTATAAATGCAGAGAAACAATTTAAACAGGTACTTGAACAATTGAAATTTGGGAAAAAATCATCAAATCAGCTACGATATAATGTAATTCGGACAATTTACACTATTCAACAATCTATTGGAGCGACGCTTGATGCATTACCTGCTGGAAAATCGAACCAAGCTCGTAAAATAAATGGAGATCTGTTCGAGCGGCTTATTCGGTTATTGATTTTATCTATGGGTATCGATTGTGCGTCAGGCGTTATGCAGGTGCCGATTAGGGATGCTGCTGGGAATGAGCTTTTTAAGTCAAACTATCAACATGATCTTCTAATCAGTAAAGATTCAGAATTGAAAATTATTGGATCGGTAAAAACATCAAGCAAGGATAGAATTGATAAAGTTTTTATGGATAAATTTCTTTATAACAAGCTTACTGAGACAGACCTACCACATATTGCTATTTTCTTGAATGATGTGCAGCGTAAAAAAACCCGGCGGGAAAATGAATATAGCATTAATTCTTAGGACTTTCGCTTGGAAGGGTCTCAATCACTATATATGGTATATATTTCGCTAATTATGCAACTATATGTAGGGTACAAGCGAAAGTCCTAATTCTACCTTTCTGCCTGGACACTTCAAGGCATACACAATTAAGTTAAATCCGCTTGATGGTGTTTACTATTGTGATATCCGTCCGAGCATGATTGAAGACAAATTGCTTTCGCAGCATATAAAAACCATCGACCGCTTGTTTTATTTCGATTTATGGAACCTGATCGATAAGCGTGGACAAAGTCTCAGCGAAATAGAGATTAAAAAAGTTGGAGAGGATACTGTTGGTTACCAACTGGATTTTGATGATTGAAATTTTGCAATAACAATGATCAACAACTCCAATTTCTTACCTGGCCAGCAAGGCGAATGTGCAAACGATTTGAAGGAGGCATTCCATCATGAGCACCCTGGAAACGGCTGCCCAGCCCGAATATCTGTGCCGGATTGCTATTGATCCACTCAGCCGGGTCGAGGGGCACGGCAAGGTCACGCTGCTGGTGGATAAGGATCACCATATCCGTCAAGCGCGGTTGCATATCGTCGAATTTCGCGGCTTCGAGAAATTTATCCAGGGTCGGCCTTATTGGGAAGTGCCGGTGGTGGTGCAACGGCTGTGCGGGATCTGCCCGGTCAGCCATAACCTGGCGGCGGCCAAGGCCGTCGATCAATTGGTTGGCGCACGGGAAATTCCGCCGACCGCCGAGAAAATCCGCCGGCTGATGCACTACGGCCAGACCCTGCAATCGCACGCGGTGCATTTCTTTCATCTGGCCTCGCCGGATTTCCTGTTCGATTTCGACGATCCGACCGCACACCGCAACGTCGGTGGGGTGATGGCCGATTTTCCCGACATTGCCCGCCAGGGGGTGCGGTTGCGCAAGTACGGGCAGGAGGTGATCCGGGTCACGGCCGGCAAGCGGATTCATGGCACCGGGACGGTTCCCGGCGGGGTCAACAAGGCGCTGACCTTGCAAGAGCGCAATGATCTGCTGACGGATATCGACCTGATGACCCAGTGGGGCCGCAACATTCTCAAGCTGGTCAAGCAAGCCTATGCGCTGAATCCCGGCTATTTCACTTATTTCGCCACCATCCGCAGCCACTATCTGAGCCTGGTCCGGGCCGATGGCGCACTGGATCTCTACCACGGCGGGTTGCGCGCCCGGAACGCGCTTGGTGAAATCCTGTTCGATCATCTCGATTACCGGCGTTATGCCCAAGTACTGCGCGAGCAGGTCAAACCTTGGAGTTATATGAAATTTCCGTTCATCAACTCGCTGGGGCCGGAGCAGGGCTGGTATCGGGTCGGGCCGCTGGCGCGGATTAATAACTGCGACTTTATCCCCACGCCGCTGGCCGAGGAGGAACGGCGGGAGTTCATGGCGCTGGGCCAGGGCCAGCCGGTTCACATGACCCTGGCTTATCACTGGGCGCGGATGATCGAATTGCTGCACGCCACCGAAGCGATTAAGGATTTGCTGCTTGACCCGGATATTTTCGGCGATGAGTTGACCGTGCGCGGTGAGATGATCCGGGAAGGCATCGGTGTCATCGAAGCGCCGCGCGGCACCTTGTTCCACCATTACCGCATCAACGAGGATGGCCTGATTGAGAAGGCGAATCTCATTGTGTCCACGACCCATAATAATCAGGCGATGAATGAATCGATTCGGCAGGTAGCGGAACGTTATCTGGACGGTAAGGAGCTGACTGAGCCGCTGCTGAATCAGATTGAAGTTGCAGTGCGGGCCTACGATCCCTGCCTGTCCTGCGCCACGCACGCTTTGGGTCAAATGCCGCTGATCGTGGAGTTGATGGAGGAAGAGAGTGGGGCGGTCGTGGCTTGTTTGGTGCGGGACGCGGATGGAACCGTTCGGAACCCGGCGTTCCCTCTCCCGTTGAGAGCGGGATAGGGTGCCGGTTCCGGGTCTGCTGATCCTCGCCGTCGGTAATCCCAGCCGGGGCGATGATGCGCTGGGGCCTCTGTTTCTGGAGCGGCTGGCGGAATGGCAGGAGCGGCGCGGCGGCTGGGAGGATATCGAACTGCTCACCGACTTTCAGTTGCAGATCGAACACGCGGTCGATTTGGAAAACCGGACGCTGGCGCTGTTTGTGGATGCCAGCGTCTCCTGTCCGCCGCCGTTCCACTTCACCCGTCTTCAGCCGGCGCGCGATACCAGCTATACCAGCCACGCCCTGTCGCCTGCCGCCGTGTTACACGTCTACTGCAAAATCAATAAGTTAATTCCGCCTCCGGCGTTCCAGCTCGCTATCCGTGGCGAACGGTTTGAATTGGGTGAATCGTTGAGCGCTGCGGCGGAAGCCAATCTGGCCGAGGCGTTGAAATTTGCCGGTCGGTTACTGGCGCAGAGCGATGTCGAACGATGGGCGCGATGGGTAGAGGTTTGACCGGTCTAGGATTTATTCCAGGTCAGGTTTAATTTGGGGGTTCGTGCGGGGGCAGGGCAGGAGGGGAAAAATTGGGTGGGTTCCCTGCGTTTGGCTGGAACCGGGGGGAAAATGCTTCCAACATGGCTTTGCGGTGCGCTTCGGGGACGTTGGCTTGTTCGAGGCTCGCCGCGAAATCCGCTTTCATCTCCTCTGGGGTACTCTCTAGAGGTGATAAATCCCCTACTGGAAATTCGTCGATGGGTGCTTTTGCCAGTTCTTCCTTCTGTTCTCGAAAATTTTTTACTTGCTCTTCTGGAAAGCCAGCAGATTCCATGGAGTGAATCATGGCATCCACTTCGGCTAGCCTGGTTTTCTTGGCCTCACGCTGCTGTGCCTCCCACTGCGCCCGCTCCTCGATGCTGAAAACTCTTTCATGAGGCGGCAACACGGGGGGAGAGGGCGCCGCCTGACTCTTTCCGTGTTGCTGCACCTGAATGGGCTGTAAATCGCTTCCGTCGGTTTGAGAAGTCCGACTCACCGGAAAACCGGCCTTGTTTGGCATTGTGTTTACAGTCAGCGGTGATCGCTCGCCTTGCCGAGCGGTGTTGGTAATATCAATTTGCGCCTCTGGATCAGTGCTTTGATAATGACCAGCAACAAAGCCCACCCCAAAAATAGCGATGGCTCCTGTAACGAGAACAATCGGTTTCATAGTAATTTCCAAATTGCTGATGATTTAATCATCTCTTTTTGGAATCCGAAGCCTTTCTCTTTCCAAGAGAAAGGCTTCACAGAGGGTCTTTCCCACCAGCCAGATAAGCTTGGCAGGAACATTAATGACTTGACGCTACCCCGCCTCTAATAGGCATAGTATTGAGTTATCTGTCCGCAGTAACGTGTTGCCCCGGCTGCGGCGCAGGCGCCATTAGTGATGAGATATACATTCTGGTGAAGGAGACCAGGTAGCCTGTTGCCCAGCTCGGGATCATTCGTATTCGCCCAGTAAACATAAGGTACTAACCCGTATGGGCTAAGATAATTATAAGGTTTTACATAAACGTACCCCCATCCTCCATCGGAATAATACGCTACAACCTCGCCCCACAGCGGGACGGCGTTGGCCGCGCCCGCCGATAAAAGCGCCGAACCCGCGATGACGGAAGACAAAATCAAATTCTTGATTTTCATGGCTTTGCTCCTCTGGATTTCATGAATGTCAACTCGGTTTTTCCATATGCCACCCTGCCAGATAAGTCCTTCTGAAATCTTAGCATCATCGTAATGAATCTGTCAATATATAGATGAAAATAATAATACGAGTAAGTTAGTAGGTATTTTGGGTGAAAGACCTTACCTAGCAACGTTCATGCCGTCAGACCGGCGGCTGGCCGGCGATAGGCTTGCATCCGGGTGCTCGGAACTGGGGCAGTCCGGGGTTGCCCAGCCGCCGAATCGATGCGCCTTGCCCAGGGACGGCGAGGAGGTGAGCGGGCGCGGGCAGCTCGCTGATCTGGGGTGGAACTTTGCGGCAGCATTAGTGTTCACGGGTCGGTCGCTGGCGCAGCAGGATGCCGAAACATCGAGGCGATTCGTAGAAGTTGAAATTGTGCAAGAATCTGGATGGAAATGATTAGGCGACACTGGAGGTGGATGTCATGTATGTTACAGCGCCGCAGATGGCCGATCTTATGCCGGATGCCCGGCAATTGCTGAGTGATGAGCCGGAAATGGAGAGTACCCGACACTATCAACAACTGGCGCTGCTGGTCAGCAGTCTGGAATGGCATTGGCGGGAGCGCAATGATTTCTTCATCGGCGCTAATCTGACCGTCTATTACACCCATCAGCAATTGCGCCGCCGGGAATTTCGCGGTCCTGATTTCTTTCTGGTGCGCGATACCCATCGGGAACCGCGCAATTCCTGGGTGGTGTGGGAAGAGGAGGGACGCTATCCGGATCTGATTATCGAGCTGCTGTCGGATTCTACCGCCGGGGTGGATCGAACGGATAAAAAATCCCTCTATCAGAACATCTTCCGTACCCCGGAATACTTCTGGTTTTCACCCATGACGCTGGAGTTCACCGGGTTCCGACACAGCGGCCAACAGTACGAACCCATTCTCCCGGATGAACGGGGCTGGCGCTGGAGCGAAGTCCTGGAGCTTTATCTGGGCGTAGCAAATCACCAGTTGCGCTATTTCAATCTGACCGGCGACCTGATTCCCACTCCAGCGGAAGCAGCCGAACGGGAAATCCGGCAGGCAGTCCAGGAACGTCAGCGGGCCGAGCGGGAACACCAGCGGGCCGAGCGGGAACACCAGCGGGCTGAGCAGGAACGTCAGCGGGCTAAGCATCTGGCGCAGCGCTTGCGGGAACTGGGCGTTGAACCGGATTGATGCCGTCCACTCCGCTCGCGCGGCGCGGATCGCTTGATCGAATTTTGTAACCGTTATACCGCTTACCGATAGATTTTATCTTTTTCAGATCAAAAACGACCCCGTTCGTCATACCCGTCCTCGCGAACGCGGGGAACGCGGGTCTCCCGTTGTTCAGCGGCTGCCTGGATTCCCGCCTTCGCGGGAATGACGAAAAACTATTGAGAATTGGTATTACCTCGATGCTGACCACTGATCTGCTGTTTTCCTATCAGCGCGGCGCACAGGTTTACCCGCGTTTTCTGCGCCGCGAGCAACAAATCTGGGCCGAACAGGTGCTGAACCTGATCCGCGAACATCAACATCGCAGTCGCGGCGACTTGCAGGCGGCCCTGCGGGCGCTGGAAGGCGACTCGCCCGATTATCGTATTGTGCGCGGCCTCGCCCACCTGGCCCTGAACGCCGCTGAGTTCACCTTGGCGACCGGCGACCTGGAGCCGGAAATGTTGCGGCGCGAAGTTTTCACCCTGGCGGCGGAGCGCGGCGGCTATGGCGAAACGCAGGCGCGGGAGGTGCTCGAAACCGTCGCCCCGCGCTATCAACTGGAAGCGGAAACCCTGCGCGAGGCGTTGTACGCCGACCTGCCGGAAAATCACCGGCTGACCGCGCTGCCTGATTTCACGCCTGATCGCCTGGTGGATCGCTACAACCTGGCGCAGGCGCAGGGTTTGCTGTATTCAGCGCTGTGCCTGCGGCTCACTGCTCACCGCAACGTACCGGGCGAATACCGCCGCCTGTTCCAGCACCTCAAGTTCCACGGGCTGATGTACGCGGTCGAGGACCATCTGGACGATGGCTACCAGATCTATGTGGACGGTCCCGCCAGCCTGTTCAAGCAGACCCGTAAATATGGGCTGCAAATGGCGATGTTCCTGCCGGCGCTGTTGCGAGTGAGCCACTGGGAGATGGAAGCGGTGTTGCAGCGCGACGACCGGGAACTGCACTACCGGCTGGATTCGCAATCGCCGCTGAAACCGCTAACCGCCGCGCCCCCCGCTTACGACAGCCTGCTGGAGGCCAGCTTCGCCAAGCGCTGGGAGCAACTGGGAACGCCGTGGATCCTGGAGCGGGAAGTGGAAATCGTCGATTTGAAAGGGACGGTGTTCGTGCCCGACTTTGCCCTGCGCCATGCCGATGGCCGGATCATGCATGTCGAGATCATGGGCTTCTGGCACCCCGACTATCTGCGCCGCAAGCTGGACAAGCTGCGCCGCGCCGCCATGCCCAACCTGATCGTTGCCGTGTCGGAACGGCTGAACGTGGGCGCTGATGACTTCCGCGACATTCCCGGCCCGGTGCTGTTCTTCAAGGGCAAGCTCGACCCCCGGGCAGTGCTGGAACTTCTGGAGCGGTTGCCCCAGCCCGCCTAGAGCGCGATCCGCTGGATGTTCAGCTTGTCCAGATCCTTGCGCCCAACGCCCATTTCGCTGGCGATGCGAATGTAGTCCACCGCATCCGGTTCCAGGCCAAACAGCTTCGCCGCCGCTGCGTCCGCTGTCACCAGATCGGTCGTCAGCAGTTGCGCCCGCAGGTTGGCGACATCCGCCGCCGACACCCCTCGTGGCCCGTGCCGCATCAGCACGTTGTAGGCGTCCACCACGTTCAGATCAGGCTTGCGGTAGCGGGCGAAATCCGCAATGCACTGATGCAGGTTATTGGCGTGCCATTCGCCGCGATCCCAAACCACCCCCATCAGGTTCTTCATCGCCACCGTCAAGGTCGCCCCGCCGTGGCTCTTGAGCACCGGCACATTGATGAACACGTCGGCTTGCAAGATCAATTCATGTTCCTTGACCTCGCGCAGCCGGCGTCCGTGGGCCACCGTGACCGCCTGGAAATAGCCCTCGCTGTTGCCAGGGGCCATCCGCCCGCCGGCGTCCTTCACCGCCTGTTCAATGCCGCTGGTGCGATAGCTGTCGCGCCAGGCGTCGCAGGTGTGATCGAACACATAAACTGTTTTCGCGCCGGCTTGCAGGCAGTGCTCGATGATGCGCCGGACCAGACGCGGGTTGGTGTTCGCGGCCCGTTCCGGCGGCGTGTTCCAGCCGATGTTGGGCTTGACCACGACCGTCTGGCCCTTTTTGACGAAGCGCCCCATACCGCCCAAAGCCTGAATCCCGCTATCAAACAGCGCCTCCGGTTCGCCATTTTTGACAGCTGCCAGATCGGGCGGGCCAAGCGGGGGTTCGCCTGCTCGCAGCAACCGGCCATAACCCCCCAGCGCCAGACCCGCGCCGGTCCACGCCCCCGCGCCGAGGGCCTTGAGTAACGTTCTGCGTTGCATGATGGGCTTCCTCCTCCGGCGGATGAATCGCAATCTTCAAATCCAAACCACCCTGGCGTTTTGCGCCACCCCTCCTTGGCCAAGGAGGGGGTCAGTAAGGCAACCGACCTAGAACCGGAATCGCCGCAGGATGGTCAACGATGACAATGCGCCTACCAGCTTGCGATCCGCGCTGACTACCGGTAGCCGCAGATAGCCTTCCGACAGCAGCTTCAGCGCATCCAGCAGCGGCGCTTCCGGATCGACGATGGGATGCGCACCGGCGAAATCGCCCACCTTGCGGTGTAAGTGCGGGATCAGGCGATTGTCCACATCGGCGGCGGTCTCCTTTTCGGCATCGTCCGGCAACTGCGGTTCCGGCGGCATCAACAGCTTGGTGAAGGTGAATGAGGTGATGGTGCCGATGAACTCGCCCCGCTCGTTGACCACCAGCAAATCCTGCATGTGCTTGCTGACCATCAGGGCCAGCGCTTCCGACAGCGGCGCCGTGTCGTAAACGACCGTAGGCGAGGTGATCATATAGTGTTTGCACTTCATTCCGGGTTCTCCTGGTTGCGTGCCCCATGAAAGCGCGTGCTACGCACCATCGCGGGGATGGAAGCGAATGGCGCGCGTCCGCGCCGGGTCGAGATGGCCGACCCGCGCGGCATGGGCAGCGGCAATCGCTGAATGGGCGCGGCCTCGATTAGGGTATTATTAACCAAAACCCGCCCTTCCGGTTCAGGTCTTGATGAGACCGGGTTTCATTGGACCGTTGCTGCGCAGCCCGTCCACCCACCGGCGTTCATCACCGATGTCCTGTTGATTCGGCCCGGTTGCTCTTCACCCAACCGGGCCAAAAAAGTCATATGGATGAAGGGCATGTTTTTTGCTAGGCTTGCCGCCGCAACGGCGGCCTATTCCGTCGGCGCGATGCCGGCCATACGGTCGGCGTCGAGTTCAGCTTAATTTGTGGAGAATCTTTAAATGACCGTGGCCATTCTATCGCTGGTAACGGGCCTGCTGGGCCTGGCCGCCGCCGCGATGCTGTACCGCTGGATCGTCCAGCAATCCGCCGGCGACCTGCTCATGGGGTCGATCGCCGATGAGATCCATCTGGGCGCCATGACCTACCTGCGAGCGCAATACACCAAGATTGGGATCTTTGCCCTGGTCGTGGCGATGCTGCTGTCGATGCAGCACGGCTTTGGCACCAGCGTGGCGTTTCTGATGGGGGCGCTGACTTCGGCGCTGGCCGGCCTGGTCGGGATGCAGGCGGCCACCAAGGCCAATGTTCGCACCACTGCGGCGGCGCGGGAGCAGGGCGCGGGCGCGGCGCTGCTGATGACCTTCAACGGCGGCGCGGTGATGGGCCTGGCCGTGGCCAGTTTCGGACTGCTGGGCCTGGGTCTGCTGTTCTTCTTCCTGTCCGCCAACTTCGCCGTCGATCCCAACTCGGCGTCTACCATCTGGGGCTTCTCGATGGGCGCTTCGTCCATTGCCCTGTTCGCCCGAGTCGGCGGCGGCATCTTCACCAAGGCCGCCGACGTCGGCTCCGATCTGGTCGGCAAGATCGAAGCCGGTATTCCCGAAGACGATCCCCGCAACCCTGGCGTCATCGCCGACAACGTGGGCGACAACGTGGGCGACATCGCCGGCATGGGCGCCGACATCTATGAATCCTATGTGGGAGCGATGGTCGCGGCTATCACCCTGGCGGCGACTGCCGCCGCCGCCGACCTGACCCATTACTTTGGCGCTGAGGTCAGTCGCCCGATGCTGCTGGCCTTGCCGCTGATACTGGCGAGCATCGGTCTGGTGTCCTCGCTGGTCGGCATCTACGGCATGTCCGCCTTCAGGAAACAGGGGCCGGAACGGGCGCTGGCGATCTCCGAGTTCAGCTCTGCCGGACTGTTTCTGCTGCTGACCCTGTTGACGATGATGATCTTTGGCTACGGCTGGCCGCTGTTCTTCGCGATCATCGCCGGCAATCTGGCGGGCATCGCCATCGGCCGGGCCGCCTGGTACTACACCTCCTCCAAGCCGGTCACGCGGATTGTCGAATCGTGCAAGACCGGGCCGGCCACCAACATCATCACCGGGCTGGCGGTGGGGATGGAGAGTTGCGCAGTGCCGATCCTGGTGATCGTCGCCGCGATCTTTGTCGCCTATCAGACCGCCGGCCAGTACGGCATCGCCATCGCGGCGGTGGGGATGCTGGCGACCGCCGGCGTGACCATGACCATTGACGCTTCTGGCCCGATTTCGGACAACGCCGGCGGCATCGCCGAAATGTCCCATCAGCCGCCCGAAGTCCGCGCCATCACCGATCATCTCGACGCCATCGGCAATACCACCGCCGCCACCGGCAAGGGTTTCGCTATTGGTTCGGCGGCGCTGACCGCGCTGGCGCTGTTCGTCGCCTACAAGGAAGCGGTCGAACTGGCGCTCGGCCACGCGCTGCCGATGGAAATTACCGACCCCCGGGTGGTGATCGGCGTGCTGCTGGGCGGCATGGTGGTGATTCTGGCGGCGGCGATGACCATGAGTTCGGTGGGCCGGGCGGCGATGGAGATGGTCACGGAAATTCGCCGCCAGTTCCGCGAAATCCCCGGCCTGCTGCAAGGTACGGCCAAGCCCGACACCGCCCGTTGCGTGGCGATTTCGACCGACGCGGCGCTGCGCGAAATGATCCCGCCGGGAATGCTGGCCGTGCTGGCGCCGGTCATCATCGGTTTCTTCCTCGGCCCGGTCGCGCTGGGCGGCATGCTGCTCGGCTCGCTGCTGACCGGCGTGGTCATGGCCCTGCTGATGGCCAATGCCGGCGGCGCCTGGGACAACGCCAAGAAATCTATCGAGGGCGGCGTACTCAAGGGCGAGCGCAAGGGCGGCGATGCTCATGCGGCGGCGGTGATTGGCGATACTGTGGGCGACCCGTTCAAGGACACCAGCGGCCCGGCCATGAATATCCTGGTCAAGCTGCTGTCCATCGTCTCGCTGATCCTGGTGCCGTTCATCACCTGAGACCGGATTTCCCTCTTAAACTTGCTTTTCCAAGTGAGCAGGGTACGCATGGCGCACCCTGCCTTGGCTACCCTGCTTCCGAATGTTCAACCGTTGAAAACTGAAAAGAGCAACCGGCTGTCCGTGGCTGAACGTCGAACCGCCTTTTGGCTGGCCAGCGTGTTTTCGCTGCGGATGCTGGGGTTGTTCATGATCCTGCCCGTATTCGCGCTGTACGCCGAGAACCTGCGCGGTCACACTCCGGCGCTGGCGGGGCTGGCCATAGGCATCTACGGTTTTAGTCAGGCGCTGTTGCAAATTCCCTTCGGTCTCCTCTCTGACCGTTACGGTCGCAAGCGGATGATCTACCTCGGCCTGCTGATTTTCGCCCTGGGCAGCGGGGTGGCGGCGCTGGCCGATTCGATCTGGGGGGTGATTCTGGGCCGCGCCCTGCAAGGCGGCGGCGCGGTCTCGGCGGCGGTGATGGCGCTGGCGGCGGACTTGACCCGCGAGGAGCACCGGCTCCGGGTGATGGCGACTATCGGCGTCACCATCGGCGTGTCCTTCGCGGTCTCGATGATTCTCGGCCCGCTGCTCAATGGCTGGATTGGCGTGCCGGGCATCTTCTGGCTCACCGGCCTGCTGGCTCTGGGCAGTATCGCCGTGGTGCGCTGGCAGGTCCCCGATCCGCTGGAAAGCCACATCCACTGCGACGCTGAACCGGTGGCCGCGCAGTTGGGCCGGGTGCTGGGCGACCGGCAGTTGTTGCGGCTGAATTTCGGCATTTTCATCCTGCACCTGCTGCTGACCGCTACCTTCGTCGCCGTACCGCTGGCCCTGCGCGATGCCGGTTTGCCCAGCGACCGCCATTGGCAGGCGTACCTGCCGGTGCTGGTCTTTTCCATGGCGGCTATCGTGCCCTTCGTGATTCTGGCCGAGAAGGGCCGCCGGCTGAAACCGGTGTTCCTGGGCGCGATCCTGACGCTGGCGCTGACCGAACTGGGGTTGCTGGTCTGGCATGACACCGTGCTGGAAACCTTGCTGCTGCTGTTGGGCTTCTTCACCGCCTTCAATCTGCTCGAAGCGACGCTGCCCTCGCTGATTGCCAAAGTCGCCCCACCGGACGCCAAGGGTACGGCAATGGGCGTCTATTCCAGCAGCCAGTTTCTGGGCGCTTTTGCCGGCGGCGCGCTGGGCGGCGGCTTGCGCGGGCAATTGGGTCTCCAGGGCGTCTTCGCCTTTGCCGCGCTGGCTGCGCTGGCCTGGCTGCTGGTGGCCTGGCGCATGGAGAATCCGCGCTACCTGAGCAGTTATCTGTTGCCGGTGGGCGTGCGGGATGAAGCAAAAGCGCATCTGCTAGCCCAACAACTGTGCGAGGTGCCGGGCGTGGCGGAAGCGGTCGTCATCGCCGCTGACGGCGTGGCCTATCTGAAGGTGGACCGGCGAGCGCTGGACGAAGCCGCGCTGCAAGCGCTGGCCGTGGCGTGACGGCGGAACCGCTGCGGGCGGGTCGAGAAAGGGCGCGCTTTGTTGAAACTGGCTAGCAACGCCGGGGCGCATTACACTTTGGTTAAACCTTCATGACCGGCGTCCGGTCGAGAGGGTTGCGCCTCTCCGGTTCGCGACCCGCTGCGATCCGGCCCCCCGTTGATCACCAGAAAGGCAAGACCTTGAGCAAGCTGTACGTTTGGCAAAATCGCGGCTTTTTCATGGGCCGCCTGCCGGATATTTCCGAACACCGGCTCGGCTCGGCGGCGCTCTGCTTGGGCATTGATAAACCGTTCCGAGTGCTGGAAAGTGAAAGCAGCGTTTGGCGCGAATGCCGCAGTGTGCTGGTTCCTCCCGGCTGTCTTAATGAACTCCAGATTGGCGGCGCGATCATGGCGATTCTGTTTATCGAGCCGGAAAGTCCCGACTATCTGACCATCCAGAACGCCATGCTCGACGGCGAATGGCAATGTCTGTACGAGCTGACGCACGAAACGGAAGTGCTGGCGGCGTTGCGCGAAGTCTGGGAATCGCAGCCCGACGCCGTCGCGATTCATGATCTGCTCGACCGGCTGATTCCGCCGCCCAATCCCGAAGAACGCCAGCAACCGCTGGATGGGCGGATTCAGCGGGTGATCCGGCTGATGAAGGAAGATTTGACCCACAGTTATTCCATGACCGAGCTGGCTGAATATGTGAACCTGTCGCCGACCCGGCTGGTGCATTTATTCAAGGAGGAAGTCGGCGTGCCCATCCGCCGGTTCCGGCAATGGCACCGGATGCGGGTAGTCGCGGCCCTGATCGCCAAGGGCGACACCCTGACCGACGCCGCGCTGGGCGCCGGTTTCGCCGATTCCTCGCACTTCAGCCGGGCGTTTCGCAACATGTTCGGCATCACCCCCTCCTCGGTGTTTGGCCGGGCCGCCAACGTGCAGATTGTCATCGCCTGACCGGCCAATGACGGTGCTGATCGACAGCCACAACCATTTTGACGCCGCCGAGTTCGACGACGACCGCGCCGCTGTATACCAGCGGGCGCACGCTGCCGGGGTGAAGGCGCAACTGCTGGCGGCGGTCAGCGCCCGGTTGTGGCCGAAACTCAAGGCGGTGGCGGCGGCGTATCCGGGCCTGTATCCCTGCTACGGCCTGCATCCGGTCTGGTTGGCTGAACATCGCCCGGAGCATCTGGACACGCTAGCCGACTGGCTGACCCGGGAACGTCCAGTCGCTATTGGCGAATGCGGGCTGGATTTTTATCTGCCCGATCTTGATTACGCCACCCAAGTCGAGTATTTCACCGGCCAGCTCCAACTGGCCCGCCGTCACGATCTGCCGGTCGTGATCCATGCCCGCCATGCGGCCGATCAGGTGATCAAGCAGGTGCGGCGGTTCGTGGGGGTGCGCGGCATGGTTCACAGCTTTTCCGGTAGTCTGGACCAGGCCCGGCGGTTGCTGGACCTGGGCATCCTGCTGAGCTTTGGCGGACCACTGACCTATCCCCGAGCCCATCGGCTGCGCGGCCTGATGCGCGTACTACCGCTGGACGGTTTCCTGCTGGAGACCGATGCGCCCGACCAGCCGCCGAGTGCGCACCCCGGTCGGCGCAACGAACCCGCCTATCTGTCGGAGGTGCTGGTCTGCGTTGCCGAACTGCGCAATGCCGATCCGGCGGAAATCGCCGCCGCCACGACGGAAAATGCGTGCCGGCTGTTTCGACTGCCCGATGCCGTATCCCCAGGCCCGCACTGAAATCCTGATCGGCGCCGAGGGCCTGGCCCGGCTGCGGGCGGCGCAGGTGCTGGTCGCCGGGCTGGGTGGCGTGGGCGGCTACGTGGCCGAGGCGCTGGGTCGAGCCGGCGTCGGCCGACTGACCCTGCTGGATCACGATGTCGTCTCGCTCTCCAATCTCAACCGCCAGTTGTTGGCGCTGCGCTCCACGCTCGGCCAGCCTAAGGTTGAAGTTATGGCTGAGCGGCTGCGCGATATGGATCCCACCCTCGAACTGACTCTGATCGATCAGTTTCTCCGCCCGGAGGGGGCCGAGGCGCTGGTGACCACCGCTCCCTATGATTACGTCGCTGACTGCATCGACAGTATCGCCTGCAAGGCGGCGCTGGTCGCGGCCTGTCATCGTCACGGCGTGCCGGTCATTTCGGCGCTGGGTGCGGGCAATTGTCTGGACGTAAGCCGAGTGCGGGTAGCGCAATTGAATCAGACCCGGATGTGTCCATTGGCTCGTGAGTTGCGCCGGCGCTTGCGGGAGTTGAATGCGCCGCTGAACTATCCGGTGATCTACAGCGACGAGCCGCGTCGCCCACCGCTGCCGCATCAGCCGGTCGGCGGCGATACGCCCGACCGGCCCCGCGCCGTGAACGGTACGATTTCGTATCTGCCGGCGCTGTTTGGCATGATGCTGGCGGGGGTGATTATCCGACAATTGCTTGACGAGGATGGGAGTAGCGGCTGAGGTCGCTGTTGGGTAGTCCTGCGAATCACGGCGGCGAGTGGAAGGCTACGGAAGATAGCGGAGCGCTGCGGTTTTTTACGGCCTCTACAACACCCGCTACCCATTCCGAAATCATCAGGCGTTTCATCAGGGAATTGTAAACATAATACCAATTCTCAATAGGTTTTCGTCATTCCCGCGAAGGCGGGAATCCAGGCCGCCGCTGAACAACGGGATACCCGCTTTCGCGGGTATGACGAACGGGGTCGTTTTTGATCTGAAAAAGATAAAATCTATCGGTAAACGGTATAACCAGATGGTTAGGAAGAGGCGTCAGAGACCCTCCACCTCCATGCCATGTTCCGCCAGCCAGCGTTTGCGGTGCTCGAAGTCGGCCAAAGCCCGCTCGACGCGCCGCCAGAATTCGGGAGTGTGATGTGGTTCGTGGAGGTGAGCCAGCTCATGCACCACCACATATTCGGCGATGCGGGCCGGCAATAAAATCGCCTTCCAATGGAAGTACAGCCAGCCATCCTTTCCGCAAGAACCCCAGCGGTAGCCAAGGTCTTGTACCTTCACCCCTGTCGGGGTGACTTCCATGCGAGCGGCGTAATCCCGAACCTTGCGCCAGAGCCAGTCCTTACCCTTTTCAGTGTACCAGCGGATCAGCGTTTGGCGGCCTGTGTCGGCCAGCTCGCGGCGCAGGCAAAAGCGGCCGTTGAATAGCTTGATCGGCTCGGCTTGCCCGTCCACCAGCTTGAGGCGATAGCTGCGGCCCAAGTACAGAAACCCTTCGCCATTGACGAAGGTCTTGGGTGGCGCCGCTTTTTGCAGTTGCTCTTTCTCGGCTAGCCGGGTGTAAATCCAGAAACGCTTTTCCCGCACAAAGGCGCGCAAAGTATCCTCATCCACCTCGAAGGGCGTGGCCAGCACCAGTTCGCCGCCCCGATCCACGATGAGCTCCAGAGTCTTGCGTCGGGCGCTGCGGCGTACCTCAAAGCGCAGGTCATCCACTTGCAAGGCGTTCATGCCTGCATCAACCGGTGATGATTGGCGCGAGCCAGTTCCATCAGTTTGTCCACCAGCGCTCCCACTCGACCCATTTCAACCAACCCGGACGCGATCAGCCGCTCGAAAATCGCGCATTGCAGCGCATCCTGGGCCGGTTTCTTGTTTGGCTTCCAAAAAGTCTCGGTCAGTTCGCTGGCGATATGGTCCACGATCTCCACGGTCACATCCGCCAGTCGCGTGCGAGTCGTCTCGTCCGGCGCGGTATTGCCGACAGCAGTTTCCAGCAACAGGCGCAGGAAGGGTAGATAGTGGTCGGGCAGGTCCGGCGCGTTGCCGTCTTTCGCCGCTTGGCCGGTTCGCAACTCGTCGATGATCTGTTGCAGCGCGGCGAGCAGCGCATCCCACTGCTCGTTGAGCTGGTCCAGGATGTCCTTGAGGCGTTCGCTGAGCTTGCGGTAGAGCACCGGGTCTTCGTCCAGGTGCTGGCGGATGTGGGAACGGATGGCGTGCTCCATTTCCGACGCCTTGGCGCGGTCGTTGGCCTGGCGCGTGACGTGAGTATCGAAATGGGCGTCGGTCAGCGAAATCGGCGGAATCTTCGGGTCGATGCCGAGAGAGATGACATGATCGTCGATCAGCTTGCGCACCTTGCCGCCGATATCCTTGCCCAGCACCGGCAGGTCCTTGTAGCGGTTGCGGGCGCGGGCGTGGATGAAAGCCAACCGCTTGGCGTCTTGGGTGAACGGCAGTCCATCCGGGCGCGGCAGCACCAAATCCAGCGAATCCAGGAACGGCTTGAGCTTGACGGTGAACTCGGCGCGCAGTTTGTCGTCGGCCAGCAACGCCACGCAGGCTTCGGTATCGTCCAGCGCCTCGATCCCTCGATTGCGGAATATATTCACCACTCGCGCATGACGGTCGCGCAGGATCGGTACTTCGTCCTTCAGGTTTTGTAGCGCGCCCTGCACGTCTTCATCGCTGTAAGCCGCCAGCGCTTCCTTCAGGTGGCGGGCCACCCCGTAGTAATCCACCACGATGCCGGCTTGCTTGCCGAAGCCGGGGCGGTTGACGCGGGCGATGGCCTGCAATAACTCGGCTTCGCGGATCGGGCGGTCCAAGTACATCACGCCCTCGATGGGCGCATCGAAGCCGGTCAACAGCATTGATTTCACGATCAGAAACGCCAGCGGGTCGGTTTTGGTCAGATCGGCGTGGAACAGCGGTCTTTTGAAGCGCTTTATGCGCAGTTCCTGGGCCGCGCCGTCCGTCCAGGATTTCCACGCCGGGTCATCGTTGTTGCCGCCCGAGATGACCGGCGCGAACTCGATGGTTCGCAGCGTTTCGCGATAGCGCCACGCCTGCACCCGCGCCTGGATGGGGAGCGGACGCCGGCACAGGGCCTCGTCGTCCAGCGATTTATCTTCCGGCGGCAGCGCCTCGGCCTCGGCCAGCAATTCGGCGCGGGCGATTTCCAGGGCGTCGAAATAGCGCATTACGGCCAGCCGGCTATAGGCGACCAGTTGCGCCTTGTAGCCGTTGGGCAGAATGCAGGTCACGTAGTGGCGCAGGATGTCGCGCGCCTTGGCGGCGATCAGCGCCGGCGCCTCGAATATCTGGCCTCGGGTGGCGTATTTGCGCTTGATCGCTTCCAGTTCTTCCGGGCCGCATTCCCGAAACAGGTCTTCGAACAGTTCGTCCAGGCTGGCGCCGTCCTTGATCGCGCCCCGGGCGGTGCGGCCTTCGTAGAGCACCGGCACGGTCGCGCCGTCGCGCTCGGATTCCTGGATCGTGTAGCGGTCGATGAACTCGCCGAAGATTTCGTGGGTGCGTTTCTTTTCGCCCATGATGATGGGCGTGCCGGTGAAGCCGATCTTGGCGGCATTGGGGATGCCGGCCATCAGGTAGGCGTGGAGGTCGTTGCCGTGGCTGCGGTGCGCTTCGTCCACCAGCACCAGGACGGCGTCGTCGCCGTTCAAGACGGCCGAGAGCGGGGCGACGTAGCTCGGCGCCGACGGTTCCGCCGCTTTCCGGGCAAGCGTGGTTTGGGGTTCTCCCGCCAGGTCGCTCGCGCGGTACTTCTGGATCATGGCGAACACCAGTCCCGGTCCCTGGCGGCGCACCAACGCCTTCAATTGGTCGGCGCTGGCCGCCACCTCCACCGGCTCGCCGGTCAGGTCGGCGGTGGCGGCAAGCTGCGCCTGCAAGTCCTTGCGGTCGGTGACCACGATGACTTTGAAGCGCCGCAAATCCGGCTGGGTGCGCAGCTTCCTGACCAGAAACACCATGGTCAGGCTTTTGCCCGAGCCTTGGGTATGCCAGATGATGCCGCCCCGGCGGTCGTGCTCGCCGTCCTGGATGCGGGTTTTGCCGGTGCGTAAGCGGTCGAGTGCCTTGTTTACGGCGCGGAATTGTGGATAGCGGCAGACCACCTTGAGGGTATGTCCGCCCACCGCCATGAACAGCGTGAAGTGGCGGATAAGGTCGAGCAGGTTGGACGGGTCCAGCATCCCGGCGATGGTGCGCTCCTGTTCGGAGATCGCGGTTTTGCCGAGACGGGCCGCGACTTCGGCCTCGGTGCGCGGGACGACGGTTTTCCAGGCGGCGAAATGTTCGAACAGGCCGCCAATGCAACCCACTCGGGTCTGATCGAAGCTGGAGGCGATCAGCAACTGGTTGGTGTGGAACAGCGGTTCGTTGCCTTCGTTGTCCTGGACCTCGAAATTGGCCCGGCGCTGGTTGCTGTAGCGGCGCAGTTGATCCACCGCCGCCGCGAGCGGTTCTTGCACCGCCGGGCTTTTGCACTCCACCACCACCAGCGGGATGCCGTTCACCAGTAACACCAGATCGGGGACGATGAACGCCTTGCCGCTGTTGTAGCCCGGCGGGCAATCCACCCGATATTGGTTGATGACGGTGAACTGGTTGCGGTCGGGATGCGTCCAGTCGAGGTACTGGATCGTTTGGCCGCGCCCGCCGTCCCAATCCGGCAGGCCGTCCACGGTGATGCCCTTGAGCAGCAGGTCGGTGGCGATCCGGTTGGCTTCCATCAATTTGGCCGCGCCGATGCGGGTGATGGCGCTCACCGCTTGGGAAATCCGCTCGTCGTCCAGCCAGGGCCGGCCGTCGCGGGTATTGAGTTCCATCAGCTTGGCGCGGAGCACGCTTTCCTGCACCACTTGGGCGAAGCGGGCGCGTCCCGTCACCGCCGGGTCGTCCATGTCACCCGCGATGTGTCGCCAGCCCATGCCGACCAGTTGCGCCACGAAGGGTTTTTCGACTTCATTCAGTTCCCAGCCCATCGGGATGTCCTCCCTACATTGCCTTCATTGTGGTTTTGGGCATGTGGCGGGTTTGCGCGTAATCTCCATAACTCATCCATAACCACCCATAACCATCCATAACTCATCCACAACCACCCATAACCATCCATAACTCATCCACAACCACCCATAACCATCCATAACCACCCATAAGCGATTTATAGCCAGCAGCCATCAAGCCCCCGCCGTCCAATCAGGCGTTTCCAACAGCAGATAGCGTGGCCGTCCGTTGCCGACCCGCGTGACCATCAGCCTGACGCTCACGGTCCGGTACAGGTGCGCGTTGAATTCGTCGGCGGTCGCGATAGCCAGCCCGATCTTGCCGGCAATCACCTCGTCGGTTTCTTGCAGCTTGAACTCGAACGTCCGGCGTTTGGGTAAAACTCCTTGAAACTCGCCCTTGAGAATCTGTTCTTCTTCATGCAGGTTGTCTTGGCTCATGCGCTGGAGGCTGCGCCGGACCTGCCCGGAGTCGGTGAAGCGGAATGCTCGGTTGCGGAATTGCAAGGTGCAAGTCGCATCGTTTTCGGCGAGGGTGTTGATGAAAGCGCGCACCTTGTCCAAAGCCCGCTGGTCGAGTTCGGCGGCGGAATCCGCCAGCAATTCATCATCGGGATCGGTGGAGCCTTGCAGCAAGTTTTGTGTGCGTTCCAGCGCCAGTTCGACGGTGCTTTGATCGTCCAGCGTTAATTGTCCCAGCCGGTATTCTTCCAGTTCGAAGCCGAACGACCCCAAGGCGGTGCTGGTGATCAGCAACTGGTTTTGTTCCCGGTTGGGAATCGGCCCCATCGCCGCCAGGGGCGCGGTGAGCGAGGCGGCCACGGCGGCCACGGCTTCGGTAAAGCTGTTGACCGCTTTCATGCCGAAGTCGGCGAAAATACCGTGGCTGTCAATCACCGGGCGACCCTTGAACGTCAGCCGTGCACGGGCCGGTTCGCGTTCGTCGATCTGCGTTTGCGCAATCTGGTATTCAACTTCTTCCAGCCGCGCTATCAGGCTACCACGGTCGAGCACTTCTTCTTCCGGGGTGCCGGCAATCATGCGCTGGAGTGCGCTGCGCTCGCCGAGAAGGTGGAGAGCGTCTTGTCGGTTCATGCGGATTTCCTTTTGAGTTCTTTAGACGCTGGAATTCCGCCGGAAATCAGCGCCGTAACGCGCACCCGGCCAGTGAGAAGGTCGTCCATGAGGGCGGATTTAGTTTTGGTCAGCTTTTCTAGTTGTGAATGCTCCCTCTGCTGCCGACTTGAGATACCTTTTATATTTGCGCTGATAGTTTTCTGTTCTTCGTATGGCGGCAAGGGAATCTCAAAGATTTTTACCTCACTAACATTTAAATGTGGGTTGGTCGTTCCGGCGGTCAGTGTTGCAATTCGTTCTTTAACGGCACCAGAATATATCTGCGCAAGCAAGAAATCAGACTGAAGAACACCATATCGAGGACGTAAGAGCATTACTCTTTGGCCGAGGCAAATATTCATGCCAATGGGTATAACGAAAGCTTCTCCTACAGGAGCTTCGCGCGTAAATACTACATCGCCCGCTGTCGGCTTTAATCGAGCTATTCGTTTCAAGTACTCCTTTTCGGATACCCTTGATGCCTCAGTAATATGGAACTCACCTTCCTTGATGTGCATGGTCCGAGCGACTAAAACCCCATCATCTCGAAAGTTAGGTGTCGAATGAGGGCAGTCGACAATATATTCACAAGTTGTACTAAGGTCTTTGACCTCCCACTCCCTCGGAATCCACCCCAACGGCGATTCCTTGTAGAGATGCGGGGCTTGTTCGACGGGCGGGCGCAATTGACCATTGGCGTCGATGCCACGGGTCAGCAGGTCATGCAGCAGCCCCTGCTTGACCTGTTGCAGCTTGGCGATGATCGACTCGGTCTGGCGGATCGTGGTGTCGAGGGTGTCGAGGATATAAGTTATGTGCCGTTGCTCCACCAGCGGAATGTTTGGGATCGGCATGTTTGACAAAATGTTTGAATTGATCGACTGACGAGTTGAACCAACTGACTCATTACCGATGTATCTCTCGATGTATTTACTGCGAATCCAATGAATCAAAAAATGGGGATCAAGATTTGAAATATCAAGACGCAGCCTTAGCAACTGTCCGGAGATAACCCAACCGATATGTTCATCTTCAACTAAAAAACAACTGCCAACTCGCCCTACTCGACTAAATACGATGTCGTTCTTTTGAAGAACATAATTAGCAAGCCTACGTGCGTCAGCATGTGTTATACATGGCATACCTTCTGGGTCAATAGTTCCATCCTTTATATTTTTGATTAGGATAAATGGGACTCCTTCATCAACATAATCATCTGAATGAAGTTGAGCACCAAAAGGTCCCGTTTGAACAGTCTGATCTATTGGGTGCTTAAAACTCAAAACCGTTTTGTAGCTCCAAAAATTAGGTAACATACCCCAGCCCCTCCAAAAACCGCCGCAACTCCCGCGCCGCTATTGTAATACCCGTCATTCCCGCGAACGCGGGAATCCAGCAGCAATTCCCGGCCTCTTGAAAAATCTTTATGAATCAATGTATTATAAATAGTGCTTCTTGGCTTAGAATTTGGTTTTTCTGGGGTCACTGGATTTAAATTTTGCCGATGATGAGGTGAAGATGAA